>Ga0209475_10002024_pt1 | contig 22120 bp, 21 predicted proteins | sample tdDd471_FD_187128 | JGI IMG/M metagenome (GOLD analysis project Ga0209475, IMG submission 187128) | Marine sediment microbial communities from the Atlantic coast under amendment with organic carbon and nitrate - tdDd47.1 (SPAdes)... | ecosystem: Environmental > Aquatic > Marine > Coastal >... | reverse complement strand
TGTCCATTTTTTGATAACTTCTTTATATTTATCTCTGTCATGAAATTCTAGTTTCTGTTTTCCATTGGCGATCATTCCCTTAAGATTCTTAGAGCCCATGACGGCACCCATACCGGTTCGCCCATGGCTTCTCTCCTGGGAAACAACAGAAGCAAACTTTACAAGCTTCTCTCCCGCAGGGCCGATTGCCATGGTGCCTCCCTTGCCCATCGCCTCCTGGGCGTCCTGGGTGTTCATGCCCCATATTTTTGCCGCATCTTTAATTTCAACTTTTTCATCCGTGATGTAAAGGTAGACTGGTTTGTCGGATTTACCATGAACAATGATGCCATCATAGCCGGCGCGTTTAAGATAGATGCCGAAGTTTCCGCCGCTGTTGGAATGTCCGATTGCCCCGGTCAGGGGTGATCGTGCTGATATATCATATCGGCTCGATGAGGGGGCATTGGTCCCAGTGAGAGGGGACGTCATAACAATTAATACATTCTCTTCTGAGAGAGGATCGGTTCCCGGCTTCAGGAGATCCCAGAGTATTTTCGTACTCAGATATCTGCCCCCGAGAAAAAGCTCACGATCCTGGTCGCTTATTTCATAGGCGCCGATTTTTCCCGTCGTGAGATCAATATCGAGAACTTTTCCCGTATAAGCCTTGAATTTTGTTTTCATAGCCAGCTCCTCATTTGTTTAGATGTCGAGATATTTACTTTTTTCAATACCCATGATACTGTTCAGATCTTTTATAGTTTTCTCTATAACCTTTATTTCATCGAGACCGTAATCACCCATATTTGAGGCGATCAGCCTGAGGGCATGGTCTTCAATTTTCTGGACCATTCTTTTACCCTTTGCCGTTATGGAGACCTGTATAATCCGGCCGTCATTTTTATCTCTTCCCCGCTTTACCAGCCCTCGACCTTCAAGCTGATCAACAAGTCTGGTTGCGGAAAAAACCTTTATCTTCATCTCATCGGCAATATCTGTCACTCTCATTGAAGGAAGCCGCCAGAGAAGCTTAAGGATATAGATCATATCATATGAGAGATCAAAGGTAGAAACTTCTATTCTCTCAAACTGATAAAAGGTTCGAAGAATACCAAAAAGAAGATTTTCCAGTTCTTCTCGACCCATTTCATTTTCATTATGATGGCTGTTTTTATTCGCTTTACTCATTTATAATCACCATATTCACAAACTAGTAATATTACTGCAATTTGCAAGTATTTTTTTGCAAAATGCAAATTTTTTACTTGAAAACAAGTGTGATGATAATTACATTGAACAGGATTAAAATACTTTATAAAAACAGATGGAGTCACACCGTGACAAAACTTTTCCCCGCCCCCTGGAGCCTTGAAGGAAACGGTTATATATTTTTGTATAAATTTCCAAAGGAATACAGGGACGATCCCGCTTTTAATATTCCCCTCAGCGATGAACCCTTTTCAGGGTTCGGTACCGTCATGCTGGTTGACTATCATAAATCTGACGCGGGTCCTTACCGTGAACTTCTTTTTATTCCGGGTGAATTCAAATATCTTTATAAAAAGTTTTATTCTATTACCAAAATTTACGTTTCGACCATGGAAAGCGTTACAAATGGCAGAAAGAACTGGGGGATTCCGAAAGAACACGCTGACTTTAAAACGATTCCTCTGAGTAGAAACAGAGAGCAGATTATTGTCAGCAAAGACGGCGTGCCCTTTTTTGATGTCATTCTTAAGAAAAAAGCCTTCAACTTCAGAATCAGCACACGCTACATTTCCAGTGCCCTTGTTCAAAAAGTTGATGAAAGTGAAAACATCTATTTTACCCAGTTTAACGGCAAGGGACGCGGCCGGATGGCAAAACTTGAATCAATTTCATGTAATGAAGAATATTTTCCAAAAATATGCTCTCAGCGGCCTATTGCCGTTACGGCTATTGAAAACTTTAATATAGAATTCCCCGTAGCATTTGTTCACAAACAAATAATTTAAATTAGCAGCACCACACAAAAAGTGAGAGGTAACAAATGAACCTAGATGGAAAAAAAATTATACTGACCGGCGCATCCTCAGGGATAGGTAAAGCAGTGCTTGCTGAATTAAAAAAATACAATACGGAAATAATTGTAGGAGACCTTGATCCTGAAGCGGTTGACACGGGAAAAAACTGTCAGGCCATTGCCTGCGATGTTAGCCAGCCGAAAAACATAGACCGTCTCTTTAAAGAGGCGACAAAGCAAATGGGACAGGTCGATCTGTTTATCGCAAATGCGGGATTTGCCTATTTTGAGAAGATTCACAAAGCGGACTGGAAGCACATTGAAAAAATTTACCAGGTGAATTTCATGGCTCCAGTCTACGCGGCATTAAAAATGAAAGAGCTCAATGGGGACCGGGAGCACCGTACAGTTGTGACAGCATCTGCCATGGGAAAATGGGCTCTTCCCGGATATGCCCTTTATTCATCGACAAAGGCCGCACTCGACTCATTTGCCACTGCCTACAGAACTGAGCTTATAGATAAAAAATCAGTGACGCTGGTATATCCCATCGCGACAAAAACAGAATTCTTTAAGGTAGCTGCAGATGATACCACTCCGGTCGCCTGGCCGGTTCAGTCACCTGAACATGTTGCCCGGTCTATAGTCAAAGGTATCATTAAAAACAAAAAATCAATCTTCCCATCTTTCCTTTTTCGTTCAATGATGGCCCTCGATCGGTTTATCCCCATCATACGTCCTCTCTACTTGAAAATCGAAACCTATAAGCTCAACAAATGGGCCAACAGCCGGGGCTGAGTCGACTTTCCTCCGTGTTCTTTTCGGGACAGAAAAATGGTTTTTCTGTCCCGAAAAATGCAACACCTCTTCAATTGGCAAATTGGAACTTTTCAGCCCACCTGCCGGTCTAACGTTAAAAACGTTAATCGGAGATTTCATGAAATTCTTACTTGCTTTTTTGTTGACAGGTACATCCTTTTTAATTTACTCATGTTCAGATGCTGGTAGTGTGGCCGGATGTCAGGTAAGCAGCAGTTACTGTAGAAACTATACCGGGTACAGCTGGTATGCCAATTCATCAGACTTAAGCGTCAACTGCAGTGGTACTTTCTTTCCGGGCGGCTGCCCAGAAAATACAGCTTATGCTGTGTGTAGAAAGGATGATTATGACGAAGACTTTAACTATGAATATATATTTTACAATACAACTCTTAGTGCTGATGAAGTATTTAGCGAAGACGAGTGTGAGATTTTAAACAACAACTGATTCACCTAGACAGGAGGAATTTTTGAAAACATCGGGTATTTCATTTTCTGGCCGGTTTCCCCTGGCAATGGCAGTCATATTCGGACTGCTGATTCTTGTTACAGCGATTTTGTTTTACCGCATTACCGGTGAAGTTACCAGTGCGTACCGCAGCCGGGTTATGGAACGGCATCATGAGCTGATAATTGAACAAAGCCGCCTCGTTATGGAACGCCTCCGCATCAAGGGAGTCACCCCCTCACCTTCAGCACTCTCGAAGGCGGTAAAGCGCATGACCGCTGAGAGGCCCGACTTCCTTTACCTGATGATTTTAAAAAAGTCTTCCGATGATAATTTTTTCACATTAAAGAAAAAACTTCCCCTCTCTGAAAATCTTAAAATTGATCTATCTGAGGGTACCGCCATCCAGGACAGGCAGAGTATTGACTACCTGAAAAAGGGACAACTCTACGGTGTCGCCGATCCGACCCTTTACAGCAAAAACAAATTCACCTGGCAGGTAGTATATCAGCCTTACAGGGTCGGAAAAAAAAACCTGGTTCTCCAGTTTTTTATCTCCGCGGCAACAGCGCGTTCATCGATAGAATCGCTTAACGGGGCTATCAGCTCAAACCGAAAGATCCTGGTTTTTTCAAGTACCATCCTGGTTATAATCTTTGCGGTACTCCTTTTTCTTTTTACCAGGAACTACTCTTCACTTGTATCGAATCTTTCCCGCTACATGCAGATGGCGGCAGATGGCAATCTTGATATAAATATCAACAGAGTGGCCGATGGTGAACTTGACGAACTGGCTCGTTCATTCAATACACTCATCGAAGAAATGCGAGACTTGAAAGGAAAAGATATGGAGCAGGAAGTCATTCCTCCCGAAGACCAGAACAATGTCATTATTGATGATCTCTTTAGCCAGGGAGTCACTTTCCTCAAACAGAACAATCTCACTGCCTCGGTCACCTGCTTTGAATTCATCATTAATCATCGGAAAAACAGCTTCGGAAGTTACTTCAATCTCGGGGTAACCAGGGCCAAGCAAAAAAACTATCCTGATTCACTTGCCATGTTCTTAAAAGCCCAAGATATTAATCCTGACCACGAAATGACAGGCCAGTATATAGAACGTGTGAATCGCCTCATTGAAAACAATGCCTCTTGATGACAACATAAAGCAAATTCTTTCAACTCTTCCTTCGGTACCGGGTGTATACCTGATGAAGGACAGGGACAAAAAAATTATATACATCGGCAAGGCGACTTCCCTCAAAAAAAGGGTCTCATCGTATTTCCAGAAAAAAGATCACGACCCCAAGACCACTGTTCTCGTAAAGCGCATCAAGGACATCGAGTACATTGTAACAGATACCGAGATGGAAGCCCTGCTCCTTGAGAACACGCTTATAAAGAAACATAAACCCCGTTTCAACATCCGTCTCAAGGATGATAAGCGCTATCCCTACATTGCCGTGACCCTTGGCGAGAATTACCCCCGGGTAATCTATACTCGCAATGTCCGTAACACTAAAAGTAAATACTTCGGACCCTTCACCGACGCCCGGGCAGCCCGGAGCATGGTCAATACCGCAAACAGCATCTTTAAGCTGAAAACCTGCAAAAGAGAACTACCCCTCAAAAAAGGAGAGCGCCCCTGTCTCAACCATCAGATGAAAAAGTGCAGCGGCGTCTGCACCGGCGAAATTGACCGTGAAGAATACCGCAGCCTTGTTCTCAACGCGGTCCATTTTCTTGAAGGCGATGTTACGCCAGCCCTTGAAGACCTGAAGCTGCGAATGGAGCAGTACAGCAAATCAATGAACTTTGAAAAAGCTGCGGCGTTACGCGACATTATATTTGATATCCAAAAAACTACTGAGACTCAAAATGTTGCAGTCTCTTTCGGTATGAACCATGATTATCTTAATGTAGACATCCAGGGCTCAGAGGCACTCCTGGTACTTTTCGAATTCAGAAAAGGAGTATTGGGGGGAAGGAAGATCCATGTTTTTGAAAACGCTGACCTGGCGGAAAAAAAAGATATCATACGGTCCTTTCTCCTCGAATACTACCAGGAGGGTGAAGTACCTGACCGCATCATAACCGATTACTCTATCGCCGACCGGGAAATACTCGAGGGCTACCTGTCTGAAAAGGCGGCACGAAAGGTAAAAATTGCCCGCCCCGCCACAGCGGAAGACCGGAGTATTCTCAACCTGATTAGCAGAAACATCGAAGCCCTCATGGCTGACCGCGAGGCGGCAAAATTTTTCCGCAACCTTGAAGAGGGCCTTGATGAACTGCAAAAATTTTTCGGCCTCTCAAAAAGGCCGGAAGAAATTGTCTGCTTTGATATATCAAACCTTCAGGGAACCGATTCGGTTGCCTCAATGGTTACCTTCAAAAATGGAGAACCTGACAAAAGCAGATATCGACGCTTTAAGATACGAGGATATGATGAAGCCAATGACCCGGGAATGATTCATGAAGCGGTCTCTCGGCGGGTACAGCACCTTGTCAATGAAGATATACCAATGCCCGATATCATGGTCATTGACGGCGGGCCAACACAGCTTTCCCGGGCAAAAGAAGCGGCGGCGAACTTTAATGCTGACATGGTTATCATTTCCCTGGCAAAACGCCTGGAAGAAGTCTTTTTTGACCCCAAAGAGCCACCCCTGGTTATACCAAAGGATTCAGCGTCACTGAAAATTTTACAGGGGCTGCGGGACGAGGCCCATCGCTTTGCCATAACCTATCATCGAAAAATCAGGGACAAAAAGCTCACCGGTTCACTCCTGGATGACATTCCCGGAATCGGCTACGAGGCACGGAAAGCTCTTCTTAATCACTTCAAGTCCCTCGAGGGAATCCGCACTGCCACGGTTGAAGAACTTACAGCGGTGACCGGTATCGGCAAAAAGACCGCTGAGAAGATTAGTGCTTTTTTTGAGGATAAAGTATAAATTTTTCTATCTTACGAGGCCCCACTATTTATCACATTAATTTGATCCAGAATACCCTGAATATCAAGAATCAGGGCTACCTCTCCGGCTCCAAGAATAGTAGCACCATTGATGCAGTAATGCTTATCAAAAATTACTCCCATTGGTTTTACGACTGCCTGATATTCACCAATTAGCTCATCGACAATAATTCCGGCTTTTCCCTCATTGTGCTCAATGACAACAATATGTTCCTGACTGGTTTTACTTCCATCTACCTTAAACAGATCTCGAAGACGTATAAAAGGCAGCACCTCTCCTCGTATGTTAAAATAGTCTCCGCCATCTTTTAAATCAAAAGTATCTTTATTCACCATCGAGCATTCGACCATGGCCTCAAGAGGCAGGATATATCGATTTTCTCCAACCCTGACCATAAATCCATCAATAATTGAATGGGCAATACCAAGTTCCATGGCCTTTATTCTGACATTTTCTACCAGCTGTAATACTGTTAAGACAGAATCGTTCAGTTCACCGACATCAATTTTGTCTGAAACCTGCTTCAGACTGGAACCTGCGATAACAAGTTCACCCATAAGATTAATCAGACCACTGAATTTATCGGTCTCAGACTGTTTCTCTACGGTATTCTTAACCATTGCATTATTCACTCTTTCAATTTCAGTATTCATAATACCCCTGTTACTTAAATAATTAACATCTTAATTTTCTCGATCAGTTGATCAGGACGAAAAGACTTAAGCGCTTATCACATCATCAATAGTTTTCATTTCTTCAACTGATAAAATGCTTGCCACATCCAAAACTACAATCAAATCGTCTCCTTTCTTTCCTATTCCTGAAACCGAGTCTCTATCGATATCAGCATTGAATTGAGGTATATTCTGAATATCCGCCAGGGACATTTCTATAACATCTGAAACTGAATCAACTATTATCCCGGCTAACCTGTCTTCAATTTCAATAATGATAATTACCGTATCTTTCCCATAGTCTATAATATCCATGTTAAACCTGATTCTTATATCAACAAGAGGAACTACTGTGCCCCTGAGGTCAATCACCCCCTTCATAAAGGGCAGTGTATTCGGGACCTTAATTATTTCGGTCATACTGGTTATTTCACGAATCTTTTTTGTCTCGATCCCGTATATTCCCTTGCCTATATAAAAAGTAACATACTGATTAGGTTTTTCGAATTCTAAGCTTCCTTTATTTACACTTTTCATAATGAATATCCAGTGTTTCCAGATTTGAGCTCCGATAATTCATTAATATTCAGAACTTCTTCCATGTTAAGCAAAATAACAAAGTCATCATTTACCTTTGCAATGCCGTTTATAAATTCCTTTCTGATCTTCGCTCCGAATTCAGGAACATCCTTAATATTACCCGGTAATATTTCAAAAACAGAATTTATAGAATCGATCATAACTCCGATTGTTAACGGTTTATTTTCATATTTAATTTCTACGATAATAGTACATGTCTGTTTTGTAATATCAGCTCTACGTCTATAAAATCTTGATGAAAGATCAACCACTGTCACTATCTCACCCCTCAGATTGAGGACTCCCCTGACAGAATTTGATGTAAGCGGTACCTTTGTGACAGGACATTGTTCGAGAACTTCCTTTATCCTGTTAATCTTAATACCGTACATGTCATTTCCCGCATTAAATGTCAGGTACTGTAAAAAATGTTCATTTGAAGCATAATTTTCAACATTATCAGTTTTATTTTCTTCAACGCTCTGCAGACTCTTCATTACGATCACATTCCTTAATAGATATTTAATGCTATTTACATCTCACGGCATGGCAGTCTTATGCTTTTTCTTCCCCTCCCTAAGCGGGAGAGGAAGGCTGATTAACTATTTTCAAATCAGATAATATTTACATCAGGCTATTAAATTTTGTATTGAGTCTGCTTCAATTTTCAGCTGGCTTTCTGAATCAGACCCGACATTGAAATAATTAATCATTGATTTCAGCCCCATGGCATGGCTATTCAATGTTTCTGCTGTCGCAGCAAGCTCCTCAGATGCAGAGGCATTCTCCTGTGTTACCTGGTTCAGCTGGTCCATGCCTGTTGCTATCTGATCAATTCCTCCAGCCTGTTGATCTGATGCCACACTAATATCCTGAATAAGGTCTGCCGCAAGTTTTATGTCCGGCACAATTTTATCTATAAGCTTCCCTGCCTTCTCAGAAATATCTACACTCGAAACGGTCAGTTCACTTATCTCAGCTGCTGCCAACTGGCTCTTCTCGGCAAGTTTTCTTACTTCTCCCGCGACAACGGCAAAACCCTTGCCATGTTCTCCCGCCCTGGCAGCTTCAATAGCCGCATTTAATGCAAGAAGGTTTGTCTGTGAAGCAATATCCTCAATCAAATTTATTCTCTCGGCAATTTTTTTCATGGCATCAACGGTTTCCGCCACGGAGCGTCCGCCCTCTTCGGCCTGCATTGAAATATTTCTTGCCTTTTCATCAGTGGTTTTTGCATTACTGGCATTTTGGGAAATTGTAGCGCCCGCCTCCTCAAGCGATGATGATATTTCCTCGAGACTGGCTGCCTGCTCACTGGAACTCTCACTCATAGTTTGCGATGTAGTTTGCAGTTCATCTGAAGCGGCCACGATCTGTTCTGATCCATCAAAAATACCCTTCACCATTTCAGAAAGTTTCTCTATCATACTGTTCACGGCTTTAGAAAGGTCACCAATCTCATCATTGGTAATCTTTCCTTTATATTTTTCAGAAAGATCTCCACCAGAGACTCCTTCCATAATATCTTTACACTCTTCAAGGGGATTTATCCTCTTTGAAATAAATATATATAAAATACCCGCTGCAATAATAAGAGCCAGTAATCCAAAAATTATCATCTGCATAGCCATTGCCCTGGCATCTTCATCTATATCAGATACATTAACTCCCGCAGATGTTATGAGCCTGTATTTTTCATTTTTTTCAAAGACAAGAATCTTTTTAACTCCCATAAATTCATAGTGAAGTTCTGATCCTCCGGGCATTTCAAGAATCTTCTTCCCGAAATCAAAACTATTCAAATTTAATTTAGGCGTCATAATCAGCTCTTTTTTCGGATGAGCAAGACTATCTCCATTAAAATTATTAACAAAGGCATATCCATGTTTTCCGATCTTGATATCTTTGACTGTTTTATAAAACACTTCACCAAAGGCAAATGAGTATCCGAAAATTCCTGTAACCCTTCCCTTACTGATTATTGGTGCAGTGATAAGCACAAGGGGCATCCCGGTTCTCGACGATTTATAAGGATCACTTACATAAAGCTTACCCTTTAAAGCACTATTGACATTGTCTTCAAAGTCCTTCCCGTATTTCATGCCTATTGATTTACCATCAATCCCGTCTGCCAGGATCACACTGTTTTTCACCGCTGTAGCAATGAATATATTTTCCAGTATTCCTGTTTCTTTATAACAACTCTTCATTAACTTTGCTGCAGGCCTGAAATCCCCTCTCAGGACAGCATTTTTTATTGTCTCACTCTTTGCCAAAAATCCAGTGATCTTTTCCTGTTGATGAGTAAAATCAATTATTTCTCTTTCAACGGCATTACTAAAATTTACCAACTGATTCAGATATGCCTTTTCAACGGCACTGTAGGCTGAATTGTAGGAGGTCACAATCAATCCAACTACGAGAATTGCGATAATTCCAATCACCATGGAAGAGATTATTACCTTTAAACTTCTAAACCTTTTCTTCATTGTTCTATCCCCTCAAAAAATAAATTTTTAATTATTCCTTTATACTTTTAATAGTACAAAAATATTTATTTACAATAAACAGCCTCCTCATGGGGAAGCTATCTATCGCTGTTATTTAATGTCCACTTAATCTTCGGACAAGAAATGTTATAGAAACAAAATACATTATTTATCTGGAGAAACAATCGTCCTGGAATGTTGTTATGAAGCAACACTTTAGCATCAGAGACATAACACGAAAGCGTTACAAGGCATGGAGTTACTGTGATTTCAATACTGGAAAAAGGAAAAAAATAGTTTCTTTAAAAAACAAAGAAGGTGGGAAATTTATGTATTCTGACTGATTGTCCACTGAACTGCAAGTCTTGCGAGTTCTGCTGAATCATTTACACCGAGTTTCTCTTTTATTTTTCTTCTGTGGCTCTCTACAGTGTTAATATTTATATTTAATTTCTTTGCTATATTTCCTCTCTTATAGCCATTACCAATAAGCTGAAATACTTCAAATTCACGGTCACTCAGAGAACTTATGGAAACTCCACCAGAATCCTTTGAGCCGTGCATTAGAATATCAACCATTTTTGCCGATATATCACTGCTCAGATATAATTCTCCCTTCATTACAGTGTGTATTGCCGCAATAATATTTTCAGATGCCTCTTCCTTTGTGATGTATCCCCTTGATCCTGCCCTGATGGCCCGCTCTGCATACAGGGCTCCATCGTACATTGATATAGTCAGTGTTTTTATCCCGGGATACCGGCTCTTTATGGCTTTTACAAGATCTATCCCATTGATATTACCTTTCAATGTTATGTCTGCAATGACGAGGTCAGGCATCAATTCACCCACAAGTGACATAGCGCCATTTGCATCCTCAGCCTCGCCGCATACAGTTATGTTATCTTCACAATCTATTATGCTTTTTATCCCCTTTCTTACAATGGGATGATCATCAACAATGATTATTTTAATGTTCTTCTCTTTCATTTTTACACCATCCAAAACGCAAGACTATATTTTTATATTTTCAAGGTCAATAACACGTTAGTGTTATTGTTAATCCTGAAAAACATGAGCAGAACATACTCCCTCGAATAAAAAATAAAACATTTTATGCTAATCAATATCTTTCAATTTTATAGAAACAATAAAACCGCCATCAACATGATTGCCAGCATCAAATTCTCCGCCAACGAGACTGGTCCTGAATTCCATGATACGAAGCCCCATCCCTGTTTCTTTTTCCTTCTCAACGATTACTCCATGACCATCATCTCTTATGGTCAGAACAAGACCCAATTGATCCGATTTTAAAAAAATAAAAATATTATCTGCTTCGCCATGTTTTATCGCGTTACTTACTGCTTCCTGAGCAATATGGAAGAGCTGGGCAACAATTGTATTGTCCTTCAGTAAAATATTGCCCTCTTTTGTAAAATGGCATTTTACATTAAATGTTCTTTCAATATCTGCAAACAATTCATCAAAGGCAAGGAGAAACCCTCCCTGTTCCAGGTTTACCGGGAAAAGGGTTCTTGAGAGATGTCTTGTATAACCCGTGGCCCTTTTAATAAGCTTTTTGATCTCATCTACCTCATCAATCTTCACATCAAAATTCTTGATAATTTTATTTTCCAGAGTTTTGGTCAGAAAGCTGATACCAGTAAGGAGTTGCCCCAGTTCATCGTGAAGGTCCTGCCCTATTCTTCTCCTTTCATCTTCAATAATATTAAGGATTTCTCTTTCCAGCTGTTTCGTCTCGGAAATATCAACAAATGAGGCAACCATATACTGTTTCTTCTTCTTTTCATCCCAGAGGAGTCCCCTTATAACCTGAACATCAAAAATGGTTCCATCCTTTTTCCTTGCCTTCATCTCACCAATAAAAGAACCCCTTTTAAGTAATTCATCAATCACCCTGTTAAATTCAGTCTCGGTCTCCCAAAAACTGGTTATCTTTTTCTGCAGAAACTCCTCCTTGCTCTCATATCCCCACATTTCAACAGCAGAAGTATTAACATATATTAAATTTCCATCCAGTTCAGAAATCACTATACTGTTTATCGAAGATTCGATGGCCATATCCTTCAGCTTCATCTCTTCTTCAATTATTTTTCTTTCAGTTATATCATTCACAATACATGCAAATTTATCTTTTTCAAGCCTGTATCCCGTAAAGGCACACCATCTTTGAAATGATTCAAAATAATGTACAAATCCTTCCCTTTTATTACTGAGAGATGACTCTGTAAACTTCTGCAAAAAATATGAATCTATCCCGGCGTAAAGTGTACTGATTTTTTTTCCAATAAAACTTCTATCAGCCCCCATAAGCTCTTCAAAAGATCTGTTCATTTCCAGAATAACTGAATCACAGGGAAGGCCCTTATCGTCATAAAGAATTTTAATAATAATAAATCCGCTCTGCATTTTCTCAAACTGCATGCGGATATGCTCTTCACTGATTGTTAATGATTCGTTATTTGTAAGATTGATATGTATCATGAAAGGCCCTGTTATTTACAACATTGAAGCTTCTATCAAATATTATAGAATAAAAACTATATTTCATCAATAACAATAAGTGAATCTTTCTACGACGTAAATGCCAGCAATATTCAACAACTCATAGTGTCTTATTCAAACTAATAAAAAAATTTACTTTACAATTTTCAGGGTCTATTATCTATTGAATTTCATCAAATGAGTAACGGGGCGTAGCGCAGTCAGGTAGCGCACATGACTGGGGGTCATGTGGTCGGAGGTTCAAATCCTCTCGCCCCGACATTAAAAAAATACCACGGCACAAGCCGTGGTATTTTTTTGCCTGTCAGAACAATACCTGCCACACCTTCCATCACCATAATCAGTTAAATTTATAAACTACTTTGCTATATTTACCTCTATTCAGACATAAACCATACTCTACAACAGGCATTCGGACCACCGGCTGATACAAAAATGACAGGTTTTTCCTCTCAAAATAACTTGACAAATTTTCGTCAAAAGCTCCAACTATAATTTAGACAGATTATTTGAGAAAAAAGAGCCTTTCGCAGGATCAGTGCAACATTCCCCGGAGAAACTTTCCCGGATATTTTAATTTTCAAAATACCTTCAGGAAACTGAATACCAATACTTATTAATATATACGGAGTTGTCCATTATGGATCTCGATTATTTCATCAAAAAAGACCAGATTATTAAACTAAAATCAACGGAGAAGCAAAACGTACTGAGGGAGCTGATTGAAAAACTTGCAGAACTAGAGCTTCTTGACAACAAAGAGCGATTCTACGCCCAGGTCATCCACCGGGAATCTCTTGAAAACACCGCTCTTGGTAACGGATTTGCTATCCCCCATACCCGCACTGAATCGGTAGACCGGTTTATTTCCATCCTTGGTATTCATGAAGACGGAGTTGACTACAACAGTGACGACATCACTCCGGTGAACTTCATTCTTCTCAGCATTTTTCCCGCCAGAATGAGCACCACATACCTGTATTTTATAGGCATGATGGCCCGTATTTTTTCAAACAATGAAAAAAAACATCTTCTCGAAGATGCCCGCACTCCAGCAAAAATTCACGCAGTATTAAAGAAAGAAGCTGAGAGCTACTTCGAGTCTATCTCAGACCTGGAAAACATACCGGTTGACACCCCGGACAGCCTCGCCAGCGTCCCCTCTTCAGACGTTGACATGCTGATTCGCCTTGACCGGCTCTACAAGATGTTCGACAGCGGCGACAAATCTGATAAACTGAAAAAGAAAATCATCAATATAAAAAAGCTTATCGACAACCGCTCCCTCACTTACTATGAGCGGATGCGCAAAAAACGAAGCAATCCATTTTCTATTGTAGAAAAAGACGCCTGCAGCGGCTGTCACATGGACATTCCCCCTGTTTACCTTAAGCAAATTAAAGACCAGGAAGGAATATCCCTCTGCACTCACTGCGGAAGATTTCTGATAATTGTTTAAATGTACCGACGGCATTTCCCCGGTATGATGACGCCCTGTATCTTTTTTAAGATACAGGGGTAAGGAAGTTTACCACCCTCTGCCGCAGGCGCTGCAGGGGGTATTAAAGTCTGCAGTATCAAGGCGTTCTCCGCATCCCATCTGAATGACCAGCTCATCCGCATTAAGAGGATTCAACAGATCAGCAATTTTTTCCCCTGCCTTTTAATGGAAAAATTTACCTTAAAGTTCTTGCCTCTCCTTACAAGTCGACCTATATTATCACTCTGTATAAAGAAAGGAGACAATACGGCATGACATTTAACCAATACCTTCAGAAATCCTTTATATCCAGTTACAGCAATACATCGGTATTTTTTCAACGCAGAGCCATTGCCCTCATGTATGTATGCCTTTTCATGCTTCTTATTATGATAACTCTCGGGGCCGGACTTGCCGTTATGGGAGGCGACGGAATGGGCAAACGGCTTTTAACCCTCTTTGCTGATTTTGTCATTGTTATCATCGGATTAGGATTTCTAAAAATCGGACGGTACTACTGGTCGGCAAATCTTATTACCGTCATGACCGCCCTGATAATTATCGCTGCTTTCTTTTCAAAACTCGCCTATGCTCCCCTCGAGGCGTATACCACCCTGGCCTATTTTATGTACATGGTTATCGGTATCGCGGCGCTCCTGGTTCGTCCCGGTATCTTTTTAGCAGTTGTTGTCTCTTTTATCATATCGAATATTGCATATTTTATGATGGCAAAGGAAAAAATTGCCCCCGAGTCAATTCAAATGGCAAAAATGGCAACTATAGAAAACGTTTTTTCTATAATTGCTGTCTTTGTCCTGATGCGTGCCATACAATATATCAGCCAGTCTGCAATAACAGAGGCTAAAGATGAAGCCTCGCAAAACGAAGAAAAAAACCGAATAATTTCCGGTATCCTGGGCAGCGTATCAGCTACCACCACTGAACTAACTGATTCATCTGATAATGTTCATACATCCTCAGAGGCCCTCTCGAACGGGGCACAGATACAGGCATCGAACCTCGAGGAAATTACCTCATCCCTTGAAGAAATCGCCGCAAGTATCATGACCAACACGGACAACGCCAAAAAGACCAATGAAATCGCGGGAAGAACCGCATCCCAGGCCATCAACGGCGGCCAGGCTGTAGAAGAGACCAATACCGCGGTGAAACAGATTTCAGAAAAAATATCTCTTATCGAAGACATAGCCTACCAGACAAATCTTCTCGCCCTCAACGCGGCAATTGAGGCGGCCCGGGCGGGAGAGTACGGCAAGGGCTTTGCGGTTGTGGCAGGGGAAGTCAGAAAACTGGCTGAGAAAAGTCAGGTTGCGTCAAAAGAAATCAGTGAACTGGCGGGCAATGGTCTCAGGGTTTCAGAAAAAGCGGGAGAGCAGATTGCAAAGATAGTTTTAGATATACAGGAAACTGCAGAACTCGTCCAGGAAATAACCGTTGCGTCAGAAGAACAGAACTCCGGGGTGCAGCAGATAAACACCGGTATGGAACAGTTGAATTCATTGTCTCAGACTAACGCGTCACTTTCGGCTGATCTTGCCATATCAGCCCGGAAACTGAGCAGTCAGGCGGATAACATGAAGGATGTACTCGAGGGAACTGAAGACAGCGCACTGATTAAACGAAAGTGACAGTAGAAAGACATAAAAAGATAAACAGTTACTGCAAAAGAACTATCTCCTGATGTAACCCCTGCCCTCTCTATGAAGACGGGGGATACAAGAGAAGAATCTGGTTACTTTCTTTTTCCCATAAAGACTTCTACCATGTCGATAGGAATTGGAAAAAGAGTCGTTGAGTTATTTTCAGTCGCAATCTCACTGAGGGTCTGCAGGTATCGGAGCTGTACCGAGATAGGATGTTCTTCCATCAATTTTGCCGCGTCAACCATCTTCCCGGCAGCCTGAAATTCACCTTCAGCACTGATAACCTTTGCCCGTCTTTCACGCTCTGCCTCGGCCTGCTTGGCCATGGCGCGCTGCATTTCAGCGGGAAGATCAACATGCTTCACCTCAACGGCTGATACCTTGATACCCCATGGATCAGTCTGGGTGTCAAGAACATCCTGGAGTTGAACATTGATCTTATCACGCTCTGATAACAGCTCATCGAGCTCAACCTGACCGAGGATTGACCTCAGGGTCGTCTGGGCCAGCTGGCTGGTAGCATAGAGAAAATCTTCAACTTCTGTTATTGCCTTGTTCGGCTCAACCACCCGAAAATAGACTACAGCATTTACTTTTACCGAGACATTATCCTTGGTAATAACATCCTGGGGCGGCACATCCATGGCCACAAGACGAAGGCTTACCCGCTCCCATTTATCAATAAAGGGAATGATAATTATAAGTCCCGGTCCTTTAAATTTACCGATAAGCCTTCCGAGACGAAAGACAACAGCCCGCTCATATTCCTTCACAATCTTGATTGACATGACCAAGAGACCAACGGCAAGTATGGCCAGTGTTCCAATAAAATTAAAATCCATAGAAATTCCTCCTGTTTAGTTCAGCATTATTATGTATGGCCCTGAAATAGTCCAGAGTTTAAACCCTGGACTATTTCAGGGCTGTTTATAAAACTCATACTCTCATCTTATAGTACATTGCAAAGAAGAAGCTATTCTTCCTTAGCCCTTCCTCCTCCATCCCCGGAGAGAGCTTGAAAGAAACCTTTTTCATTGTTAAATATCTACCACCTGAGAACTTAAGACGTTTCCTTTTTCTTAACAACCAGGTCCATTCCCTTTACTTCGGTAACGATGACTTCCTCTCCCTTTAAAAGAGAATCTTCAGAAACGGCATTCCAGATTTCACCGTGGATCATGATCTTTCCCTTGCCGATAAAATCCTTCAGTACAATGCCGTCATTATTAATCATGCCCTCACTGCCCGTGGAAACCTGTCCCCGGTGGGCATTAAAAACCAGGCGGACCACCAGAAAGACAAAGGCCAGGACAAAGAGTACTGCAGCGATAATCGATGAAATGGGTATATGCCCTCCCGGGAGGGGTGAATCAAAGAGAAGCATCGACCCGAGAACAAAGGCAACAATCCCCCCGAGGGTCAAGAGGCCGTAGCTGACAATCTGCAGTTCAAGAATGAAGAGAATCACTGCGGCGATAATCAGAAGAAGGCCCATGGCATTGATCGGAATAACCTGAATTGCCATAAGAAAGATAAAAAGGGAAACCGCTCCGATAGTGCCGGGAACAATCATGCCGGGGTTTTTAAATTCCATACCAATACCGACAACAGCAATTATAAAAAGAAGAAAAATAACCTGGGGGTCGGCAAATTTATTTACCAGTTCTTCTTTCCAGGTCATGTTATAGACAACTTCTTTTAGCCCCCGGGTTTTCATGGTGACTACTTTTCCATTGACGTTGACCCGGCGATTGTTAAGCTTTTTCAGAAGATCAGGCATGTCTTCTGCAACCAGGTCGATGATCCTGAGGCGAAGGGCTTCAGTGTAGGTGCTTGATATCGCTTCCCGGACCGCCCGCTCAGTCCACTTAATATTTCGCTTTCGCTTCTGGGCCAGTGACCGGGCATAGGCGACCGTATCATTGAGTACCTTTTTTTCCATCACACCGGCGGGACTTCCGTCCTTGTCTTTTTTAAGAAAATCGAGCTGGGGACTGACAGGATGCATGGCGCCGATTTCTGTTCCCGGTGACATGACGGCAACATGGGCACTGAGCATGATAAAGCCCCCGGCTGAGGCGGCCTGGGCGCCCTTCGGATAGGTAAAAACAACAACGGGAATCTCAGAGGTAAAAATTGCTTTGATAATATCGCGCATGGAGGTCATCAGGCCCCCGGGTGTATCCATCTGGAGAACCACGAAGCGGGCCCCTTCTTTTGAAGCACGCTTAATCCCTTCAACAAGATAATCAGCAACAACGGGATTCACTCCCCCGTCGAGCTTCAAAACAACATAGCTCTCAGAGTCGGCACGGGTCTTTTGATCGGGAGCATCCGCACCGAGACAGGTGACTGCCGCGGCGAGTATCATTAGAGTGAGAAAAATCTTTTTCATAGTGATATAATTCCTTTTACCAGTTAATGATAACTGATTATCATTTATTATTACAGTAACGTCAAGTCTTTTGATCTAGTGGTTAATAGGAGTCCCGAGTCAACAACTTGTTACTGCGATACATTCTTTATGCTTTTCAGACGATCGGTCAGCTTTGAGTAGATCCCCTCAAAGCCTCCGTTTGACATGATGACCACAATGGTTTCGATAGAGGGTTTGATCTCATCAACCAGCTCTTCAATCATTGCATCAACCTCAAAGAAAAGCCCGGCGTTTTTGCCCATGGAGTGAAAGGCTTCCATCACTGCGGTGATGTCTATCTGCTCATCATCGGGAATTCCCTCTAGACGGAAGGGAGACTTTATCATTATCCGGTCTGCCTCAGAAAAAGCCCCGGGAAGTTCATCCTGAAATACCTTTCGACGGCTCGTTGCAGACCGGGGCTCATAGAGAGCCATTATGACTGCTTTCGGATGCCGGTGCCTGAAGGCCGCCAGCACCGCGGCGATTGCCGTGGGATGATGGGCAAAGTCTTCGTATACTGTTAGGTTTTCAGCCTCGTAGATCACCTCCTGACGGCGCTTCACACCTCTGAAGGTTTTGATGCCGTCAATGACCTTTTTACGGGGAATACCGAGGCGGAGGGCCATTGCCGCGGCAGCGGATATATTCTGCAGATTAAACTCTCCAATTAGTTTTGTCGGAAGTTCTCCACTTCCGGTTTCATTGTCCTTCAGAAGGTGCACGCCGTACCCATTCTCGTAACGGAGAAAAGAGGCCGCACTATCGCTCTCTTCTGTACCATAAGAAGACACCATGGAATATGCTTCTTCTGCCAATTCAGTAAGGGTATCATTACCGGCATTGTAAACCAGGTTCCCTTCAGAGGGGATTGTCCTGATGAGATACCTGAACCATTTGGTGATTTCATCAAGGCTGTCGTAGATGTCGGCATGATCAAATTCAAGAGACGTGATCACCAGGTGCCGGGGGCGGTAAAAAATAAACTTCGGCACCTTTTCAAAGAAGGCTGAATCGTACTCATCAGCCTCGATGACAAAATACTTCCCCTCTCCAAGACGGAAGTTGGCCCCCAGGTCAATCGATACACCGCCGATAAGACATGATGGATCCTCACCGGCTGTTGCCAGTATATGAGAGAGGAGAGCTGTGGTCGTGGTTTTACCATGGGTCCCGGCAATGGCTATAACTTCCTTACCCCGAAGAAAAAACTGCCGGATTGCCGTTGCCATGGAACAGTATCGGGTGGTGCCGTTTAAAAGTGCCTCGACTTCGGGATTACCCCGGGTCATGGCGTTACCGACGACAACCAGATCGGCTCCCTCAAAATTTTCAGGGGCGAAACCTTCAGTGACGGGGATCTTTGCCTCAGCGAGAATATCAGACATGGGCGGATAGACTCCCCTGTCTGAACCGGTTACGGTATAACCTGTTGTTTTCAGCATGCAGGCAAGGGTGCCCATGGCAACACCGCCGATGCCCATGAGATGTATACGTTCTTTCATCTATGTTTTTTTTGGCGCGGTGAGAGCTCAGGGCCCGCAGTATCCGGGAGTGAGAATCTGAATCTTCACGGCCAGTTTTTTTCCTTCTTTAATTTCATACCAGATTTTAATCCGCTGACAGAGAGCAAGGCGGGTTTCTTTTACTGCCGCTTTGCTTTTCTCTAGAGCAACCTGCTCACCGAGCTGAAAGGCCGCCTCATGACTTCCTTTTTTGACCAGAACTTCTCCCTCATCAAGATAAATGATAAGGCCTTCAAAGCTCTTATGCCGGGTATCGGCGCCCTTAACTTCATCCATACTTATAAAAATAAGCGCCATGACTGCTGCAAGCAGAGGAATCAGTCCTGAAGTTTTCATAGTCTTTCTCCCGGAGCCAATAGATTCTGATGATATACCTTAAAATATGCTACATGGCACCGGTGAGTCAAGAAATCTTTTAATAAATCTCCCCATAAGTGTGATTTCAGCATCAATCCTCCGGGTCTTTGGTATCCCGGTTGCGATAAAGATGATATGCCGTATCGGGCCCCACCAGGCCCTTTGCCTCTTTTATTCCCACCCTAAGTTTTTTTAACCTGATGAGACGGCGGTAGAAGTAGGCAACCCGCATCTTTTCAGCCTCTTTATTGACGTACCGCATTGCCGGTTTTCCTTATTTTGCGTATATTATAAAAACTAATTGCCCAATAGTGCTGTTGTTACTATTAACGTATTATCATTTGACATATTACCTGACTAAAAGATACAATCAAGAACAGAGACAGAAACCGGAAAATCAACCTGAATGAACCAGACACTACAGAGATACTCCCTGCAGGGAATGATAATATTCTCGCTTGTCATTACCGCCCCGCTTCTCATAGGGAGTGAAATACCCCGTTATACCTGGGGAGTAAAAATGAACTCCCTGGTATCCCAAAATAAATCATCGGGAATCACCCTGCGGCGCTTTACTCCCGGAGAGCGCCCCCGGTACCGGAACAAAATCATGCGCTACATCCTTTCTGTCGACCCGACTGTTGAGTCGAAAATGGTGGTCATGAGGCATCGGGCTTCCATTATCAGGGATTACCTCTTTGTCAACCAGCGTCTCTACACGGTGCTTGATGATTTGGGGAATATACATGCCCCGGCGGTCGACGTGCTCCTTCAGCGCCTCAAGGGACGTTTCGGCCCTCCTTCTGTAGAAAAAAACGGTCAGACAACCATTCGTTCTTATAAAAGGGGCGATACAAAGGTTCTTTTTTATTCAAAGGTTCTTGGTAACGGCAGTCATAAGTGCAAGGTCTACTACTACGCAACCAGCATGTTTCGGATGCTTATTATGGATAATTGAGAAAAAGTTGAAAGGTACAAGTTGCAAGTGTAAAGGTTTTTTTGGGTGGGGGAAGTTTATCTATTCGTTGGGGATGAAAGCTCTAAATTATTTCATAAGACAGATTACCGGAAACTTTTATGTGAGAGAATCAGAGTATCGACTGCCAAAGAACTTTTTTATCTATACACATCTGCAGAAATTTTTGATTTTATAAATTTAAAATAAAAAGTATGTCAAAACAGGAATACTTTTATTGTTCTCAAAGCCTGATGTACCAACTGCCAGCTGCCCTGAAGAATTGCTTCCCCAGGAATAAACGTCACCTTGATTATTTATTGCAGTAGATATATAATTCCCTGCAGCAATTCCCGTAATTGCATTAAGCATCGTTCCTGTGCCATTTATCCCCAATACTTGTACCGGGTATAACCTATTGGTTCCCGAAGTGCTATCCCCCAGTTGCCCCGCATTATTCAATCCCCAGGAAAATACTGTATCGTCTTCTGTCAAAGCAAGACAGTGCTGATTTCCTGCTGATATTGATCTAATATTTTGCAAGAAACCCGTCCCGTCACTATTTTTCACCTGTACAGGGAATAAACGTTCTGTACCGGAAGTTCCATCACCACATTGCCCATTAGAATTACTGCCCCAGGTGTATACTGTCCCATCTGCTTTTAGAGCTAATGAAAAATCATCACCGGCTTTAATACTTATAACATCTGTTAAATAACTATCTTCTGCGCTTTTTACCTGAACAGGAATCACTCTCTTCAGTACCCATCCAGATATATCCTGGCCCGAAGTTCCATCGCCAATCTGTCCAACATTATTTTTTCCCCATGCAAAAACAGTCCCATCATTCTTCAGAGCTAAAACATGATTATTGCCCGCTGCGATAGAAATAATGTCAGTTAATACAGAATCTCCTCCCTCAGGCCCTTTAACTAATGTGGGAAGTGTTGTAATATTATTATCACCTTCTGTTCCATCTCCCAATTGGCCCATTTCATTGCTTCCCCATGCATATAAAGTTCCATCTGACTTTAAAGCCAATGAAAAACTATATCCTGTAGAGATTGCAGTTATTTCAGATAATATAGTATTATCACCATTAGGACCTTTTACTAATTTTGGAAATAAACTTATATTATCCATTCCAGAAGAATCGTCTCCTAACTGGCCATATTGGTTATCTCCCCATGCATATACTTTTCCAGCAGCATCAAGAGCTAAA
>Ga0209475_10002023_pt1 | contig 22129 bp, 23 predicted proteins | sample tdDd471_FD_187128 | JGI IMG/M metagenome (GOLD analysis project Ga0209475, IMG submission 187128) | Marine sediment microbial communities from the Atlantic coast under amendment with organic carbon and nitrate - tdDd47.1 (SPAdes)... | ecosystem: Environmental > Aquatic > Marine > Coastal >... | reverse complement strand
CGCCAGCCAATGCACATTTGAATGGAAAATATAAACTTCCATCGTATGCCTTTGTAAGAAAACCAAAAAATGAATTATCTTTAAAAATTAATAGCTAATTATAGGCAACCTATGTTAGCACGAGACATTATGAGAAGTACCTATTTATCATTTCTTTTTCTTTGTTTCTTTATTTTATCTTGTTCGCAACTTGATTGTGAAAAGTATAGTGATAGTTATGTTCCAGTTGATTTATATGATGCTTTAAACTACATGGATTGTACTTGGAGCGATGAAGATAAAGATAAATTCAGTAAATTAACAGAACGAGAAGCCGTAGTATCAGCACATTTTGGAATTGGATTAGGAATTAGAAATTCTTGGGGTTTCTGGCGTAGAGATACTGAAATAGCCAATTACTTTGACAAGTTGGATATTCACCATCCAGATGATATATCTAGTATTATTTTGACATCTTTCCACAGACATTTAAATGAAAAAGACATTCAATTAGAAGAGCAAATTGCATATTATGTAAAGTATTGGGAAGAATCAAATAAGAAATATTTGGAAAAGTGTAAAACAGAAATTAAAGACTTTAATCTGAATGATACGATTGACTTTACTTATGCTTATAGGTTTAGTTCTAAAGAGCAAGAAGAAAATGTTCGCAATGGCAATTGTTTAGCGAAAGGAGTTGTATTAGACAAGGATACTATTAACTTTAGACTAAAGATTAAACTAATTGAATGTTGTGAAGAAAGTGGAATTAACATTGATATAATTGATCATTATGATACTGTTGATGGAAAGAAAGTCTTATTAGGGAAAAAAGCAGTGATAATGAAAAAGAATGAAGTTAAATGGACTCATTATAGTATTTGGCATTATAATTATGGTCCAAGGCGTTATAATAAATAACAATTGGTAACCCAACATCACCAGAAATGCGGGGGTTTTGGCGGTTTGACAAAGTTTTGCTATCTTCGTTTTCGTTCAACGGTCTGACAAAGTGGAGCAGTGGAAACCCGCACTACTGGTATGTTTAAATCGTTACCAATAATAAGTTAATTTGCGTCGTGCTAAAATGAGACAAGAAATTTTCAAATATAAAAAACCTAAAGACTTCTATTTCTACAGAATTTCTCTTTACTCTTTGATAATTCTTTATGTTTTTATTGTCATCAGACAAGTAATGAAGCTTATAGGAAATTTTCAAAATCAAGAAATGGTTCTCTCATTGATAGTTTTTGTAATAATTGGAATGATAGTTTATATGTTGAGTCAAATAAATATTCTTTTTAAGGAATATCACCTAGCTGACCATGAAAAATCAATTGCTTTGAATAGTAATGATAATACAATATTAATCCAGCAAGGACAGGGCAAAGAATTTTTAATTAAGAAAGAAGAAATCCTAATTGTAGAAATGTTTGATTCAAAATTAGCTACTTTTCCACTTGGATATTTTTCATATATATTGATACGTCTTAAAACGGGAGAGAAATTTATCATTACTGAATTTACTGTTCCTTATGGGAAAAGTGATATTCTGAAAATTTTAAAAGGTTTGAAACGAAAGAATCACAGAAGAATATTTAATAGAATAAATTAACTAACTATTGGTAACCCAACATCACCAGAAATGCGGGGGTTTTGGCGGTTTGACAAAGTTTTGCTATCTTCGTTTTCGTTCAACGGTCTGACAAAGTGGAGCAATGGAAACCCACACTACTGGTATGTTTAAATCGTTATGCCGCATTTTAAAAATGAGTGATACGAAACAAATATATATAGACATTATTAGGATTATTTCGGAGACTACTAGAGTACCGAAGGAAGATCTAAGTCTTGATACTTCAGTAAATATCGATCTAAGAATTGAAGGAGATGATTGGGATGAATTAATGTATCCAATTGTTGATAAATATCCAATTGAAGACTTTTCAGAATTCGAATTTAGCAGACATATGAGACCTGAAGGTGATTTGATTTTACCTTTTTTACTTGAATTGGTTTTATCTATACCTAGAGTATTAACGGGTTCAATTATTTTTTTATTTAATAAAAGGATAGGTAGAATTTTTTTTAAAAAGCGGTTTTTTGGAATTTTGAAATATGAAGAAAAGCCATTATATATTGCAGATATTTATAATTCAGTGTTGAAAAACAAATGGAATTATGCAAAAAACTCTAACCTTAATCTGAAACAATTGATTCTTTAAATTATGGATAACGAGAAAAAATTTAAAACTAAAACAGGATTTTGCCATATCCTAGCTGATAAATTAATACTAACCCGTGATGGCATAGTTGGGAATGTGGCAAATGTGACAGTTTGAAACAAAATTGGTCGGACTTTAACAATTTATGGCTTAATTTCAATTCTGCTTATTTATTTAGGATTAGAAAAATACAAAAATGGAGAACTTAATACTGCAATTCTTTTTGGACTTGGAGCAGCATATTTGATTTACGGACTATTGTCAAGTATAAATAATTCAGCAATACCTGTGATTGAAAGAGAATCAATCCAAAAAACTATCTTTAAAAAGGGTATTAAAGGGTTGACCAGAGCAAGATTTGAGATTCTTTTTAATGATAAGTCTGGTAAATTAAAGAAAAGATTGATAATGCTTCCTGGTTCACTGACAGGTGGTGAAACTGAAACTGATATTGCTCTAAGAATAATGCAAGAAGAAGGATTCGTAGAATAAAAACGCGGCATAACCCAACATCACCAGAAATGCGGGGTTTTGGCGGTTTGACAAAGTTTTGCTATCTTCGTTTTCGTTCAACGGTCTGACAAAGTAGAGCAGTGGAAACCCGCACTACTGGTATGTTTAAATCGTTAGCAATAATAGCTTAAAAAATTTTAGTGAGATGAATATCCTTGAAAAAATATACTTACATCTTTATTGGTGTGGAAATAAAGGTAAAGGTGGCGGAATGATTGACCGAACATTACATAATGTTTTTACTTTACCAATATTCGGGCTTTTTATGCTAATTATAACCTATATCTCTGTTAAGATAAGTATAGATATAAAATTTATAGGTTTGATTGTTTTGAGTGGTGTAGTTTCATATTTCGCGACTGGTAAACTGGTTGATAATTATTATTCAAATAAAAAGAGAAAGTATATTTTAACTAAGTATAACAAACCTGGAATGATACGATATTTTATTCTGATAATTTTATTAATCGGTGGATTAGGATTGGCAATTCTTAGCTCTGTAATTTCTGGAACAATATATAATAATTACTTTGGGCATTGATTAACAACCAGTGCTTATTTTTTAGCTACAATTGCTAACATTGCTTCACCAGTAATTTGGGTTTTCTTGGCGGTCTGACCAAGTTTTGCTATCTTCGATTTCAATTAAACGGTCTGACAGCAAAAGTGCTGTAGCTCCCAAACATACTGGTAAGCAAGGACCGTTATACAACATAATTATTTTTAAGCCCCAGATTCAAAATAGTATTGCAACAGATTTTATAAATCTTAAATTTGTTGTATTATGGTTAATTATCAGCGTCTTACCTTACGAGAAAGAATCTATATTGAGAAGTATATCCAATTAGGATTAAGCAAAACAGAAATTGCCGATAAGCTCAAACGACATAAATCAACTATAAGTAGAGAAATTAATCGCTGGGGACAGAAAAAAGATTATAATTGCGCTTTAGCTGATTGGTGTGCTATTGATGAACGGACTAAATATCGTTCAAAAAAGATATTAAGTCATACAAAACTACGTACCTTTGTTTTAGATCACTTGCGGTTAAAATGGTCTCCAGAACAAATATCAAATAAACTAAAAAAGCTTCATCCAACAGAGCCCACCATGCAGATATCACACGAAAGCATTTACACTTATATCTATGTTTTAGCACGTGGAGGAATGAAAAAGGAACTCATAGCTTATCTTCGTCAAGGAAAAGCAAAACGATACAAAAAAAGAAGGAATGAAAAAGGGTCACGTATAGTAGACGGTTTATGTATAGACCAAAGAGATCCTTCGGTTGAAGATCGTGTTATTCCAGGGCACTGGGAAAGTGATTTAATTATTGGTAAAGATAGAGCCAGTTGTATAGGAACAATCGTGGAAAGAACGACTCGATTTGTAATTATGGTTCCTTTAAAATCGAAAAAAGCAACAGAAGTAAGAAAAGCATTTGCGCGAGAACTAAAAAAATTACCACAACAAGTTAGATTGACAATGACCCATGATAATGGACTAGAAATGGCTCAGCATAAACTATTCAGCAAACAAACCAAAATGATCGTTTATTTTGCACATCCATACTCATCGTGGGAACGAGGAACTAATGAAAATACGAATGGCTTGATTAGGGACTTTTTTCCAAAGGATACGGACTTTAATGAAGTATCCAAGCATAAGCTTAAGAAAGTACAAAATCTGTTAAATGAGCGACCGAGAAAGGTTTTAAATTGGAATACTCCAAAAGAAGCCATTGAACAAATTTTATCAGCATAACTTTCTCACTGTAAACATCACGAAACATACAAAATAGATTCTGTCAAGGGTTTTATAGAGTAAAATTTACATGCCCTTGACGGGTTCTTTTTTGTGTTTTATTTTTGTTGAAAAGAGTGAAAGTTCAAAAAATAAAATGTTTTTTATTAACTTCGTTCTGAAACAGTAGTAAAATTAACAACTGTTGCAATAGAAATTTGAATCCAAGAGCTATGAGAAAATTTTTACTATTTATTTTATTAATTGCTTTTAACTTTTCAGTTTTTGGACAATTAGACAGTTTAGAGAAACAAGTTTTCGATATTGAAATTTTGAAGACAAAGAATTATAAAAAAGGAATATATATGAGCTTTAAAGAGTTTCAGGACAATAATCCTTCAATAAAAAACAAAATTTTGGTTAAGGAAAGTAATGAATTACTACAAGTATTTTTTGGAGCAACAACAAATATTTTGGCGTTATATAATGATTCGACGAATAAATTTAAAAGATTCAGAAAAGAAAATTGGGGTGCTTGTGATGGTGACAATATATATATAAGGTTTCATGGAAATTATTTTAAAGTTTCATTGGATGGAAAATATTCTTATTTTGAGGAATATGGTTACGGCACTGGAGATAATTATTATGATAATGACTATGTATTGAATATTATTACAAATGAATGTATCCGTTTAACAAAAAAAAATATAACAAAGCTATTAGAAAAAGAAGATAGAAAACTTCTTGAAGAATTTGAAAATGAGAATAAGAAAAAGACAAAATTGACTGATTATGTTTTAAGAGTAAATTCTCTCTATAAATAATAACGTTGTATAACCCAACATCACCAGATAATGAGGGGGTTTTGGCGGTCTGACAAAGTTTTGCTATCTTCGTTTTCGTTCAACGGTCTGACAAAGTAGAGTAATGGAAACCCGCACTACTGGTATGTTTAAATCGTTAGCGGTAATACATTTTTCGGAAATGAATGAAATAAATGGTAGAATTTTAGAGAGTTTTTCAAATCAAAAAGAAGAATTAATAAAGAAAATACAAAATGTTTCTTTTACTTCTTACATGCATGAATTTATTTCAAAAGTTGATAGCAATGAAATCGAAATTTATGTAAATCAAACTCCTGAAGATATTGCAGAATATAAGGAAAGCTTGCTTAAACTTATTAATAGAAAGGATTTGGATAAATTGGTTGACTCTTCTGTGAAAAAATTAGAGAATATTAATTCTAATAAATTAATAAAGCGGTTCAAGAAAGATTTAGAAGGTATATTTGAAAAAGCACAGAAGACTATTATGTCTCATGAAAAAATAACGCAAGCTATAATTCTTACATATGATGGTTTAGACGAACCAATTGCTCAAGCGTATGGATATGAACCTGCAAAATTTCCTGTATTCTATAAACCTGAATATATTGACACTAAATTATTGTTCAATGAAACTTTTGAGTATATAGAAAATCTCAGTTTAAGAAATGCTTGGAAAGGATTGGATAAAATCAAATTTATGTTTGAATTTGTTCAAGTTGAATATACTTGGGATTTATTTCAACTATATAAAATTAATTCATACATATTATTAAATAAAGCATTCCAAGAGTTAGTAAATGAAAATTTCATAGACTCTTTGCGAATAAAAACTCCTCTTTTTGTTTATTTTGGTGCACATGACTGCGAAGAGAATTTAATTTTTTATTATGAGTGAAAAATGTACAACCGCTAACACGCGTTCAACAAAAATGCGGGGTTTTGGTAGTTTGCTGACTAAGTTTTATCTTAGTAAAGTTGTTCAACGGGGGACAATGAAACAAGGCGCAAACCCGCACTATTGTTAACGCGGGACCGTTACAAATAATAAGCTCAAAAAGAAAAATCAGATAACTACATCTCATTTTGATAAGCAATTAATTCAAGAAACTCATTTAGCAGTTTGACAATTCATCTTAAATTGTATTGTATCTCGTTCTGACAATTAAAGTATATTTAATTCTTAGCGGTTTGATAGTTTATTTATTGAGATTGGTTCAGTAAGTGTGATAGTAAAAACATTTTTTGACTGCGCACTTTTGCGCTGCCGTGCAATTTGGATAAAATTCAACCCACATTTAAACACTTTTACTCCACTCCGTTGCTTAAAAAAGTTTAAATTTTGCCTTTTTCATTTGTTTTCATTAACGGCCTAGTGTATGCGTAGTGCGGGTGTTAAAGCTCCGAACTATCAAGTTACTTCACTATTATTTATTGTACTTTGGTTCAAATTTACCACTTTTCTCCGCATTACGTATGACACTTGTGTGTTCGTGCTTCATTGTTATAGTTTCAATAATCTTTCCATATTTAATCCAATAATCATCTTTTTATCATCTTTTGACAACTCAAGTTTTTTTATTCTGTAAATGCTCTTGCTAAGATTATCTTTTGCTCCATATGGCGTATCCGTTCCCATTAAAATTCTTTCTACTCCAACATAATCTATCGCTTTTTGTAGCCTACTATCTGAAATCAATTGTAATGGGGAAGTATCAAAATATAAATTCTCATCTTCATATGATTTCTTGATAAATAACTCCAGACCAAACAAATGCGCAACTATTAATTTAAGTTTTGGATGTTTTTTTTTGTATTCTATTAATTTCAGCACATCATTATCAGAATATAAATGTATAAACAATGGCAAGTCTTTTTTTTCTGTCCAATTAGCTACTTTTTTAAAGAACTCTGAATCAATCGAAAATTTCTCCCAACATTGATGTATTTTAACTCCATGAAAAGCCCAATCATTATATTTTGAGTTCAAATAATCTGTTATATTCTCAATACCAGTTGTTGCCCATAAAAACTGTAGAATTCTATCATCTGTTTTGGTTTTTAAATCATATACATATTCATTCCCTACTGGAATATCTTTAACTTTCCCTGTCAAGCACATTGCTAGTTTTGTCAAATAGTTAGTTAATTTAACAACATTATAGTTGGGGAATTTCGAGGCTATATTTGGGAAAGAATACTCCGATTTGCTATTCAGTTCTCCTGGTACTAGCACTACTTTATCAACACCATTTTCATCAAGTGTTTTAATAATACCTTCAGCAGTCAAGTATTTGCCACAGGCATGTGAATGTCCATCAATTATCATATCATTTTTTTATTAGTAAGTTGTCTTTTTGCATGAAGCACAACGCACAGCTATAAAAAGCGCGCAGTTTTAATACATTGTCGTAGCCAGTTATTCAATTATTGTCTGATATAATTCATCTTTAAAATCTTCTTTTTTCATTTGATTACCAATTTTCTCACTTTTCTCTCTAAATTAATTTAAATTTTTTTTGTATACACAGATTTAAAACCTTCCATTTCTTCAATGAAATGCTTTTTCCATGGTCTATATTTGCCTAAAACACTATTGATCATAAATTTTTCAAATGAACTATTAAACTGTGTAATTACAGTGAATGTGACTTTTGTTTCACTACCATTTATTTCTTCAAGAAGCCAATAAACATATACATTGGATTCTCCTTCGATTTCCTTTTTACCAACTTTAGCAATTGACCGTGATGGCTTGGAATAATAGTAAATGCTTTTATTCTTTTTCATTTCCTCAACCACATACTCATGTACAATAGATTGATTTTTTACTGCTTCGGCGCAATCAATGATACAACCAGGTTTCATTGCTCCGCCACCCCTGATTATAAAATAATCATGTGCATCAGAAGTTTCTCTGTAAATCCTTGAAAAATCGTTTATAATAAAGTTGTATACTTTTTCTGCACTACCGGGAACAGTAATATTGTAGATTTTTTTAACGGCGCTTTTGTGTTTAGGTATTTCTTTCACGTTTTCGTTTTTTTGTGAATAAACTGAACAACTGATTAAAGCCGTGATTAAGAATAAATATAATTTTTTCATGATATTATTATTTATATTTTTGAGCTATGTTTTTATATTTTGTTATAGCTAGGTTGAAATCTTTTGTGATGCAATAAATCTTTTCTTTGTTGAATAGAACATTAACAGCAATATTCCAAATACATTAAGCCAACCAAATAAATCTCCAATCATAGAGTATAATGTTGCAATACTTTGGGTAGGAACATCTGCATACATAATTCCATCTTTAGTATCATCAGACTTCATGTGGACTAATTCTTTACCATTATAATCGGCGGCATAAGAATATCCATTATATGTAGGGCGCACAAACGAGAAACCATTTTCAACAGCACAAGTTGAATACCATGCCGAATGACTCTTGGGCCAATCATATGATGGAGAAAGCATTATGTCAACACCTACTTTTGCAGCCTGACGCATAAATTTAGGAAATCCAGCGTCCCTACATATAGATAAAGCTATTTTACCATAAGGAGTTTCTAAAGACTGTATTTTCTCTTCCCCTTTTCTAAACATTCCACTTTCTCCATATGAGCCTATTCCAAGCAAATATCTTTTTGTGTATTCTAATTCAATTTTCCCTTCAGGACTGATTAATAACTGTTTATTCTCTCCTTTACCTTTTTCTTCATAAAATGCGTAAGTCATACTTAGATAAACATTATTTTCCTTCGCAAATCCCTCAAGTATAGTTTTTAAATTATTTTCCTCTTCTTGAGTAATTAATATGGTATACTCTTGAAATGATACAATTTTAGCTTTGTTTTTGCTTGCAGCTTGTATCATACTTTCAATTCTGGATATAGTTTTATTAAATGGTGATATCTTTTTGGAATTGAAAAATGTTGACATTTTCACCGGCTGTCCGTCTTCAGGGAAAAGTACTATTGCTGCAATCTTTACTGTTTTACGCTCTGCTTTTTTTAAAAAGTTGATTTTTATCAAACCAAACACAAAAATAAGGGTAAGTACGGACGGATAAATTATGACTAATCGTTTTATTTTTTCCCAGTTAAAATTGTTTTCCCAAAAATAATTTACAATTCCATATAGCCAGGAATGAACGAATATTAAAATCCATATTCCAAAAAGAGACCTGACCTGCATAAAAGCGAGCGAGCCATAACTATAACCAAACGAATTAGTTGTTCCAGATCCATCATCAAAAGGACCTTCGTATGTAATTAGAAATAGCAAGGCTGTATTTATAATTGGAAAAATTAAAGTTGCAAGCAATTTTTTATGATTCTTAAATTTTGGATAAATTAACCGATCCACCATAAAAGGGATGAACCAGACAATGGCAAGCATGGAGCTTCTTATCAAACTAAAGTATTTGGCAAATGAAGCATTATCAAATTGGAAAAGCCCCCATAAAGAAATATTAAAAGCAAGCAAGAAACCTAACAAAGTTAACAATATACCACGACCTAATGGTTGAGTCCGAATAAATCTCAAAATAAAGATAGGTGCTATAAGAAGCATTACATGAATTCCTGGCAGGAATGTACTGTAACGTGTGAACATAAATAATCCAAACCCCAGTAGGAAAAGTATTATTGAATTTAAGTGATTTGTTTTCATGATCCTATTATTTAAATATTTGAGTTTATTTAGTTTACTAATTGAGTTTTTATTTTAAGTTCTTCCCACAACCTTTTTCCAAGCACCTCGTCCGTCATTGCCTTATCCTGTTTATTGACTCGTTTATACAGTTTGATTAAGGCGCCATTAATAGTATTCCTATCTGCATTTGAAAGAATAAGTTCCGCAATGGGCTCACCTGCAATTGCAGAAGGTTTGGCAACTAGTAGAGTCATCATACTCCATAAAAAACCGGTAAATCCTGAGGGCCACCTTTTCTTCAATTCCGGGTCAGATTTATCAATAACATATGCTGGATCAAAAGCTACAGATGAGATCTTTCCTTTGTAACGTCTTGCGAGTTCTGCCGCAAACACTCTATTTAAAGTTTTAGTTCTGTCGAAAGCTGTCATTGTTTTATGCTTTTTTATATTCTCAAGATCATCCCAGTTTATTTTTCTGTAAAATGGAGCAATTACATGAAGAACCAGCCCATCTGATTCCTGTAATCTCTTTGACAAAAGTTGTGTAAACAGAAATGGTCCCATCACATTTGTGGCAAACATGGCTTCATGACCATTGGCAAGAATATTTGGGCCGTTTTGAATTAAAGCTCCAACTGATAAAACCAAACTATTAATAACGGTGAACCGGTTCAAAGCTTCATCAGCTGCTTTTTTAACAGATTCCATATCAGCGAAATCTATTTCTAATGTAGCAATAGACTTTTCCGTGTCCTCTATTTGTTCTTTAGAAAGCTGTAAATAGATAGAATCTCGAACGGTTTGCAGTTTACTTTGACTACGGCCAAGTATGACTACTCTTGCTCCACGTTTTGTTAGTGCTATTGCAGCAGCTTTTCCAATATTTCCTGTTGCTCCTGCAATTAATACTGTTTGTGTATTTTTCATAATTTGTATTTTTATTTATAAATAATTATTGTGCTTAAGTACTTTATCTTTCATTAATCTTTTCATATTTAATCCAAGTATCAATTCTTTTTCAATCTTCTAATTCTTCATACAAAAATCCCTGTATAGAAAGAATACTTTTGATTTCTACTGCAATGTCAACATAGCTTTCTACTCTAAGGATATTATCGCAGTCCTCTAAATCGGTATTCCACTTTGATAAACGCCCAAGTTTGTTTAACGCTGGCGATAGATTTATTATATCTTTCTCCTCGATTGATGTTTTAAATACTGATATTATCATTTTGTAAAATTTATTTATAATTATTTCTTTTAAAGATTTCCGATTCAAAAGTACGGCAAGAGAAAATTTAAATAGTTTCAGTATTTTTTAATGAGCCTTACGCTCGTCTCAATAAAATATAGCATACAGATTGTCAGTCATATAAAACAATACAAAAATTGTTTCATAAGACGTGTATAGAAGAATAACACTTGCTTAATAAGAATTAAAATCCATGGTAGAATGTAAGAAAGCAGGAAATGACTCAGAATTTATATCGCTCCCGAAATTCAGACGGTGTTATTCCTGTGGATTTTTTAAAAAAACGGTTAAATGTGGCTTTTGAATTAAATCCGGCATCCATTGCCAAACCTAAAAGCGAAATATGCTTATTTTTAGGATTGATTGCAAGCTTTTTGAACTCATCAACCCGATATTCGTTCACAAAATCGAAGAAATTCTTACCTAATTGAACGTTTAACAATTTTGATAGCTGATGTGCATGAAAACCTATTTTATTGGCTGTTTCACCTAGACTCAGCTCAGGTTCTAAGTATAGTTTTTCATCAACCATAAGTATTCTTAACTTTTCGATTATTTCATTATGCTTTGATACAGATATTTGAGCATGTTCTGCATTTGATGACTCAGTCTTTGCTTTTAATGATTTATTAGTTTTGCGCTGGTTATTTTTACTTTCAGTTCTATAGATCAGTCTTTGCTTATAACCATGATAAATCATATAGAAGAATAATAAAAATCGGACAATCATTAATAAATCATCCATTACTTTCACATTAAGGTTTTTCGAGGAAACCAAAGTGTATCCAACGACATTGGAAACCAAAATCACAATGTAAAGGTATGTTAGTATTTTTAGCCAGTCAAGATTGATCTTTTCATGATAGGAAAATTCTTGATCTATATTATTTTGATGTTGTATTAAAACAATCAGTGCACGTATAAAATAGAATAATTCAACACAGATCTGCGCCATCATGGGAAGGAAAATCTCAAAGTTTAGGGATTGCTTATCATATAACAACTTATGCTGTTCATCAGGAGTCATAAGCATAAAAGGTACCATAGAAACTAACCAAAGAATGACAAGCAGGAAATTGCTTGCAATTCTTAAATCAAAAACAAAGCTTTTCTTTGACAGTGACAAGGCATAAAAGAAAAGGAAAACCGAGTGAGATATTAAAGAAATACCCCAAATTGGAAGCCAAATGATGCTCATGTCATTCGTCAAGCGTTCATAGAGAAAATAACATCCGAAATAAAGGAAAAAATTAAGCACCCAGACTATTAAAATTTTATCACTAGTAGTTTTGCTTTTCTCTTTAAATAAAAACAAAGCAAGTAATAATGCATTTATTGCTCCTATAGCTCCAAAAATATCCATATGAAATCAGTTAATGGTGCATAATACAAAGTTACGTACTTTTACTGAAAGCAAGTTTATAGAAATAAAAGGACTTATTTTGAGACTGACTGAAAAACTGTTGCTATGTACGTTTGTAATCATTTTGTTTTTTTTCTTAGTTGGCTTAATTTTATTGATGCACGAATCTCATTGCATAACGCACAACGTTTGTATATATTCTATTGTTGTTATTCATCCTATTTTATGGTATAACAACAATTGCTTTTATATTTCTTATATTTTTAATAAATATCTCTTATTTATTCAGTTGTGTGAATGTAGTATTTTTTAATAAAATTATCAAACACGCTGATTGTTTTTGTCCGTAATTATATTTCTGAAAACTAATTGCCAAAACGCTATTACAAACATATTGGTAAGCCTGCATAAACCCAACTCACCACCAAAGGTTTACCAAAAAGTTTGTAATCCAACCCAATTTTGCACTGTCGTGCAATAAGTATTCCATTCCTTAAAAAATGTTTATAGTTTTTCATAGTTAAATAATTTACGAACTTGACAAGTCCGTTTTTTGCGCGTACAATTTGTAACACAACATCACCAGAAATGCGGGGTTTTGGCGGTCTGACAAAGTTTTGCTATCTTCGTTTTAGTTCAACGGTCTGACAAAGTAGAGCAATGGAAACCCGCACTACTGGTATGTTTAAATCGTTATAAATAAGCCGCTAAAAAAATCAGAATAAAGAGTCTTAATTCTTTTTGACACGTAATTTTAATTAAGATACTTTTTAAGTTTTCTGACAGCTTTTGTGTTTTGGGAAGGTAATTTACTTTCTGACAATGAAAGGTATTTTATTTGTGCTGTTTGATATTGAATTTATCGAAATTGGTTCGGTAAGTATGATAGAAAATTGTTTTAGTTTTTTGCCCACCCGCTTAGCTGCCTCCAGCAGCTTTAAGGGAAATCCCAACCCACCTTAAGCCCATTTGCTCCGCTTCGCTCCACAAAAGAGCTCAAATATTTCCAGCTTTTGTGTAAGTTTAATAGTTTTCGACGAATTTGATACATTAAATTTCTCATTAATATTTCTTCTATGGTTATTAAAAGTGTTTGCACTTAAATAAAAATTTTCAGTAATTTCTTTTTTCAATTTTGGTACTTTCTTTGCGTATATTCAAGGGTCGATGAAAAATGCTATTTAAATGATCTTAAAAATAATTGAGAAAGCAACCAAATAAAAGAGATTGTCCGCTACCCTAGGACAATCTCTTTCATTAATCTTAAATAAATTACTCGTACCGCAGACTTTTTACAGGATTCTGATTTGCAGCTTTTTTTACGATAAATATTATTGTTAAAATTGCAATAGATGCTGCAATAATTGATGCTAGGATAAACGGTGTAATATTTATATTGGTTTTATATGCAAAATTATTTAACCAGTTTTTAATAAAGAAATAACTTAATGGCCATGAAATAAATGTTGAGATAATGATGCTTTTAATAAAATCGAAAAGAAATAGTTTATTAATTCTCCAAGAGCTGGCTCCATTTACCTTTCTTATGCCGATCTCTTTTGTTCTGCTTTCGATAATATAAAAGCTTAAACCTAGCATTCCCAAACAAGAAATAAAAATTGCAAAAAAGGCAAAATAGAAAAAGATTTTTGCCATTCTAATTTCAGCTTTATATTGTGCTTCAATCGTTTCATTAAGAAAATGATACTCAAATGGAGAATTACTGTTTGTTTTGTTCCAGATATCCTCTATATAACTTATTATAGAACTTAAATCATTATTCTGGATTGATTTACCATCTATTCGTATTAAAACACTTCCAAAATAAGCTTCACGGGCAGGATTTTTTAAAAAATGAAATACTTGAGCGTTAATATTGCGTTCAGCTGATTTAAACAATGTATTTTTTACAATTCCAATAATTACCCCTTCTTGACCATATAAACCAAATGTTTTTCCAATAGGATCTTTAATTTGCGACAATTTAAGAGCTTGTTCATTTAATATAAATCCGCTTATTGAATCTGTAGGAAATTCAGGAGAAAATGATCTTCCTTCTACTATTTCCATACCCATGGTTTCAAAATAATCGTATCCGATTTTTTGAGTTTCCATATAAATTTCATCTGTTCTTTCTCTTCTTCCATCCCACCAAACACCGGCTGTGTTATTGTTTATTACGGTAGGTAAACTATTTTTTATACTAACGCTTTTAATAGATGGATTTTTTCTGAGTTTTGATTTTATTAGATCATATTTTTTAGCAATATTTTCTCTTCCGGGAATATGAATAATATAATCATCTTTTAAACTCCATGATTTGCTTTGAATATGCTTTAATTGCATATTTACAAGTAAAGTACAAATAATTAATCCTGTTGCTATAGAAAATTGAGCAATTACAAGTATCTTTCTTAATGTTCCTTTTGTTGTTTTATTACTGTCAGAATAAAATTTATTAAACTTGCCTTTTATAATATTTAAGGGATTAGCACGAGAGATAAAAAATGCTGGGTACAGTCCAGCTAATATTCCTGTGACTATTAATATAATTAATATAAATACTATGAATGAAATATTGGAAAAGTCAAGTTCAAGGTTTTTGCTGGTTAGCCGATTAAATAATGGCATTAATCTATAAGCTAAAATTATTGCAAAATTTAATGATATTATAGATAATAGGAATGATTCTCCAATAAACTGTTTTATTAATTGATGCTTGTTTGCACCAACTACCTTTCTTAGTCCTGCTTCTTTAAAACGTTTTTCTGATTTAGCTGTACTTAAATTGATGTAATTAAAACAAGCAATAAAAACAATAAGAATTCCGATAAGCGAAAAGATAAGTACATTTGATTTGCTTCCAAGATCAGGTAAATGATAAGAAGTGCCCGGATTTAAATAAATTTTTTCTAATTCCTGAATGGTAAAACTAAGTTGTTTACTAACAACTTGAGGGCATTCATGGCTCATTGAAATATTATTTATTTGGTTTATAATAGAATCTTTAATTGCATTGTCGTTTATTTGAATATAAGTTCTGAAATTAAAATCGCCCCATTCTAGTCCAATTCTTCCAATTTGTTCCATTAATTCATAAGAAGCTAAATAATCAAATTGTAAATGTGTATTAGTTGGAATGTCCTCTAAAACTCCTGTTACTTTAAAAAAATATCTGTTCTCAACAAGCATATTTTCTCCAAGAGGGTTTTTGTCTCCAAAATATTTTTTTGCAAGCTTTTTAGTAATTACAATATTACCTGGGTCGTCAAAAATAGTATTAACATTACCCATGATTAGCTCAAAACTGAAAATATTAAAAAAGGATGAATCAACGCTCAAACCTTTTGTTTCATAATCAACAAATTCCTCCACTTTAAATTGAAGCTTAGGCATATCGTTAAACCTGCATGAATTAACAATTGTAGGAATTTCATCTTTAATTGTTGGGCTAAGTGGAGCTGGTGAACCATATCCCGTTCCTTCTTCTGAAAGAGTAAGAATTCTATAAATATCTTTGCTATTAGCATGAAATTTATCGTAGCTTACTTCATGCTTTACCCATATAAAAATTAGAATTGATATTGTAATTCCAATTGTTAAGCCTAATAAGTTTATTATTGAGAAGAACTTATTGTTTATTAAATTTCTGTAGGCAATATTAAAATAATTTCTAATCATAATTTCTAAATTTAGTTATTTCTTAAGATTTAATCATATAAAATGCCATAAGAGCTAAGTGTTTGTAAATCAGACGGAAGTATTATTAACATATATTCAATATGTTACAATGTGTAACATGTGTGTTGTAATTCGTAACATAAGTTTGTATTTTTCCACTTGATTTTTATTTAAGATGAAAAAAGAAGATTCTCAGATTTTAATTGTTGATGATAATAAAGCCATTCTTAATTCGCTAGATTTTTTACTTCAATTCAAATACGAAAAGATTATTTGTATTAGTAATCCAAATCAAATAAACGAAAAACTAAGAACTAATCAGATTGATTTAGTTTTACTTGATATGAATTTTAAGCCTGGATCAAATACAGGAAACGAGGGTTTATTTTGGTTAAATAATATTCACAAATACGATGAGACAATCAGTGTTATTTTAATTACGGCTTATGGAGATATAAATCTTGCTGTAAAAGGAGTAAAACAAGGAGCCAATGATTTTATAGTTAAACCCTGGGAAAACGAGAAGCTTTTATCTACTGTAAATGCAGCTCTCAAACTGCGAAAGTCGAATGTGAAAATAAGACAACTAAGTGAACGTCAGGAAATATTAAAAAGTGATGCGCAAAAGGATTTTAAACACATTATTGGCGAATCAGAGGAGATAAAAAAAGCATTTAAAATAATTGGAAAAGTAGCAGTAACCGATGCAAATATTTTGATATCAGGCGAAAATGGAACAGGTAAGGAATTAATTGCTTATGAAATTCATCGAAAATCAAATAGATCAAATGAGCCTCTAATAAAGACAGATATTGGAGCCATACCTGAAACTTTATTTGCAAGTGAATTATTTGGTCATGTAAAAGGAGCATTTACTGATGCAAAAGAAGATCGTGCAGGACGATTCGAAATAGCATCAGGCGGAACTTTATTTATCGATGAAATAGGAAACCTGCCATTAAGTTTACAATCGAAATTATTATCGGTAATTCAAAATAGAGAAATATTCAGACTTGGTTCGAGCAAACCTATCCCTATTGATATAAGGTTGATTTGTGCAACAAATTGCAACTTGAAAAAGATGGTTGAAGAATCACGATTTCGGGAAGATTTGTTATTCAGAATTAATACAATTCAAATTGTTGTGCCCCCATTGAGGGTTAGAGAAAATGATATTATATTATTAGCTAATTTTTTTCTTGAAAAATATTCAAAAAAATATAACAAAACAATTCTAAAAATTGATCATAAAGCCATTGATAAATTAAAATCGTATCGATGGCCTGGGAATGTTCGAGAACTTGAACATACTGTTGAAAAGGCTGTAATTTTAAGCGAAAGTTCGGTGCTAAGTTCTAATGATTTTATTGTTGATATTGAAAAGGAATATCATATTAATCATCATAAAATATCATTGGAAGAAAATGAGCGGATAAGGATAATTGAAGCTATGGAGAATAATCAGGGAAATTTAAATAAAACTGCAGAAGAATTAAAAATAGCAAGACAAACGTTATATCGAAAAATTAAAAAATTCAATTTATAATTAGCCAAATGATTTTAAAGAAGGTATACATCAACTTTACAATTCGTTTAATTCTACTAACTGCCAATATCTTTTTATTGATTTTAGGATTTTTGCGTGGAATTGAATATTTAAGCTTGATTAATTTAGCTGTGCTACTTTTTATTCAGTTATTTCTTTTAATACGAAAGTTTAATTTATTAAATAAAGAACTTTTAAGATTTTTCGAGTCGATAGAAAGTGATGATTCGGGTTTGATTTTTCAGAAAAAGACGGGTAACAAGAATCTTGATGCTGTTTATCAGAATTTTGAAAGTATCAATCGAAAAATAAATGAGATTAAATTAGAGAATATAAAATCGAATCTACATTTTCAAAATTTGGTAGAACATATTAATACTGGAATTATTCAGTTTGATGATAAAGGGAATGTTGAAGTGATTAATAAAGTAGCAAAAGATTTTTTTCAATGTGGAGATATAAAACAACTTAATAGTCTTGATCAAAAAGTATTTGGAATTTCAGCTAAATTATTGGATTTAAAGATAGGTTTATCCAAATCAATAAAGATTACTATTAACGGGACTTCAGCGATTTTGAATTTTAAAATTACCGAATTCAAAGTTGAGGAGGAGTGTAAAAAGCTTGTGTCTTTTCAAAATATTAAAAAAGAATTAGAACTCAATGAAACGGATTCATGGAAAAAATTAATTCGAGTTTTAACCCATGAAATAATGAACTCAACAGCACCAATATCATCATCAATCAAAGTAATATCATCATTATTAAAACATGAAAAATCAGATCAGATCAAAAATTTGGATGAATTAGTAAAAGAAGACATTACAAATACGGTTAGAGGATTAGAAATAATAGAAGAAAGAAGTGATGGTTTAAATAAATTTGTAAAATCATACCGTGAACTTACAAAAAATATTGAACCTTACTTTTCAGTATTTCAAATTACAGATATTTTTAAAGCAATTGATTTCTTATTTGCTAAAGATTTTAAGGATGCTAATATTAGTTTTACATATAAAGTAGAACCAGAAGATTTGAGTCTAAAAGCAGATAAGAACCTCATAGAACAAGTTGTCATTAATTTAATTAAAAATTCAATTGAATCTACTAGAGATAGGATGAAACGAGAGATTTGTCTTTATTCTTTCGAACAAAATAATAAAATTAGTATTAATGTAACAGATACTGGAGAAGGTATTAGTATGGAAGATTCGGATAAAATATTTATCCCTTTTTATTCAAGTAAAGAAGAAGGGTCAGGAATCGGATTAAGCTTGTCGCGACAAATAATGCAATTGCATAATGGTTCAATTACATTTGAATCAAAACAAGGAACCAAAACCGAATTTATCTTGAAATTTTAGATGATAAAAAATAAAGTATAAGTCAAACCTTCACATAATGAAAGTCATTTGACAAACATTAACGGTCATTTGGCATTGTTAGATGACAATAAAAATCCTTTAGCCATCGCATTTGTAAGCACATTTACAATTTTTCCAGTACTCCCACATAATCCAATTGTAAAAGAGCTTACAAAGCCTACCCTATTTTGCCTTCTAGGCAAGTTGGTAATCCCTTCAAAAAACTAAAACAATTTGGTACTTCGTTGATTATTTGTACAAAACTGACAAGGTATTAATTGGCGGCCAATTTATAACACGGCTTCAGAAAAAATGCGGGTGTTATTGCAGTCTGACAAAGTTTTGTTACCTTCGTTTTGGTTCAACGGTTTGACCAAGTAGAGTAGTGGAAACCCGCACTCTTCCTAAGCCGGGACCGTTATAAATAAGCCGCTAAAAAATCCGAAAATCGAGCAATTCTGTTCTTTTTGTTAAGCATAAAATTTAAGAGACTTTTTTCACGTTTTAATAGCTTTTGCATTTTAGAAAGGTAATTTACTTTCTGACAATGAAAGTGTAAATTATTCGTGCTTTTTGATACTGAATTTATTGAGATTGGTTCGGTAAGTATGATAGAAAATTGTTTTAGTTTTTCCCGACGTGCTTTGCAGACTGACGTCTGCAATAAGAATATCATAGTACACATAATCAAAAAATACCATTTAACGATTTATTATACCATACATAGAATAAGATCCTCACTTAAAGCATAAAATATTTTAGTTTTGAATTTGGATTTAAAAAACTAAAAAGAAAATGAAAAAAAATACTTTATTGGTCATTGTTTGGCTAATACAAGTTAGTTTAATTATTGCACAGGAAGATGTGATAATTGGAAAATATCAAAAATTTGAATCCGAAATTTTAGGTGGTGAAGTAACATACTTAGAACACTTGCCTGATGGATATGAAGATTCTGATAAAGAATATCCTGTAATTTACATGATGAATGGACATATTATATCCACATTTGCAAATGCAGCTGCAACTAGAGATAAATTATCAGGTGAAAGAATTCTTGATATGATACTTATTGGAATATCAAATAAAGGTGTTGCAAGAAAATATTGGTCTTGTCCGAATGATACAGGGTATGTTAAAAATGGAGAAATTTTTTATGATTTTACATGCGGGATTTTAGTGGTTTGCTGACTAAATATTATCTTAGTAAAGTTGTACAATGGGGGGCAATGAAACAAGGCGGAAACCCGTACGAAAATTAACGCAAAACCGTTATAAATAAGTCGCTAAAAAAACCCCTGCAAACCTGATATTTACGAGAAATGATTAGAAATTATAATGAAAAAGATAAACCTGACTTGATTAAGTTGCTGAAGCTAAACACCCCAAAATTCTTTGCTCCGTCAGAAGAAAAGGAATTTATTGAATACTTGAATGGACATTCGGATAATTATTATGTTATTTTGGAATGTAATGAAATTATTGGTGCAGGTGGATTCAATTACGGTTTTGACAATGGTACTACAGCACGAATTTCATGGGATTTAATTCACCCAGAAAAACAAGGTAGGGGTATCGGGACTAAATTAACTAAGTTTAGAATTGATGAAATCAAAAAGAATTCTCATATTAATAAAATTGTAGTTCGAACAACGCAATTGGTATACGAATTTTATAAAAAGATTGGATTTCAGTTAGAAAGAGTAGAAAAGGACTTTTGGGCTGTAGGATTTGATCTTTATGAAATGGAAATTGAGATAAATAGTTTGGTTAGAGATGAATAACAAAGATTTAGTAAATTAGGAGATAAAAAGATCGAAGATAGATATGCAATTCATTAAATTGAATGATTGAATTATAAGAAAAGAAAGCCAGCATGTAACAATGCTAGAAAAAACATCCAATTTAAAAAATGATTTTAGAAAGAGATAAAATAAAACTTGAATTAACCCAACTTGATAATATTTTAAATATTATTCAAATTGAGCGTAAAAATTCTGAGTTTATTGGGCAATATGATTTTGAAAGACATCGAGCAGTTATTGAGAGTGATGACGAAATACACCTTTCAATATTTAACAAATCTAATAATTCCTTGATTGGACATATAATTTTAGCTGGATTAGAAAATACAAATGATTCAATCGAGTTTCGTAGGATTGTTATTTCTAAAAAGGGTTGTGGTTTTGGAAAAGCGTCAATAGATTTGATTAAAAAATATTGCTTCGAGAATTTAAAAGCACATCGGATTTGGCTTGATGTTTATTCAGACAACGTCAGAGCCATTGGATTATATAAATGTCAGGGATTCAGAATCGATGGACTACTTAGAGATTCTGTAAAACAGAATGGCAAATATCGCTCACTTGTAATAATGTCAATTCTTAAAAATGACTTTGAAAAGATATTTTAAAGTGACCATATTTGCTTGAATGTAAAAATATAAACGAGATAAAATACTACAATTATGAAGTTCAAATTTATTATTATTAACATTGCTATTCTAATATTTTTTTCAACAAATTTATATTCTCAAGATTATAGTAAACTAAAGCTAAATGAAACTATTACAGTTAAACATGAACCTTACGATTGGGAAACATCATCGCCAGAATCTTTTAATATTAATATAGATACTCTGAATGCATTCTTTAATAAAATATCAGAATGGGAAAACTTAACAGGTGTTTTAATTATAAAAGATGATAAATTAATTTTAGAAAAATATTATAAAGGCCACAATATGTATTCAGCCTATAACACAACATCACCAGAAATGCGGGGGGTTTGGCGGTCTGACAAAGTTTTGCTATCTTCGTTTTCGTTCAACGGTCTGACAAAGTGGAGCAGTGGAAACCCGCACTACTGGTATGTTTAAATCGTTATAGGAAATGCCGGTTGCAAAAAAATCCACCCAAGCTTCGTTTTTTTATTTTACTAAAATTTATAATAATCTGACAATTTCAACTAAGAGTTT
>Ga0209475_10002022_pt1 | contig 22131 bp, 21 predicted proteins | sample tdDd471_FD_187128 | JGI IMG/M metagenome (GOLD analysis project Ga0209475, IMG submission 187128) | Marine sediment microbial communities from the Atlantic coast under amendment with organic carbon and nitrate - tdDd47.1 (SPAdes)... | ecosystem: Environmental > Aquatic > Marine > Coastal >... | reverse complement strand
GCTGGCGCGGCGGCCCGCGGCATCATAGCCATACGTGGCGATCGTGAAATTCGCATCATCCTGAATAGTGGTGACGCGGTTCATATTGTCATAATGATAGGTGACGTCAAAACCATCCGGCCACTGGATTCCGGTCCGATTGGAGGCCGCGTCATACTGATAGCTCAAGGTCCGGCCGTCATCACTGGTTTGTGCAAGCCGCCCCGCCCCGTCATAGACATGATCAATCACATGGCCGTTGTCGCCGAAGCGTAGCCGGGTCTGCCGCCCCGCCAGGTCATAGGCGTAGCAGACATTGGTCCGGGACGCGGCGCAGGTCGCCCCGAGCACTGCAAAAGCCCCGCCCGTCTGCTGCAGCTTTCTCACCTTTCGTCCCAGCGCGTCATAGGCATAGAGCAGCCAGTCGCCCCGCCGGGTCCGCTTGCCCACCAGGTTGCCGGCCGCATCATAGCGGTATTCTTCATAATCCGCGCCGTCCGGCAGATTGGGGCTCGCGATAGAGCCCCTGTTTTTGGACGGCAGCAGGAATTTCCACAACCGGTCATGGCCGTCATACTGATACCGGCTCACATTGCCGTTGGCGTCCATGACGGAGGCTTCCCGGCCGTTGGCCGTATAGCTATAGGTGGCGTAGTCCTGCTGCAGGGCGGCGCCGTAAGCCTTGATGATCTTGTGCACCCTGCCGTCCGCATAATAGAGGGTGCGGGTCTTGCGCCCCGCCCCGTCGGTCATCATCTCCGGCCGGTCGAGCGCGTCATAATCCGTGTCGGTCACGTCGCAGCCCGCCGCGGTAAAATTCTCCGTGCCCGCCGGATAAGTAAAACATTCCGGACCATAACTCTTGTCCACCCGGCCGGTGGCGGTATAGTCCGTCTTGGTGCGCGAGAGCAGCGCGCCGGCGGAAGAATAGCGGCTGACCAGGGTTAGCCGGCCGTTGGCGTCATAGTCATGGATCACATAACTGTCGTCCGGCGCGATCTGCCTGGTCAGCCGCCGCATCACGTCATATTCATAACGGGTTTCATAACCGGCCGCCTGCGCCGCCCCGCCCGGGGCCATGACGCCGCCCAAAACGCCGCCCAGCACAAGCCCCAAAGCGGCAGTCATAAAAAGTTTATGATGATTCATCGCGCTGTCCCCCCTAATTGTCACAGGCGGCGTCATGGCCGCCCATAAGACCACTGCTGCCCCTGGGATCGATCGTCCGGCACAGATTGCCCACAGCGTCATAAAAATATACCGTCTTCAGGTTCTTGTGCGGCAAACTTCCGTAATCAACTATTTTTGAGCGTAGATTTCCGTAGCCGTCATAAGATAGCTGCGTAACAATATTTTCCGGATCCGTTACCGTCTCAAGTAAATGTGGGACTGAGGATTTATAGTTATATTTTGTTACGGCACAGTTTGAAGAAGAAACGGTGGTTTGCGTGGAACAAGACCCAGGAGTTAATTCCTGTATCTTACGTAATAAGAAACCAGTTGACGGATCATAATAGGCATAGGTTTTATTCCCATCTGGGTCAGATATGCTGGTCACCTTGGTCGGCCAAATACTGTCCTCATATGTAAAGGTTGATATCAGCACTGGTTCACCACTTAACGGCTTGGGAATAAGTTTCTTTTCGATAACATTTCCAAGCGCATCGTAAGATTTTTCAACCGAATTCCCCTCTGGGTTGATTTGGCTCACATTTCGTCCAAGACCGTCATATGTTGATCTTGAAATTTTCCCTAACGCATCCTCGACCTCAACTGGATTCCTGTTTTTATCAAACAACAGTGACGTTTCCTGCCCTAAGGCATCCATCACCGTTGTTTTAGGTGATAAAGAAGAATCAAAAAACTGGAATGAATATTGAGTAGTATTATTGTTTGCGTCCGTAATAGATTTCAAAAACCCCCTTTGATCATATTCTGCCGAGAACAAATTCAAGCTCGAATTTCCTGAGTTCCTCCAATTCGCAAGTTGGCTATGAAGTTGGTGGGGTGTTGAGTTTCCATCCATGGACGAGTTGAAATCGTAATACTCCACTGTGCCGTCTGGAAGTGTTACCCTCATGGTGAAGGGGGGCCAGGCATGACCCGTTGTACGATGGGTAATGTCATCGTAGGAGGCGGCACGACCAGTCCCATCACTCACGGTTGCAATCGGACAAGGTAGGCTTGAACTAGGAACTCCTGTTGCACTGGCCAAAACATGGTATGTAAAATTCAATTTATGACCATAATTATTAGAAATCTTTTGAAGACAGTGTGCTCTCAAAGATTCATCAATATATTCAAAATTGATCTGTTCCCCTGTTAGGAAAGTCCAACTATATGGTTGGAATCTTTGCAAAGAGGGGCGTCTGTACACCTGGCCGCTACCTATCCTTTGTGATTGATCAGAAAAATCCACACCAGCTGTGAATTCCTCCTGCGCAGTTTTAAACGAGAGTTTATTTCCCGACTTGTCCTCAAGTTCAAATTCCATGAATGTAAAAACATTTAAAAGGGTGTGACTGAGACTAGATGGCCCCCACAATTTTTTCTTTTGCGTAAGTGCGGCAACTATTCCGGTTGGAGGATTAAAACTCCCATCAGGTAGTTTGAAATATATACCTGTCAAATTTGGTGCCTTAATATTAGCAGCATTAAGGACTGTATTTTTTCCGAGCCAATTTGTTATAAAAATTGAGCTTAGTGAATGATCAAATTGACCAATATTTTGGGCAGTTCCACTTAGCACATAAATACCCGCCAATATTGCTGAGGCATCAATGGCGGAATCTGCTCCCATGGCTTGCAATGGGGAACTTTCCAACGTCAAAGATATTTGAAAGTTGTGATCCCAACCAGCTCCAATTACAGATCCTGGCGTTTCACTCAGAAAAACGGGAAAATCTCTGATTTGTATCTGTCCACCTTGACCAAGTATCTTTCCTTGATTATTTGGAACTGCAGATTTCAACGAACTATAAGATCGAGTGAAACTCAAGGATCTGGGGAATGAACCTGATCCAACAACCAGATCAGAAATTTCTGATAAACTCAGGCTCCCTGACGATGCATTGACTTTATATACCTTATTAGGCTCTGCAGACCGCGCGATTGCCTTCGTGGACTTCAAAACCTCATCAATAGGATCGGTTATTTCAGGCACGCCTCCCTTCATGCCATTATTCATAACCAGCCCCAGGTTCTTTAAATCGTTCGAGAACGAAAATAAAGCGTTTCTATAATTTATGTAGGCAGCACCTTGTGAAGATTCACCATCCCTATAGTCTGGAATTACGGTCTCTCCACTCCATAACTCATAATCAAAGCCCATCCTTACCAGAGAATCACTAAAGAGATCTGTATCAACTTGACCCAAATAAGAACTTTCCGGCAAAATTATGGAAAGCCCCGGGGTAAGATACTGCTGTAAAAAAGATTGATGAGTTCCATCATAGTTTGGAGCATTGGAAAAAACAGTTGACTTGTTGTCGTCAGTCAAGAGAAAGAACTTTTGGCCCAAGGCATTTGAAACTCCCAAATACCAAGAACCAGAACCATTATTCCACTGTCCTGCGCTTTGTTCAATTACACCACCCTCTAGCCAGTTACTGAACATTGTACCAGACAGGCTCATGCCTGCCTCATCAGCCATGACATTTTCATTCGACACAGTCGATCTTTCAGCTTCCAAACTAATATTACCACGGCCTATAAACCCAAGTACGTGGTGGGTTGTAATTAGTCCATTATGCACCGCGCCAACAATTCTTTGAAAACGACTATCTTGTGTTAAAAAATTTGCCGCAAAAGTAGGATCAATAAGTCGTAGGCACTCTGTACGTATCAGAGTTGACGTACCATTGATTATAAAATAGTCATAAAAATCAGAAAATTGACACCGGGTTGGATCATTAAAAATAAAATCCTCTTCCGCTTCATTAGTGGATGGAACTGAAAAATATCTTTTATTTTTGTCTTGAAGAGCTGTGTAATACGTTAATGCCCCTGATCCGACATCACCAAATGAAGCCACAATTGTGATAGGATTAAAATATACTTTTGTTGTGTCTACATCAATAACCGGTGCACCATTATTATATTTCAGAACCGCGAGAATAGAACTATCCGTAACTCTTGTTATTTCGGTATTAAGATATCTCCCACCTTCCGCAACATAGGGAGGGTCAACCTTTAGGATTAGAGAGTCATTATAAGGTGTCGCTGCTGAATAAACGCTTGAAGCAACAATCTCATACTCAAGATACAGCGAAACCTTTCGGGTATGCATCCCTTGCAATGTCGTGATGCTTTGATTGTTTTTTCCAAAAATCCGCAAACGACGACCGGCAATTTCATCGGCCCACAGCTTTTTATTTATTTGGTCAAATTGAACCGTTAAAGATGTTCTATATTGATCAGGAATATCACCAGTCCATACCTTGGGACTATTATCTCTGTTGATCGGTATAAATGCATCTTCTGCTTCTTGAACTTCAAGTATTTTACCCCCAACAAATTCTTCCAAACTCGCAGATGGCATAGAATTTTTGATATAATTTTGTACGGATTCAGCATATCCATCCAATGCCTTCTTAAGGTTTGTTTCATTGTAATTTTGAATATATTTTGCATTCTCTGGATCGCCAAAATTTCCAGAGCCGACTTCGCCACTATTAGAATATAACATTCCTGCGTTTACAGCCTGATCAGCGCAGTTTGATTTCGTACCACAAGAGGTGGCATTTGATAGAGCTTGAGAGGAATAAAGGGTATATTTTTTAAACGCCGGATCGTAAAGATTGCCGTTCACTTCTGCCCATATGTGTAGAAACTGGACCTTACTCAAATTACCATTATAGTTACAAGTTCCATCCCCGGCAGAACCATTGATTTTGGCTGGAATACCGCCATTGGCCAGCAATCTACAAGCAGATTTTGCGTTTACTGTAAATGCTGTTACTTTATTGTTTTCCGCAACAGCAGTGGGCACAACCAAACCCGACCAGCGCCCAAAATCATCTGCTGATAAAGTTAAAGTACCCATCTCGTAAGAGGCAGATATTCCCGCGACCCTTACCAATTCGACAAAAAGGGCTGTCTGATCAAAAGCTGTACCCGCCTGATCAATCAGTGCCCCTCGTGCTCCCTTTGTAAGTCCAAATGTGAAAGTGATTTGAATGTTGTTTTGGACAAATTCAAAAACCCTTGAAATATATTCTTCTTCGGTGATTTTCCCATTCTGAAAAAGTTCTCGTCCAAGTCTATCCACCATCACGGTAATTTCCGTTTCCGGGTGATAAGATTTTGTATGGGAAGCCGTATGTTGAGTTCCAGTCCCATAATATGTCAGTGCATCATCAGGAGATATTAAGTCACCTTCATGGAAACGATATGCAGGCACTTGTTGGGCTTGCACTCCGGTGCTCCCCAGCCCCATTACAACAGTGGCGCCGATGATTGTTTTTTTCAGGAACTGTAACATTTTCCGCCCCCCAAATTCGAAATTTTTTAATCCGTTAAAGACTGTCATAACACCGTCCCTAATTATTTTTCTATGCCGCTCAACCTGCATTGCCTGTTTTCCCCAATCTCTTTTTTGTTAACAAATTTCCCGATTTTACTTCCCTTTCAATCTGTTGAATGATTATTATGACGTGGCATATCATCTACCCCCAAATTCTCTAAAGTATTTATTTTGTTGATTATATTCTGGCTGAATGATATGGTACGCCCCCAATATATTTTTTTACTACCTTAAAATATTTAGTTCTCTATACATTAAACACGCAAGGCCTTCGCAATATTTACATCAACCATTTTGTCTTATCATTTAACAAGATCAAGTCGCCTTAAGATTGGATTGCTATAGGTAGCAGACCAATTATGACACCCATTCACCCAGCCTTTAAATTTACCCTTGGTGTGAAATGCGGATAGTAATCCTGCATATATCTGATCAAAAGAGGAATGTGATTTATACAGCACCAATAAACCATCATTCGTGCAATTTTCCTGGTTAACGGCTGGCTGATCAAGCTCAACGTAAATTAAACTACCGTTATCATGAATAACAATGCGCACTATAGTTCGCTCGATTTCAATGGGACTATTCGCATTTGCGCAATAAATACCAAATAACGAGATCACAATAGAGACAATAATTCTTTTCATGATCAATTCCCTACAACAGAGCCAAGTAAAGGCAATACGATAAAGCCGCTGATCGGCATTACGACGACACCTCCAGTGGCATTAGGATCAGACGTCAGGCCCGGACCCACGACCTTGTGAAGGGTTCGATTTCCCGCCGCATCATAATCATAGGTGACAATCTTGCCGCTACCATAATCAACGGTCTTGAGACGACCTAGGTCATCATAGGTGTAATTCACGGTTGAGGCTGATGTCGTGATCGCCCACATAGTGGATAAGATCACGGTTATGATTATAGGTTTGAAGAATTTCATAAATTTCCCTTTTCCTATTTTCTGCTTACAACGTAGCTTACTTCGCAACTTGCGCCAGGAGTGTCCTTAGTGCGTATCTCAACCAAAGAACGGTTTGCATGCGCCGTCAGAAGCAGAGCATAAATTTGATCCCGCAAAAGATGATCAGGCATCAATGAAATATATATCCCCGTAACTGGAACACAATTGTTAAGGTCGGCCTCTATTCCAGATGTATCAATAAATACTGTGCCGTCAGTGTTAAGGTAAAGAACGTCGATTGTTTCTTTGTAATTATTCCCGGAACATGCGGCATATGGTGTGCTTACGGATAATAATAAAGTTAATATGGCTATGAATATTTTTTCCATTATTTTCTCACATATCTCAATAGACGGGTAGATATCCAATTTCACAATAGCCATTGGTAGATTGGTTTGATTGAATTTTCACAGGAGAACCAGCAAGTTTAGCGGACAGCAGTACGCTTACATAAGTCTCATAATTGCTATTGGATTTATTGACATAGGCCCAGTTGTTATTATTTCCACATAGAGCCGGCCGGCCTTCTAACACAACTCTAAAACCATAATTCTCTGCCCCCGTTACATGAATTTGAAAAATTTTCCCTGTAAAAGTCCCGTCCCATGTTGCATATGCCACAAATGGTGTGCTGATTAATAATACCAAAGCTGAGAAAGTAACATAAAATGCTTTCACTTCTATCCCCTTTGTTCCTATTCAGGCGCATGTCATGAAAAAATATGATTATTTAACTCTGATCTTGTTGAATTAATGGTGACTAAATATCAACAAACCATGGTGCCGACACAGAGAGCATATAAATCATATGAATTGGGAAACATATTACAGTTCGCATTATACCGAACTGTGACCGTTTCTTTTGAATGATATGCTGCCAAAATTGTCGCTACAAACCCTTCGTAATTAACGTGAGTACCGCTAATGGCAAACCTGCCTGTGGTATTACAGGCGCTGCTGGCATTATTTTCAATACGAAATATGATCACTTGATTACCCTGCCAATGATATGGGCTATAACCGGTGATCTTACCTGTCTGCAGCTCTGTAAAAGCAAAGGTATTTGAAGAAAAGCTGAAAGTTAAAAGTAAAATTAGAATAGTTATTTTTTTCATCGTTTATCCCCGATCCCCTCATGAATTAATCAATGAATATAACACGTCCAGGCTACAGTAATATGAGCCTATGTTAATCTTCAAACTCTGGGGAATTCTCTTTTCAGACATGTCCCCAACGATGTTCAATTGCCCTTTACTTTACACAGTAAAATCGAATTTACAACCCAAAATATAGTTAATTAATAAAACTAATACATGAAAGTCTTATGATCCACTCTACTTAAGAATTTTCTTATTTGACAGTCGGAATTTCTTAATCTAGGGTTCATTCATTGGGCCGCTATCTCATATTGCTTTATATTTTCTTGGGGGAAATCATGTTTATCAAAACCCTACTTATTTCACTGCCTGTTTTTGCTGCTTTTGCTGGCCAAAGTTCCTATGCCGCAACGCAGAGCTGTGTCTTTGCGCCCACAGAAACTCGCGTTGGTCAATCGGGCGCTAAGGAAGCGTACCTAATAGTATGCAATGGATCCGAATGTTACAATTTGGGATTGGGGACAGATGACCAAGCTCGCAACCGATATTCCACGGCACTAACTGCTCTGGTATCTGGAAAACAGTTACAGCTTACCTTTTACAACAGAACCTGCACACAGGCGCAAGCAGATTTTGTCACCCCAACCGGCACGCGCCTTTTAGCTGATTAGATATTCCAGTTTGTCTGAATTAATAAGACTGCTGCAATCTAAAAAGGCTAAGGAAAAGGCACATAGTGGTGCAAAATCTATAACCTTGCCATTACCAACAATTAACTCATTTCCAATATCACGCCAAGGAAAAGCCATGAAATATCTACTAACAATTATACTCTCATTTCTTATTATCTTAGTTCCGACGGCATCACATGCGGGGTCTTTTGCCTGCCAAGGAAAAATATCAACCCTTGCTATTAATCCAATTGGTGGCACTTTACAGGTCGATGCAGGACATGGCGTACATTATCTATGCAAGATTCACATTGAACATAACGGGATACATCCGGATATTTGCAAGGCATGGTATTCAATGTTTCTTACAGCCAAAGTCGCCGGTAAAGAAGTCAAACAAAATTATGATAATACGGCGGGCACAGAACAAAATTGCGCGGAGTTAGGAACATGGACGGTGCCCAATCCAATGCCGTATTTTATTGAAATCCTCGACTAGTCACCCGCTTCCGGAATTTCTGACATAATCCGGTGTGTTTTGCGCCCCTTTTGGCGGAAACGTTTGACGGAAGCGAGGATTTGATCGGCTGACTTGACCCATTTGCAGGGTTTCGGGTTTTCGTTATGGATATCAATGAAAGCCCGAATATCGTCTTCCGGCGCCTTGGCCGAGCTGTGTAGCCCGCGCCTGATCTGCTTATTCGCCAGTTCCGCAAACCAGCGTTCGACCTGGTTGAGCCAGCTTGCCGAGGCGGGGGGTGCCCCTGACAGTACCTTTGGCTATTCTGCGGCGACGGAATGGCTTTCTTTTTCAATGGCGTTTACAGTTTGCAGCATCTATTATGAACAACCGAAATGACGTCTTTTGCAAAACTTGGGGTATGAGATTATTTTTCAAACCATTATTTTCCTAATTTTGTCCCTTGTGATCGGGAGTTTTCTCGCCAACCTTGCCCAGCGGATGTCTCTGGGGGAGTGCGTCCTTTCGGGCCGCTCGAGATGCTTGTTTTGCGCGACAAAACTCGGGGTCGTTGAACTGATCCCCGTGTTCAGTTGGATTGGCCTGCGCGGACGATGCCGCCATTGTGGGACAGGAATCAGTCCTTTCTATGTTATTATGGAAATTCTTGCTGTTTTGCTCTTCATCTGGAGTCTGTTGGTGTTGTCGCCGGATTACCTGTGGGCCGGTTGCTTGCTGGGCTGGAGTTTGCTCGCCTTAAGTGCCATTGATCTCAAGATTTATCGGTTGCCGGATTTTCTAACCCTGCCCTTAATTGTGCTGGGTGTATTCTTCAACAGCATGATAACGCCTGAATTGACAACGCATTTTGTGATCGGCGCCATCGTTGGTTATATCCTGTTTATGGCAGTGGCGGTTTTCTACCGCAGACTGCGCGGACGGGAGGGGCTTGGGCTCGGCGATGCCAAGTTGTTATCCGCCGCCGGGGCGTGGGTTGGGTGGCAGGGGCTGGCCAGCGTAATTATGATTGCGGCCCTGATTGGCATTATTGTTGCCATCCTGTGGGGTCGAGTAATGAAAAAAAACCTTGCTATCACAAAAATCCCCTTCGGCCCGTTTCTCAGCTTCGCCCTCTGGCTAACATGGCTTTATGGCCCGATGGTTTTGACACGTTAACTGAACTTCAGATATTCTTGGTATATTTCAAGTTGCTTTGATAATGCTTTTGAGACGAACCATAAATTGAGCATGGCTTTTGCTCGGCATAAAGCGCAATCTTTCATTGTGAAGCGGCCTCCAGTAGTGCTATGCTTTCTACAACGATAAATGGCATAATCCAATTGAGGGGTTGTATATGGGGGAGACAATTGAGACATATCTTATTGAGAAAAAGAAGCTCTCAATGGAAAGTCTTGGCCGTGCCCGGAGGGCCATGGCGGAAAGCGGCGAAAGACTTGGGGATGTTTTGATCAAGCTGGGCCTCCTGTCCGAGGCTGATCTTGTTTCTTCTTATGCGGCAGTATTAAGTCTTCCCAAACTTGATAAAGATGATTTTCCTGATGCGAAAGTCCCTCTTGATCAGGTGACCGATAAATTCCTGACCTCTTCCCGTGTGTTACCCATTCGGAATCGGGGGGATGTGATCAAGCTTGCGGTCACCGACCCCTTTGATGACTTCCCGAAACAGGCGATCCAATATGCAACGGGCAAAAGGATAGAATATTGTGTCGCCCCGCCGAGTGAAATCGACATCGTCCTTGATGAACTCTACCAGGGGGAGAGTAACGGATTTTCCCCAAGTGACCTTGATAATGCGACTGGCGATCTCAATGACATTGATCGCCTGAAAGATCTGGCCAGCGAAGCGCCGGTGATCCGTTTTGTCAATCGCCTGATGCATCAGGCGGTGAGCCGTCATGCCTCCGATATTCATATTGAACCGATGGAGGCAAGCCTCAAGATACGTCTGCGCCTTGACGGGATGCTCGAGGAAGTGGAAAGCCCGCCGCATAATTATAAATCAGCGATAAATTCCCGGATCAAGATCATGGCGGGACTGGATATTGCCGAGCGACGCTTGCCGCAGGATGGACGTATCCGGCTGGCTATTCAGGGCCGGGATATTGATTTCCGGGTATCCACTACGCCGACGGCTTTTGGCGAAAGCGTTGTCCTGCGAATATTGAATCAGCACAGCCTCGAACTTGATCTCGACGTATTGGGCTTCCCGGAGCAGGAGATGGTTGCCTTCCGCGATGCGCTGGAGAAACCTCACGGCATTATTCTGGTCACCGGACCCACCGGCAGCGGCAAGACCACGACGTTGTATGCAGCGCTCAATATCCTCAATCAGCCCACCAACAAGATCCTGACCATTGAGGACCCGATCGAATATATGCTCGACGGCATTAACCAGACCCAGGTCAACAGCCGGATAGATCTCGGTTTTGCCTCGGCCCTGCGGTCTTTCCTGCGACAGGACCCTGACATCATGATGGTCGGGGAAATCCGCGATACCGAAACCGCCCAGATTGCGGTGCAGGCGTCCTTGACCGGTCACTTGATCCTGTCCACGCTTCATACCAATACGGCGGCGGGGGCCGTGGCGCGGCTTCTGGACATGGGGGTTGAGGATTTCCTGTTGGCCTCAACGTTAAACATCGTCATGGCGCAGCGGCTGGTGCGGAAACTATGCCCCTCTTGCAAAACCAAGGACGATATAGACAATTATCATGCACCGGGATGCACGGATTGCCATCACAGCGGCTTTCAGGGCCGGACGATGATTGTTGAAGTGCTGAAAATTACTGACGGCATCCAGTCGCTCATCCGGGATAAAGCGCCTGCATCGGATATTGAAGCCCTCGCCATTTCCGAAGGCATGCGGACCATGACAGAGCAGGGCATGGAATTGGCAAACGAAGGTGTAACGTCTCTCGCAGAATTATACCGGGTGATCGGGGCCGAAGGGGCGGGGGACTGATGGCTCGCTTTTCCTATAAAGCCATGGACGCCACCGGGGAAATGCAGGCCGGGGAAATGGAAGGCCAAAGCCGGGACAATGTGCTCGATCAGTTGTCCCGTCAAGGGTTGATCCCCGTGGATGTGATGTCTGTTCAGCCGGGACTTATGGCGGCCCTGAATAAGCCGCTTTTCCAGTCGGACAGGCTCTCCACCCATCAGTTGCTCAATATCACCCGTGAGATGGCGACGCTTGTCGGGGCGGGGCTGTCGCTGGAGCGGTCGTTAATGGTGCTTTCTTCCATGGCCTCTGACAAGAAGATCGCCGCGACGCTGAAATCTCTTCTGACCGAAGTGCGGGAAGGCGAAAGCCTGGCCAGCGCCATGGGCCGGGTGCCGGGCGCCTTCCCGAAGTTTTACATCAGCATGATTAATGCCGGTGAGGCCAGTGGCACATTGGGCGTTGTCCTGGAAAGACTGGCCGGATATTTGGCGCGGGTCGTGGAGATTCAGGAAAAGGTACGGTCCGCTCTGATCTATCCAGCGCTTTTGATGATCATGGTGGTCTTGACGATGGTGCTGATTATCACCGTCATCCTGCCGCAGTTTGAACCGATTTTTGAACAGGTTGATGATCGCCTGCCGTGGGCGACGGAAATGGTTATGTCCTTCGGCAAGTTTGTGAATTCCAATGGTTATCTTTGCTTAGTTTTTATAATGGCGATGGGAGGCGGCATTGTGGCGTTGGTTAAAAATCAAAAGACCCGGAACCGTCTTGATAAGATGGTGTTGAAAGTACCTGTTCTCGGGACATTGGTTATGAAAAATGAGATTTCTCGCTTTCACCGGATGATGGCGACCCTGTTGCAAAATGGCATTCCTCTGACTTCCGCCTTTGCCATATCCCGCGACGGCATATCCAACCGTCTCATGTTCACAGAATTGGGCAGGATATTGACCCGCCTGAAAGAGGGCCGCGACCTGTCATCGGAATATCTGAAGCTTAGCTTCATCCCCACCCTGGCCAAAGAGCTGACAAGGGTCGGTGAAGACACCGGGCAGTTGGATGCCATGCTGATGCGGACGGCGGATATACTGGATGAGGATGTGAAAAATCTGGTCGACCGGCTGATGGCGCTTCTGGTCCCAGCGCTCACCGTCGGCATGGGCCTGCTGATCGCGGGCATGATCGCCTCGATATTGCTGGGCATCATGTCGATAAATGAAATTGCTTACTGAGATATGCGAGTTTTATGTATAGTCGCACTTAAAAGGGTCGGTTGTGAAAATGAAACAACGTGCAAAAGAGAGTAAAGAAAAAGGCTTCACCCTGATGGAGCTTCTTGTCGTATTGCTGGTGCTTGGGCTTTTGGCGTCGATTGCGGTGCCTCAGGTAGTTAAATATCTGGGGCGGGCGAAGGCGGATGCGGCGAGGCTGCAAATTGACGCCTTGTCGGCAAATCTTGATTTTTACAAGATCGATGTGGGGAGCTATCCGGATGAGGAAGAAGGGCTGAAGGCTCTGGTGGAGAAGCCGTCCAATGCCAAAAACTGGTTTGGCCCCTATATCAAGAAATCCTCCAGCCTGATTGACCCGTGGGGCGAGCCCTATGTCTATAAGTTTCCGGGGGAGCATGGCGCCTTTGACATCAAGTCTTTAGGTGGCGATAAGAAGGAAGGCGGTGAGGGAGAGAATGCGGATGTGGTCAGTTGGGAAGAATGACGCACTAGAGAAACCATCTTCGGAAGCGGGCTTCACTCTTCTCGAGCTGTTGGTGGTGCTGGGGATCATGGGGCTGGCTTACGCCCTGGCGGTTCCCGTTTATTCCAGATTACTGCCGTCGGTCACGTTAAACGCCACCACGGAGGAAGTAATTTCCGACCTGAGACGGTCACGATTGAAGGCAGTTCTCACCGGAAAACCGGTGGCGTTTATCTTAAAGGAGGATGGTGAGGGCTATATTCTGCCGGACCTGGAGATAGACAAGACGACCAAAGGCATCGATCTCTCATTTAAGGAAAGTTCAAGACACAAGGTTATTTTCACCCCGGATGGCAAGAATGACGGGTTTATGCTTATATTAAGCGCCGGGGAGCGGGAGAGAAAGATCATATCTGACTGGATCACGGGGCGGATTTCAATGGGTGAGGAACAGTGAGCGAATATCACGTGGTGACGAAGAACGATGACGGCTTCACCCTGCTTGAGGTGCTGGCGGCCTTCGTGATTTTGGCGGGGTCCATTGGGCTGATCTATAACTTTTTGATGTCCGGCATGGGCAGAAGTGAAATTTCCTCGGCTCAGATGACGGCGATATTAATCGCCGAGTCAAAACTGGCCGAAAGCGAGATGCTGCCTTCGCAGGCTGAGGGTGAAATAGACGGTTTCCACTGGGCGGTATCAAGAACGCCGCAGAACAGAAATGGCGGGAACACCCGCCGACAGCCCCTGAAACTTGATCAGATTAAAGTCATTGTAACCTGGCGGGGAATAGGCGGCGAACGCCAATACAAGCTGGAAAGTCTGAGGCCCGCCGTGCAATGAAAAGTGATGACCTTAACAGAGAGGCCGGTTTCACCCTGATAGAATTGCTGGTGGCGTTTCTATTGTTGGGATTCTTGATGTCATTGTTGTATGGCAGTTTTACTTTCGCCAACAGAGTGACGGTTAAAACAGCGGAAAACAGTCAGAAATCTTTTGAATCTTTCCAGGTGCAGGCATTTTTGCGTGACCTGCTGAACAGCATTTACCCTGAGAAAAACGCTTTTCGGGGAACTCAGGACAGCATGACATTTCTAGCGCCCTTAAATCGGGAGGGTGTTGAAAAGGGCCTGTATAAAATAACCTTGCAGCAGGTGAATGATGGAGAATATATAGCCCTTACATTGTCATGGCAGGCGGCGCACAAGGAAAATAGTCAATATTCTGAAGGCTCAACCGTCTTGCTGGAAAAAGTTGGAAGGATTGAGTTTTCCTACCTTGATAATGGGCCAGATCAGTCTCAGGCCATCTGGACCTCTGGATGGGACCAAGAAGGAGAACTTCCGACACATGTCAGGCTGAAGGTCGCAAGCGCCTCAGGCAAATGGCCTGATCAGGTTATTAAAATAAAGATTACGCATAATGTGGATTGTATGTATGATCCGGTAAGTCGTGGATGCATATACAGGTAGGTCATGGGGGATAAAATACAACAGATCAGGAAGAATTTGGCGGCGTTCTTATCGTGGTGGGCGGATGAGCTTTTGGGTATCGCGCCTGTCGCCTTGAGAGATGTGCTCTTTCCAGATGAGAAGACAGTGCAGGTTTTCTTCAGAGAACAGCAGACAGAAATTGTCTTGCCGGCAGATGGGCCCGAGGAAAGAAAGACATTTGATCTGTCTGTTCCGGAAATTCTGGAGGCGCCTGAATTTAAGAAAATTTTGTCAAAAGAGGTAAACCATCCCGTCACCATACTTTTGTCTGAGGACTTAATTCTCGAACGGCAAATCAACCTGCCGAAGGCGGCAAAAAACAGCTTCCGGAATATTGTCAGATTGCAGTTGTCCCGTCTTTTGCCCATGGCGGAACAGGATATCCATTTTGACTGTTTATCCGCTGAACAAGATGGTCAGGAAACAATTGCCGTATCCCTGGCGATGATTAAAAGGTCCTTGAGTAAGCATATCATATCGGTATTTACTGGCGCAGGTCACAGGATAAAAGCGATCAAGGGAATTTCTGGATCAGACAAATCCTTGACATTTACCTTTCTGAACCTGGGTAAGAAATACAAGGATCTGGAAAGTGGGCTTGTGGCGGGACTGGTTGCGGGTTTTCTTGTCTTGACGACTTTATTTACGGGCATTCATTATTTTCAACTGTCAGAGAGGGAAGAATTTCTTAACGGAAAAATGAATGAACTGTCACAGGATGCGCGGGCAATCGAGGCCTTATCCAGTGAAATTCAGAATTTTGACCGGCAGCAGAGCTTATATCAGAGCAAGATTGAGCATCTCCGGCTTGATGAAATCCTGTCCAACCTGACGGACCTGCTGCCGGATGACAGCTGGGTATTTGAGTTCGCAAAGAATGGCGATCGGCTGACCATAACCGGCAAGACGTCAAACGCCAGTCTGTTGGTCGAGAAAATCGATAACAGCCCGCTGTTCAGGAATGTGACCAACAGCTCAACCAGAATAAACAACCCTTCCGGCAATGCGGCGCGGGAGCGTTTCTCCATCTCTTTTGAGCTGGAAGAGAGGGGACAAAATGATTGATCAGCTCTCTCCCGTTTATAGAAAGATACTCAGCCTGACACTGCTGGCATTTGCGATCTTTAGCGTCATGGGCTTTGTTGTGCTGCCGATATATAACCTGATTTCTGTGAAGTCTGACCAGGTGGATCAGCTCACTTCATCTGTCGAGCGGTTTCAGAATATTCTGGGCCGCGAAGATATTTACCGGAAAAGACTGGCCAAAATCAGGCAGGCCCCTTTGCCGGAGATCACTTACAATGCTTACAGTCATGCGGCGTTGAATTCCCAGATGCAGAATGATATTCGCCGGATTATACAGCAAAGCGGCGGACGCATTGACAATATGCAGTCGATTCTGCCGACGCCGGAAGATGGCTTTCAGAAAATAGGCCTTAGAATGTCCCTCAGGGTCGATAGCAAGGTGCTGAATGAAATTCTGCAGAATATTGGGCGTCACTCCAAACTGCTTAATTTTGACAATGTCAGTATCCGGACCGCTGAAAATCAGGGCCCAAATCAGGGAACGGGCCGAGCGCCTGTTATGACTGTTCGCTGGGACATATATGGCTATGGATTGCTATCTACAAAGCAAGGGGAGGGACAATGATTATATTCTCTTCCCGGCTTGTTCTGACCCTGTCTGTTATAAATCTTCTGGTTCTAGTCGGGGGAGGCCTGAGCCTGCTTCTGCATGATGGCGAGCAGTTGCCGGCAGCTCAAACCGTATCCCTGGAACGGTTTCTCAACGATATGACAGAAAGACAGCAAAGAAGCTCCGTACAACTGGCAAGTCTGGAACAGCGCCCTTTGTTTCATCAAAACCGCAAACAATATATCGTTAAAAAAGCAATGCCGGTAAAAAAACAGCCGGTGAGGAGGGTGAATCCCTTGACGGCCTATAAACTTAAAGGCATCGTATATATCAACGGCGGCAATGGTTTTGTCATATTGCTGAATAAAAACAGTGGAAAAAGTCATAAGCTGAAAACGGGCGACAGTTTTGACGGATGGACCGTGAAATCCATTCTGAAAAGTGCTGTAGAATTAACCAAAGGCGCCGAAGTCGCACAGCTAAAGCTCATAAAGTCCGCTGATAGTAAAAGATAATGATTGGGGGCAGGCAACTGTGACAACAAAAAATAAAATTCCTCTACAAGCATTTGCAAGAAACCTACTGCCGCTTGTTCTGTCCATCACTTTATTTGGCTGTGCCGGGGACGTGGCCCGCGAAAGGACCGCCACCAGCCCGGCGCCCCGGTCCATCACTGAAAGCAGCAAATATGTGCTTCTGAAAGAGGATGTTCCCGAAGGGGCAGGCGCCTCAACCAGCAAGAAATCTATGGTGGAATATATCACGGGTACAGGGGAATTTATCAACACTTCGAGACGATCCCTGCCGCCCATTTCCAGGGAAAAGGATGGCACTATTGATCTGAATTTCCTCGATGCCGATGTCCGGATGGTCGTCGACGCCGTGTTGACCGAAATGCTGTCCCAGGAATATATCCTCGACCCTGCGGTCAAGGGGCGGATTACTTTACAGTCGAACAGGTCGTTGGGAAGAACAGAGGTGCTGATTGCGTTGGAAGAATCTCTCAGGCTGGTCAATGTGGCGATGGTCAAAAGTGGTGAAATTTATCATGTGATGCCGCTACAGGACGCGCCGAGAAAAATATCGTCCATAAGGCGGCCGTCTCCCGCCAGCGTGAATTTGCCGGGCTTCGGGGTTGAGGCCATCTCGCTTCAATATGTAACCCCCACGGAGATGGCGAAGATATTGCAGTCCTTTGCACCGCAAGGGTCCATTTTGAAGGTTGACGATGCCCGCAACCTGATGTTGCTGGCAGGCACAGCCAAGGAGTTGGCCACCCTGCAGGATCTGATCCACACCTTTGACGTGAACTGGCTCAAGGGCATGACATTCGCCCTTTTTGCCTTGGAAAATGTGGAAGCCAAAACCCTTCAGGGCGAGCTGTCAAAAGTTTTTGATGATGCCTCCACGCCGATAAAAGGAATGGTGAAATTCATTCCCATGTCCCGCCTCAATTCACTTTTGGCCATTTCCCACAGCAGAGAATATTTGCGCCAGGTGGAAAGCTGGATCAAAAGACTGGATAAGGGCGGACAGTCCGAAGGTCGAAAGATCTATGTCTATCATGTGCAGAATGGCAAGGCTGAAACCATCGCGAATTCTCTCAACCAGATATTCGGAGGCGGGACGGGGTCGAATATGTCCGGGAATGCGGCCGGTGAATCCGGAAGTTCCCAGAATATACAAAGACCCTATTCGGGTATGAACAGTAGCCGGCAAACTGGAAATCCTCTGGATAAGCAGCAATTGAAAATAGTGCCCAATGTAGATGATAATTCGCTGTTGATATTCGCAACCCCCGAAGAATATGGCGTGATCAGCAATGCCCTCAAACAAATGGATAACCCGCCAAGGCAGGTATTGATTGAGGCGACTTTGGCCGAAGTGACCCTGAATGACGACCTGAAATACGGCGTAAACTGGTTCCTGGAAAGCGGCTCCAACAGCTTTACATTCTCCAGCGCCAGCAGCGGGTCGGTTTCCCCGAGTTTCCCGGGTTTTTCATATGTCTATTCCGGGTCTGACAAAAGCGCCGTTCTCAACGCCCTGAGCAGCGTCACCGATGTCAATGTGGTCTCCTCCCCGAAATTGATGGTGCTCAACAATCAGACGGCCACCCTGCAGGTCGGCGATCAGGTGCCGGTTGCCGTGCAATCCTCACAATCAACCGGGGGAGAGAATGCGCCCCTGGTCAATACGATCGAGTTTCGGGACACGGGTGTGATCCTGAACATCACGCCCCATATCAACGAGGGCGGCCTGGTCCTGCTGGAAGTGGCGCAGGAAGTTAGCGAGGTCGCGGAAACCAAGTCTTCGGGCATTGACTCCCCCACCATCCAGACAAGAAAAATCGAAACCATGGTCGCCGCCCAGAATGGCGAGACAATCGCCCTCGGCGGCCTGATCCGCGAAACATCGTCCCAGTCGAACTCAGGCGTGCCGCTGCTGAAGGATATTCCCCTGCTGGGCAAGGCCTTTAGCACCACGTCCGATGTGAAGAGGCGAACCGAGCTTATTGTTTTGCTCACCCCACGCGTGGTCACAAACGCCTATGAAACCCGAGATGTAATTAACAGCCTTAAGGGAGAGTTCAGGAATCTCACCCCGTTCCCGACGTCCAAACTGAATAATAATGCAGAAAAATAAAACAGCGGAACATGATCAGGGCATCGCCCTGATCTCTGTCCTTTGGGCGTTGATGGTGCTATCAATACTTGTGATGTCTGTGATGACCGTCGCCAAAGTTCAAAGCCATTATGCGGATAATATCGGCCGGAAATCAAAAGCCGTGGCTATTGCGGATGCTGGTATATATCTGGCTGTCCAACGATTGTCAGCACCAGGCGCGGCGAGGAGACTGCCTGAAAAAATATCTTCCTTTACGGTTCAATTTGTGGATAAAGAAATCAATATGACGATTATTCCTGAAACAGGGAAAATCGATCTCAATACCTCACATGAAATGCTCATAGGGGCCGTTCTGGCTTACAACGGTATGGATGAAAATTCAGCCAATGCAATCGCTGAAAAATTAAGAATTCTCAGGGATGCAAGCCCCGAAAAACCGTTTAAAGTCATTTCAGATATTAGGCAATTTGAAGGGATTGATCGTCAAATTTACCAATGTATCGAACCCTATTTGACGGTTTATAGCAATCGGCTGGGGGTGAATTATGCGGCGGCTTTCAATGATATGGAAACCCTGATCAAATGGGCTGATAAGATCCGCTTTGGCGGGCAGAACTGGCTGGAGATCAGTGGGGCTGCGACCGGGAGCCTGGTGTCTGGGACACAGTCAGTTTTGCAGCAGACCGGCTCACACGCCGGCAAGGCTTTTACCATCCGGGCTGAGGTCGCCGTCAGTGATGATGTGAAAATCCAACGCAGGGCGGTTATCCGAATAACCGGTAACCGCCGCGAACCATTCTGGGTCTACAGATGGGCAACCACTTACCAAAGGGATTTGGATATTTGTAAAACGGTGGACGGAAAATGACCAGAATCTTAATTTTGTGAATTTACATATTCCAGAGAATATTGACACATTTTAGCGGCTGTAATCTTGAATCTTGCAGAGAAGGTTGATTTCATTTTATCTGGCCAGGCGTTCATCTTGGCACATTTCTGGTTGATTTTCTGTGCAGAATAATCTTTTTTGCAGGTAACCTCTTTGTAGCCTAAAGCTGTGAGCCTGTCTGCTGTGTCCTCCCTCACGGGAAAGGTAATTTCACTCAGGCTGCCGTCATTCTCCTGGTAAGAGGCATAAACACAGGCCGCATTTGCGCTGGAAATCATAAAGAAAAGCGAGAAAATTAAACAAATTAAAGAAGTGCGCATGGCCCCCTCCGTATAAACATAAAGTATCAGAATGCTCTCTACTTTTGCAGGGTAAGTCCAGGGCGGGCCGCCCCTCATCTCGAGGAATTCCTTCAACTCATCTTCCTTGATCTCGGCGAAATCCGCCAGATCGACACAGCTTTTCGCGCCGCACAGCATGGCGACCAGGGATATAAACAACATCTCCACAAGGTCATGACGACGATTGCGATAACGAGGGTCGTCAAGATCAGAAAAATAGCGAAAAAATCAGCCACCTAAAACTCCCGGAATTCAAAACTGAATCAGAAAGCTTAGAATCTATTTATCAAGAAACGTCAATTATTTTAATATGCGATTCCCCTGGATCATATAGGGTGTTGACTTTACAAAACAATCCTATAAGGTTTGCTTGACGATAATATATAATCTTCTTCTACGGGGACTATTGGGGGAAATCTTATGAGCATATTGCGGGCTGCGTGTGGGGGTGTTGTCCTCGGTGTTCTGTTTTCTGCGTTTTCTGTTCAAGCGCAAGTCACCGAAAACTATCAGTATGACGAGCTTGGTCGATTGATCGGGATCACCAGCGATGTCGGTGATCAGGTTGATTACAATTATGATCCGGCCGGCAACCGAACCCGGCATGTGGTTTCCTATGTGGACGACCGGCCTGTCAGCGACAATATCCCTACCCTCGGAACGGGTCCGAACCTGGTCAGCCTCGCCAACTGGCCTGTGGGGGCGGCCCCGGCCGGCGCGGCGGTGGTGTCGGACTGGAACACGGGTTCGTCTTATGCCAATGAGGCGCGATGGGCGCGGGTGACGGGTCCCGGATACAGTCAGATGGTGACGGCCATGGAGGCCGGCCAGACGGAGACGGACGCCAATGGCGGCGGCGGGAGCGCTACAAACTATTTCACTATCGATGAGACCAAAGCCTATGAGTTCACCATATATTTTAAAAAATATGATACGGCTTACCAGAATATATATTGGGGAACGCGGACGGGGGGGCAGGTAAAGAACCTCCAGAATACGACCGTTCATGGCAACCCTTATTTTCTGGCCTGGAATACCGCGGCGCAAACGGCCCATCTTGATCCTGAAAAATGGTACAAGGTTATTGGATATGTGTTGCCGGAAGGCTATCCGCTGGACAGCAATGCGAACTGGGGCGGGATCTATGATGTTGAGACCGGCGTGAAGGTTGCTGATATTGCAAATTATCGCTGGTACGAAGATCGCGTCTCGGACCTGATGTACGCTCGGTTCTTCACCTATTATTCCGAAAGCACGCAGAATAAATATACCGCTTATTTTTATCAGCCTTCGGTTCGGATGACGGACATTGCCTATGCCCCCATAGTGCCCGCCCTGAGTATCAGTCATGTCAATGCGTCGGAGGGCGATAATATCTCCTTCACGGTCAATCTGTCCCAGGCCACGACGGTGGATGTGAAAGTGAATTATGCCGTGACCAACGGTACGGCTTCCGCCGGGGATTATACGGCGACGTCGGGAACACTGGTGATTGCCGAGGGACAGACCTCGGGGACTGTAACGGTGAGCACCACGGAAGATTCTGTTTATGAAGTCAATGAAACGGTCATTTTCACATTGTCTTCACCGGTAAGGGCGACCATCTCCGAAAGCAGCGAACAAGCCTCGATCACCAACGATGATGGGGCCCCGAGCTTCTCTGTCAATAACGTCTCCGTCTCCGAAGGGGGCAACCTGACCTTTACGGTGACCAAGGCCGGCTCCACGGGGTTGAGCCACAATGTAAATTACGCAACAGCCAACGGAACCGCCGTGTCGGGCGGCG
>Ga0209475_10002013_pt1 | contig 22236 bp, 25 predicted proteins | sample tdDd471_FD_187128 | JGI IMG/M metagenome (GOLD analysis project Ga0209475, IMG submission 187128) | Marine sediment microbial communities from the Atlantic coast under amendment with organic carbon and nitrate - tdDd47.1 (SPAdes)... | ecosystem: Environmental > Aquatic > Marine > Coastal >... | reverse complement strand
CCCCAACGTCCGAAGTTCCGCCGTGCTGTAATGGACCGGATCGGTACCGGGATAGCCCGACGTATCGACGGTCGCGCAGAACGTGTTGCGGGCAGGGGCTTCTTCCAGCGCCGCCTTGACTTCCAGGAAAGTCGATAGCCGCGTGAAGTTCGAAATGATGAACGGAGTGTTGTCGTTCGCGCCGATGATGTCGGCGCGGTAGGCGTCGATAACGCCAACGTCGAGAATGTTGCTGTATTCCCGCGTCACCATAGCGCCGGCGTCGCCGTCGTTCTCACCAAGGGCATGGTTGATGCCGGCGAAAATGAAATCCGGGTTTTCGGCAAGCAGGGTATTCACGCGCGCGACGAAGTGGGTGTAGATCGTCGAGCCCTTCTCATGCTCGATGATGTTCGATGCTTCCTCGGCCGCGCCGACGAACACGATCGCCTTGTCGGGGTTCGCCGCCAGGAACGCATTGGCGAAGGCGATATCCATGCCCATATTGCCCGGCGTTTGGGTGCCTTGGTGCTGCTGTAGAATGGTGCCGGTCGTGCCGGCTATGCTGGCCACCACGTTGTTATCGGGCCAGGCAGATGTTGAATACCATTGGAACGCCCCGGCATCGTGCGCGCCCAGCCCGTCATAGACGCGCGGCCCTTCCATGTTCGATTGCCCGGTTTGCCCGAAGACATAAACCGAGAACCCGGCGCGCAGCCGGTACGACCGCGACGTTACCGCCGCGTCGGCAACGGCCGCGATGAATTCGGCCCGGTCGCGAACATGGCAGGCGCCGTCAATGCCGGTGATCGTGACGACATGCGGGAAACCGACGCCGCCTTTCACATAGGTCACGTTCAGCGCGTAAGTGCCCGGCAGTCCGGCCGCCACGCCGGCGGCCGACGGCGCCAGCTTGTAGCCGTCCACGATCGCCCAGTGCGCGCTATCGACGCCCCCGGTGATGGTGGCGCTGTCCGGCTCGGCCGTGAAGCCGCCGGCCGTGGTATCGCCCATCCCGGCCGCGCCGTCGCCTTCAAGCGTCTTGCGCCCGAAAACGAATGTCGGATCGGTAACGGGATCGGCGGCGCCGCCGAACAAACGGTGCCGATTTGTAATCGCGACAGACGGGCCATATTTCATGGGTCTACCACCGCGCCACGATGTTGGTGCCGGTCGTGCCGGTCTGCTTCACGCCCTTGAAGAAACCGGCCAGCTCGTAGCCCGCCGGCACGGTATAGGTGGCGTCGTCGCCGTCCATGTCGGTCACGACGATATTGCCGGCGCCGCCGATGAACAGCACGCGCGGGTAGGGCGCGGTAAAGGCGACATCGCCGCCGCTGACATCGACGGCCGCGTGTTTGGTCGGCGGGGCGGACAGCATCGCCGCCGTGCTGCGTTCGGCGCGCGCGCCGTTGAATTCCAGATCGTGATCCATGGGTCTTGCTCCGTTCAGGGTTTCGGGAAAGCGGTCTTGACGGCGGAAAGCCGGGTAATCAGTTCGGCCATTTCATCGGTCGCGGTGATTTCCCCGGCGGCGATCGCGGCGGCCACTTGGCCGACAAGCGCGTCGACGACGAAACCCAGGTTGCCGATTTCGTCCATGGCGACGCCTTTCATGGCCAGAACCTCGCCCTTATAGGCGCGGCGGCGGCGCTCATAGGTGCGTTCAAGGTCGGTCTGCGGCCGGCTGGCCCTCAAGCGGTTCGCGGCCATGGTCAGCCTCCCCACTGGAAGACAACGCCGTGGATTTCGATATCCTTGGTATTGTCGGTTTCGATTTGGTAGCGCATCGCCGTGCCGGCCGGCTGGCCGGAAATGTCGATGCCCGTCGCCTCGTACAGTTTGGTGCCGTCCGCCAGCGCGCCCACCTGGGCTAGCACGGCGGCCGTCCAGGTCGCGCCGTCGTCGCGGCTGACCCGCGCGATAAGGTCGGTGTTGATGGTGATCGCCTCGTTTTCCACGACCTGCACATGGATCAGCGCCGTATCGGGCTGGGCGTCGGCGGTGAAGGCTTCGGACGTCAGAACAAGGTCCGCCGGCGCGCCGATCAGCAGGCCCATGCGCAGGTCTTCGCTGGCGTCCATGCCGACATCGGAAACCGCCGGGTAGATGTCGGAACTCTGGACGACCGAAAAGGTGACATCGGTTGCCGGCGCGGGGACGGTCGACAAGGTGTATTCGCCGCTGTCCCGGCGGATCGCCGCCGCATAGGTGACGCCGGCCTTGAGTTCGTAGGGTTCGGTGAAATCCATATCCACTTCGCCGCCGGCCGCGACGGCGACAAGCCCGCTCGACGCGACGATCGGGTTGGCGCCTGCGATGTAGAGCCGGGCCGATATGTCGCCCGGCGTGCCGGCGGCGTGGATATCCGCGCGCAGGCCCAGCGCCACCGCATCGGCGGCCTGGGTCCAGATGATGCCGGCATGGGGGTTGGTGGCGCTGCAGGTCCGCGCGGCGTTGCTGCCGGTCTTGGCATTCTGCAGCGCGTTGCCGCCGGTTTCCGTCAACCCCTGGACATAGCCGGACGGGACCAGGATTTCATTGGTGCTGGCGGCCGCGTCGATATCGGTCGCGTCGGCGAAGGGGTCGGCGATGCCGTCCACCATGTTCTGGCGGTCGCCGTTCAACGCCGCGACATCCAGCGCCAGGCGGCGGACATCCGCCAGGGACGCCAGCTGCCCGGCCGTCCAGGCCGTGCCGTTCCACACCAAGGCATCGTCCGCCGCCGGCGTCAGCGCGGCGATGGCGTCCAGATCGTCGCTTTGCGCCTGCGCGTCCAGCAGCAGACGGGCGGCGGCGGCGGATGGCGCGACAAGCACCGCCTCCATCACCGAGGAGACGAGCAATTGCGACGCGTTGAGCGCCGCCGCGACGAGGTTCCCGGCTGTATCGAAGGCGGCGATCTTGCCGGCCCGTTCCCCCGCCGGCGGCAATTGCACCGCGCCCGCGGCATCGGTATCGGCCAGGCGGACGGCGCGGCCGATCAGGGTGGACAGCTGCTGCGCGACGGCCGTCAGCCTGTCCAGCTCGTTATTGATCACGCTGGCCCGGAAATCGCCGGATTCGGTGAAGTCGGTCACCCGCTTGATGGTGACGTCGCGCAGCAGCGTCACCGCGACGCCGTTTTCCGGCGGCGTCACGAAGGTAACCCGCCCGCCGGTGCTCTGCCCCGCCCCCGCGACCGCATAGCCGGCGGTTTCCGGCGTTTCCGACGCGCCGAGATACACCTTCAGGTCCCCGTCCTCGAAAATCGGGAAGCTGAAATCGAACTGGGTCTGGCTGCCGTTCCCGGCATACTGGATCCAGGGCGTGACGTCGCCGATCTTGATATGCTCGCTTGTCATGGCGCTTTCCCTCAATCCGTGAATGCGGCGAAACCGTCGACGACGGTGCCGAGGTCCTGGACATCGCCGAACAATCCGAAGGCGCGGTCCCGTCCAGCCTGGCGGGACCGGCGGCGCAGCGCGGCGATCCGGTTGCGGGCCCGGCTGTCCAGCGCCACCCCGCGCCCGGCGAGCGAGCGCAGCGCCGCCTGACTGTCCCGGTCGGCGGCCCCGGCGAGGGCGGCCTTCGCGCGCCCCCCGACCCGGCCGCTATTGGCGATCCCGGCCAGTTGGCGGGCGCGCCGTTTCTCCGCCGCCGTCAGCCTTTCGGCGCTGTCGAGCGCCCCCAGAAGCCTGTCGGTTCCGGCACCCCGGATTTCCGCCGCCGCCGCGGCATCCGCCGACCGCGATTGCTCGGCGGCGCGCAATGCCCCAATGCCTGCATTGGCAATGCCCAAAGCCGTTCCCAAGCCGCCCCCGGCGGCGCCCAACCCGGCCAAGCCGCCCCCGGCGGCCCCCAATCCGGCCAGCCCGCCCAGGCTCGCCCCGCCGGTCAGCGGCGCGGCCGCCAGCGACACCAGGGGAAGAATGACCTTCCCAGCTCCCGAACCCATATCCCTCTCCTTCGCAAACAATCCTCGATGATCCGCTATTGGCCGACTTCCACGACGGCCGACAGGAAGGTCGCGGGGAGCGTCCCGGACGCGGTGAACGTCGCCCCCTGCCCCCGGTTCCAGCCCAGGAACCGCCGCCGCTTGCGCCCGCTGAACGGCTTCGGCGGTTCGTCCATCCGGAATTCCCCGAAACGCCGGAAATTGACCGGCCTGCCGTCCACCTCGAACGGATAGGCGTCCTTCACTTCCAGGGTGACGGCGATCAGCCGGTGCTTCTGGCCGACCAGCGTCCCCTCGGCGATCTGGGCTTCGACGGGCAGCGGCTCGACCGTCCAGCCGAAGGGCAGCCCCGCCTCGATCTCGGAAGCGGGATAGGGCGCGCCGCCATCCCGCACCGCCACGGCCCCGCCGGTGACGACCGCCGGGTCGCGCAGGGCGCCGTCGGCGAAGACCTGCACTTCGGCGCCTTCCAAATGGTCCAGACCGCTCAGCGTGTCGGTCGGTTCGGCGAAGCTTGCCGTCACGGATGCGTCGAACATCCGGGCCGGGTCGTGCTTCTCGATGCAGTAGCGCGTGGCCGCGCCGATGCCGCGCCGGACCAGGAAATAGGGCGTGTTCCCGACCACGGCGACATTCAGGACGGCATCCGACCCGGAAGCGCCGGGACTGTCCCACAGCGTCCAGCCGCTGATTTCCTGCCGCCGCAGGGAATGATGCACGGCGACGGTGCCGTCCCCGTTCACGACGAAACGGTGATGCGCGCTGCGCACGCCGTCCGACGCCCTGGCGGCCAGGTCCACCGGTTCGCGCATGACGCTGGCGGACAGGACGTTCAGGTCGTTGGCGATATAGCCGTCGCTGCCGGTATCGAAGACCACTTCCGCGCAGCCCACCGCGCGGCCCGCCCCGTCCGCCGTCACGCAGACGACCGCGCCGTCGCTGGCCACCGGCTTGATCGGCGCGACCGGGCCTGGCGAATGCTTGCGGGGATGGAAATTCTCCACCGTCACCGGGCTGTCGTCGGTCACCCGGTTCACGAAGATCCCGCCGGAGGTGAAGAAGAACTGATCGCCCAGCGCGTGGATATGCGAGACCGCGTTGACCTGACTGCCGACCAGGTCGTCCTCGACGAATTCGTCGTCCAGGCGTTCCTTGGTCTCGAAGAAATCGAACAGGTCGACCCCGCCCGAGGCCGAACCCCAGACCCGCTGAAGCAATTCCTTCGACCCGCCCCAGAAGGACCGGTTGCCGTCCAGATGAACGGAGCGCGGATAGCCCTTCGCCGGCGACCAGGCCTTCTGCTCGACGCTCCAGGTCCCGGCATCGGCCTGTTGCGTATCGTCCAGATCCTCGACCGCTTCGCCGGATGCCTGATGGTCGGTCGCGATGGCGGCGATCTCGATCCGCCCGCCGTTGAGGCGCACGGCATCCCCGACCGTAGCCACGGCGAAATCGGCTTCCGTGCTGGTCACGGTCACCGTGCCCGTGGTCGCACTCGGCGTGGCCTTGCCTTGCGTCGGCCCGTTGAAGGGATGCGTCGGCAGGTTCCTGAAGGCGATCGGCCCAAGCGCCCAGGCGGTATGGGACCCCTGGCGCTGCAGTTGCTTCGGTTCGACCCCTTCATGGGTCAGCAGCATGGTGTCGAGCGACTGGTCGTAATCCACCGCGTCCAGCTGCCCGCCCGAATAGGGCGCCGCCAGATCGGCCTGAAGCGCGTCGTCCTTGTAGATCCGCACCGCGCCGTCCAGGAAGGCCAGCAGATAGATCTGTTCCAGCCGGAAGTGGAAGGCGGCCAGGCGCGCGCCGTCGGCCGCCGAGGACGGCAGTTCCGCGACGAAAGCCAGCCCGCCCCGGCGCGCGATCGGCCCGCCGATGACGCCGATCATGTTGCGCGCCTGCCGCAACCCGCCCGGATAGGCCTTGATGTCCCGGCGGCCCAGAAGGTCCTCGTCGATGATGCCCTTGTCGAAACTGAATTGCGTGACGTGAACGCGCGCGACCATGATCACCCCCTGGCGTCTATCAGGGCGAAGTCCTCGATACGGCCGGGCGACTGGCCCTGCGCATCGGCGGTCTTGGCCTGTTGGAAGGATTGTTCGGCAAGCTTGTGCAGCAGGTCGGCGCGCGCCGTGTTCTCGGTGATCGGCAGGCAAAATTCCGCCGACAGCTTGTCGGTCAGGGCCTTGTCGAAATAGGGCGGGAAGGCGCTCTCCGCCGGCCGGAAAACATAGGTCAGCACGGGCATTTCCACATTCGTGTGAATGCGCCGCTCATGAACCCGGTATTCCGCACCCCGCCCCGTCGCGGCGGACAGGCCCGCGCCGCCCCGGCCCAGCGACAGCGCCCGCAGGAAATCCGACGGCAGCTGATAGGCGAAGGCGAAATCCGCGACCGGCACGCCGGATAGCTGCGCCAGCGACCGCTGCGCCGTCGCGAAACTCCAGGGATAGGCGCTGAGCATCCCGTCCCGCACCATCGGATAGAGGGCGTTGGCGATATCCGCCTCCGCCGTCCCGTCCGCGAAACCGGTGATCGGTTCCGCGCCCAGGCGGATCAGCGCGCCGCCGCAGAGCGCGATATCGGAAACGGCCATGGCCGCCCCTCCTCTCATTTGGATGTGTGGATTGTCCGAACCGGGCGGCGGCGGGGTCTTCCCGCCGCCCCCCACCGTTTCACCGCCGCCGTATCGGGGCCTACCGGTTGGTCTGAACGCCCCAGACCACGCCGGCGGTGATCGCGCCGTTGGGCGAGGCCCCCGGCGTGCCGACCGTGTAGTTCAGCCGGAAATACCGCAGGCAATGGTTCGGCACATGGGCGACCGGAAACTGGTAGCCCTGCACCAGATCGGCGACCGGCACGGTCATGCCGGCCAGGACCTTCACGCCCGACACGAAGGTCGGGTCGTCGCTGGTTTCGATATCGACGGTCAGGTCCGCCATGTCGCTGAACGGGGCGGATACCTGGATCAACAGGGGCACCGCCGTGCCGGGGCCGATATCGCGGCCCGGGCCGAAATCGATGAAATCGTCCGACGGCGCCGTCGCGGTGACGGTCTGTTTGTCGGAAAGCAGCAATTCGCTGTCGAGGATCATGATGTCACTCCTTGGGAGAAATTCCGGAAAGCGCTGGGATCGGATGCGGGGTCTAGACGTCCGCCGGCACCAGGGCCTCGTTGTTCCGGATGGCGCGGACGCGGCGGATCGGCGCGCCCAGGAAACTGACGACCTTCCTGCCCTCGAAGGTCTCCAGCGTCAGGTTCACGTTCTGCTGCGACTTGGCCCGCTTATGCAGCGCCACCTGGACCTCGCGGTTGCAGTAGATCGCCATGGTCCCGCTGGTGTCGTCGGTCCGGTAGAAGGCCTCCAGCATGAAGTCCTCGATCGCGGTATTGCCGGCGCGCATGTCGGCCACGTCGATATTGGCGACCCGCGCGATGGCGCGCCAATCCTTCACCACCAGGCCGATGTCATGCTTGTAGTGATCGCGGTAGGCCCGGTAGGGATTGCCCTCGCCGTCCTCCACCGTATCCAGGCCCAGATCGTCATGGCGCAGCCCCGCCTTGGACCCTTTCGGGTAGATGAAATGCGCGGTGCTGTCGCCCCATTTGACGAACCAGATGGAGGTGTTGGCATCCGCGATCTCGCCGCCCGCGTCGATGACGTTGAAGCTGGACTTGCCGTCGTCGCTGTCCTGATAGGCGTCGTAGCGCGGGGCGAGCCCCATGAACTTCTCGGGATCCACCGCCGTGTCGCCATAGATGAAGGTCGCCGCCATCTCCTGCCCCATCGCTTCCAGATGCGCCCGGCTTTCGATGATGCGGAAGCGCTGCGGCAGAACCTGCTTGTCCACTAGGTCGCGGTCGTGGCTTGAAAAGCTTTCCAGCATGCCGCAGGTGTCGCGCACCTGCTGCGTCGCGGATTTGGAGACCGGAACGCCCTTGTAGAGCTTGCGCCAGGTGGTCGACGGCAGGCCGGTGCGGACGGTGGAGATATGGCTGGCCCCGTCATTGGCCGGCATGGCATGCGCGTCCAGCATGATCTCGTTCGTCTGCGACAGCAGTTCGGCGATAATCGCCTCCCGCGAGTCGCCGGAAGCCGACCGCTTGAAGCCGTCGGCCAGATTCAGATAGGTGTCACCGATTTGCGGCATTGTTTACTCCTTGGTTGGAAAACAGGTCCGAAAGGGTTTCGCGTCAGACGCCGCGCGCGGGCGTGGTCGCCCCGTAGAGCACCTCTTCCGCCGGTTTCGGGGCGGGCGCGCCCGACGGCGTCGGTTGCGGTCCCGGCGTGCGTTCCCCGATCGAGGATTTGATGGCCCGCATCAGGGCGACGCCGTCGGCGAAGGAAAACAGCTCCTCCAGCATCTGGCCGAGATCCGGGTTCTGACGGATGGCCGGCGCCAACAGGCCGGCGGCCCAGTCCACCACCGGGCGCGCGTTCCGGCGCGCGGCGTCCAGCGCCGCCTCGTCGTCCCGGCCCTGCATGGAGACGGGGGCGAAGGCGTCGATGAAGGATTGCCGCTCCGCCTGTTCCGCTTCCTGGTCGCGCTGCGCTTCGTCGGCCATGCTGCGGTAGAAGCCGGCCGCCAATTCGTCGAAATCGTGCTGCGACAATTGCCTCTCCCGCGCCCAGGCGGCGGCGGACTTGTACAACGGGTGGTCCCTGTCCGGCTGAATGCCGATCTCGGCAAGTTCGGCGGGGACCGTCAGCGCGTAGTCCGCGTCCCCCTCCTCCTCCGGCGCCTCCGGGTTCCTGGCGATCAGCGGCGCCATCGGAGAATCCTGCGATTGCATGTCTCTATTCATCCTCGTTACCTCGTTGCACTAGGGTTTCGATCAGTTTCACCAGGCGGCGCTGGCCTTCGGCGTCGCGCAGTTCCTCCGCGCTCGCCGTGGCCGGCAGGGCGCGCTCGACCGTCACGCGGCGCAGGAAGGCCAAGGCGCGTGCGCCGTCCCGCCCCTTGAAGCAGCGCGCGAACACGCGGGCGATCGCATCCGGGTCGGGCCCAGCTGTCGGTTCGGCCGTCGGTTCGGCGCCCTCATCCATCCGTCCCCCCTTCCCCGGTCCCGGCCAGCGCGGCCAGACCGTCGAGCGCCGCCAAACCGGCCTCGTCCTGTTGCCTGTCGAGATCCTCGATTTCCGCCGGCGTGCGGACCAGATCGGCGGGGAAGCCGGATTGCTTCAGCCACCAGCGGGCGAAATCGTCGACCTTGACCGAGCGCGCGACCTGCTGCGGCCCCGCGAATTGCGCGATGGCGGCGATGCCGTTGAAACTGGTCCGCGCCGCGATTTCGTCCTGCACGCGCACCATCGGTGATGTCGGCACCAGGCGGACGCGGCGGTCGTCGATATCGACGGGCTCGATGTAGTAGCGGCTGCCGGCCATGGAGTGATGGCTGAGGATATGCAGGCAGCGGCGCACAAGGCGGTCGTAGCATTCGTTCAGCAGACGCAGGGTCTGGGGGATTTCCACCGCCGTCTGGTCGGCCCGCCTCTCGCCCAGTTCGAAGGCCGTGCGCACCCCTTCCGCCGCCGGCGGCAGGTCCGGCCCCTTGATGGCGACGCGGATGCGCTGCTGCAGGTCCTTCAGGATCAACTGCGACACGTCGAACCGCCCCGGCGCCTCGAGCGGCGTCAGCCCCGCCGACCCAACGGCCTTGGGAATGATGGTGCCGGGCGCGAGCCGGATATTGGCCGGGTTCAGGACGCCGTCGTCTTCCGCCTGCCAGATTCCGCTAACCGCGATGGAGGCGTTCTTCAGCACCAGTTCGACGATCTTGTTCGCCGTCTTGATCTCCGGCAGCGCCTTCAGGACCGGGCCGCGGCCCATCACCTCGCCCGGCGCCTTGTCGACACGGAAGGCAATCGTGCGTTCGGTCTCCAACCGGTCGCGCAGGATCAGGCCGCCATCCTCCAGCAGCCAGACGGACCAGTCGACAAACGGGTCCTGCCCGGCGGCATTGTCGCCGGGAACCCAAATATTCGATTCCAGCACCGCCACGCTCCGGTCGGGATCGCGCTCCCTTTCCCGGCGCAGACGCTCGGGCAGCCGCGCGGCGGGATACCGGACCTGCATGTCGCGCAGGCGGACCTGCTGCTTGATGAAGACCGTGCGTGGAATGCCGTCCGGCGCTTCCTCCGGCACCACGCGGGAGATGGGGACCGCCTCGAAATTCAGTGGATTGTCGGGCGAGCCGAAATTCACGTTGATGCAGCCCAGCGAGACATAGGCCTCCCGCAAGGCCGGCGCGATCTCGGTATGGAAGTTGGAGATGTCGAGCGCATCGTGAAAACGTTCCACCGCCGCCGACCGGATCCTTTCCAACAGCGCGGAGGTTTCCTCGGAGTCCGTTTCGACACCCTGTTTGGGGCTTTGTATCGACATCCATTGCTGGAACGGCGGAAACAGCTGCCCATGGGTCCGCGCCGCCTTTTCGTCCAGCGCGTCCGCCCCGGTGCTGTCATACAGGGTCGCGCGCCGGTCCGCGCCGCGATCCGCCTGCTCCGCGCCGTCGCCGGATTCGAATTCCGGCAGGGTGTAGCGATAGGCATCCTTCAGGATGGCGTCCCACCGGCGCCGCCGCTGCTCGGCAAGGCGGTAGCGCGCCAGCACGGCGTCGCCGCCGGGCCGGTCTCCATTCGTCGTCGCTGAATGATCCATATCCATAAGCAAGCCTCGTTCGGGGAAAGCCTTTTTCAGGGAGACCGGGATGCGGCGTCAGCCGAGCGTTTCGGGACGGTCGCCGCCATCCCGGACGCCGGCATAACCGGCGAAAAGCAGCGGCCGGCGCTGGCCGCGGCGGCGCAGATTGCGCAGCCTTGCGTCATTTGCCTTCTTGGTGCGGTCGCGTTCCTGCTGCTGCGCATCCAGCTGGTTGCGGAGAAGATCGTCCTCCGGCGGCGGCGGCGGTTTCGGGGCACTGAAAATTCCACCCATCCTCTGTCCTTTCCAAGATTTCTGGCTTTTGCGGCCGGCCTGGTCCGGGCAAGCCGGTCTCGTGGCGCCGAAGGGCGCGCCTCGGGCAAATCGTCGTCGGTCTAGGCGGGGCCGTGCCGCCGGATCCAGTCGTAGAGCTGGCCCGGCGTGAGCACCCATCGCGGCGGCTTCAGGCCCGTGACATGTTTCACCACCTCGACGCAGCTGAACCAGGGGCGCAGCGCCAAGGACGACGGGTAAAGCTGCGGCACGTCCAGGACATGCACGCGCCCCGTCCCCGCCAAACGCGCCACATGGGCGCCATAGCCGTTTTGCCCGGTTCCGGTATCGGCGACCTCCAGGATATCCAGCCGGGCCGAATGCGGATTGACGATCAGCCAGCCGCCGGACCCGCCCGCATCCGCCGCCAGGCGGCGCATCAGAAAGCAATGCCGGAAGCCGGGCTTCAGCAGGCATAACAGGCGATGGAACAGCCGCTCCCGCCATCCGTCCCGGTCCGGCTCGACGGGTTCCGGGTCGCAGAACACCACGCGCCAGAACAAAGCCACGGCCGCGGACGGGTCCTTCATGTCGAAGGGATCAGTCATGCCACACCTCGAAATCCATTTTGGCGGCCAGGCTTCCGTCCCGCTCCACCGACGCCCGGCTTCGCACCGGCTGGGCGAAGGTAAGCGCGAGCGCGTCGCCGGTATCGGGCGAGGCCAGGCCGCGCTGTTTCATATCCGCCTTGCGTTCCAGCTGGATCACGTTCTCCCGCACGAAAGAATATTCCGGCCCGGTCAGGTCGTCGGTCAGCTCCCGGTCGTCCGGCAGGCAGCCGGTCTGCAGCCATTTCCGCATCTCGCCCCACATCTCGGCCCGGCGGTTGGCATATTCCGTGTCGCGCAGCGCCTTGGACCCGAACAGCACCTCGATCACCGGGAAATGCATGCGGCGCAGGGCGTCGACCACACCGCCGCCGACGCCGCCGCCATCGATGAAGACCGCGTCCGGCTGCCAGTCGCGGATCTTTTCCGCCGTATGCTGGGCGACTTCCCAGGTGTCCTTGTTGCGGAACTTGGCGATCTCAAGCACCGCGCGGCCCTTGCGCACCAGGATGACCGATTGATCGTCCCCGTAGCGCGCGACATCGACGCCGATCACCAGCGGCGCCAGCCTGTCCGCGGCATTGTCCGCCGCCGCTTGCCGCGCGGCGGCGGCCTCAACATCCGCCGTGGCGATGAACTGGTTCGGCCCCTTATGGGGGAAGACGCCGCGCACGCGGACGCGCACGAAATCCGATTCCTCGCCATAGTCGGCGATCCAGCCCGCGATCTGTTCCTTGTTGGTCAGACGCGCGGAGCGGCTGTCGACCTGCTTGCGGATCCAGCGGTGCCGGAACCGGGTGAAGCATTCCTTGAACCGCCCCTTGTTGCGCGTCGGGTTGCCGCAGACGAACCACAGGATTTCCGTATCCTCGTCGGTCAGCGCGCCTTCAGCGGTTTCCCAGACCCGGTCGGCGATGGCGCTCGCCTCGTCAAAGAAAAGCGCGATGCGCTTGCCGTGATTGTGCAGCCCGGCGAAGGCTTCCGTCGCCCGCTCGTTCCAGGGCACCATGTCGACGCGCCAGGTATTCTGCAGGTCCTTGTCGGACGCGGTCAGCGCCGTGGCGCCAAGCCGCATCAGGTCCCGCCCCTCCATCAGGCGATGCCATTTGCCGACCTCGACCCATGTCTTGGTGCGCAGCTGGCGTTCGGTATTCGCGGTCACCACGCCGCGGGACTCCGCCCGGGTCGAGACGGCCCAGAGGATCAGCCAGGAGACGAGCGCCGACTTGCCGACCCCGTGCCCGCTGGCGACCGCGATCCTGATCGGCTCGGCCGCCGCGCCATCGTGTTTCCCGCGGCGATCGGCGCCGGCGCGCAGGCCGTCCCGCAACTCGGTCAGGACCTCCCGCTGCCAAAGGTCGGGCCCGGCATGGGACCGCAGCTCGCCGGCGCCCCAGGGAAACAGCGCCTCGACGAAACCCAGCGGGTCGACCGCATAGTCGGCGAGCGCCGCGGGAACGGCGATATCGGAACCCATCCCGGTCATTCACACTCCCCCATCCAGTCCTTCAGGGATACCGGCGCCAGACTGTCGTCCAATGACCCGAGCCAGGCGTTACGCGCCTTCCAGGCCGCCGCGCTTTCGAAACAGCGGCGCGCGTGATCGGCGCAGTACGGGGCCCGGCCGGGCAGCCCGGCAAGCACGGGCCGTCCGCATTTGCAGGCGTCGTCGCCGCTGACCGGCCCGTCGATCCATTGACATCCCGCCCCACCTGCCCCGGCCGCCTTGCGCGAAGCCGCGCCGGCGGAACGGTCTTCGTGATGCGGCGGATGCAGGTCTCTTGGAAGGAACGTCATTTAATTCCACCATCTTTTAGCGTGAGTGGAATTTATATACTTTTTCTCCAATCGTCAAGAAGTTTTTTCCATACCCAAATTCCAACATCTTGTGCAAATTGCTTTTAATTCCGCATCTGCACCGGGTGGCGGGGCGATATGACCGACGCGACTGTTCTGGGAGGCTCAATCCCGTCGCTCACACGCCGCACCGATTGCCGCAAGGCGTCAGTGGCCCCCAAGACCGGCAGAGGCGGATTTCACATTCTGTTTCGGGGGGCGTTTGGTACTCATGGAAGAATGGGCTGACCGACTGAACATGGTGGCGGGAATGCGCGGCATTTCCATCGCCGAACTGGCGCGCCGCACCGGCGCGTCCTATGAACGGGTGATCAAATGCGCCCAGGGCAAGGTCGCCCAGCCGCGCGGCACCTTGATGGCGGACATGGCAAGGGAATTGGGCGTCCGCCTCGCCTGGCTGCGCTACGGCGAAGACCCGATGGAACCGGAAGGCGCACCGGAAGACAGCACGCTCCGCTATCTGAAAACCTCGGCAGGCGCGCGCAAGCCGGACGCGCCGGCCCCCAGCGCCGACACATGGCCGCGGGATCTGCCCGTTTCCGGCGCCAATCCGGCGGGCGAGAACGGCGCCATGGCCTTTTCGGCCGAACCCGTGGAATTCGTGCGGCGCCCGCCCGGCCTGCAAAGCGTGCCGGACGCCTATGGTTTCTACGTCATGGACGACACCATGGCCCCGCGCTATCCGAGCGGCGAACTCTGCCTGATCCACCCGCATCGACCGCCGCGCCCCGGCGACGACGTGGTGATCCGCCTGACCGCCGGCGAAGGCGAAACGCAGAAAGCCTATCTGCGGCGGTTCCTCCGCCAATCCGCGGACGAAATCGTCTGCGAGCAGTTCAATCCGCCGAGCGAGGCCGCCTTCCCGCGCGACCGCGTCGAGAGCGTCCACAAAGTCATGCCGCTGCACGAACTGCTGGGCTTCTGACCCCGGCCCGCCGACATCGCGATTCCATCCCCCGGGCCCGGCCGGGAGGCCCGGCGAGTCGCGCGCCTTCACCGGAAACGGCGGCGATTTCCGCGGTTTTCCAGTCCGCCCCGGTGAAAAAGGCGGTTTCTTTCCAAATCGTATCGCCTTGAAATTTCCAGTTACTGGAATTATATACCTGAACACCGATCCACGAACGGTCGGAGGGAGGGCTGGGGCGGATGCGTGTGGGGGTAAGAAATTCCGGAAATTCCATCCGCCGCTGGACCGCGCGTCTGGTCACGGAAACGCCGTCCCCCAAACTTGAAAACGCCTTGCGGCAGGCACGTGACCGGCGGCGGCTTCTCCTCCCCGCGCCGGACTGCAGCACCAAGCGGATGTTCCTGGCCCGCGAGGACTGGCTGATCCGCTGCCTGGAGGCGGAATTGGCGCGCCGCGGCGCGCCCTGATGCGGGCTGCCGGGGGATAGCAGCCGGGGGATAGCAATCGGGGGATCGCAGCCGGGTCAGTGAAGCACGTTTCTCTTCCCCGCAATGTCGCCCGCCGCCCTTTTCGAAACGGCGAGCCATCCGGTCTTCGTCCGCACCAACTCGTCGATCATGTCCCAGATCGTCAGGAACGCGTCACGGCCGATGGGAAAGGATATCTGACGCTGGTCCGTCAGGCCGAAGACCAGGGTGACCCGGTCTTCCCCCTCGGGCGTCCGCTGCGGCGTCACGCTGATCCGGTTGACCAGCAAGGGCGTCTGGCCGAGTTCCTGATGCGGCGTGCCGGCATCGTAGGGTGTGGAACGGTCCGCCGCCTGGACCGCGGCGTCCTTCTGAAACGCCGCGATCTCCTTCTTCACCACGGGATCGGCCGCGCCGGAGGCGGGCGTCGTCGCCGCCGAGACCTCGACCGCGAGGTCCAGGAAGCCCAGGGTCAGCCGGCGCGTGAACCAAAGGTTCACCTCCTGCCCGTCCGCGAAGGTGCCGCTGAATTGTATGCGGTCCTCGACATCGGAATAGGACAGACGGAATTGGACTCTTGGCGCCATCTGGGCCGATACCCGCATAGTTTCGCTCACTCTTCGAGGGAGGGGTAGCGCCGAACCCCGGTCGGGTTCAAGCAGATTAACCCCCTTATTGCGCGGCGCGACCCTGATCGCCGCCGGCCCGCGCGGCATAGGCGTGGTGCAGACTGGTTTCCTCGCGCAGGGCGCTCTCGTCGAAAATGCGGGTCCAGAGCCATGCCACGGCGCCGTCTTCGACGATCCGGTCCAGTTTCACGGGATCGGTCTGTCGCACCGCGCCGTCCTTCGCTTCGGCGAGTTTGAAGGTGAAGACGTAGTTCGGCGTCGCCCCCATGCGCAGATCCCGGAGCAGGATGTCCCCTGCCCCGTCGCCAAGCTCGGCGAAGCTGAACGCATAGAAGCCCTTGCTGAACCGTGCGACCGCGTCCACCGGCGCGCTGTCGGGCAGCGTGTCACGCAGCGCGAGGTGCCGTGCATGGATGTGCAGATCGCGGGGCAGATCGCGGGTGTCGGGCCCGTCCAGCAGCGAACTGTAGACATTCACATAACGGTCGCCGTCGATGGCGATCCCCCGCCACAGCAGGGTGTTGAAGGGCATCGGCGTCACCAGCAGGCGTTCGGCGGCGATCGCCTCGGCGGCCAGGATGCCGGCGATCTTGTCGCGCATCACCTGCTGCGCCAGCACCGACCAGCCCAGATACATGCTGCTGAGGACGATCCCGACCGACGCCGCCCGGCCGATCAAGCGGCCCCAGTCGCCCAGGAACAGCGCCCAGAGCGTCACCACGGCGAGGGGAATTGTGTAGAGCGGGTCGATGATGAAGACCGATCCGAGCCCGAAGGGATAATCCGTCAGCGGCCAGAGCAGTTTCGTGCCGTAGACCGTGAAGGCGTCGAGCAGCGCGTGGGTCGTCAGCATCAGCCAGACGGCCCCGATGGGAAGCCAGCGCGGCGCGTCCCTCAACCCGTCGAACAGGCGTCCGATGCCGAGCCCCAGCACCGGCGCGACCAGCGTGTGCACGATCAGGGAATGACTGAAGCCGCGATGGCTGACGAAATCCGTCACCGGATCTTCGGACGGCAGGAAGACATCCATATCCGGCAGGGTCGCCGCCAAGCCGCCGGTGATCGCCGCCTTGCGCGGCCCTATCCTGCGGCCCAGCGTCGCAACGCCGACCACCGCGCCCAAGGCAAACTGCGTAACAGAATCCATGCCACCTTCCGCTCAAAACCGCCACGGCCCTGCCCGGGCCGCAAATCAGGAGACTACAGATAGGGCTCGGCACCCTCTTGCCCAGGTCAAATTTCACACCCAACCCGGCTTTTTATCGGTGCCGACGGGTGGTTTTACCGGCCCGGTTGCGGTACCTGTCCAGGGGGCAAGCGGGCGCAGAACGGCGCCGCTGATGGGTACGACAGGCAGAGCGACGTCGCCGAAGAACGGCCGACTTGCGGTAAATTCACGGATATTTGCGTATGAACGCGGGGGATATGGACACCCTCGGCGGGGTCTTGGTGACTCAGGGAACCGTCGAGAGCTACGCCTATGGGATCTACGAGCGGTCGGGTTTCCGCTTCAGTTATACGCGGGTCGTCGGCCCGATCGATCTGCAAACCCGCATCCAGCTCTATCGGGCAATATTGCCCCATACGATCGCGCCGAACTATTTCGGCATCCTCGACAATTCGGCCGGGTATGAGAACGATTTCTCCCTCGACGCCATCAAACTGTTGGACGGCATGCTGGTCGACCACGGCATCCGAACCTATTTCGGCGCCACGATCACCAAGGATCAGGGATATTCGAAGATCGTGAAACTGGCGCAGACCAACATGGATACGGTCGGCCTGGACGGCGCCCTGATCCGCGTGCGCGACCGCGCCGCGGCGCTGGATTTCATCCACGAGAAAATCGCGGAGGCCGCGGCGGTCCTCCCCTAGGACAAACTCAGCGACATTCCCGATCTGCTGCAATCCGGTGGAAAAATTGCCGTAGTTGGTGTAGCCGTGAAGTGAAGCGATGGCCAAACGCGGCCCAGGATGGTCCGGTTCGCACCGCACCGCCCGAAGAGGCAGGGATACGACATGATCTGCAATTGCCCGGCAGCAGCCCCGACATCCACCCGGCCGGTTCGCGGAATACCGGCTTCATGATCCGCCTTGGCGCAACATTGGTGTCCGAAGGCGCCGTCGAAGGCTATGAGTTCAGCACGCTGAAATACAAAGGCTTCCGTGTGCATGACATCAAGGTCGTGGGCCCGATAGATCTGAAGACCCGCATCCCGCTCTATCACGAAACACTGCGCCATTCCGTTCCGCCCTATTTTTTCTGCATTGTCGACAACGCGGCGGGTTTCGACAACGACTTCACCTACGACGACATCCAGGTCCTGGACCGGATCCTGACCGATCACGGGATCACCCGGTTCTATGGCGCCACCATCACGATGGATGACGGTTATACCAAGCTCGTCAAACTGGCGCAGACCAACATGGATGGAATCGGCATGGCGGGCGAGGTCATCGAAGTCATGAACCGTGCTTCGGCGGAAGCCTTCATCAGCCAGAAAATCGACGCGGCCGCGCGCGGCGGCCCGCTCTAAACTTTCCTCACCCGCTCGCCAGGATCGTCTCCACCATGCGCTGGACTTCCAGGGCTTCCTGAACGCTCGCCAAGGGGAACGCGCCCGCCGGCAGGGGCGTGCCCGCCGTCAGCGCCGCCAGTTTGTCGAGCTGTCCCTTCAGAATCAGCGGCCGCGTTTCCTCCAGCGGCAGGCAGTCGGGATGTTCGTGCCAGTCGCCATCCGCGCCCAGCTTCTGGCCGCGCGTCCAGTCGGCCAGCCGGACCGATCCGTCCCTGCCCTTCAAGGTCCAGAGATTGTGGTCGGGCTTGTCGGTCGTGCCGACCGATCCCGTAAGGGTGACCGGAACGCCGCCGGCCACGATCCGGGCCGAAATCGCCGTCTCGCAGCCGTCGCCGCCGGGATAAGCGGCGGAAGCCGATACAAGCTCCATCGGTCCCAGCAGGCGGCGGGTCAGGAACAGGAAATGGCTCGCGATCTCCCGCGTGAAGCCGCCCTGTTCGCGCTTGTCGAGCCAGCCCAGCGCATCCATCTGCCAGGGCCGCGGCCAGCCCGCATAGGCGAGGTCGATGGTCAGGCTTTCCATCGGCCCCACCGCCCCGTCGGCAATCCAATCGCGGATATGCTGCACTCCCGGCATCGACGCGAAGATGAAATTCACCGCGGCGCGGGTCCCGCTCTGGTCCACTTCCGCCACGAAGGCCTCCGCATCCGCCAGGTCGACGGCGAGCGGCTTTTCGGTCAGCACCGCCATGCCCTTGGCCATCGCCCGGCGCGCATAGCCTAGATGGGTGACCGGCGGCGAAGCGATATAGAGGCAGTCCGCCGCCGCGATCACCGCGTCCGCACTGTCCTTCACCGGAACGTCCGGATAGTCCGTCGCGATCCGCGCCATGGTCTCCGCCGACGGATCCCAGACGCCGCCCAGTGCCACGACGGCGGGGTCGTGCCGCAGCACGGCGTTCAGCACCCTCTCCCCCATGATCCCGGCGCCGACGATCCCAAGCTTCATTGCAGCCATGACTTTTCCCCTCAAAAAATACGGTGGAACACAGGGTCGCCGGGTTCGCCGGATACGGCAAGATTGCCTTTCCCCGTGCGGCGCTAATAGTTTTGGAACGCGGGGTTAGGTTCAACCGGCGATGCCGCGCGTGGCAGGATTTATTTGCAGCACAGGGAAGTTTCCATGTCCGGACCATTGCAGGGAATTCGTATCGTCGACCTGACGCAGGTCGTCTCCGGCCCCTTGTCGACCATGCTTCTGGCCGATCAGGGCGCGGATGTGATCAAGATCGAAAACACCGGCGCGGGGGATGTGACGCGGCAGGTTTCGACACGCCGCGGCGGCATGACCGCCTCCTTCCTCAACAACAACCGGAACAAGCGCTCCGTCTCGCTCGACCTGAAGGACGCGCGGGCGCTGGAGGCCGTTCACAGGCTTTTGAAGACGGCCGATGTCTTCATCCACAATTTCCGCCCCGGCGTCGTCGCGCGGCTGGGCCTCGGCGAAGACGCCGTACGGGAAATCCGCCCCGATATCGTCTATGTCTCGATCAGCGGGTTCGGGGAGAACGGGCCCTTCGCCAACAAGCCGGTCTATGACCCGCTGGTGCAGGCGCTGTCGGGCCTGACCACCATCCAGGGCGGGTCGGACGACGCGCGCCCGCGTCTGGTGCGCACCATCGTGCCCGACAAGCTGACCGGCTTCACCACCGCCCAGGCCGTCACCGCCGCCCTCCTCCACCGCGAACGCACGGGCGAAGGCCAGCATGTGAAGGTTTCCATGCTGGACAGCGTCGTCTCCTTCCTGTGGCATTCGGACATGGGCGGGCATACCTTCGTCGGCGACGAGATCGAGAGCGAGAAGGCGCACAGCTTCATCGACCTGATCTACGAGACGACGACGGATTACATCACCGTCGCGGTGAATACCGACAAGCAGTGGTTCGCGCTGACCGAAGCCGTCGGCCATCCGGAATGGCGCGACGACCCGCGTTTCGACACGCCGGAAAAGCGCCACGAGAATATCGACGCCCGCCTTGAATTGACCCAGGAAGTCCTGCGCACCAACAGCGCGGACTATTGGCTGGAGCATCTGGACCGGCACGACATTCCCTGCGCCCAGGTGCTGAAACGCAAGGAAATGGTCCATCATCCGCAAATCGTCGAAAACGGGATGCTGGTGGAACTGGACCACCCGGTCGCCGGCCGCCTGCGTCAGGCGCGGCCAGCGGCCCAATTCTCCAAGACGGTGCCGGACCTGAACCACGGCGCGCCGCTGCTGGGTGAACATACCGAAGAGGTGCTGCGCGAGGCGGGCTACGACCAGGCGGAAATCGACGCCCTGCTCGCCGGCGGCGCGGCCAAGGCCGATGTGAAAGGATAAGCGGATGATCGATTTCTACTATTGGCCGACGCCGAACGGCTGGAAGGTCTCCATCCTGCTGGAGGAACTGGGCGCGGATTACACCATGATCCCGGTGAATATCGGCAAGGGCGACCAGTTCAAGCCGGACTTCCTGAAAATCAGCCCCAACAACCGCATGCCCGCCATCGTCGATCACGATCCGCCCGCGGATTACGGGACGGAGCCGGTCAGCGTCTTCGAATCCGGCGCGGTGATGATCTATCTTGCCGATAAATTCGGTAAATTCATCCCGATGGATGCGCGCGGCCGGAAGGAATGCCTGGAATGGCTGTTCTGGCAGACCGGCAACCAGGGGCCGATGGGCGGCCAGCTGAGCCATTTCGTGAACTACGCCCAGGGCGAGCACGCCTATTCCCAACAGCGTTACGCCAACGAATACGACCGCTGCCTCGGCGTTCTCGACCGGCGGCTGGAAGACCGGCGCTACATTCTGGGCGACGACTACACGATCGCGGACATGATCAACTGGCCCTGGGTGCTGATCGCCAAGCCGATGCTGTCGAAATCGCCCCTGGCCGGCACGCCGTCGATGGACCTCAGCGCCTATCCCAATCTCAGCCGCTGGCGCAACGAGGTAAAGGCCCGCCCCGCCGTCCAGCGCGGCGTCGACCTGGGCAAGGACTCGCGCCGCAACGCCCCGCCGAGCGAGGAGGAAAGAAAAATCCTGTTCGGGCAGAAGGGTTCTTAGGCGGAATTTACGCGCAAAGACAAACGCCCCCGTCCCAGGCTAATGGACGGGGACGCTCGCGCTTCGACCGGGCTAGGCGGTTGCCCCGCCTTCCTCCGCTCTCGGTACTCCGTTATTCGGTCGTGGCGACATTGGACGTGCCGCCCGTGGAGGCCGACTGTTCCTCGAAGCCTGCGACCGAGATTTCAACCCGGCGGTTGCGCGCTTCGGGGACACCGTCATCGGTCACCACGGCCGGATCTTTCTCTCCTTCCGAATCCGTCTGCATCCGGCGCAGCTTGGAAGTCGGCAGCCCGTTGGCGATCAGCGCGTTGCGCACGTTCTGCGCACGTTCCTCGGACAGCGCCTTGTTGTAGTCGGACGGACCGGCGCGGTCGGCATGGCCTTCGACATGGACGTTGATGTCATCCAGCCCGGCGACTCGCTGGGTCAGTATGCGGATCTTGCGCGCGGCGCCGGCCGTCAGGCTGGCGTCGTCGAAGTCGAAATAGATCACCTGGCGGCTCAACTCGACGCGCGGCGGCGGCGTGGCGGGCGCGACCTCGGTAACCGGTTCGACCGGCGCGACCGGTTCGACCTCAGCCTGTTTCGGCTTCATGGCCTCCTGCAGGTCGAGCATGGCGGCGCGGAACCCTTCACGGCACTGGGCGATGTGGTCCGTCTGCCAGCCTTCCTCCTGCTGCTCGACCCAGCAATCGTATTTCGCCTGGGCGTTCGCTGCCAGGGCCGGGGCAAGGTCGGGCGCCCCCTTCTGCATCGCGCCCAACAACTCCACGCGGGCCGCCTGCAAGTCCTTCATCGCCGCCGGGTCGTCGATGTTCCAGTCCTCGGGATGGAACGGTTCCGGGGTGATATCCCCATTGGCCATCATGCCACGTTCGGCATAGGTTTCAGCGTCGATATAGTCGTACATCTGTTCATATTCATAGGCGCTCAGCGTCTGATACTGGCGCGCGAGCTCCGCATTGAAGCCGCTGCCGTCGACGCGATGGCTCTTGAACGCCTCATAGTCGGGGAACAGGATGTTCGCCGCACCGGCCGGTAGCGCCGCGAAGGCGAGACAGGCGGCCATCGTAGCGGTCGTCGCTTTGATCTTGAAACTCATAGGGGTCTCCTTTGGTTGTTTCGTATCGACGGGCACGAATAGCTCATGCCCTGACGGCGGCCCGGCTGTTGCCGGCGGGCGCCGTCCATCCTCAAACCGTCAACCGTTCCCAGTCCGCGCCGATGCATAGACCGCGCGGGTACAAGACAGGACGGATTTCCGGCCTGAAAGTTCCCTAAGAGGATTGATTATTGTCGGCC
>Ga0209475_10002011_pt1 | contig 22258 bp, 18 predicted proteins | sample tdDd471_FD_187128 | JGI IMG/M metagenome (GOLD analysis project Ga0209475, IMG submission 187128) | Marine sediment microbial communities from the Atlantic coast under amendment with organic carbon and nitrate - tdDd47.1 (SPAdes)... | ecosystem: Environmental > Aquatic > Marine > Coastal >... | reverse complement strand
CGGGTAATTATAATTAATAAGGGGGAAATAGTTGCCAATGACAGTTCCGAAAATATTCAGAAAGATGTAAATACCACCAATCAAACTATCATGATTGAGTTTGACAGTGAAATCGATATTGATAAAATTCATGAAAAAGAATTTGTTAAAAGTGTTATTCACGTTAAAAATAATACCTGGTTAATTGAAAGTAATACAAATGAAGATATTCGTTCTCAGCTTTTTAACATGGCGGTTGCGTACAAATGGACAATTCTAAGTATTCAGCTTAAAGAGAAAAGTCTTGAAGAAGTATTTCAGGAATTAACAAAAGGAAATTAAACAAATTTTTAAAAGTGCGCAGTATTAATGAAAAAATTAAAACACTTTTTAATTTTAAATGTTTCTAAATAATTATTAAATTTGTGCGCTTAGTGGAAAGATTTGACTGATTGCAACCACGTAAAAAAATGCTAAAATAGGTTTTCGCATTCTTTCTCAGTCAAACCCTTCCCGATCGAACAGATTGTTAAACAAAAAAATTAAATTATGGCTTATTATTTTACTTCTGAATCGGTATCGGAGGGACATCCGGATAAAGTAGCAGATCAAATTTCTGATGCATTATTAGATGAGTTTTTAAAATACGACCCTAACTCAAAAGTAGCTTGTGAAACATTGGTAACAACAGGTCTTGCAGTACTTAGTGGTGAAGTTAAAACAACCGGTTGGGTTGATGCTCAGCAGATTGCACGTAAAGTAATTAACAAAATTGGTTACACTAAAAGTGATTATCGTTTCGATGGTGAAGCTTGTGGTGTAATTTCAACAATTCACGAGCAATCATCAGATATTAATCAGGGTGTTGAACGTGATGGTATCGAAAATCAAGGTGCAGGTGATCAGGGAATGATGTTTGGTTATGCCAATCGCGAAACTGATGATTATATGCCTTTGGCTTTGGTTTTATCGCATATTTTATTGATGGAACTTGCTAAAATTCGTCGCGAAGGTGTTGAAATGACCTATTTACGTCCGGATTCTAAATCGCAGGTAACCATTGAATACGACGAAAACAATAAACCAAAACGCATTGATACGATCGTTGTTTCTACGCAGCACGATGAGTTTGATGAAGAGGATGATATTATGTTGGTTACCATTGAGTCTGACGTTCGTAATATTTTGATTCCACGCGCTATTAATCGTTTACCGGAACGTGTAAAACATTTATTCGATACCGAATATACCTTACATGTTAATCCAACAGGTAAATTCGTAATTGGCGGACCACATGGTGATACTGGCTTAACAGGACGTAAAATTATTGTAGATACATACGGTGGTAAAGGTGCACACGGTGGTGGCGCATTCTCGGGTAAAGATTCTTCGAAAGTAGATCGTTCGGCAGCTTATGCATCTCGTCATATTGCTAAAAACCTTGTTGCTGCAGGTGTTGCTGATGAAGTACTTGTTCAGGTTGCTTATGCCATTGGTGTTGCTGAACCTGTAGGTATTTTTGTGAATACTTATGGTACTGCAAAAGTTGATTTAAGCGATGGTATAATTGCCGATAAGGTTAAAGAACTGTTTGACCTTCGTCCGGGTATGATCATTAAACGTTTTAAGTTAACAAATCCGATTTTTAGTGAAACTGCTGCCTATGGACATATGGGACGCGATGTAGCTGAAAAAGAGGTAGAGGTTTATTATCAGGATGAGGAAACATTCGTTAAAAACATCGAAGGTAAAGATTTATATTTCAAAAAAGTAGAGTTGTTCCCATGGGAAAAACTAGATTATGTTGACTTAGTAAAAGAAACATTTGGATTGTAATTTCTTTCTAAAATATATTGAACCCCCGCCTTTTGGTGGGGGTTTTTTGTTGATAAGAATTGAGAACATAGAAAAGGAATTAACCAAATTGTTTCATAATCTAATAACTAAGCACTAATATCTAATAACTACTTGCGTAATCGTTCTGGGTTCTATGTTCTTATTTATTTTTTATATTAGCGCAAAAAATATATATAAAACAAACAATGAATATCAACAACAAACCATATCATACTATTTGGTTAAAAGATGACGATTCCGAAGTAGTTCAGTTAATCGATCAGACCAAATTACCTTTTGAATTTAGTATTCGTGATTTAAGTGATTATCGTGAAATGGTAATGGCCATTAAAGATATGTGGGTACGTGGTGCTCCATTAATTGGTGTGGCTGGAGCCTTTGGTGTATACCTGGCTTGTATAGAGGCTTTCAAACAAAACAAGTCGAAAGATTTTATTCTGAAAGCTGCTCAGGAACTTCGTGAAACCCGACCTACTGCAGTAAATCTCATGTTTGCTATTGATGAAATGGTAAATGCATTGAATTTAGTTTCAGATATAGAAATGATGCTGAATATTGCCCGGAAAAAAGCACTTGAATTAAAGCAGTTTGAACTGGATAATTGCTATAGCATTGGTAAGCATGGTATGGAATTAATAAAAGCCATTTCGGAGAAGAAAAACGGGGAACCGGTAAATATACTTACGCATTGCAATGCTGGTTGGCTGGCTTGTATTGACTATGGAACTGCTACGGCACCCATTTATCTGGCACATGAGGCCGGAATTCAAGTACATGTTTGGGTCGATGAAACTCGTCCACGTAACCAGGGAGCCAGGTTAACAGCCTGGGAGTTGGGTCAACATGGAGTTCAGCACACTTTAATTCCCGATAATACCGGTGGACATTTAATGCAGCATGGCAAGGTTGATATGGTAATTGTTGGTAGCGACCGAACCACTGTTACCGGCGATGTGGCCAATAAAATAGGAACCTATCTGAAAGCTTTGGCTGCAAATGATAATAATATTCCGTTCTATGTGGCTCTGCCATCTTCTACCATTGATTGGACTTTGAATGATGGAGTAAAAGAAATTCCTATTGAACAACGTAGTCCGGATGAAGTAACGTATATGGAAGGTGTAGGTGAAAACGGAGTAGAGAATGTGAGAATTTGCCCTGAATTCAGTCCGGTAGTTAATTATGGTTTCGATGTAACCCCTGCACGACTTGTTAAAGGATTAATTACTGAACGAGGTGTATGCCCAGCCAATAAAGAGGCAATACTTGATTTGTATCCAGAAAAAGAAGTATAGTATGGATGAAGGCTATATTAAATTTCAATGCCATTGGGAACAGAAAGGTATTGATATAATCGATGAGGTTTTCGATGAACTTAATCATTACCGAAGTGAGCTTTTTAAACTTGGTCTAATTGGTGCTTATCCCGATGGAATTGGTTTCGGAAATATAAGTACACGCCTGGACAATAATCAATTTTTAATTAGTGGTTCGGCTACAGGAAATCTTTCGGTATTAAATCGCTCGCATTATGCAATAGTGAACGATTACAATATTGAAGCCAATGAAGTTTATTGTATGGGAGAAACCAAGGCTTCATCTGAATCAATGTCGCATGCTGCACTTTACGAAAGTGATGCAAATATCAAAGCAATAATTCATATTCACAATCTGGATTTATGGCAGAAGCTAAAAAAAGATTATCCCGTGACTCCTGACGATATTAGCTATGGAACACCTGAAATGGCTTATTCGATAATGGATGTTTACAAACAGAGTGAATTATCTATAAAAAAGCTTTTGGTAATGTTAGGGCATAAAGAAGGAATTATTAGTTTTGGGGGAAATGTTAAAGAGGCATTTAAAAATTTAGTAACTTTATACAAAGTTTAAGTAATGGCAAGAATTGGAATTATTGGCGGATCAGGCCTAGAAGACCCGAATATATTAGAAGCTGCAAAGCACATTCAGATATCGACTCCTTATGGAGAACCAAGCTCCGATATTTTAACAGGCACAATTGAGGGTGTAGAAATAGCACTGCTTTCGAGACATGGAAGAAAACATACCATTCCTCCGACACAGGTAAATAATCGGGCCAACATGTGGGCTTTAAAAGAGGTTGGTTGTACACACGTTATTGCAACCACTGCTTGTGGTAGTTTGCGTGAAGATTATCAACCCGGCGATCTGGTTATTTTAGATCAGTTTATCGATTTTACCAAACATCGTTTATCTACTTACTATGATGAATTTCAACCGGGTGAACTGAATCATACACCAATGGCCGATCCTTTTAACGAAGAAATTCGTAAGCGTATGGTACGAAGTGCTGAGAAAATGGGTATTTGTTTCCATCGTGAAGGTACGGTAGTTACTATCGAAGGACCTCGTTTTTCGACCCGTGCAGAATCAAAAATGTATAAAATGTGGGGTGCCGATGTGGTGAATATGTCAACTGCGCCGGAAGTATCACTTGCAAATGAATTAGGTTTACCTTATGCTTCAATTGCTATGTGTACCGATTACGACTGCTGGAACTCGCAATACGAACCGGTATCCTGGGAAGAAGTGATAAAGGTTTTCAATAAAAATGTTCGAACTGTTCTGGAATTGATCTTAAGCACAATTAATAGTTATGCTTTGGATAATCCGCAGTTTTTTGAAATTAGATGATAAGTAAAATAAAATATAAAGGGCTTTATGCCCTTTTCTTTTTTATTCTTTATGGTATTTGTGCTAAAGCACAGGAAAAAACTTCGTGGCAATTTGAATTTTTGCCCGGTGTTTCATGGGCAGCTCCAATGCCTTTAAAAATTGTGCAAGAAAACCAACCCAATATTCAGCTTTTAGCCTTCTATGATACCTATCCTCTCGATTTACCAATCTATTATTCTTATCGTCTTTCACGATACAAAAACAACAGGGGCTGGGAGATTGAATTAAATCACTTGAAATTGGTTTTAAGCAATAAACCCGATGAAATTCAACGCTTCAATATAACCCATGGCTACAACCTAATATGGATTAACAGAACCTGGAATTTTGAAGGCTTTGTTTTTAGAGCAGGTGTAGGAACTGTAGCGGCACATCCTGAGAATACGGTTCGTAATAAGAACCTGGATGAAAAGCAGGGCTTGTTTAACGATGGATACTATATTTCAGCTATTAGTGCACAGTTGGCCATGCAAAAAAAATTCATTCTTCATAAATATTTTTACCTAAGTCTGGAAGCTAAAATATGTGGTGGCTACTCCAAAATTCCGGTGGTCGATGGTTATGCCCAGGTACCTGCTTTAACTGGGGGATTACATGCGGGACTAGGAGTTAAATTCAATTAATAATTATCAATTAATAATTGGAATCAAGATTATAAGTTACAAAATGATAAATTCGGAAATTACTTATCATTTAAAATTTATCATTTCTTATATATGCTCAACAAGCATAAATTCTATCGCTCTTCAACATATAAAGCTTTATTTATGCCCCTTAATTTTGCCGTTACAAAATGGCAGAAATTATGGCTGAATCTGTACATCAAAAACCGTATAAACTTTCGGGATTTCCGCAGGAAGAATTAAAGCGACACCTGTTTTACAGCAACGATTTAATCGATGTTTGCAGGCCCTTTATTAAGCAACTTGAAACCTTTCTGGAAGGAAGCGACTTTTTAAGTGTGCTTACCGATCAGACGGGTTGTGTACTGTATATGGGTGGTGCCGATGAGATGATTCAGAAAGCAGCCGAAGCAAATATTGGTGAGGGTAGTTGTTTCGACAGGGCCACCAGCGATATTACAGCAATTGGTCATGTGCTCGAATACGATCAGGCTTTTCAGCTGAAAACACATACTGAGCTGGCGCCGGTATTTTCCGATTGGAAATGTTCTGCAGCGCCTATTCACGATAAAAAAGGCAATATTATCGGTGTGTTAAACATTACCGGACACCAGAACCATGTATTTGAACATACGCTTGGTTTGGTGGTAATGATGACCCATGCAATAGAGAGCAAGCTCCAAAGTTCGGCCATGAACCGAAAACTGTTCGAGGCACAGCATTATGCCTTTGCCATGATGAATAACCTTTCGTTCGGTGTTTTTGCCGTTGATTTGCATGATCAGATACAATGGGTTAACGATACAGCCTGTCGTTCGATAAATATTCGACGGCTCGATTTAATCAACCGGCCCATTAGCGATTTGCTGCCACCCTGGAAAAAGATAAAACGTATTCTGCTTTCGGAAATTAAGTTTCTGGATGAGGAACTGCCCATTAATATTCCCGAATGCCGCGAGCGCTTTCTGTTTAATGCCTATCCTATTAATGCAGAAAACAACGAAATACTAGGTTACCTGGTAACCTTTCGTAGTTACGAGCGGGCTTTTCAGCTTGCCAATAAAATAATGACACACCAAACCCGCTTTTGCTTCGATGATATTGTGGCCAAAAGCACGGTTTCAAAACGGGTATTGGATTTCGCCCGCAAAATAGCACGATCGCCTTCAACTGTATTAATAACCGGCGAAAGTGGTACGGGTAAGGAGGTGTTTGCACAAGCTATCCATAACTTTTCGGCAAGGGCCGACAAACCCTTTATTGCCATAAATTGTGGAGCCATTTCGCCTTCGCTTATCGAGAGTGAACTCTTCGGTTACGAAGAAGGCGCCTTTACAGGAGCCATTAAAGGCGGTAAAACAGGCAAATTTGAGCAGGCGGCAGGCGGAACACTGTTTCTGGATGAGATTGGCGAAATGCCGGCCGATATGCAGGTAAAATTGCTTCGTGTATTGCAGGAGGGAAGCTTTACCAAGGTAGGAGGAGATAAAAGCATCCAGACCGATGTACGAATAATTGCTGCCACAAACCGTAATTTGCAGGATGAGGTGAACGAGAAGAAATTTCGGCTCGACCTCTATTACCGGTTGAATGTGATTAATCTGAACATTCCGCCACTGCGCGAGCGGCCCGAAGATATTCCGACATTGGTGCAGTTCTTCCTGGTACGTAAATCGGCCGGATTAAGCAAGCCCATTCCGAAAATTGATAAAGAAGAGATGCAGAAACTATGCTCATATGCATGGCCGGGTAATATCCGCGAACTGGAAAATACCATTGAGCGTATGATTATACTGCAGGGGCAGGGCGATTTACCGGAAATGTGTGTGCCTGAAAGTACAATAATCAGCAAAAGTGAAACAAAAGTTCAGAATAAATCTGAAGAAATTCAACCCTTATGGATAATTGAAAAACAGTATATCGAAGAGGGTCTGAAACAGACTAATGGCAATATGAGTCTGCTGGCACGTAAGCTGGATATAGGCCGAAACACTTTGTACCAAAAAATTAAAAAATACGGAATTTTGGGGGTATCCTAAAATAGGTTCATCCTATACCCACATAGCATTATAATTACAATACCCCGGCAGAGATGTTACTTGATGTGCATGCTGCCGGGGATTTTTGTTAGATTCATTATTTTTCTTAATTTAGTTCAATCTAAATCCAATGTTATGACAAAAAGAAACTTTATATTCCTCATTTTTATCTTCTCCGGAATAATATCTTTTGCTCAAAAGGAAAACAGTGAAGCAAAACCACAATTTTATCTGAATATTAGTTCCGGAATATGGTCGTCTGAATTAATTGAACTTAACCAGCATTTGCTTAAAAATGATTACCGGAAAATGAACCCAATGTTTATGGCTGGAAGTGCCGGATTTTTAGTAACAGATAAATCAGGGCGATTTTTCACAAAGTTGAATTACGCAACCATGTATAGCGAAAGTGCATACTTGAAGAACCAAGCCTGGATGGAGGCTTATATTTTATCGGCTGATTGGGCGTATAAAATCATACATAATTACAAAGGAAAAATCAAAAAGAATCCTGGACTTGATATCTCAGATATTGGTTTTTCCTTATATCCATTTATTGGATTTGATATTTCGGATTATACACTTGGATTGTATCAAAGAGATTCTTTGAATGCAGATTTAATTAATCTTACAGGTGAAAAAACGTTTAGCTCCAATACCTGTGTTTCTGCGGAACTTGGCTTTGGTATGGAGTATGGTTTGAATTTAAGTAAACTGGATTTACTTTTTGGTATGAATATAGGCTATGCTTACTCGTTTAATTCGATAAACTGGTTTGATATTATTGGTGAAAAGGCCAATTACTTGAATAGCGATAGAATGAAAGGATTCAGACTGGAAGTTTCGACGAGCTTTAAGTTTTGGTAAGAGTTTTAATGTTCAAGAAGTAATATAGAAAGACTGAATATAACACCTCACCCCGCCCTCTCTTCCAGAAGGAGGGAGACTCTTCGATCAATTTTTATTACTGCTTTTGAACTTAGGATTGGATAAATAGATTAGAAACCCCAAATAATGCTATTGCTGTAGTCTTTCTCTTAGAGGAGAAGAATTGAAAATCAGCGAAGCTAATTTAGGATGAGGTGGTTTATGAAAATTCACGGGTGTTGATTGAATCTCCCATATAAAACAATTTCATGTTTAGTCTATAAAGGACTTTGATTAATCTTCAAATATTATCACAAGCCGCATAGGAAAGCTCTGTGCTATTAGCAGGATTCTTAATCATTTATATAATTTTTAATATTTGTGCGATAGGAACACTGGCTTCCTGCCGGTATTTGACGAGCAACTTAATGCAGATTCGTAGTCCCGGTAGGGACCAAATATCTATAGAAACGCAGTGCAATGTAAGTGTGAAGTCCCGTAGGGACGAAATTAAATACTTTCTTAGTCTCTATATGTTTACAAACTGGAAATATACAGCGAATTAACATCGATAAATAAATTATTTCCCTATTAAATTAAGCTTTACCACACATAAAGCCATAAAATCAATGCGATTCAACCGAAATAGATCATTATACGTAATTTACCATTCGGAAATGAAAATTACGTATATGTAATTAAAAATAACCAGAAGAAATCGTGAACAAACCATCCGGAATCAAAAATAACCAGGTTATTTTGAGTAATGTATGGTTGTGTAAGAATTCCGGCAGGTTATTTTTAGTTTTTTATGGTTGTCTGAAAATTTCGAATGGTTATTTTGATTTTTTTGCGGTTGTATCGTAATTCCTGGCAGTTAATTTTAGTACTATAATGGTTATTTTGGATTACCATACCGTTATTTTTAATTTCTTGTGATTGTGAAGGTTTTTCCTGTGGTTATAATGGAGTTTTTAGTGGTAGCAAATGATTTTCTGGTGGTTGGTTTGAATTATTTATTGGTAAAAAAGGTTTCTTTTATGGTTGTTTTGTCTTTTTAACCGGTGATTCTGTATTATTTGGCAGTAATGATGGTTTTTGGAGGCGTAATTTTGGGTAGTGTTTATGTGACTGTGTCAAACTTTTAAATTGTAATTATTTCACTCCTTCGGAGTTCATTAGTATTATGCTTCCAGTTTGTTACAATAATACCACACCTTCGGTGTTCATAGAAAAATCAATGGTTGATAATTTTTTCTATTAATGAATCCTGAAGGGATGAAATTATTATAGAAAGATGAATCTTGTGCCAATTTAAAACCCTGGAGGAGTGACATTTTACATCTGTTAAATTATAGAGATATCAATACAATCACCCTTAATCTCCAGATCATATGATTCTCAAATTATTTTATAATACCACTCCTTCGGAGTTCTTGTACACCATGTTTCTATTTGCTACAATAATGCCACACCTTTGGTGTTAAAAAGAAATGAAAATTGTGTCGTGATTCACTAAAGAAAAAATCCCGGAGGGATGAAATTATTATAGAAAGATGCATATTGAGCCAAACCAAAACCCTGGAGGGGTGACATTATAAATATCCTTTTAAAACTTCAATGTAATTCCATACCTTAAATTGGTTTTATTTCCATAACCATATTCGGCATATAAACCCAAATGTTTCCATGGATAGAAACTTACTCCTCCATATATACCATAATCCAATGCCATTCCGTTTGAAAGGATACTGTTTTCAGGAGCAAAACTATTATAGGCACCTAATTTACCACTTGCATACACATCGAATCGAAAATTCGGTTTTTTAATAAAGTAAGGAAGAATATGAAAATTACCGTTTATTCCATAGAATAGTGTATTTGAATTAAACATCATTGTTCCTTCTCCAGGTGTTACACGGTAATAATTATTGTGTATACCATATCCCACATAAATACCAGCTTCAATATAATCGGTAAAACCATAATTGGCTCCAATTCGAAAATTGCTGGTATTTTCTCCAAGGGATGCTTCCGGATAACGAGCATAACCCATTTTAAAATTTAATCGCTTATTAATATAGGATTCCTGGGCAGTAGCATATAGACTTATAAAGCCTGTGATAAAGATTAGAATTACTATTTTTTTCATTTTTATGTTAGATTATAATTATTGACAAAATTAATTGGATTTATCAAGCTTATTTTTTTAATCACAATGCAGGCACAATGAACACAAAGTTAAATTGACGAAAAATATCTCGGTGTCCATTGTATTTTAATTCTCATAATATAGCCAATTATTAAACTTCTTTTTAATTCGTTCGAAGCGCTTTGTATCATTGTTTTTCTTCTTAAAGAAGTCTTCTGTAAAATATATTTTATAAGATACGGTTGGCAGCACCGGGAAAAAACTTACCTGGTACATAGAAAGCGGTTTATCGCTGACACCTGGTTCAGGAGATACAAAATAATCGGCATTGCTTGAATTATAGTAATAGTAATATGGGTTTTGACGATTGTAGGCATTATACACAGCAAAAGTCCACTCTACCGGCAATTTTAATCTTTTGGAATTTTTACGGTAGGTAAGTGAAATATCAAGGCGGTGGTAATCTTTCATTCGTGCACTGTTGCGTTCACCGTAAATAATGGCTTCGTAAAAGTAAGGTTCTTCCACATTTAGGCCCGGCATATATTGGCGACCAATAACCGGGGTATATGGTAAGCCGGTTTGATATATCCAGGCTAAGTTTATCATTTAGTTTGCGGCTAATACTTATCGAAGTGGTATGCGGCCGGTCGTAATCGAACAGGAACTCGTTTCCATTATTAATTTCAGGAAATTTTCGGGTTGTATGCGACCAGGCATAACTAATAAATCCGGTCCATTTGCCATAGTTTTTGCGAAGAAAGAACTCGGCACCCACCGATTTTCCGCTTCCGCCAGTGGCTATTTTTGAACGCCAGTTGGCATCACCCAGTAAATTGGAATAACCGGGTTTATAGTCTGCCAATTGGTTTAAATCTTTTAGGTAAATATTGGTTTCCAGCTGAAACATATTATTGTAAAAGTTTCCGGTATAGCCTGCGGTGTATTGTCGCGATTTGGCAGCCGGTATTTCTTTGTCTGCCGGAACCCACACTTCATTATTCATAAAGCTGTTGCTGGTAAAAAGCAGGTGCGCATTTTGGCTTACATCCATATAACTGACATTTAGCTTATGTTTGCTGTTTAGTCCTATGCTTAGGTTAAGGCGGGGTTCAAGTGAAAAATCGTGATAATCATTTAAGTTATAGTGTACTGCCCGAAGACCAATATTCAACTCAGAATACTTAAAGAAGCGTATTTTATTTTCAGCATAAAATGCATTTTCAAAAGTATTTAGAATGGTATTTAAGTGTACTATTGCTTGGTTTGTAGCAATTACATTATTGGGCATATGTCGAACAAAAGAAGATTGTAAGCCAAAATCGAGCGACCAGTTTTTAAAGAAACGGTATTTCCAGTCGGAACGCAGGGACAAATCCTGAACCGATGAAATATAGCGGTTATCGAAACCGTATACTTCGCTTCCCTCTTTCGATTCGAATTGTTGTTGTTTTCGCAGGCGGTAACGCGACCACGAAAGACTGTTAACGGAATAGAGGCGGGCTGAATGCAGGTGCTTCCATCGTGCCGAAGCCAGCCAGTTACCCCAGATATTGGCAGTTTTGGCGTTTTGAGACGAATTACTGTTTTCTTCTTCAAAACCGGACCAATGTACAAGGTAATCGTCACCCTGGTAAATATTCAGGTGTAGACTGTTTTTGGCATTAGGCTTCCATGTGAATTTTCCGTTAATATCGTGAAAACCATAAATTAGGTTAAAATCGTTTCCTTCCAGAAAAGAAGTAGCTGCATAAAACAGCGGTTCAGTTAGGGTTTTGCGGCCACTAACAATAAAAGTACTATTCTTTAAGGGCAGGGGACCTTCGAAGGTAAATGAAGCATCGGTAAGTCCAATTCCCAGCGAGCCTTTAAAGCCCGATTGATTTCCTTCCCTTTGGGTAATATCCATTATGGAGGAGAGCTTACCACCATACCGGGCCGGGAAACCGCCTTTATACACATCCACATTATTTATCATATCCGGATTAAAAACCGACATAAATCCTCCCAGGTGGTTTACATATATTAGCGGAATATTATCGATGAGGTATAGGTTTTCCCCTGGATTACCACCGCGCACCATTATCAGACTGGAACCTTCGTTTTGCGATTGTATACCTGGCAAAAGCTGTATTGATTTCATTACATCGGGCTTTGCACCCAACGAAGGAATTGATGTTAATTCGGCTTTGCTTAGGGTAGCTACATTGGAAACAATTCGCTTGGGAGCTTTAACAACAACCTCGCTAAGTTCGGTACCAGGTTGCAAAACAACATGTATCAAAGTATCTTTTTCTTGTTGTAACTTCAATATTTTTTGTTCGTAACCAATAAAGGAAACGATGACTTCAGAATTATGACTAACCAGCGAAAAATAACCGTTACGATCGGTACAGACTGCCTGCAGGCTTCCGTTTACCTGGATATGGGCACCAATTAATACTTCGCCCGAAACAGCGTCTTTTACATAGCCCGAAATACGGGTTTGGGCGTTTATCGTATTGTGACTGATTATGGCTAACAGGAATATAAGTAAATTTCTTTTCATTGATTCTCTATTTGAAAGGGTAGCAAGTAATTAGTATCAGGTATCAAGTAAATGTTTATCATCTTCAAAAAGGTTAAGATTGAGGATAAGCTTAAGTTTATACCCATTGATAATTGTTAATTACTAATTGCTAATTGATTTGGAAAAATTGTATCGGATTTAACCACCGAATAACCTGCAAATATTCCATAAGCATCTTCAATATTTGAATGCAGAGGGAAAGGAGTAATTACACCTCCGACAATATCAGGGTAACGACCTGTTTCGTAAAGATATTGTTGTTTAACGTAAGTATAATAGTCATAAGAAACTGTGCGTAGTTCCAGAATAAATGGATCTAACATAGTATGTAAAACGCCATCTATTGTACTACTTGAATGACCTGAGTAATAATTAATGGTCATAGTATAGGTATCGGTTTCGATTAATTCATTGCTAAAAACAGCCATTGGTAGACCTTCATTCAAAAGTACCGGATCGCTTATATAGATTATTTGTCCTTCGCTATAATAGTCATCATCAGGAAAAATAATTTTAGCTTCGTAATATGTGGTTTCATCCGGGTTATTTGGAAAACTAAACTGTACAGCAGGATAGGTAAGACCCTCTTCATCAACGCCGGCATTATTGATATGCACAATATCCAGGATTGGCTGAGCTTCCGGAATAGAGGCATTGCATTCAATGGTTTCAAAATCCGGAATACTTACCTGGCAATTGTAGTTTATTAATGGTTCGGAAATGGTAGTAGAAACATAAATTCCTTCGCCTTCGTAATTAAGTATTTCTGCAAATTGTCCGTCGATATACAGTTGTACTTGAGCATTATCGATGATTTCAAGTTGGGTTTTATCCAGTTTTGTAGCCAGGGAAATATGAACTTTTATTGGTTTACCTGCCACAAGTATACTATTAATACAGGGCACTGGTTCAAAATTGGGAAATTCATCCTGTACCAGTTTTCGGCAGGAGGTAAAAATAAAAAGGCTAACAAGCATGAATGTAGCCAGTCTTTTGCAATACTTAAGTGGGTGTTTTATCCGTAAATAATTTTTCAATTTTGTCGGATAGAACTCGCATGTGAGATTTTCATCCTTTTTTGTATTGAACGTATATGCTCGTTTCATATTTATATTTTAAGCTTAATAATAACGATAATTTCATCTAATGTTTCAAAGAATAAATCTACGAACTATATAACAAACTTCAAAAGTACATTGTGTTAAGAAAGGATAAATTTGTTTAGGAGTGTAAAAGAAGATCAATATACATTCTATTTAAAAATATCACTCCTCCGGAGTTTATGTTCTACCTATATTCTTATGCTATAATAATAACACTTCGGTGTTAAAAAGAAATGAAAATTGTGTCGTGATTCACTAAAGAAAAAATCCCGAAGGGATGAAATTATTATAGAAAGATGAATATTGAGCTAAACTAAAACCCTGAAGGGTTGCATTATAAAATATTAATTCTTCCTGTTTAATAAAAAGAGAAAATCTTATGAAATATTTCTCACCGTGCCAAAAAAAATACCGGTCTATAAATTAATTTCCGGTTCTAAAACATCTTTTCTCTTCCTTTTTTTATTTCTCTAAAAAAACGACTCAAGGTATCCGTTCCAAAACCGAACACTGTTCGATAATTGAACAGCTCATTTTATGCTTTCTGTACTACTTTATGACACTCCACGAGGCCCCTGTTTTCGGGCTTTTACTAATGATTTGACGATGTGTGATTTGGCGTTTTTGGCACCGCATTTGGCTATTAAATGGAAATTATTTGAGAAAAAGATATAACCAGAAAAAGTAATTTGTTCTGGAATCTAATAAAGAAAGCTATGAAGGCAAAAGTGAAAATCGTGATTTGTTTGGGTAGTTCCTGCCACTCCCGCGGGAACGAGAAAACGCTGGAAGTGATAAAAAAATACCTGAAGGAGAAAGACCTTACAGACAGGGTTGATTTACGCGGTCAGTTATGCTCGGGAAATTGTAAAGACGGGCCGGTGATTAATATCGATGAGAAACTTTATAAAGAGGTTACCGAGGGTTCCATTGTGCATATCCTGGATGAGGTTTTTATGCAGTGTACAGCTTAAACACAGAGGATATTTAATGATATGAATTTATTTACTCTTTATCAGAAATTGCTTTTCCTGTTTTACCCCACACCCTAAAGGGAGCCAGGAAAATCAATTTGAACCCTTTAGGGCTGGGGTAAACAAATTGATTTGGTGCTAAACAATGAGTAAATAAACGACAAAAAAAACAAAACCATGAGTCAGCAAACCATATATACCGAAAGCAATAATTGCCAGGACTGTTATAAGTGCATTCGTGAATGTCCGGTAAAAGCCATCCGTATTAAAGACAATAAGGCGTCGGTGGTACCGGAGCTGTGTATATTTTGCGGGCACTGTACATCGGTTTGTCCGGTGGGTGCCAAAAAGGTTCGCGAAGACCTTAGCTATGTGCGTATGCTGGCCAATAGCGATTACGATGTGGTAATGTCGCTGGCTCCTTCTTTTTTCAGCGAGTTTCCGGGAATTGCTCCTGCACGTTTAATTGAGGCCATAAAAGGGCTGGGAATTAAAGCGGTAGAATTTACAGCCAATGCTGCCGAGGTACTTAATGTAGAAATCGACAATTACCTTCTTGAGCAAAAGCCATGTATCGCCATTTCGCAATGTTGCCCTTCGGTGGTGCAACTTATAAATAAGTATTTTTCGCAAAATAATTCAGACATACTCCACCTGCTTACCCCAATGCTGGCCCACGGCAAAATACTTAAAGAGAAGTACGGTAAGCAGGTAAAAGTCATTTTTGCCGGGCCATGCATTAGTAAAAAGAACGAAGCCGACCGCCATCCGGGCTTAATCGATGGCGTAATTACCTTTAAACGCTTAAAGGAGTGGCTGGAAGATGAGGGACTTTTTCCTGAAGAGTCCAGCGAAGACCAAACGCCTGTTAATGCTCCTGAAGGTCTGGTTTACCCTGTTGAGGGCGGAATGCTTAAGGGACTTAAAAACCGAAAGGCAGCCGTTGATTATGACTATATGTCTTTTTCCGGACTGGAACAGGTAAAGGATGTACTGCGCGGCCTGGATAACTGGGAGCCTGAACGTCCGGTATTTTTGGAATTGCTGGCCTGTGCCGGTGGTTGTATTAACGGCCCTGGAAGTAGTTGTAAAAACTCGGTAATTCATAAGCGGTCGGATATTTTACAATATTACCATACACATAAAAATGAAAAGCAGAGAGCTAAAGCCATTGGTTTAGATCAAAAGCTTTACACCGAAGATGCAGTTAAAAACCGGGATCATTCGGCACTGGAAATTCAACAGGCACTGGAGCGCATTGATAAACACGGTTTTCGCGATGAGCTAAATTGTGGAGGTTGTGGTTATGCTACCTGTCGCGATTTTGCGTCGGCTATGATCGAAGATCGTGCCGAATCGGAAATGTGTGTATCCTATATGCGTAATGTGGCGCATGATAAAGCGTCTTTACTGCTTCAGAAAATGCCATACGGCGTAGTAATTGTCGACGAGCATATGAAAATAATGGAGTCCAACGAGCATTTTGCCCGCCTGTTGGGTGAGGAGATAAGTATTGCATTCGAATGCGATCCTGGGCTTGAAGGTGCCGATATGCAGAAACTGTTTCCTGAACATGGTTTCTTTTCAAGCCTGCTAAGCAGTGGCAACGAATCGATGGAAAAGGATCTGCGCCTTGGCGATAAGCTGGTACACCTGTCGCTGTTTACCATTCAGCCTAAAAAACTGGTTTGTGGTATTTTCCAGAATATGAAACAACCCGAGGTACAAAAAGAGGAGATTGTTCGCCGTACCCGCAAGGTAATTAAGGAGAACCTGAAAACCGTTCAGGAGATTGCTTTCCTTTTGGGTGAAAATGCATCCAATACCGAAACCATGTTGAATTCAATTGTTGAATCGTTTCACGGTGAAAAACAGGGCCATGAATAGCAATATTTATACAGAAGTAGGCTATAAACAGGCCCACAAATACGGCAACGACGTATGTGGCGATGTGATTCTCACCCGTAAGGTTAAAGAGGAGAACCGCACCATAGTAGTGCTTTCCGATGGTCTTGGAAGCGGAATCAAAGCCAATGTTCTGGCAAATATGACGGCTTCAATGACTATGAATTTCACCACGCTTAATGAGCCTGTACAGCGCACTGCCGATATTATTATTCAGACTTTACCGGTGGATAAAAAGCGAAAAATAAGCTTTGCATCCTTTTCAACAGCCGATGTTGATTCGAATGGGAAAGTACGCCTTTTGGAATATGGAAATCCAAAAGCAATTTTGATAAAACATGGTATTTTATGTGAACTGGACCGGCGTAAGCTGAGCATTTTAGGAATTAATAATGTACACCAGACACTGTACGAATCTGAATTTATAGCAGCTGAAGGCGACCGTTTACTGATGTTCAGCGATGGTGTTAGTCAAAGCGGAATTGGTCGTCAGGATATGCCTTTCGGATGGGAACGCGAAGAGATCTACCAGTATCTGCAATATTTAATCCGTCAGAATCCGGGCATGTCGGCAAGCGAAATGGCTTCCAAAGTGGTAAACCGGTCAATTGGTAACGATATTTTTAAAGCACAGGATGATATTACCTGTTCATCTATATATTTCAGGGAACCGCGCAAAATGTTAATCTGCACGGGCCCTCCATACAATCATGAGAACGACCTGTTACTTGCCGATAAAGTAAAATCGTTCGAAGGAACGCGGGTGGTTTGTGGCGGTACTACCGCCCAAATCATTTCCCGCCTGTTAAACGAGGAAATTGAAGTGGATATGCTTTCGGGTCGTATGGGATTACCACCCATTGGTACCATGGAGGGTGTAAACCTTGTAACTGAAGGAATTTTAACCATTGGCCGCGTAGAGGTTCTGCTGGAAGAGATGCAGCAGGGCGATGATCTGGAAGACAGTCCGGCTGGTGATATTCTGAAGCTGATTCGGGAACATGATAGTATCGAATTTCTGGTGGGTACACGGGTTAACGAAGCACATCAGGATCCGAGTTTGCCGGTGGAACTGGAAATTCGCAGAAATGTGGTGAAACGCATAGCCCGCCTGCTGGAGGAGAAGTTTTTGAAGAAAGTGAAAATTAGTTTTTTATAATAATTCATTAATAAGTTTGAGATGACTTATAAGAATAATGCCATGATCACCCGACGGGAACTGTTACGACAGATTAGCCTGTTAACCATGGCCGGACATTTGGAAGAGGACATAAATCGTTTGCCGTTGATTCTGCGACCACGCGACAACCAGCCTTTACGCTGCTGCGTGTACAAAGACCGGGCAGTGGTACGTTCGAAGCTCTTACCTGTTTTAGGTATTGCTGCGGATAAGGACGATGAATTTACGCCTTTAAGCACATATGCCGAAGAAGCTTTAAACCGTGAAAAGCCGGTGAATGAGCATATTTTAAGTGTGGTAGATGAAGCTTGTCGTTCGTGTCGCCAGGTAAACTATACGGTAACCAATGTTTGTAAGGCTTGCGATGGTCGTTTTTGTGAACTGAATTGTCCGAAGAATGCCATTTCCATGCAAAACGGAAAGGCCGAAATTGATGAGGCGGCTTGTGTAAACTGTGGAATTTGCGAGAAGATGTGTCCGTTTCATGCCATTGTTTATCAGCCGGTACCTTGTATGGAAGTATGCCCGGTAGACGCCATCGATAAAGATGCCGAAGGTCATGCCATTATTAACGAGGAGAAGTGCATCCTTTGTGGTAAATGTCTTGAATCTTGTCCTTTTGGTGCCATTATGGAGCGTTCGCACCTGGTGGATATTCTGAAAGCAATGCAGAACAAGAAAGAACTGATTGCACTTGTGGCTCCTGCTTTGGCAGGTCAGTTCCAGGCAGAATGGAAACAGATACTTGAAGCTGTTCAATATGCAGGTTTTGCAAAGGTGGTTGAAGTAGCCGAGGGTGCTGATACCTGTGCTGAAAATGAAGCAAAGGAGTGGGAAGCCTTGATGAAAGATGGACAGCCAATTATGACAACATCATGCTGTGCAGCTTATACCAACCTGGCGAAGAAGCATCTTCCGAATATTTCTGAATATGTTTCACACACCAAAACACCTCTATACTATACGGCAGAAAAGGTACGTAAGGAAAATCCGGAAGCACTGCTGGTATTTATCAGTCCATGTGTAGCCAAACGTGGCGAAGTGGAAGCCTCTGAATTTATCGACTTCAATATGAGTGTTGAAGAGTTGGGCACTTTTATGGTAGCCAAAGGAATTGAAATTTCGCAGATTGATGCAAACAATATAAAGTTACATGCTTCGGATGATGGCCGTGGTTTCGCAATGACAGGCGGAGTTACTGAAGCGGTGAAAAAATACTTATCAGATGATACCGAAATCAAGGCGGAGTTAATAAATGGTATTACAAAGAGTGAAGTTAAAAAGCTAAAACGCCTAAAGCCTGAAAAGGCAGGATTTAATTTCCTTGAGGTTATGGCCTGCGAAGGTGGTTGTGTAAATGGTTGCAACACCATTGCCCGTTGCGCAGTAGCTACCCGACAAATTCAGAAGATCATAAAAAACAAATAAACAAAACATAAGATAAACGCTAAAAGCTTAGAAAACATGAATAAAGTGAAAATACAAATATGTGTAGGAACCTGGTCGTATGTGATGGGTGGAGCACAATTAATGAATCTTCAGGAAGAACTACCTGAGAATATAAAAGACAAAGTAGAAATTAAAGGAACCGTAAGTATTCCCGGATGCGAAGACGGTACTACCAAAAAGCCACCATTTGCATCGGTAAACGATCGCATTATTGAAGAGGCTAATATCGAAAAACTGATTAAGGAAATTGAAGTGGAATTAAGCAAATAAGCATACACATACAGTTATGACTACAAAAACTCAAAATAAAAAGGAAGAAGCTGTGAAAAAAGGAATCGAGCAGCTTGAAGCAACTATTCAGAAAGTTAGTGAAGCTCAAAAAATATACCGTACATTCAGTCAGAAGCAGGTTGATGAGATTTTCCGTGCTGCTGCATTTGCTGCCGCAAACCAGCGTATTTCACTGGCCAAAATGGCTGTTGAAGAGACCGGAATGGGTATCGTTGAAGATAAGGTAATTAAAAATCACTTTGCTTCAGAGTACATCTACAATAAGTTTAAAGATGAGAAAACCTGTGGTATTATTGAGGAAGATAATATTTACGGGGTAACAAAAGTAGCCGAGCCAATTGGTGTTATCGGTGGTGTAGTACCAACTACCAACCCAACATCTACCTGTATTTTCAAGGCTTTAATCAGCCTGAAAACTCGTAATGGTATCATCTTCTCGCCACACCCACGAGCGAAAAAATCAACCATTGAAGCCGCAAAAGTTGTATTGAACGCTGCAATTGAGGCGGGTGCTCCTGAAAACATTATTGGCTGGATTGAGAATCCATCTGTTGAAGCTTCCCAAAAGCTTATGGGGCATCCTGAAATTTCGATGATTTTGGCTACCGGTGGACCGGGTATGGTAAAAGCAGCCTATTCATCAGGTATTCCTGCCATTGGTGTGGGCTCGGGTAATACACCTGCTTTGGTTGACGAAAGCGCCGATATTAAAATGGCCGTTCACTCAATCCTGATGAGTAAAACTTTTGACAACGGTATGATCTGTGCATCGGAACAGGCTGTTGTTGTTGTGGACTCGGTTTACAAGCAATTCCGTGATGAGTTGATTTCAGCCGGAGCTTATATTCTGAATAAAGAAGAGAAGGAGAAAGTAGGTAAAACCATTATTGTTGATGGCCATCTGAATGCACAAATTGTAGGACAGGCAGCATGGAAAATAGCCGAACTGGCAGGAGTAAAAGTTCCTGAAACCACAAAAGTAATAGTGGGTGAGGCTTCAGAAATTGGCGATTTGGAAGCATTTAGTTTTGAGAAACTATCACCGGTATTGGGTCTGTACAAAGCAAAAGATTTTAAAGAGGGTCAGTTTAAAGCAATTCGTTTGGTACAGCACGGTGGTATTGGACATACATCGGTATTGTACACTGATCCTGCCAACCGCGACCGTATTAAAAGCTACAGCGAATATGTAAAAACTGGTCGTGTATTGGTAAATATGCCGGCTTCGCAAGGTGCCATTGGTGATATTTACAACTTCCGTTTGGAGCCGAGTTTAACCCTTGGTTGTGGTAGCTGGGGAGGAAACTCTGTTAGCGAAAATGTGGGAGTGAAGCACTTAATCAATATAAAAACGAACGCAGAAAGAAGAGAGAATATGTTGTGGTTACAGGTTCCGCCAAAAATTTACTTTAAGAAGGGTTGTTTACCAGTCGCTTTAGACGATTTAAAGGATAAAAAACGTGCATTTATCGTAACCGATAAGCCTTTGTTTGAACTGGGCATGATTAAAAATGTAATCGAGCCATTAAAGAAAATGGGTGTTGAAACAGAAGTATTCTACGATGTTGAGCAAGATCCAACTTTAGCATGTGTAAACCGTGGGGTAGAGGAGATGCGCCGTTTCAATCCGGATGTGATCATTGCCCTTGGTGGTGGTTCACCAATGGATGCTGCAAAAATTATGTGGGTATTGTACGAACATCCGAATGTAAACTTCGAGGGATTAACCCTTCGCTTTATGGATATTCGCAAGCGTATTTACCAGTTCCCAAAATTAGGTGAAAAAGCAAGTTTGGTGGCTATTCCTACAACATCGGGTACAGGTTCCGAAGTAACACCATTTGCCGTAGTTACCGACGAGAAAACACAAATTAAATATCCGATTGCCGATTACGAATTAATGCCTGACATGGCGATTCTGGATCCTGATTTGGTAATCAGTATGCCAAAAACATTAACAGCATGGTCGGGTGTCGATGCACTTACACATGCCATTGAAGCATATGTTTCGGTATTTGCTACAGACTTTACAAATCCGTATGCATTGCAAGCCATTAAGCTGTTGTTCGAATATCTTGAGCGTTCGTACAAAGGCGGAGCTAACGATTACGAGGCAAAAGAGAAGGTTCACTATGCTGCTAACCTGGCCGGTATCGCATTTGCGAATGCATTCCTTGGGGTTTGTCACAGTATGGCACACAAGCTGGGCTCGCAGTTCCACGTGGCGCACGGTTTAGCCAATGCGTTGATTATTTCTGAAGTAATCCGTTTCAATGCAGTTAAAGCACCACGTAAACAAGCAATTTTCCCTCAGTATAAATATCCGTGTGCCATTGAGCGCTATGCAGAGATTGCACGCTACATCGGGTTACAGGGTAAAAACGATGAGGAGTTGATAGAGAAGTTGATTGCTAAAATTGAAGCTTTAAAAGCAGCATTGGATATTCCGGCAAGCATTCAGGAAGCTGGTGTTTCGGAACCTGCATTCCAGAAGCAGCTTGACGAAATGGCCGAGCAGGCATTCGACGATCAGTGTACCGGAGCAAATCCAC
>Ga0209475_10002009_pt1 | contig 22268 bp, 21 predicted proteins | sample tdDd471_FD_187128 | JGI IMG/M metagenome (GOLD analysis project Ga0209475, IMG submission 187128) | Marine sediment microbial communities from the Atlantic coast under amendment with organic carbon and nitrate - tdDd47.1 (SPAdes)... | ecosystem: Environmental > Aquatic > Marine > Coastal >... | reverse complement strand
TAGTCCTTTTTTTCCTTAGCGGAACAGTTCCCTCTTCCGCTAACGAGACAGGTTTGTCTAGCAGCCAGGAAGAGGCTGTTGAAGAAGCTGTTCTCCTCACCAAAAAGAAAAAGTGGAAAAAGGCCCGTACCGCCTCGGAAAAAATCGAATCGCCCCTGATTGCTAAAATCCTTCACTGGATCGACTTGATCGACCAAGACAGTGAAGTTTCCTTCGAAACGCTCGATGCCTTTATCAACGCCAATCCTGATTGGCCCGGGCAGTATTTGCTTCAGCGGCGCGCGGAAGAATCCATGCAGCCGGCGATGAGCGACGAAGCGGTGATTAAATGGTTCGAAAACCGCGAACCGAAGACGGCTGACGGCGCGATGCGTTTGGGGCAAGCTCTCTTGGCAACCGGACAGTCCAGGAAGGCCAAAGACCTGTTGCGCAAAACCTGGATCGACGGCAACTTCGGCAAACGCCAAGAACGCCAGTTCTATCGACGTTACCGCGAACACCTCACCTATCAGGATCACTTGGAACGCCTGGACAGATTGATCTGGGAGGACCGCTATTATCCCGCCCGCCGGATGTTAAAGCGCGTCAAACCCGACCAACGCAAGCTGGCCGAAGCGCGGCTCGCCCTGATGCGTAAACGTGGCGGGGTTGACCGTGCCATTGCTAAAGTTCCAGAAGAACTTAAAAACGACCCAAGGCTGGTTTACGAGCGCTTACGGTGGCGGCGGCGCAAAGGCCGTTACATGGATGCCCGGGAACTTCTCGACCCAGCTCCTCGCGATATGATCCAACCCACGCAATGGTGGCCCGAACGCTCCATCCTGGCCCGGCAGGCTCTCAACGAAGGGCATATCTCGGAGGCCTACCGCTACGTCGCCGAACACGGCCTTGGAGAAGGCGCTGATTTTGCCGAAGCCGAATGGATGGCGGGATGGATCGCTCTGCGCTATCTCAATGAGGCCGGAATCGCCTACAAACATTTCACGGATATGTTTGAGGCGGTAAACTACCCGATCAGTCTGGCGCGCGCCGCTTATTGGGCCGGGCGAGCCGCGGAAGACCTAAAAAAGACCGAACTAGCGCGCGATTGGTATCGGGCTGCGGCGCGTCATTCTACCGCCTACTACGGTCAATTGGCGGCCGCTAAGCTTCGCCCGAAGGCAAAACTCATTCTCCCTCCTGATATTCAACCGACGGACGCCGAAAAGGACGGTTTCGAGAAGTTTGAATTGGTTCAGGCGATCAGATTGCTCCCTGAAATCGGTCTCGACGATTATGCGCGTATTTTCTTCATGGCCCTCGACCGGGCTCATCCGACATCCGGGTGGCGATCCCTGACCGCTAAATTGGCCTATGACGTAGAACGACCAGACTTGGCCATTGTCGTGGCCAAAAGGGCGATACGGGACGGACACGGTTTCCTATCAAAGGGATATCCGCAGGTAGATCTCCCTGAAAAAGCCCCTGAATCAGCGTTAGTGCACGCCGTTATCCGCCAAGAAAGCGCGTTCTCCCCCGGCGCCATTAGCCGTGTTGGCGCAAGAGGGTTGATGCAGTTGATGCCGAGAACCGCAAAAAAGGTCGCCCAGAGGGAAAGCCTGAAATATTCCATGCGGAAATTGCTGGAAGAGCCTGACTACAATCTAAAAATTGGCCAGAGCTACTTAGCCGGCCTGATCGAAAAGTTCGATGGCTCCTATATATTGGCCCTTACGTCTTACAATGCCGGTCCCTATCGAACACGACGTTGGATGGAAGTAAACGGGGATCCACGGGACTCGACCGTTGACCCGGTAGATTGGGTCGAGATGATTCCATTTTCGGAAACACGAAACTACGTCCAACGGGTCCTCGAAAACCTGCAAGTATACCGCAGCAGGGAAAAACAAACTGAAGTCGCCTACAACCTTGAAAAAGATCTTCGTAGGACTTTCAAAACACATGGAACGAACTAAGACAGGGAACCTTTCATGACCGGTCAACTTCCACAGATTGAGGCCTGCGTTTTCGATGCTTACGGGACTCTTTTCGACGTCCACGCAGCCGCGGCCCGCTGCAAAGACGACTTGGGAGACAAGGAAGAAGCGCTCTCCAATCTCTGGCGCTTGAAACAGCTTCAATATACATGGCTGCGCAGTCTGATGGGCGCCTACGAGGATTTTTGGACGCTAACCGGAGACGCGCTCGATTTCGCCATGGAGTCGGTTGGGTTGAATGACGCCAACCTCCGCAAGAAACTCATGGAACTCTACCTGCAGCTCGATGCTTATCCAGAGGTCAAGGAAACGCTCGGCGCATTGAAAACCAAAGGTCTGAAAACGGCAATCCTCTCCAATGGTTCTCCCGAGATGCTCAATGCCGCTGTTGAAAACGCCGGTATTTCAGAGGTTTTAGACGCGCAAATTTCAGTCGACAGCATTGGAATTTATAAACCGGCCCCCGAGGTTTACGGTTTGGTAGAGAGAGAAATGGGGGTCAAACGAAACAAAGTCTGCTTCCTGAGCTCCAACGGATGGGATGCTCAAGGCGCCGCCCATTTCGGCTTTAACGTTGTTTGGATCAACAGGTTCGCTCAGAAACAAGAGCGTATTCCGGGAGACTTAAAGGGCGAAATCACAACGCTTGACCAGTTGCTCCCGCTCTTACCGTAGGGATTGCCTGTGAATACGGACTTCACCGAGGGAGTAATCGCCTCACAAGACGGCCTGAGGCTATATTTCAGGGATTACGGCGACCGCCTTTCGGATGCGCCCACCGTTTTATGTTTGCCGGGATTGACCCGCAACTCGAAGGATTTTCATAAAGTTGCCAGCCGGTTAGCCGCCACTCATCGGGTTATTTGTCCAGACTACCGGGGGCGCGGCCGGTCGGAGTACGATCCCAACTATCAAAACTATCAACCACTTACCTACATCAACGATCTAAGCCACCTTTTAACCTCACTGAACGCCCACCGGATCGTCGCGATCGGCACCTCGATGGGAGGAATTCTGACGATGGCCCTGGCGACGGTTATACCAAGCATTCTGCTGGGGGCCGTCATCAACGATGTCGGCCCGGATGTCGACCCGGAAGGTATTCAGCGGATTATCGGTTATATCGGTGACGACACGCCACGGGCCGACTGGCAAGAGGCCGTCACTCACTTGAAAAAGGTTATGAAAGATCCAGGCCTTCAAACCGATGACGATTGGTTGGATCTCGCCCGCTCAAGCTACAAAGCGAGAGCGGATGGCAAGCTTATCATCGATTGGGACCCGGCGATTGCCCGGGCGCTCTCCGAACAAAACCAACCGGCCATTGATCTTTGGCCCCTTTTTAAATCTCTGGGAACAAGGCCGGTCCTTGGAATTCGCGGAGGCGTCTCCGACATTCTTCATGCGGAAACGTTTGAGAAAATGGCAACCACCCTGCCCGATTTCACGGCCATAACGGTTCCAAACGTAGGACATACGCCAAGCCTGGAAGAGACAGGCATTCCGGAAGCCATCGATGCGCTTCTTGATCGATGGACCAATTAAAAAAGGGCACTCTTTAAGAGCGCCCTCCAGATAGATTGCAGCTGTCCAGCCTTAGGTATTGGCGGCTTTTTTCGTATCTTTGGGCGCGTCTTTAACATCTTCTTTGGCGCCGCCTTCCTTGACCACCAAATTGACGCCGCTGTCCTTTTTGATCTCCATGCGCTTGCAGTGGCCTTCAAGATAGGCCCCTTCTTCAATGGCAAGGTTCTCATGAAGGATATCGCCCACCATATGGGCCGTTTTTGCCAGCGTCACATTGGTGGCTTTAATCTGCCCGACGATTTCACCGTGAACCTTGACGGTTTCAGCGACAATTTCACCTTTGATCGAGGCGGTTTCTCCAACAAGAAGAGTTTTTGTTCTGATATCGCCGTTAACGGTCCCATCAATCTGGACTTCACCATCGCTGGCGACGTCCCCGACGAGCCGCATATCGGTACTGATAAACGACGGAGCGGCGGATTTTTTCGGCGGTGTCGGTGCGGAGCCTTTTGAATTCGACCCCTTGCTAGCCCTTGAAAACATATCGTCCAGCCTTAATGAATTTCATTGGGTTTTTCGTCTTACCGTTCACGGAAATCTCATAGTGAAGATGGGCTCCCGTGCTTCTCCCTGTGCTTCCCACAAGGCCGACCTTGGTCCGATGAGAGACCTTTTCGCCTTTCTTTACGAGGACTTTCGATAGATGGCCGTACTTGCTGACCACACCGTTTCCGTGATCAATCTCGACCAGCTTACCATATTTTCCCTTCCAACCGGCATGGATAACTGTTCCCGCCGCAGCAGTATAAACCGGCGCACGATAACTGCTTCCCATATCAAGGCCGTAATGATGAGCCCAGCGATTGTTTACGGGGTCTTTTCTTTTACCGTAACTACTCGTGATGTAGTAGTAATCGAGCGGAGAATACAGCGGAAGAGAGTTCATAATACTTTTCAATGAATGCCAACGCTCGACTTGGCTTTCCAAACTGGAGAGAGACGCCTTCAACTGATCCTGAGGCTCATTGGTATCGGCGTCATCGCTCGCTGCGATGAATGGCCCCCCCATTCCCGCGTCATTGTTGGGGGTCAGCTTATTCGGATCGAGCCCAGTCCTTGAAATAACCTCTTCAATTGCAGCAATCCGCCGGGCCGTATGTTCCGCCATACTCAAAACGGTCGTTTTCTGCGTTTCATGCAAATCGGCCAACGTCGTTTCTAGGTTTTTCACCTGATCGCTGAGACGGGACTTTTCGGCCAAAGCCATACGGCGCTCTTGGTCCACGTTGTTGAGTGCCGACTGAATGGAGTTGAGCTCCTTGTCCAGCTGAAAGTTTCGGCTGGCGAGCGACCGCATTTTGTCTTCTACGGTTTTAAGCTCACCTTTCAAACGTTCCCGGGTCGCGATAACCGATTCGCGCTCTTCCTTAGTACTTTCAAGTTTTACGGCAACGCTTTTAAGGCTTTGTTGCAAAGTCGCGTTCTGCTCTACCAGTCTGAGCATGAGCCCATGGTTTTCCACCAATTCGGTGGTCAACGAGGAAAACTTATCTTGGTAGTTATTGACCTCGCCGAGCAGGTCGTCGTAGGCCAAGCGCGCTTTGTGAATTTCGGCGTCTTTGGTCGCCAGAACTCTATCATTCAGAACAAACGCCGAAGTGGAATATGTCACCCATGCCGTCACGGCCACCATTGTGAAAACCGTCGACATCTGGAACGCTTTCGAGACTCGAACGTAGCGCAGCCGTCCTTCGGTGCGCACCATAACCTGACGTTCCGGGAACAGCCGATTGACGGTCTCTTTCACACGCCCGGCGAAACGTCCCCACCCAGTTATCTCGTCACGTTGTTGACCTTGCCTCATCTGTCCCCTAAAACCCGTTCTCTCTAGCCACAGAAAATCCGCTAACCTTTGGCCTTTTTCACCACGTTTTTTTTGTTGTTCTGGAATGCCGTCGGTTGTCCCCACCTCCAGCAATGCGAAAGACCGTATCTTTATCGGAAAACGCACGCAAGAAAATATGTAGCTCAATATCGCCAAAAAAGATAGTTATCCGTGGCTGGCGCAAGGTAGTACAAACACATTAATACCCGTACTGGGAAACGGGCTTTTGAAAACAACATCTTCGGCGTTTTTTTAGAGAGCATTCCTTTTTAAAATTATTTTCCGCCATTATGGTCGGGCCGAACGTTCCTGAAAGGCTCCCAGGTGACCGAACAAATAAACTCTCCCCAACCGGACCACAAAACCGAATCGCAAAAGCGGAGTATTCTCCACCCGCATGTTTTGCTTTCAACCTGGTTTGGCGCCGGATTGCTGCCGAAAGCGCCGGGGACATGGGGATCGCTTGCCGCTTTGCCATTCGGCTGGATCGTCACCTATTATGGCGGATATCTGTCTCTCGCTCTGGCAACTCTGTTGGTTTTCTTTATCGGGTGGTGGAGTTCAGCTCGATATGTTGAGATTTTTAACAAAGAAGACCCAGGAGAAGTGGTCATTGACGAAGTGGCCGGACAATGGATCGTTCTTTTGGCAGCCCCTCTGGACCCGGTCGCTTACGCTGGCGCGTTTTTCCTGTTCCGTCTGTTCGATATTTTAAAACCCTGGCCTGTTTCCTTTGCCGACGAAAACATAAAAGGCGGCTTGGGAATCATGGTTGATGACGTTCTGGCGGGAATTTATGGAGTTGTTATTTTAGCGCTTATTCTGGAGTTCTTCTGATGCTTCCAAGCGACCTGATTGTGAAAGCGGAAACATTATTGGCGCAATGCCGTAAGAAGGGCTTGCGCGTGGCAACCGCGGAATCCTGCACGGGTGGGCTGATCGCAGGCTGCCTGACATCGGTTGCCGGATCGTCCGATGTCGTGGACCGCGGTTTTATTACCTACGACAACCAAGCAAAGAGCGACATGCTGGACGTTCCCGAGGATTTGCTTATGGAATTTGGCGCGGTCAGCGAGCCGGTCGCCAGAAAAATGGCTGAAGGCGCTCTGGCCCATTCCCGCGCGGACATCGCGGTATCCGTTACCGGCATCGCCGGACCGGGCGGCGGCACGCCGACCAAACCCGTGGGTCTCGTGCATTTCGGCTGTGCACGGCACGGACGCGAAACGGCGCACGCAAGTGCCGTGTTTGATGGAGATCGCCAGAGCGTTAGACGACAAGCTGTTGAAAAAGCAATGGAAATGATGTTCCAGGCAGCGCAAATCTAAACTTTATAAAGAACTTCCGCTCGTTTTTGAAACGCGTCGACCATCCGGTGAACCGCCTCATCGAAAACTTTGCCGATCAGCTTTTGCAACATGATTGAGCGAAACTCAAAATCGATGTGAAAATCGACGTCGCATCTGCCCCCCTCGACATCGTCAAACACCCAATGACTTTGCAGGTATTTGAACGGGCCATCTAAATAGGTAACGTCGATTTTATGCGGTCTGTCGAAGACCGCTTTGGTGGTGAACTTTTCCCGAAAAACCTTAAATCCGATCACCATGTCGGCATAAATGGTGTCCCCTTCCCGCCTCTTGATGCGCGTCGCCGCGCACCAGGGCAAAAACTGCGGATAGGCTTCCACATCCGCCGCCAAGGTAAACATCTGTTCGGCTGAATAGGGTAAACGCCGTTTTTCGGTATAGGTAGGCATGGCCTCCTCTTAGCGGCTAAAACCGAAAGCCGCAAGAGGTTGCTATCTCTTGAGTTTTTCCAACCGGGCGGCGCGGAGTTTTTCGAAATCCTTATCGGCGTGGTAGGACGAGCGGGTCAACGGCGAGGACGAAACCAGCAAAAACCCTTTGGAAAGGGCTATTTTCTTGTATTCGTCAAATTCTTCCGGCGTCACGAAACGATCCACCGGCGCATGCTTAACCGTCGGTTGAAGGTATTGCCCAATCGTCAGAAAATCGACATCGGCCGTCCGAAGATCGTCCATCACCTGCAGAACTTCGGTTTTAGTCTCCCCTAGCCCAACCATGATCCCTGATTTTGTGAACAGTTCCGGCTGCCGGCGCTTCACATCATCCAACAAACGCAGGGATTGGAAATAACGCGCACCGGGGCGGATCGCCGGGTAAAGGCGAGGAACGGTTTCCAGGTTGTGATTGAACACATCCGGCTTGGCATCGGCAACGGAGGCCCAGGCGTCTCCTTTGTCACGAAAATCCGGCGTTAGCACCTCGATGGTCGATTCCGGCGCTTTTTTGCGGACACATTCAATGGTGCGAACAAATTGCCGCGCCCCGCCGTCCGCCAAATCGTCCCGGTCGACGGACGTCACCACGACATGCTTAAAGCCCATCTGCTCGACGGTCAGGGCGAGATTTTCCGGTTCCATCGGGTCGACCGCTGGAGGTTTGCCGGTCGCGACGTTGCAGAAGGCGCAGCCGCGGGTACAGATATCGCCCAAAATCATGAACGTCGCATGCTTACGCTCCCAGCACTCACCGATATTGGGACAAGCCGCTTCCTCACAAACCGTGTGCTGATGATTGTCACGCATCAGCTTGCGGGTTTCGTGATAGTTCTTCGATGTCGGCGCCTTAACCCTGATCCAGGCTGGTTTCCGTTTGACTGGATTGTCCGGCCGATGGGCCTTTTCGGGGTGACGTAGTTTTACGGTATCGCTCATGGAGTTTTAAATGGACCCTCGGGCCAATTTGGTCAAGCGGGGTTTAATTATGAAGGCGGACCCGGACGGGAATCTGGCGAAGACAGGGGAAGAAGCCAAAAGCCGTCCGGGCCCTCCATTAGGGCGGGTTTCATTTAAAAATGAATGGCCCGTCCAAACGCGTCGAGAACACTCTCATGCATCATCTCGCTCAAAGTCGGATGCGGGAAGATGGTGTGCATGAGGTCTTCTTCGGTCGTTTCCAGGGTTTTGGCGATGCCGTACCCCTGAATCATCTCGGTGACTTCCGCGCCAACCATATGAGCGCCGAGCAGTTCACCGGTTTTATTGTCGAAAATGGTTTTCACCAGACCTTCGGGTTCTCCCAAGGCGATGGCCTTGCCATTCCCCATGAAGGGGAAGCGGCCAACCTTGATGTCCAAACCTTTTTCCTTAGCCATTTTTTCGGTCATGCCGACGCTAGCGACCTGCGGGTTACAGTAGGTACAGGCAGGAATGCGCGAGCGGTCGAGACCGTGAACGCCTTTAATGTCGGCAATTTTCTCGACACAGATTACGCCTTCATGACTGGCCTTGTGGGCTAGGCAAGGAGCACCGGCCACATCGCCGATGGCGTAAACGCCTTTGGCCGAAGTTTGGCAATAGTCGTCGATGGCAATGAAACCACGGTCGTCGAGTTTGACACCTGCTGCATCAAGGCCGATATTTTCCGTGTTGGGCGTCACGCCAACTGCCGTAATCACCCGGTCCACGGTGATTTCTTCGGTTTTGCCGTCTTTTTCGATGACGGCGGTTACGGTGTCCTTACCCTTTTTCAGCTCTTTGACCATGGTGCCGAGCTTGAATTTCATACCCTGTTTTTCCATGGATTTTTGAACGAAGGCGGAAATCTCGTCGTCTTCGAACGGCATAATCTTATCGACCACTTCGACGACCGTCACCTCGGCTCCCAGGGTATTGAAAAAACTGGCGAATTCGATGCCGATCGCACCGGAACCGATGACCAGAAGAGACTTTGGCATCACGTCGGGTACCAGGGCTTCCTTGTAGGTCCAGATCAGTTTTCCGTCCGGCTGAAGATTGGGGAAGACCTTGGCCCGCGCACCGGTCGCCAAAATAATATGCTTACCTTGCAGATCGGCGACCTTTTTGCCCTCGGCTTCGACAGTCAATTTGCCGCCGCCCAAAAGTTTCCCAAACCCATCGAATACGGCGACTTTGTTCTTTTTCAGCAGGTGACCGACGCCGCCCGCCAATTGCTTGGAAACGCCGCGGGACCGCTCAACGATCTTTTGCAGATCGAAGGTCACGTCTTTTGCGGTTAAACCAAAGGAAGCCGCATGCTGCATGTTGTGGAACACCTCGGCCGAGCGCAGCAGCGCTTTGGTCGGAATGCACCCCCAGTTGAGGCAGATCCCGCCCAGATGCTCTTTTTCAACGACTGCCGCTTTAAGGCCTAGTTGCGCCGCCCGGATGGCAGCCACGTAACCACCTGGACCGCCGCCGACGACGATGACGTCGAAATTGGTATCAGCCATAGCCGTCTCCTCCTTACAGCATCAGCGTGATCGGGTCTTCGATCAGGCTCTTGAGTTCTTTAATCAAAGCCGCACCAACCGAGCCATCGATGCAACGGTGATCGACCGCCAGCGTCAGGGTGACGACCGTCGCAATGGCCAGAGAGCCATCCTTGACGACCGGGCGCTGTTCGCCTGCCCCAACCGATAAAATGCCGCCTTGGGGAGGATTGATGATGGAGTTGAAGCTCTTGACGCCAAACATCCCCAGGTTCGACACGGTGAAGGTCCCACCTTGGTATTCTTCGGGTTTCAACTTGCCGTCACGGGCCTTGGCCGCCAGCTCCTTCATTTCATTGGAAAGCGTCGCAAGGCCCTTGGAACCGGCATCCTTAAGGATCGGCGTAATCAAACCGCCTTCAACCGCCACAGCGACAGCCATATCAACCTGCTTGAATTTAAGAATGGCCTCATCGGTGAAGGCTACATTGCAATCCGGCACATGTTTGAGCGCCAGGGCTGTAGCCTTAACGATAAAGTCGTTAACCGAAATCTTGTAATCGGCCCCCTCGCGGCCATTCAGGTCCTTGCGGAAAGCTAAAAGCTTATCGATTTCAACATCGACCTGAAGGTTGAAGTGCGGGATATCACGCGCCGCCTCCGTCAAACGCTTGGCGATAGTCTTGCGCATGCCACTGTTGGGAACAGCCTCGAATTCCGGCATCATTGAGAAGATGGGATCGTCAGGACTAATGGCCGGTGCCGTCACCGTCGCTGCAGATTTTTGCTGTTGAGGCGCCTCGGCCTTACCAACACCTTCAGTCAGCGCTTTTTCAATGTCGCGCTTGACGATCCGGCCTCTCGGACCCGACCCTTCCAGTTTGCTTAAGTCGAGCTCTTCCTGCGAGGCCATCCGACGCGCCAAGGGGCTGGCGAAGATACGATCACCGTTTTTGGTTTGCGGTGAAGAACCCGACGACTTCGCTTTGTTCTCCTCGCTTTTGCCTGATTTCGGCGCGGCTTTGTCCGTCTCGTTACCGGAATCTTTCGGCTTCTCAGGAGTTTTGGGTTTCGAGGTATCGACATCGTTGAGGGCTGATTTGTCTTCGCCCTCTTCCAAAAGCAATGCGATCACCGAATTGACGGCAACTCCTTCAGAACCTTCGGAAACCACGATTTTACCGAGCGTCCCTTCATCGACGGCTTCCACTTCCATGGTTGCCTTGTCGGTTTCGATCTCGGCCAAGACGTCACCGGCTTCCACGGTATCACCTTCAGATTTAAGCCATTTCGCTAACTTGCCTTCCGTCATCGTCGGGGAAAGAGCGGGCATGAGAATTTCAATCGGCATGGTTCGCTCCCCCTTAGACGTAAAGTACTTCTTTGGCGGCCTGCGCGATTTTATTCGCATCGGGCAAAGCCAAGACTTCGAGATTGGCCGCGTAAGGCATGGGAACGTCTTCACCACAGACCCGTTTGACCGGCGCATCGAGATAATCGAACGCCTGTTCCATCATGGCAGCGGCCAGTTCTGACCCCATACCGGCAACCGGCCAGCCTTCCTCTACGGAAACCAGGCGGTTGGTCTTCATGACAGACTTGGCAATGGTGGCGGTATCGAGAGGACGAAGCGACCGGAGATTGATGACTTCGGCATCGATCCCCTCTTCCGCCAGCTTCTCGGCAGCCTCGAGAGCGGTGCCGACGATACGCGAATAGGCGGTAATGGTAACGTCCTTGCCGGGCCGTTCGATCTTTGCTTTACCGATTGGCAGCACGAAATCGTCGCTTTCGGGGACTTCGAAAGTCTGGCCGTACATGATTTCGTTTTCCAGAACCACGACCGGGTTGGGGTCGCGGATCGCAGCCTTCAGCAAGCCCTTAGCGTCTTCACCCGACCAGGGAGCCACGACCTTGAGTCCCGGAATATGCGCGTACCATGAAGCATAACACTGGGAATGCTGGGCAGCGACACGCGCTGCAGCCCCGTTGCAGCCCCGAAAAACGATGGGAACCGGGATCATCCCGCCCGACATATACAGCGTCTTAGCCGCTGAGTTGATGATGTGGTCGACGGCCTGCATGGCAAAGTTAAACGTCATGAACTCAACAATCGGCTTAAGGCCCATATAGGCCGCCCCAACGCCGACGCCGGTAAAGCCGATTTCGGTAATCGGCGTATCGATCACCCGCTTGGCAGTGAATTCATCCAAAAGGCCTTGGCTAACCTTGTAAGCGCCTTGGTACTCGGCGACTTCCTCACCCATCAGAAAGACGTTTTCATCCCGGCGCATTTCCTCGGCCATGGCGTCGCGCAAGGCTTCGCGGACCGTTTGTTTCACCGTGGGACCGTCATATTCGGGTTCGGAAACGACATCCGCAGCCACAGGACCCGCCGTTGCCGGATCGACATCCGGTACGGAAGAAGATTCGCTTTTCGGTTCCGCCGGTTTTTTCGGCGTCTGCGCGGATTTGGACATATCAAAGTCATCCAGAGCGGAAGCGTCTTCATCTTCTTCCAGCAACAGGGCGATGACTGAATTCACGGCAACGTTCTCGGTACCTTCTTCGACAACGATTTTACCGAGCTTACCCTCGTCAACGGCTTCCACTTCCATGGTCGCTTTGTCGGTTTCGATTTCGGCCAGAACGTCGCCGGCCTCAACCGTATCGCCTTCGCTCTTTATCCATTTAGCGATTTTGCCTTCCGTCATGGTCGGAGACAGAGCGGGCATCAATACTTCAATTGGCATCTCTCATTTCCCCCTACACTTCGACCACGATATCGGTATAAAGCTCGGATGTTTCCGGTTCCGGGCTTTCCTGAGCAAACTTCGCTGCCTCGGCAACGATGGCTTTTACTTCCTTATCAATCTCTTTCAGCTTTTCCTCGTCCAGGTGCTTACCGTCCAACAGCTTGGACTTGATGAAATCGATCGGATCGTTCTCGGAACGGATTTTCTGGACCTCTTCCTTTGAGCGGTATTTGGCCGGGTCGGACATTGAATGACCTCTATACCGGTAAGTCTTCATTTCAAGAATCATCGGCCCTTTGCCTGACCGGCAATGCTCGTTGGCTTTCAAGCCCGCTTCTTTGACTTCCGTGACATCCATGCCATTGACCTGCATACCGGGAATGCCATGCGCTGCGCCACGTTTGGCCAATTCGACGGTCGCCGACGCCCTCTCAACCGAGGTGCCCATACCGTACTTGTTGTTTTCAATGACAAAAATCACCGGCAACTTCCAAAGGGCCGCCATGTTGAAGGCTTCGTAGACTTGCCCCTGATTGACGGCACCGTCACCGAAGTAGGTGCAGCAAACGCCATTGTCTTCTTTATATTTGTGGGCGAATGCCAGCCCCGCGCCAAGCGGCACCTGCGCGCCGACGATCCCATGGCCGCCGTAAAAGCCGCAGTCCTTGCTGAACATGTGCATGGAACCGCCCTTGCCTTTGGAATAGCCGCCTTCGCGCCCGGTCAATTCGGCCATCACGCCCTTCGGGTCCATACCATAGGCCAACATATGACCGTGATCCCGGTAGCTGGTGATAACCGTATCTTGTTCCTGGGCGGCCGCCTTCATCCCGACGATAACCGCTTCCTGGCCGATGTAGAGGTGGCAGAAACCACCAATCAAACCCATCCCGTACAATTGACCGGCTTTTTCTTCGAAACGCCGAATCATCAACATGTCGCGGTAGAAACCGATCAACTCTTCCGGTTCGGCGGCGCTTTTCTTCCGCGTCGTCCGGCGCGTTTTACTTGCAGGCTGTTTGGACATATCCCCTCCACATCACCTGGACTGCTTTGGCAGCGTGTTACCTGTACTTTTTATGATTTTTGGCTTCCGGGGTATCCTCAAAGGCCCACGATCCCCGGCTGCAAAAATATCTGTAATGGTAAAAATATGTAAATTCAAGCCCTGCTTAATGCATTGTTTTACAACAACTTATCGTGCATTAACCTGTTTTTTGTTAATTAACGCTCAAAAATTTCGTCGCCTCCTCATTCAAGAGCACGAAATTTCACCATTTCAGTAAATTGTCATCTAAAATTTCTTTCTCGAAATTCAAGATTTTTTTCAAATTGGCGGTATGAAACAGACGTGACGGCTATTGTTGCGCGATTACCGGTAATGCACGCCATTGAGAAAAGAAGAAAATTAACTTATTTTTATGTAACTAACTAAGAGCCGCGAGACGGTAGTCATTTTTTCCGGACGCTTTGACTTCGTACATCACCTTGTCCGCATACTTTATCAATTCATCGACGGTTTCGGCATGGAGCGGATATAAGGCAATCCCGACGCTTGCTCCGATCAACGCCTCCCCTTTTTCAAGAACAAACGGCTTTGAAAGTCGTTCAACAATTTTCGCCGCGACCATCTCCGCATCCTGTTGTTGCCGCAATCCGCTCAAGACAACCAAAAACTCGTCACCGCCAATTCTGGCAACCGTATCGATCTCCCGAACGCACTTGAGCAACCGCTCCGCGACACAAACCAAAACATTATTTCCCGCCTCGTGCCCAAGGGTGTCATTGACCGATTTAAAACCGTCCAGATCGATAAAGAGTGCGGCCGCAATTTCATCATCCCGTTTGGCCTTGGCAATAGCCGACTGGGTTCTATCCTTGGCCAAACGCAAACTCGGTAAATTTGTCAGGGCATCGTGATTGGCCAAGTGGCGGATTTTTTCCTCTGCATCCTTTCGTTCGGTTATGTCGCGCAAAATGCCGGTAAACATAGTTTCGCCACGGATTTTCATTTCCGAAACCGCCAGCTCCATGGGAAAAGTGCAGCCGTCTTTGCGCTGCCCGATAACTTCACGCCCGATACCGATAACCTTGGGAATGCGGGTATTGAGGTAGTTATCGATATAGCCGTCGTGCTTTTCCGCGATGTCGCTCGGCATCAACATGCTCACATTGCGCCCGACCATCTCAGCCTTGCTGTAGCCGAACAGTCGCTCCGTCGCCGGGTTTAACGTTTGTATGATCCCATGACGATCAATCGTCAGAATTGCATCAACGACAGTGTTAAAAATTGCCTGAAAACGAAGTTCGTTTTCCTCGATGGTTTGGCTTTTTAGATTGAGCTCAGCCTTCCAGGCGCCACGGTTTCTGGTCGTTACGACAGCAACCAGCAGACCGATAAACGTGACGGCCAGCAAGCCAATGGCGAGTGCAGCAAAGGTTTCAACGGTATGCGATGAAGCCTCGGCTCTAGAAACCCAGAAATTTGATAACAGAAAGATAATCACCGCCGTTGACGGATACCGCAGCCTTCCCCAAGGCGATTGCTTTACAGAGGTCAAAGCTGTGTCCCTTCAACCCATTAAAACGCGACTTTTCGCCGCTTAGTGCTTTAAATCGTTTTTTATATAGGGAAGAGAAAACGGTACTTAAAGGATATCTGCCGTCAGGAAACTTTCTAGTCGAGGATCATAACCTCATCGGCGCGTCCGTAATTCAGCATGACGCGGGCTCGCTCTTCAAGCATATCGCGGTCGAGACGTTCCGGACGCAACAAGGAAACGCGGTTCTCCCAGGTGAAGCGTTCCTTAGCGAGGACCTCTTCCGTCGTTTCAGCTTGTTTGATTTGCTTGGATAGGCTGGCATACGCCAAGAGGCCACGATCTCCTTGGACGACGTGAAAGGCGAAATAGGCGATAATCAATACGCCAAGAAGCGGCCCTAATGTCGAACGGGCGCGATCCCATATGTCCTGCAAAAGCTCCATGAGCAGCAGAGAATCACGCCCGATTCGCGCTGTCAAACCCTAAAATTTGTCAAAAAGAATCAACATCTAAAAAAAGAGTCATAAGTGATTCAAATAGTTAGAACTTAGCAATTGACTCATCTAAAAATTTTCCGCTCAAAAATAGACAAACAAAAAGGCCCCACGCCTATCGGAGTGGGGCCTTCCGGAATGCTAAAAACTTAGCGGAGAATATTCCGCCCCGCATAAGCGGCTGCCGAGTCCAACTCTTCTTCGATCCGGATCAGCTGATTGTATTTCGCCAACCGGTCGGAACGCGACAAAGAACCGGTTTTGATCTGTCCGGCATTGGTCGCCACGGCGATATCGGCAATCGTCGAATCCTCGGTTTCGCCGGAACGGTGGGAAATCACCGCAGTGTAGTTGGCTTTATGAGCCATTTCGATGGCTTCGAGGGTTTCCGACAGGGTGCCGATCTGATTGACCTTAACCAGGATGGAGTTGGCGATTCCTTTCTCGATCCCATCGGCCAAGCGTTTCGGGTTAGTGACGAAAAGATCGTCGCCGACCAGTTGAACCTTTTTGCCAAGCTCCTCGGTCAGCACCTTCCAGCCGTCCCAATCGTCTTCCGCCATGCCGTCTTCAATCGACAGGATCGGGTATTTGGAAACCAAATCAGCAAGATACTTCGCATTCCCGGCGGCATCCAAGGTCTTGCCCTCGCCTTCCAGAACGTACTTTCCATCCTTGAAGTATTCGGAGGAGGCGCAATCGAGCGCCAGCATAATATCGTCGCCCGGCTTATAACCGGCGGCTTCGATGGCCTTCATAATGTAGCTCAGAGCGTCGTCGGCGCTTTTAACCGCCGGTGCAAATCCGCCTTCGTCACCCACGTTGGTGTTCAGACCGGCTTCGCTTAAGCCCTTTTTGAGGGAATGAAAGACTTCCGCACCCATACGGATAGAATCAGCGCTCGTCGGCGCTCCCACCGGCATGATCATGAATTCCTGAATATCGACCGGGTTGTCGGCATGGGCGCCGCCATTGATGATATTCATCATCGGCACCGGAAGTGTATGGGCGAATGCTCCGCCGATATAGCGGTAAAGAGGCAATCCCGAGTCTTCGGCAGCCGCTTTCGCAACAGCCAAACTCACGCCAAGAATAGCATTGGCCCCAAGACGGGATTTATTCGGCGTTCCGTCCAAATCAATCATCGCTTGGTCGATCAGCAGCTGATCGTCGGCATCGAGACCGGTCAGCGCTTCGAATATTTCGGAATTGACGGCTTCGACGGCTTTCGTGACGCCCTTGCCGAGATAGCGGCTCTTGTCGCCATCACGAAGCTCGACCGCCTCGTGCACACCGGTCGAAGCGCCAGACGGCACGGCGGCACGGCCAAAAGCGCCGGTTTCCAAAATCACATCGACCTCTACGGTCGGGTTGCCACGGGAGTCGATGATTTCACGGCCGTGAATATCGATGATTTCGGTCATTTTAGCTGGTTCCTTTGGTTACCTAATCGGAGGCATGAGTTTACGAACAGTCTCTTCAGGCAGGCCGGAAATACCGGCAAGTTCTTTCAATTGCTCTTTAACGGCCGCCTTAACATCCTTCAAGCGCTCGGCATCAATCTCGCCAAGTTTCTTTTTTGTTGAAGCTGAGAATCTAGTTTCAAGGGTTGCTTCCAATGCGGAGATCAAAGCGTCCCTATTGATAAATGGCTGGGTTACGGGCAATTCGACCGGTACGGCCTTCAAGATAACGCCGTCACTGACGCCCAAGGCTTCCGCAAGCCTGTAAGTAAAAGCGCGGCGCGCCGTAAACAGCCGCCGTTCCAAATCTTTCGCTGCATAAATAAAACGGGTTTTCTCGGCCGCGTTTAGAGGTTCGCCCCGCGCAACTTCCATGCGGAATAAAACCCCTTCCATCAACTGGTCGGCCGCTGCCGGAAACGCTGCCAATAAAAGCAACGCAAAGAGCAGCGCCCGCCGCATCAGTCGGCAGTCCCGCCAATCCGCAACGGGCGCTCCTTGGCGATCCGATCAAACTGAATCAAATCATCAAGAACCGCCCCCAACTCCTTGAGCGGAATCATGTTTGGTCCATCACTTGGCGCTTTGTCCGGCTCCGTGTGCGTTTCGATAAAGACAGCGGCAACCCCGACAGAAACAGCCGCACGCGCTAAAACGGGAGCAAACTCGCGCTGTCCACCCGACGTGCCGCCTTGCCCGCCCGGTTGCTGCACCGAATGAGTGGCGTCGTAAACAACCGGGCATCCTGTCTGCGCTAGGATCGGCAGTGAGCGCATATCCGATACCAGCGTGTTGTAACCGAAGCTGGCGCCGCGTTCGCAAACCATCACGTTTGGGTTGCCCGCTTCATCCAGCTTGCGCACCACATTGGCCATATCCCAAGGGGCCAGGAACTGGCCTTTCTTGACATTAACCGCTTTACCGGTCTTGGCTGCAGCGACCAAAAGGTCGGTTTGGCGGCAGAGAAAAGCCGGAATTTGCAGAACATCGACCACATCGCCAACGGCGGCGCACTGTTCTTCGGTATGCACGTCTGTAACCACCGGAATACCGAGCGTCTGTTTAATTTCTGCAAAAATCGGGAGCGCATTTTCTATGCCGATGCCCCGCGGACTGCCGATGCTGGTCCGGTTGGCCTTGTCGAAGGAGGATTTGTAAATCAGTCCCATTCCCTTCGATTGGGTCATTTCCTTAAGCGCCTGCGCCATTTCCAAGGCATGGTCACGGCTTTCCATGGCGCAGGGACCGGCCAATAGAACCAAGGGCAGATCGTTGCCCACGGTTACGTTGCCAACGGCGATATGCCGGATGTCGGCCATTCTGTCCTGTCTCCTAAACCAGACGCGACTGCTCGATGGCGGCCTTGATAAACGACGTAAACAGCGGATGCGGATCGAACGGTTTCGACTTCAGCTCCGGATGGAACTGTACGCCGATGAACCAAGGATGCCCGGGCAATTCAACAATTTCGGGCAAAACACCGTCCGGCGACATCCCGGAGAAAACAAGCCCCGTTTCTTCCAGCTTGGCCTTCAACGATACGTTGACTTCGTAGCGATGACGGTGGCGTTCAAAAATAACGTTCTTGCCGTAGATCTCTTTAACGTGCGACCCGTCTTTCAAGTGACACTCGTACGCTCCCAAGCGCATGGTGCCGCCCAAATCACTATCCTCGGAACGTTTTTCGACAATTCCGTCCCGCTCCCACTCGGTCATCAGGCCGACCACCTGGGGTTCGCACTCGCCGAACTCCGTAGAGCCCGCGCCGTCCATACCCGCCAAATGGCGTGCCGCTTCGATAACCGCCATCTGCATACCGAGGCAAATGCCGAAGTACGGCACCTTGCGTTCACGGGCAAACCGGGCGGCAGCAATTTTTCCTTCGACACCGCGCTCGCCAAACCCACCCGGCACCAGAATGCCGTGAACGTCCTCAAGCTGAAGCAGGGCATCCTCTTCCTTTTCGAAGACCTCGGCATTAACCCATTTAAGGTTGACCCGTACGTTGTTGGCGATCCCGCCATGGCTGAGCGCTTCGGAAAGCGATTTATAGGCATCCAGCAATTCGGTGTACTTGCCGACAATACCGATGGTCACCTCGCCTTCCGGACGCAAAACGCGCTCGGCGATCCCTTCCCACATGGAAAGATCGGGCTCGGGTGCGGCCAAACCGAAGTAGTCGCAGATTTCCTTATCCATCCCTTCGGCATGGAGCGCCATGGGAACCTGATAAATGGTATCGGCATCGAGGCCGGGAATGACCCGGGTTTCCTTGACGTTGCAGAACAACGCAATTTTGCGGCGCTCTCCCGGCGGAATTTCACGATCCGCCCGGCACAACAACATATCGGGCTGAATACCGACGTTTTGCAACTCCTTCACCGAGTGCTGGGTCGGCTTGGTTTTAAGCTCACCCGCCGTCGGAATATAAGGAACCAATGTCAGGTGGAGGAACATCGTCCGTGCGGCACCCAGATCGGTGCGCATCTGACGAATGGCTTCCAGGAACGGCAGACTCTCGATGTCGCCAACCGTGCCGCCGATTTCACAGAGGATAAAGTCCTCTCCATCCACGTCGGCCTGAGCGAACTCTTTGATCGCGTTGGTTACATGGGGAATAACCTGGATGGTCGCACCCAAATAGTCGCCGCGGCGCTCCTTGGCGATCACCTCGGAATAAATCCGTCCCGTGGTCACATTGTCGCTTTGTTTTCCGGGAACGCCGGTAAACCGCTCATAGTGCCCCAGATCCAAATCGGTTTCCGCTCCGTCATCGGTGACGAAGACCTCGCCGTGCTGATAGGGGCTCATGGTTCCCGGATCAACATTCAAATAAGGATCGAGTTTACGTAAACGAACCTTGAATCCTCTAGCCTGAAGCAACGCAGCAAGGGACGCCGACGCCAACCCTTTGCCGAGCGAGGAAACAACACCACCAGTAATGAAAATGAAACGCGTCATGGACCCACAAACTACAACGATTCGCCCGAAACCCCTAGAGCCCAAAATCCACCCATCTTAAAAAAAATCGTGGATAACTTAATTGGGCTCAAAAAACAGAGGCGGCATCCCTGCCGCCTCGTTTTAAACTGTCTATTCGCTGTCCATCTTACTTCGCGATGGGAGCTGCCGGTTCAGCCGGTTGAGCCGGTTCACTGGCAGGAGCCGTAGCGGCCGGTGTTTCCTGAACCCGATCCAAGAGGTTGCCGCCGGACCGTTGCCCGCTGGCAATCAAACTCAAGACCAAGCTGGTGACCATAAAGGCCCCCGCCAGGATTGCCGTCGTACGGGTCAGCATATTAGCTGCCGAGCGACCGGTCATGAAACCGCCCATGCCGCCGCCTCCACCGCCCATACCGAGCGCACCGCCTTCACTCCGCTGCAGTAGAATCACCGCAATCATCGCCAAAGCGAGAAGAAGATGAATGACAAGAATAACCGTCATCATGGCTGAAACATCCTAAAACGCCGACGGGCGCTTCAAGCGAGAAGCGCCGTAAATACGTCGGTTTTGAAAAATCCTGCGGGGTGTTTACCCCGACTGGCCGCCAATTTCTAGGGGCAACTTTTAGCAATTGCCAAAAAATCTTCTACATTCAGGCTCGCGCCGCCAATCAATCCGCCGTCAACGTCCGGCAAAGCCAGCAACTCTTCGGCATTGGAAGGCTTCATGGAACCGCCATAGAGAAGGCGAATTCCTTCAGCCTCAGCACTAATTAGTTTGTTCAGTTCAGCACGAATGGCGGCATGGACTTCCTGCACCTCGTCATTGGTCGGCGTCCGACCGGTGCCGATCGCCCAGACAGGCTCATAGGCCAATACCGTATTGGCCGCCGTCGCACCATCTGGCAATGATCCACGCACTTGCCCAGTGACGATTTCGAGGGTTTTCCCAGCATCACGTTCCGCCTCGGTTTCCCCGATGCAAACAACCGCGGTGAGCCCCGCCGCCAACGCAGCATCGGCCTTCGCCTTCACCATCGCGTCGGTTTCACCATGGTCGGTCCGGCGTTCCGAATGGCCGACGATAACGAATGAACAACCGGAGTCTTTCAGCATCGGGGCGCTGACATCCCCCGTATGCGCCCCTTTTTCCGCAGCATGACAATCCTGCGCGCCCAGGGCTATTCCGCTGTTCCCCAGCGCCTGTCTTACCGCACCGATTAAAACGAACGGTGGGCAGACGAGCATATCGTAAGAGCGATTGGCAGCCGCGGAAACGGCTTCCGCGAGTCCTGAAGCCAAAGCCGTTCCGTCTGCGGTCAGGCCGTTCATCTTCCAGTTGCCGGCGATCAGTGGGCGTCGGGTCGTCGTCATGATCCCTCTTTCCGTATAGGTTTAGGATGAAAATACGGCTTCCTAGTAGCACAGCTTCACTGGGAACGCACCACCCCTAAGGAGGGGGAAACCTGTTTCCGCAAAACCGTGTTGCTCCCAGCGCTTTGCACTTCTATGATGCCGCCCGTTTCCCCACCCGTTTTAAAGCGTTGGGGATTCATTCGTTTTTTTCTTTTTAAATCCTCGGTTGGATCATGCTTGAAGCTCTTCGCAAACGTTCCGGTTCCTTTGTCATTAAAATTATGCTGGCCCTGCTTATTCTCAGCTTTGCCGCATGGGGCGTGGGAGACATGATCCAGCGCGCAAACGCGCCCGACGCGGCAGCGGTTATCGGCGATACGACGGTTTCGCCGCAAAGGCTTGAAATCGAATACCGCAGAGACATGAATCGCCTGCGTCAGCAGTTGGGGCCGGAATTCGGCCCGGAACAGGCGAAGCAGTTTAAAGTTATGGATGCGGTTCTTGGCCGAATCATCAATGGCAAGCTATTCGAGGAAAGCGCCCGAAACCTTGGAGTCGTTGTCAGCGAGGAGCAAATTCTCGCCGAAATTAAAAACACTCCGGCATTTGCCGGGCTCACCAAGCAATTCGACCGGGCTACCTTCCAGCAGGTGCTGGCGAACGCCGGGCTTTCCGAGAACGAATACATCGAAATCGTCCGCGCCGATTTAAAACGCCGCCCGTTGGTCAAAGGGGTGGAGCGCGGCGTTACGGTGCCTGATGAGCTGTTCGCCAATATTTACGCCTATCGCCAGGAAAAACGCCAAGTGGAACTGCTTCTGCTGGCGACCGAGGAAATGCCGGAACCCGAAACGCCGGATGAAGAAACACTCAAAGCGTATTACAATGACAACGAGCCGGATTTCACCGCTCCCGAATACCGCACGCTAACCGTTGCCAACCTGGAGCTTAAAACGCTGGCCGAAAAGGCCGCAATCTCCGACGACGCAATCGCCAGCGTCTACGAATCCCGCTTGGACGAGTTCAAAACGCCCGAAAAGCGTGAAATTCAGCAAATGGTCTTCCCCA
>Ga0209475_10002005_pt1 | contig 22287 bp, 29 predicted proteins | sample tdDd471_FD_187128 | JGI IMG/M metagenome (GOLD analysis project Ga0209475, IMG submission 187128) | Marine sediment microbial communities from the Atlantic coast under amendment with organic carbon and nitrate - tdDd47.1 (SPAdes)... | ecosystem: Environmental > Aquatic > Marine > Coastal >... | reverse complement strand
CACGGTCGCTCGACCGTCTGCTGGTTCGACTACGGCAACGACATCACGTTCGGGGCGCGCACGCCTGACCTGGTCGTCGGCGAGGTGGCCGGAGCCGTGCGTGTGGAGTATGACCTGACCGAGCTTGATCCGGACAAGGCGCACTGGTGGCGGCTGGTGGCGGTGGCCGGTACCGACACGGCTGTCGCAGCCGACACCACCTTTACCACTCTGATGGCCCCCAACGAGACACCCGATACCCGGACCACCTACGCGCCGCTGGAGAACAACCGTGTCCACTTCTATTGGACCGGCAGCGACCTTGATGGGGTGGTGGTCGGCTACCGCTGGCGCCTGAGTGACAATGCTCCAGACGGCACCATCGACGAACCCGATACTCTGGGGCTGCCCTGGAACTTTACTGCGGTCACCGACTCTGTTTTCGCGGTCTCCGCGGATCAACCGGCTCCGCGAGACCCGGACGACACGGGTCCGCACATGTTTTTCCGGGTCCACACATTTTGGATCAAGGCGGTGGACGATCTGGGCGCTGAGGATCCGACTCCCGCTCAGGTCACTTTCACGACCATTACCGAGGCTCCCGAAGTCGTGGTGGCGATTTCGACCGCGGTCGACCCGATGCCCGATGGTTGCCTCGAGCTTCCCTTGCCCGTCGCCTTCACCTGGACTGCGTCCGATTCCGACAGCCCGGTGGAGGCCCTGTTGGAGGTCCGGACCCTGTTGGTGAGCCTGTCCGACCTGGGCCTTGACGCCTGCTTGACACAGGCGGAGTACGAGGCGCTCAATCCGCTGGCGGCCGTGGACGAAGCGTTGTGGAGCGACTGGCAGGAATACGATCGGCAGTCCCTGGTCCAGCCCACCTTGGACCTGGGGCCCCAGCACCTGGGGGGGCGTTTCCTGTTCGCCGCGATGGCGCGTGATGGGGCCGGGGCCTGGACGCCGGAGTTGGCGTGGGGCACCAACGTTTGGCAGGTGGAGGTACTGCCAGACTGATCCAGAGAACAAGCGCTTGCACCGGACAATCGCGCCTGTCACACCTAGTCTGGCGCCCAGGCTGCGCCAGCCACGCTTGGGGGTGACCCGAAGGTTTGGATGTCGGAGGATTTAGTGGTAACCATGAAGACCCTCACGAACCGCCGCCAGCGCATCCGCTGGGCCCTGATCCTCATCTCATTCTTCCTCTTCCCGGTCACTCTGTACTACTTCTCGCCCTACCTGATTGTCGTTGGCGCGGCGGAGGGTGTTATCTCGGGCAGCGCCATCCTCTTCGCCGGGCTCGTTCTGTCAGGTTTGTTCTTCGGCCGGCGATATGCGACATATCGATTGCATCAACTGTGGCCGGTCATCCTGAGGCGACAACCAGATTCCGTATCAGCCCAAGGGAGCCATTGTGGACATTAGGAGAGTTGCTACAGGCCATACGGCCGATGGAAAAGCCACCGTGAGCAGTGACTTGAAAATCAAGGGTACAACGGCCGCATTAATTCCTGGGTTTGAATTGCATACGTTGTGGGGGGGCGATCAGCCGCCGACCTTCCCGGACGATGGTTCCATGCCGTCATTTGAGCAGTACTATCCTGCGGAAGGGGGCGTCAGGTTTGGGGTGGTTACATTCCCCCCAGAGACAAACTCTGATGACGCCAGTGTTGAACCTGAAGCAGTCATGGCAGAAGTGGAAGAAAAATGGCCCGGGATGACAGCCTCATGGGAGGCCGACAATCCAGGCATGCACACATCTGATACGGTTGATTTCGAGTACATTATCTCGGGAGAGATCTGGCTGGAACTGGACAACGGCGAAGAAATTCATCTCAAGGCGGGTGATACAGTCGTTCAGAATGGAACAAGACATGCCTGGCGCAACAGAAGCCAGGATCCTTGTCGCATGGTGGTTTGTCTTGTGGGTGCGAAACGCGGATAACGTGCAGGCACCCAGCAAGCAAAGGCAGCGGATGATTCGCGCCGCTGCTTTGAGCGCTAGACTCAGGAAGGCTTGAATCTTGGCATATCAGGAAACCGGGCGGTTCGGAAGAATAACCAAGCATCTACGCAAGCTGGGTTGTGAAGAACATATGGAGTCCATTCTTCACGATTCCGGTGAGTTCAGTACCTTGAAAAAGGTCGAACAGGCGAAGTATGTTGAAGTTGTTGTTGGCCGAATGACTGAGGGTCTCGGCCAGGAAATGACCGACCGCGTGCTGTATGAATGTGGCGCACAGTGTTGCGGGAAATCATGGTCGAACTTCGCGAAGCGAATACGGCAGGCGTCCTCGTCTTTGGCCGACTTTGTAGACAATCTCAACAAGGAAGAGGCGAAGTACAATACCCGGATCGAATATTGTTCGCTTGAGAACTCGGTTGTTGTCGAACGCACGAAGTGCATTTGCGGACTGGTCAACAAGGGCTTGCCGTTTGAGTCCAACAGCAGTTTTTGTAATTGCAGTATCGGACACATGGCGAAGTTTTTTTCGACCGTTTTCAATGTGGATAAAGTTGAGCTTGAGGAAACGATCTCGGCCGGTTCAAATCGGTGCAGGTGGAAGATCCTGTTACAGAAATGAGTCCAACAAACGCCGGCACCTGACAAGGCGACTTGTCAGGAGTTTCCTGATCGCGCGAGAAAATGCGCGTGCCGGTCCCACCCAGGAGGAGCAGACATGACCCACGAACGTGAGACCACGCGCCCGTCTCCAGCGGCCACATTCCTCGCCTTCCTTCTCGGCTGCGCCCTCGTGGCCGCCGCCGCAAGCGGTGCGGGAACTCCCGGTGTCGTTCCCTCGGCCGACGGCACGCCCATTGCCTACGAGGTCCACGGCGCCGGCGAACCGACACTGATCCTGGTCCACGGCTGGAGTTGCGACGCTCGCTACTGGCGCGAGCAACTAGCCCACTTCGCCGCCCGGCATCGGGTGGTTACCGTCGATCTGGCCGGTCACGGCCATTCCGGCACGGGGCGCGAGGACTACACCATGCGATCCTTCGGCGAGGACGTGCGGGCGGTGGCCGACGCCGTCGGCGGCGACCAGTTTATCCTGGTCGGCCACTCCATGGGCGGCCTGGTCATCGCCGAGGCCGCGCACCTGCTGCCGGGCCGGGTCCTGGGCCTGATCGGCGTTGACTCGCTTCACGACCTCGATTTCCCGGTCACCGAGGAACACACCACCGAGATGATCGCCCCGCTGGAGGCCGATTTCTCAACCGCCTGCCGGCAGTTCGCCGCGGCGATGATCCTGCCGGACACGGACGCCGACCTGGCCGAGTGGATCCAGGCCGACATGGCGGCCGCGCCCGCCCGCGTCGCCCTGAGCGCGATGCGCGCGTACATGGCACAGTGGCTTACCGGCGCAGGGCCGGCGCTCTTCGACGATCTGTCTCTGCCGGTGGTGGCCGTGTGCGCCGATATGTGGCCTGTCAACGCCGAGGCGAACCGGAAGCACATGCACTCCTTCGAGGCGATCGTGCTGGAAGGAACCGACCATTTCCTGATGCTCGGCGCCGCGGATGAGTTCAATCCGGCGCTTGAGGAGGCCATCGCAAAGATCAAGCCCTAGGGTGCCCGATGAGGGGTCGGAAACCGTTGCGGGAATTTCGGGGCGAGGCAAGAGAACACACTGAATGGGCTCTTACGTAGGAGAGGGATGATGAAAACAATCTTTGGTCTCGCTGTTCTGTTGTTCGGCGCCTCAGTTTTTGCAGCAACGCCACCCTTGGGTACCTGGGAATGGGTCACGACGGAAGAATCAGCGGGGGCGTTTACGACTCCCGGAGACGTGGGCTACTCCGTTCAGCGTGAGTTCAACGCTGACGAAGCTTACAATGAATACCGAAATGAAGGGCTATTCCGTACTGGCCGCTATTGGGTCGCGGACGTTGAGTTTATGGGCATGATAATACCTGCCCTGTATATTGATTGCGGCGAGCCCTCGCCCGAGGTGTGCGCTTACGGCTTTGCGGCACAGGATCTTGAATTGTACTGGGGGGCGGACTCCGGTGGGTGGCCATCATTCCCACTTGAAGTCCTTGAGAACAGAGGCCCGGTCCCCAACGGGAGCTACTCGTGGGACGTGGTAAAAAGCCTTTACCGCTGACCCGCAACAGTCAGGCCGGTAAGCCAAACGTTTGAAACACTTGGGAAAAACAGCGCAATCACTTGATGATCTGGAGGTTGGATCTTGTTTAAGCGAGAATTGTGGGCGCCACATCTCCTATTGTTGACGGCCATCACCTTGTTTGGTGTGCTGGGATGTTCAGACGATGAGTCGAAAATAACCACCCCCGTCGTTGTTGATGATCCCTGGGCCATGTCCCTGGCCAGGACAGATTGGTTCTGGGCCAGTCCCCCTTTCTTCGGATCCGAGTATCTGGCCAACAATGCCGATTTGCGGTCCTTCGACCCCGAGGACAGGGTAGGGGCCGTGCGCTGGTTCATTCCGCGGGAACGGACCTTGCGCAGGTACCTGGACCCGGACTTGACCGGCCAGGACCGGGACGAAACCCAGGCCTCAATGAGCCTGTTTTTCAGGGCAGACGACGGCACCTGGGACGCGGAGGACTGGGGCGGTATCATGCAGGGTATCAGCCGGGTTGGGGAGGATCTGTCCAGCGCCCAATTCGTTGAGATATGGCTCAACGACAGTCAGCCCGATAGCAGTCTGAGAAGAGGAAAGCTCCACATCGATTTCGGATTCATCAGCGAGGACGGTTTCTGGCCCAAGGACCACACCGGGCAGTTTGTGGTCGGTGAATGGGAGAGGGAAGACGGTATCCTGCCCGGCCAGGATCCCGACGGGGTGTGGACACAGGACGAGGACATCGGCCTGGACGGAAATGAGTTTGGCCCCCAACGTTACGCGCCCGATTTCGAACTTGGTGGGGACACCCCCTTCCCGCGCATCAACGGCACGGCTCGAAACAATCGTGAAGACAACGAGGACATTAACGGGGACGCAAGTTTCAACCAGGACAACGGCTACTTCACCGTTACGATCGATCTGAAGGAGACAGAAGCCCTGGTGGATGTGGTCTACGACTACGGTGACGTGGGGGATCTGGTCAGCGAAAACATCGCCTGGCGGAAGTATCGGGTTCCCTTGGCGTCAGTGGATGAAGTGAGCCTTGGCGTGGTTCCCAACCTGGGTCGGGTCACCCATGTTCGGATTTGGTACGAAGACCCCGAGCCGGGTGGGCGTGCGACAAAAGAGCTCCAGGTTTCCGAATTCAAGTTTGTGGGTGACCCAAACTAATCGCGAGTCGTGTGGCGCAAAACAAATCGCCCTGCAGGCCCGTACAATGTGCAACAGACGTACACGACACGCCTGCAAGCGTGGCAACCGGGAGTGACTACATGAACAGCCGGATCAGTTGGATGCTCACCGCCTTTGTCTCCGCCTGCCTGGTTACAGGCGGAGCTTCCGCTCAGCATTTTCCATCGGACGAGGACCTCACCGGGCTCATTCGGTCCCGCGTCGAAGAGGACCGGGCCGTCGGCATTGTGCTGGGCATCATGGAGGCGGATGGTACGACACGCATCGTCGGGTATGGGGACGCGGGGCCCAACGCGCGACCTTTGGGAGCCCGATCGGTCTTCGAAATCGGCTCGATCACGAAGGTGTTTACGGGAATCCTGCTGGCGGACATGGTCGCACGGGGCGAAGTGTCGCTTTCCGATCCCGTTTCAAAGTATTTGCCCAGCGGGGTCACCATGCCGACTCGAGGGGGTCGAGAGATCACCCTTCTCGACCTCGCGACCCACCGCTCGGGACTACCGAGACTTCCGAGCAACATGTCCCCCGCGGATGCGACGAACCCCTTCGCCGACTATACCGTCGAGAACCTGTACGCCTTTCTCTCCAGTCACAAGTTGCGGCGCGACCCAGGGTCGCAGTACGAATACTCCAACCTCGCTGTCGGCTTGCTGGGGGCCGTCCTGGCGGGGGCTGGAGAGATGAGCTACGAGGACATCGTGCGGGAGCGCATTCTCAAACCGCTCGGTATGAACATGACCGGCATTGCCCTTGAGGGGGAAATGCTGGACTGGATGGTGGAGGGGCACAACCAACAGGGTGAGGTTGTCCCGCTGTGGGACTTGCCGACATTCGCCGGGGCCGGGGCGCTTCGGTCCAACGCAGAGGACATGTTGATCTTCCTTGCGGCCAACACCGGGCCGCCGGAAACGCAACTTGAGCGCTCCATGCGCGACAGCCATGAGGTGCGCGAGAGCGCCGGTGCACAGATGGATGTTGGCTTGAACTGGCATGTTCGCCACGTCGGCGACGAGAAGATTGTCTGGCATAACGGCGGGACTGCCGGTTTTAGCACGTTCGTCGGGTTCGATCCAGACAAGGGCGTCGGGACGGTGGTTCTCACCAATTCAGTACACGGCGCCGACGATATCGGAATGCACCTCATCAACCCGGAAGTCCCCTTGGCGTCTTCGCCCGGGCCTCAGCAGGAACGCGTTGAGGTCGACGTTGCGGAAGAGGTTCTCGAGACTTATGTGGGCGAGTATGAACTCGTGCCCGGCTTCTCCATCGTCGTGACACTGAACGGCGGGGCCCTGTTCGGGCAAGCCACCGGGCAGGAGAGGTTCCCCTTTTTCGCGGAGTCGGAGGAGAAATTCTTCCTGAAGGTGGTCGATGCCCAGGTAACATTCACGAAAGACGAGTCCGGCGCCGTGACCGGTTTGATCCTGCACCAGAACGGGGTGAACCAGACAGGGCGCAAGGTCGGCTGAAAGTCGTTTGGGGGAAACCATGTCCATCGATTACAAATATGACTTTGACAGCAACACAGTGCGTATGCGAGCGGTCGGTGAGATCACAATGGGAGAAATCACCACGTATGTTTCAGGGGTTCTGGCTGATGAGAGGGTGCTACCGGACTTCATAGAGCTAGTCGATATGGAGGCCGTCAAGGACCTGACCGTTAATTACAATTCGGTAGGACCCCTCAAAGACTTATGGATGAAGTATCTCAGTAAGGGCTGCCTGGCGACCATTATCTATGCACCGTCCAATATTAGTTATGGTACGAGCCGGATGATTCAGACTGTTGTCGGGTTGGAGGCGGAGGGTCTTTCCGATCGCTTTTTTGTAGTACGCACGCAGGAGGAGGTGGATGCGAAGCTGGCCAGCCTGCGCACCTAGCAGGAGTTTGCACCTGACAAAGCCGTTCGTCACGCAGCGGTCGTTTTTGGCGTCCAGGGCGTAGAATATCGCACAGCCAGACGAGTTTGAGGATCAAACCAGACATTGGGGAGATTCATGAAAGCCATATTTACATCAGCCATAAGCTCTGTCTTTAAGTCCTGGGGACTTCTGGTCGCGGTTGGAGGTGGTGGCGCGGCTGTTTCTTACGGTTTTCTACAGCCACATTTGGTGCCACGGGAGTTTGTGGTTGCTGCAAGTCTGTTGGTGGCCGTGGGGGTTATCATTGCACTAGGCCGTATCTGTTCCTGGCTTGTATCCGGAAGAACGACCGGTAGCCTTGAAATACTTCGAGAAAACGGTCTCAACTACTTGGGCGCTGTAATTGTAATTGGCCTTCCGTTGTACGTTCTTCGTGTTTTTGTGGTCGGGCAACTCATGTCCGGTGGGTGGTACCAGGGGTTCATGACTGGGCTATTGGTTCTGGCTGATGTCCTGACTGTATTTGTACTGCCAATCGTTTTTTTGAAGCGAATGAGTGTCAGAGCAATTCCGACCGGGGTTGTGTTTCTATTGAACAACCTGTCAGGCAGCACATGGATTGCTGTTTTTGCCGCCTTGGCGTCGGGGGTGCAGCAGGCCGGGAGGCTTGCCATCGTTTCGGGCACACCGACTCGAAGTTTCGCTCTTTTTGTCAGCGTGGGTGTAGTTGGCGCTTTGTTCTCGTTTGTGTCCTATGCTGCAGCGACACAATATCTGGTAGGAAACACCAGGCGGGTTTCTCGAAATAATGCCTCATCTAAGGTCATCGATGAGAAGGGTCAAGGGCCAACTAGAGTATGATCCTGTGGCCTGGATAATCCATCTGCATGCATCCGGTGTCTTGTTGGCAAGAGACCCTATTGGCTACTTTGAAGAGATCGACAATGATCCGTCCTTCCAGGCGCCAGCAGAGGAGTTGCGGGTGAAGCAAGTTGTTGGACCAATCGAGGAAAACGGATGAAGTTGGGTCTCCGGGTCGTTTTGCTCTTCGCGTTTGCCTTGGCAGTCGCCGGTTGCTCGTCCGACGACAGCGACCCCAATCGGCCACCGGAGCGGAGTGAAGAGCAAGTCTTCATCGACGAGCATTGGAGCGACGAGCTCCTTCTTGCGGCCTATGATCCAGATAGCAGCGACTCGGAGCGTACCGGAGAGGGCGCAGTCTATTTCCCAATGATCGAAGGGCTAAGCTCCCTCGACGATCTGGATTTGATCCCTTTGTGGGTTTCGCGAGAGGAAAACGAAGCGGAATTCATGCGAAACGCCGCTATTTGGGACCAGTTCATATTTGGCTGGAAAGACTACAGGCGAGCAAGTGTAGCGAGGGCGGAATACGACTATCAGCCGTCCTACGTGAGAAGCGACCTGTCACAGCCTTGGGTCTCCCCCAATCGCGACCGGTTCAGGGAGATCCTGGGCGTCGACCTTCCGAAGTAGGTGGGTTTTTCTGTCATCATCAAGAATGTTTCCGGTTTGATTCGTCTCCCAGGATTGAGACTCTGGTTTGGGAAAATGATAAAACAGGCATAAAGCACCCAGCCCAACTATATTGTTATCAATGATTATATTACGTCATAAATCTTAATTGCTGTTCAAAAAAAGGAATCAAAATGAGTAAGTTGTCGTTTGGGGTCATCGGGACTTCAAAAAAAGAAAATGAGCAACGCGTTCCCATCCACCCGGAGCACTTGCCGCGCATTCCTGACCACGCGCGTCGCCAGTTGATATTTGAAGAAGGTTACGGAGAGCCCTTCGGGTTTGCAGATTCGGAGATTGCGGCCCAGACGGGGGGCGTGGCAGCCCGCCACGAATTGTTGGCCGATATTGGGAACGTCATTATTCCCAAGCCCGTGCTGTCTGATTTGGAAGAGCTTCGCGAGGGCGGAATCCTGTGGGGGTGGCCGCATTGTGTACAACAAAACTCAGTGACCCAAACGGCGATCGATCGTAAGCAGACACTCATTGCCTTTGAGGAAATGTTTGTTTGGGGGCCCACCGGGTTGGCTGGGCGTCATACCTTCTATAAGAACAATGAAATGGCCGGCTACTGCGCGGTATTGCACGCCTTGCGGCTAAGAGGTGTCGACGGGCACTATGGGAACCAGCGGAAAACCATCATTTTCAGTTTCGGTGCGGTCAGCCGCGGTGCCATATACGCCCTCAAGGCCCGCGGCTTCAGGGATATCACAATCTGCATTCAGCGTCCCGACCACGAGGTTCGCGAGGAGGTCCTGGATTGTCACTATGTCCGGATTCGTGAAGGTGTTGAGGGCGAACCGCGGATGGTGGTGGTGGAGCACGACGGCACGGTGCGACCGTTGATTGACCTGATCAGCGAATCAGACATCATCATTAATGGAATATTTCAGGACCCTGACGCTCCCATGCATTTCGTGACCGAAGAGGAAGTAACATTACTCAAGCCAAGATGTCTGATCATTGATATCAGTTGCGACGAGGGGATGGGTTTCTTTTTTGCCAAGCCCACCACATTCAGGGATCCAATGTTTCGAGTAGGAACCGTTGATTACTATGCCGTGGACCATACCCCGAGCTATCTCTGGGAAAGTGCGTCGCGATCTGTATCTGGAGCTCTCATTGTCCATTTACCAACGGTTGTGGCAGGTCGTGATGATTGGCAGAAAAATGAAACCATTCGGCGGGCAGTGGAAATTGATGCCGGAGTGATTCAGAACCCAACAATCCTGTCATTTCAGAATCGCGAGTCGGACTATCCCCATGCGCCCATCAAGGTCTAGCAAGTCCACGCGAAGCGCCTGACACCCTGGTGGAACCGGCCGGTGTCCAACAAGTGCTTGCACCCGAAAATCCTGTCTGTCAAACTTCTGGCCGGCGCCCAAACCGCGCCGGCCAGGCTTTCAGGTGATCCAAATGAAATACCGCAAGAAAAGCGAACTCACATGCCTCGGGTTGTGATCTTCGGAAATTCGGGATCTGGGAAATCGACTCTCGCCGCAGAGAAAGCCGAGCTGCTGGATTGTGCTCATCTGGATCTGGACACGGTGGCGTGGGATCCGGAAATCACCCCGCCCACCAGACTGTCTTTGGCTGCCAGCGCAAAGCTCATGGCCCCTTTTTTAGAAGACAACGAGACCTGGGTTATTGAAGGCTGCTACGCCGACTTGCTTGAATTGGTCATTCCCGGTTGTACCGAAATGGTCTTTCTCAACCCGGGCATGGCTGTCTGTGCGGCAAATTGCCGGAATCGTCCGTGGGAGCCGCATAAATACGACTCGCCAGAAGAGCAGGAGGCGAACCTTGATATGTTGCTCAACTGGGTTGAGCAATACACGCAACGCACCGACGAGGTTTCGCTGCAGGCACATCGAAGACTCTTTGACCGGTTTTCAGGCGTGAAGCGGGAATATACGTCGAACAAGCGGCAGGCCTAGACTTTCAGTTGTGCGGCGATTGCGTGGTTGGTTGATCCAAGCCGGGTGAACCCAGGGGGTAGGTATGCAGAAAGGCAATGGCTGTGGATTTCATCGATATCAATGTCGCCCCAGTGGGCAACGTGATTCATTCCGCAATTGAACGCTTCCGGTCCAGTTTCAAGGCCATATGCTTTTTGGTTCTGGCCATCAACCTGCCGATGAACTTCGTTTTGGAACTAATTCCTTTCAACCCGGAAGAGGGCCTTGGGGGTGTATCGGAATACTATCGAGCGCAGTCCGTGTTGGAGTTTCTGTTCGGAACCATCGCCTATCTGAGCATCCTGCATATTGTACTGGGAGCCCACCACGGTGAAAAAGTGTCCGCTTGGGAGGCTTTTCGGCGTTCAGCCGGGAACTATGGCAGCGCTCTCTGGGCGCTGTTCCTGTCCGGCCTGGGCCTGGGTGTTGGCCTCTTGCTGCTGGTGGTTCCCGGGATAGCCTTGTTCGTCCTGTGGTTGTTTGCTTTGCCAATGATTGTGGTCGGGAATGCTTCGGGCGGAGGGTCACTTGGCGCCAGCTATCGTTTTGTAAAGGGGCGCTGGTGGAGGTTTGCGGGCCGGGTGTTGGTCTTGGCCGGGCTGCAACTCGCGTTTATTCTGGTCCTCTCCCTATTTAGCTTGGCGTTGCCGGAGACCTACCTTGTTGGGGTGGTCTGGATGACCGTTGTCGATTTGGGGTACGCTTTTTTCATTGTTGCGGTCGCCGAACTGTTTCTGCAGTCAGGTGGCAATCAGATTGAAATGGAGTTGACCGTCTCTGGCGGCGAGACCTCTTCTGCGTAAATAAATGTGGGAAAAGCCGGTCGTGTTTATGACGCGGGCGCCGGGCCACTGGTTCGGCTGCAATGAAGTGGAGCGATGGAATGCGACCATCCCGTATGGATGATGTGCGTAAAATGTATGAGGACACCGCGGACTCGTACGCCCAGATGATGGACGCGGAAATTGACCTGCCGGTCTATGCTGACGTTTTAGGGCGTCTGCGGGATCGCATTGCGACAACGCCGGGCCCCGTTCTGGATACCGCCTGCGGCTCGGGGCATATGCTTTCGATGTATCACCAGCGTTTCGATCAGACCCACCCACTCCTGGGCGTGGATCTTTCACCCCGGATGGTTTCGATCGCCGCGGAGAAGCTCGGGCCCAAGGCGCAGGTGACCGTGGGCGACATGCGTGATCTGGCCCCGGTTGGGTCCGGATCCAGCAGCGCGGTCCTGAATTTTTTTGCCCTTCACCATCTGGATGTCGAGGGGGCGAAGTTGGCCTTCCGTGAGTGGCATCGGGTCCTGACGCCCGGCGGGCAGCTTGTGGTCGCCACGTGGGAGGGCCGAGGCGCTATCGACTACGGAGACGCGTCGGATATCGTCGCACTCAGGTATTCAAGCGACGAACTGGCGGCCTGGGGGCAGGAAGCCGGGTTCTCCATCACCCGATGTGTTGTTGAGCCGGTGGAGGATTTTCCAATGGACGCGGTGTATCTCGAAGGCGTCAAGGAGACGGGTGGCGCATGAGCCCACAAAGAATAGCGATCTGGGGCACAGCGGGGCTTTTACTGCTCTTGCCCTTGCTTGTGATGCAGTTCACCGATGAGGTCGTCTGGGACGTGGCGGACTTCGGAATATTCGCCGCTCTTTTGGTGGGTGTTTGTGTCGTTTATGAGGTCCTGGCGGGGAGGAAGGAGAGTACGGCGTACCGGTCCGCGGTCGGCGTTGCAGTCGGGGCCACTTTCGCCCTCATATGGGTGACCGGTGCCGTGGGGATCATCGGGACGGCGGACAACGATGCCAATTTCATGTTTGGCGGGGTCCTGGTCGTCGGGGTCGTGGGGGCCATCATGGCGCGCTTTCAGCCCCTTGGCATGTCACGCGCCATGTTTGGGACGGCGTTAGCCCAGGTCCTGGTGGGTGTGGTGGCCTTGATCGCCGGCTTTGGATCACCGGATTCTTCCTGGCCTCTGGAAATCTGGATGTCGACGGTGGCCTTCACGGCGCTGTGGCTGGTCTCGGCCTCGCTGTTTCGGAAAGCGGCGCGGGCAGAGTGACCTGCGGATGGCTCGCGGTAATCCCGATTCTGCCGTCAGGTGGACTGATGGAAGTCCTGCCGGCACAAGTGAACAACGAGTTGCAACCCCGGGTTTTACCTCGCGTACTCAGAACCGCACATGTCAGGGCGGTGGGTTTTGACGGGAAAGGCCGATGGGTAAGATTCCATGAAAAAGCTATTTCTGATTCTTCTTCTTCTGAGTGTTGAACCTTCATCTGCAGAGTCATTCACTGAGCTTCACGGAGACTACCTGGGGCAACCCCTGCCCCGCGAAACGCCCGTGGTTTTTGCCCGCGGTATTGTCTCCATGGATTACAAGGAACACTGGGCCCCAAGATTTTCTCCCGACGGCAACCAGGTGTTCTGGTGGACCATCCGCGTCGATGAAGAGGGTAAATGGATTGAAATCCACAAGACCATGCGACGCGTCGAAGGCCAATGGGCGGCGCCTGAGATATCGCCGTTTGATATGGCGCCGGTCTTTTCCGACGACGGCAACCGACTGTATTTTGGCAGCAAACAAGAAGGCGACGACCTCACTTTTGTGGAACGGCAAGGCGATGGCTGGAGCGAACCGAAGCCTGTGGGTCTGGTCTCCCGTTTTCCCGAAGTGCGGTATGCCTACTTTCCCTCCGTCACCCGGGGCGGCACCCTCTATTTCATGGGCTACCTTGAAGGGCAGTGGGCCAATATTGGCATCTATCGGTCGGAACTCGTCAACGGAGCGTACGCCAAGCCGGAACTGCTGCCGTCGCGCATCAACACCCTGGGCGGACTGCGCAACTGGACACCCTTCATCTCCCCCGACGAAAGCTACCTGATCTTCTGTTCCACTCGAGGTCTTCCCGCCTCTGACCAAGGTGATCTGTTCATCAGCTTCCGGCAGCCCGATGGGCGCTGGACTGATCCCTTGAATATGGGCGAACCCATCAATTCCGCGGGGTTGGACCGGTTCCCGGCGGTCTCGCCGGATGGTCGGTTTCTGTTCTTCACTCACCGCACACCCGATCACGACGAAGACGTTTTTTGGGTGAACGCCACAATCATCGAAACATTGAGAGAGGCCTCGCCATAGGGCGGTGACGGATCCGTGTCCGTGGAAGGTCTTAACGGTTGGATCGGAGCGTGCTATTGTCAGAAAAGGGTGTCCTGGATGACGGAGATACCCAGGTCAGACCCATCAGCCAGGTGGCTTCGAATGACGGAGAAAGCCATGACCTCGGTGCCGACATGGACCAAGCGGGTCTACATTTTCGCTTTTTCAGCCATTTTGCTGACCGGCGCCAGCCTGACCGGGTGCGCCACTTTCAAGGAGTTCGTCCCTCAAGAGGACAAGCGCAACCTCAAGGTGTTTCCCGGCCATGAAATAGAGACCCTTTTCAAGAACTCGATATATGCGGAGGACAACAACAATTTCAGCCTCGATATCTGCCAAAGACAAGCCGCCCCAACGGATTCCAGCAACGTCCACGCGCTTCCCCATATGCGGCTGACGGAACTCCGTCTCCTGTTCAATGGCGAGGGAGACCCGGTGTGCCCGGAACCGGAAGAGCCCGACACGCTGGCATGGCGCGGTATCCTGGATGACGGATTTCTGCACGGACCTGTGCACAGTTGGGGTAAACTCCATATCCCGGAAAGCTGCGAGTTTATAGAGATCACCTATGTTGCCGAACTGGTCGGCCAAGGGAACGAGGGGGGCTTCAAACCCCAACCTGTGCGCCAGGTCCTGTACCGGAGACACGACCGGGTGTCCTCGATGTTCAGGTAGGGGTGCCCCGCAGGCACCGGGCTCTTTCTTGCCAGGTCTGTGAACCCGGGAATGAGTGAATAAGGTATCCACCCGCAACCACCGGAGTAGATAAAGCCATGCAGATACACTATCTGGAAATCGTGACCGAGGACGTTGACGCCGTTTGCGCCACCTACGCCGCAGCCAATGGGGTAAAGTTTGGTGAACCTGACGGAGGACTCGGCCACGCGCGCACCGCTTCGTTGCCGGGTGGCGGCTTGGTTGGCGTGCGCGCGCCGATGCACGAAACCGAGGAACCGGTGGTTCGACCGTACTGGTTGGTGGACGACATCGCCGCGGCTTTTGCGGCGGCGGTGGACGCCGGCGCCCAGGTCGCCCATCCACCGATGGAGATTCCTGATCGCGGCACGTTCGCCATCTTCATTCAGGGGGGCGTCCACCACGGTCTCTGGCAGAAATGAGGAAGGGAGCCTGAGATGAGGCTACTCGTGACGGTCTTTTTGACTTACGTGATTTCATGGGTCTTTGCGGCCTTGATCCACGTGGTGGATGCGGATGTCGGACACATCGGGGGCCTTTGGGAGGCCTCCGTTTTGTTGTCGGTGTCGGTTGTCGCCCTGCTGTTCAATCTTCCCGCCTGGTTGGCGTATGCCGCTTATCGGCGCGGCGGTTGGAAATACTTTGTGGGCGCGGTGTGTGTGATGGCCCTTGGCTCAGGTTTCCTGGTGGCCGGTCTGGGTTCGGGGACGTCAGGTGTGGGCTTCGGGGCTTTGGGCCTGGCCGGTCTTTTTGCGTTTGCCACGGTCATCACGGCCTCGGCGCCCATCATGGCCGGTCGGAAGACCCGAATCGAACCCGGGTGACCCATGCAGTCCAGAGATCTGATCCGTGACATCCTGAACAGGAGCCCAGGCCGCCCTGTTGCTGTTTTTGTTTGCGGGCGCGGGGTGGACGAACGCCCTCAAGAGGGGAACGCCGGACCATGCCCTTGCTGACCGTTCGGGACACCGTAGATCTGGACGTGGACACCTTCGGCGACCCGCAGTGCCCCGGGCTGCTTCTCATTCCCGGCGCCGGCGCGCCGGCGGATTTCTGGCCGGCTGACTTTTGCGGACACCTGGCCTCCGGCGGCCTCCATGTGGTGCGCTACCATCACCGGGACACGGGTTTGTCCACTCACTTCGATGCGCCCTACGATATCGAGGAACTTCTGCTGGACCTGATGGCTCTGGTTCACGTTCTGGGTCACCCGTCGGTCCATCTGGCGGGCCATTCCATGGGTGGCTATCTGGCCCAGATGGCCATGTGCCGTTTTCCGGAGGCGGTGGCCTCGGCCACGTCGATTTCGGCGGGGTCCACGGTTTCGCCGGACCTCTCCCGTGAGTTGGGCATGAGCCCGGTGGCTGATGAAACCTGGCAGGCCCTGATGAAGAACCAGCCCACCGGACACCTGGACAAGGACTTGCCGGGCTGGCTTGAGAGCTGGCGCTTCCTCAATGGGCGTCGGCCCTTCGACACCCAGGCGGCCACAGACTACACCCGCACCCTTTACCGCGGCGATCCACGGAATGCCCAGGCCGCGGTCAACCACATCCACGCCATGACCACCGTCCCGGATTCTCTGGTCAGGGACCTGCCGTCGTGTCAATGTCCCTTCCTGGTCATTCACGGCACGCACGACCCCCTGGTGCCCCTGGACAACGGTGAGGCCTCGGCGCGTTTGGTGCCCCACAGCCGGTTGGTCCGCTTACAGGGCGCTGGACATATGTTTTTCGACGCGGACACCTGGCGGGAGATCGGCCGGGAACTGGCGGGCCAGGCGGCCGGTTGCATTTGACGCGGGCTGTCCCGTCCCCAGTCGGCAAGCCCAAGCCCTTCGCGTGCGTCACCCAGACAAGGCGGTAACATTATTTTTCGCCAACGCAGAACGCTCCTGTTGGTCGTCCTCCTGTCGGGCCTGGTGGTCCAGGGGGCGGGAGCGGAATCCGGCGGTGATACCATGAGCACGATCGGCTGGGCGCGATGGGTGGGCGATGAAGACCTGATGACCTTCGATGTGTTCGAGCTTGTGTGTTTGGAAGCGAATTCCAGCAGGTCCGTCGAGTATGAAGTGTCGCCCTGGACGGTGGTCCCGTTGGTTTATTACCGCCTGCCGGACGGCGAAGGCGGCGAGAAAGACGTGTTGAACTACAACTTCCGCGGCGCGGTGAATTTCCTGGCCGGCGGCCTCTCCAACAAGCTGAACGGCGGGGACTGGACCGACGGCGATGCGGGTGCGGGCTCGGCCTGGCGTTACGCCCTGTTCGCGCCTGATTTTCGGGTCCGGTTCCGCCTGGTGGGAAACCTGAAACTGATGGCCGGCACACGGACAGACTACTTCCTCTACCGCACTTCCGACACCGAGCGGGGCATTCTGTTCACGCCCTTTATCGGTCTCGATTTCAGCGGCGGAGACTATGGGGCGTCCGAAGGGTACGGCGGTCTCTCAGTGTCCGTGGGCCTGCGGAACTGGTTGAGTTTCGACGGCGACAACCGCTCCGGCGAGCTGGCCGTCTTTGCGAGTTTGCGGGGGCTGCCGGTGACGAATTGACTCCCGGGGGACGGTGGGGGACAATTCAGGCCGGGTTGAAATTCAGCCAAAGAGAGGGTCCCATGCGCCAAGCCACTGTTGTTACCATTTGTTGTCTGTTGCTCGCGGTCTCTCTCGGGTCTCCGTCCCCGGCCTGCACCTCCTTCTGCTTCAACACCCCGGACGGCCCCATTTTCGCCACCAACCTGGATCTGATGACCGGCGACGGGCACCTGTTCATCAACCGGCGCGGGATCGCCAAAACGGGCTACAACACCAGTACCCTGGGGGAAACCGCCGAGTGGGTGTCCCTGTACGGCAGCGTGACCTTCAACCTGGTGGGGCGGGAACTCCCCTGGGGCGGTATGAACGAGGCCGGCCTGGTGGTGAGCACCATGCAGTTGAACGCTTCCCGGTGTCCGGACGCCGACGCGCGCCCGCCGCTCAGCGAAGCCGGCCTGGTTCAGTACCTGCTGGATACCTGCGCCAGCGTTCAGGAGGCCCTCGCGGTGGCGCAGGAGGTGCGCCTGGCCCAGAACGAGTGCGGCAGCCACTACCTCCTCGGCGACGAGGCCGGCGACTGCGCGGCCATCGAGTTTCTGGACGGGGAATTCGTGTCCTACCACGGCGAAACACTGCCGGTGCGGGCCCTGGCCAACGCCACCTATGCGTCCGGGGTGACCTATCTGGAACAGGGCGTGGTTCCGGCCGACAACCCGGGCGAATCGGTGGAGCGCGTGGCGGCCGCCGCGGACAAGATGAAGCGCTTCAATCCGGACGGCGGGGTCTCGCCCATCGACTATTCCCTGGCCGTCCTCACCGAAACCGTTGTCGCCCCCAAAAAGTGGTGGAGCGACTTGTTCAATGAACCCTATACCCGGTGGCACATGGTGTTCGACGTCGCCCAGCGGCAGATCCACTTCCGCACGGTGGACAAGGCGGCGGTCCGGCGGCTTTCACTGGCCGGCCTCGACTTCTCCTGCCGGGCGCCCCTGCTGATGCTGGACGTGAACGCGGACCTGGAGGGCAACATCGCGGGGGACTTCCAGCCCTATGACCACGACGCGAACCTGAAAATCTTCCGGACCTTCTGCGACAAGTGGGGGATTGACGTTTCGGAGGAGGGGGCGCGGGAGTTGATCCGCCTGTTCGAGAGTTTCGAGTGTGCTGTGGCGTCCGACGGCTAGTCCCGTCGCCCGGCGGTTGCCGATTAACCAAGGAGACGAGAATGCAAAAGGCCAAGCTGATAACCGCCCTGGTCCTGGTGCTTCTGCTGCTGGTGGTGGTTCTGCAGAACACCCAGCAGGTGGAGACCCGAATCCTGTTCATGACGCTGACCATGCCTCGGGCGGCTCTGCTGGCCGGCACCCTGCTCGTCGGCATTGCCGTCGGCATGCTCGGGGCGCTGGGCCTGATGGTGAAGAAGCCCAAAAAAACCTGAGGAGGGTGTGACATGTTAAAACTCAAATGGGTCATGCGAGGTCTGTTGTTGACCCTCCTGCTGACGGCCCTGGCCGGGTGTTCCGCGTCGCGCGGGAATCTGGAAGGCGCCTGGGAGTTGGACGAACCGGGCACGCTGGACCCCAAGGGTCCGGCGGTCAAGATCCTGGTCGACGGCCACTTCGCCTTCGGTCGCCAGTCGCCCGACGGCGGGGTGGGGTGGGCCGGCGGTGGCACCTACACCTACGACGGGGAGACCTACACCGAGACCATCACCTACCACTACATGAGCACGTTCGTGGGCACCCGCATCAAGTTCGCCTGCGACCTGGAGGGCGATACCTGGCACCACGAAGCGGAGTTCGAGCTCGACGGCCGGAAATACCACGTGGACGAGGTTTGGCGGCGGCTTGAAGAGTAACCGCCGACGGGACCCAACCTGAAAGGTGAGCATGCACTACGTTCTGTACTATACCTGCGTCGAAAACATGCTGGAACTGAGGAAGCCTGTGCGGGAAGAGCATTTGGCTTTGGTCAAGGCGGCCCACGCCGCCGGGGACCTGGTTCTGGCGGGGGCCTATCCGGAGCCTCCGGACGGGTCGGTCCTGATCTTCCAGGGGGAAGATACCGAAAAGGTGAAGGCCTTCGTGACCCACGATCCCTATGTGACCACCGGCCTGGTGACCGAGTGGCATATTCGACCGCTGATGGTCGCCGTGGGCGGGTAGGTCGCATGACGACGGCGCCCAAACGGATCCAGCCGAAAGACCGCCTCGCCTGGCGGACGTGGTTGACGAAGCACCACGCCGCGGTCCCGGAAATCTGGGTGGTCTACTACAAGAAACACACGGGCCGACAAACGTTCACCTATCGCGAGTCGGTGGAGGAGGCCCTGTGCTTCGGCTGGATCGACGGGATCAAAAAACGCCTGGACGACGCCACCTACACCCACCGCTTTACGCCGCGCCGTCGGAGCAGTCACTGGTCGCCGCTGAATATTCGTCTGGCCGAAAAGTTGATCGCCACGGGACAGATGACGCCGGCCGGCCTGTCCGCCTTCAAACAGGGGAAGGCCTACAACGCGGATTTCCTGGCCACCTGGTCCGCGGGCGACATCGCCTTGACCCCGGATATCGAAAAAGCCCTGCAGGCCCATCCCGTTGCCTGGGAAAATTTCCAGAATCTGCCTGCGGGCGCCCGGAAGCAGTACCTCGGATGGCTGCAAACGGCCAAGCGGCCGGAGACCCGGGCCAGGCGATTGCGGGAAGCCATCGATCTTCTGGCGCAAAACCTCCGGCTGGGGATGAAATAGGCCGTGGCAGAACACGGGACCTCTCCCGTCCAATAGAAAGCCCCCGCCCTCTGGGGGGCGGGGGCCAACCGGTGGCCAGAGTCGTTCAATCCATTGAATCAGGGCATGAGCTCCGGTTTCCGGTATCGATTCAATCGCGATCCCGACAGTCCGGCCTCAGGTCGAGCAGGGCCGCGTACTGGTCGTCGGTCAGGGCTTCCTCGACCGTCAACTCATCGGCCCGGACCTGTTCGCGCAGGGCCAGGACGCCGTCCTTGAACACCAGGTAGGCGGTTTCCAGATCGGCGGCCTGGGTCGAAGGCGTGGACAGCCAACCGATCCAGAAATTCCCGGACATCCGGTGGCCAGTGACGGGTCCGGTCGGCGAAGGCCGGTCCGTCTCCGGCGAACAGAGCCCGACTGGCCTCCTCGAAGCCGGCCTCGTTGCCGGCCATGGCCGACATGAAACGGTAAACCGCCTCCCGTCCGGTTCGCAGACGGTCCTGGGTCTGGTTTCCACTGCGGGCCTTTTCCACCAAATTGCGCAGGGCCACCGAGGCGCCGCCGGGCTGCGCCTTCAGCCACTCCCAGTGACGGGGGAGCAGGGTGACTTCACGTCCCACCACGCCCAGTTTGGGGCGGCCGCGACCGCGCTTGGAGTCGGGCTCCCCGGCCGGGGCGGGGGCCTCCAGCGCCCGCAGCACCTGGTCCAGGTCGCCCCGCAGGTCCAGGTCGATCTGGGCGCCGGTCTGATCGGCGAAAACCAGCAAGGCGCGGGGTTCCCGGGCGTCCACCCGGGTTTTGACGGCCACAGCGACGGCTTTCAGGTCGCCGTGGGCAATTCGCTCCGAATCGGCGAAGGCGGTATAGGATAATTGCTGACTCACCGGGACGTCCTTTGGTTTGGTTGTGGCTTGGAGAATGTGTCCCGACCCTTTCAAGGGTTGTGTTGCTAAATGATTAGGGCCCTGGAGGACTCTAATCTTATATTTTGTTTAAACTTACGGAGTTGTTTCCCTCCGGACACATTTTCAGAGGCACAACCAAATATACCCGGGTAAAATTCATATGTCAATATTACCCGGGTAAAATTATTCCATTTAGATGTTTCGTTGGCGGACAACCCTATCGATCGTCGGGATATGCTAAACTTCCCGCAGGGGAGCCTGACCACTGACCGGAGGAATTCTCGACATGGACTCCATCCAGCGGATCATTTGCGGGGCTTTGTTGCTGGTGTGTGTATGGCTTACACCCGGGCCAACCCGAGCCACCGTGCATCCGGTCCCGGCCGCCCACCCCGACATCGCGGGGGCTCTGGCTGCGGCCGCCCCGGGGGACACCGTCCTGGTGAGCCCGGGCACTTACCTGGAACACGATCTGGTTTTGCCGTCGGCGGTGACCCTGCGGGGGGCCACTGGTGATCCCACCGATGTGATCATCAACGGCGAACGGGCCGGTCGCTGCATCTACGGCGCCGGCCTGGCGGAGGGCACCCGGTTGGAGGCGGTGACGCTCACCGGCGGCCTGCCCGCCTGGGGCAGCACACCCAACAACTATTACGGTGCCGGGCTGTTCGTGGACGAGGGCACCCTCGCGGTGAGCGATGTCGTGTTCACCGGCAACGAGGCCTCCATCGGTGGCGGGGCCTACATCCTCGGGACAGGGTCGCCCACGTTCACCGGGTGTTTGTTCGACGGTAACGAGGCATCGGAAACCGCCGGCCTTTGCCTGTTCGGAACCTGCAACCCGGTATTGCGGGACTGCGTTTTTCGCGGGGGCGACCGAACCGTGATGGGCGGGGGCGTGACCTGGGTGGGCAACGGCACCTGCCTTATGGAGGACTGCACGGTGGAGGACAACACCGTGCTGGAAACCGGGGGCGGAGTGGAGGTTATCGGCAGTGGCGCGGTGGGCTTCCTGCGCAACTGCACCATCCGCAACAATACCGCCCGGTTGGGCGCCGGCGGACTCTTCGTCAACATGTCCGGCCGGATCATTCTGCAGGACTGTACCGTGACCGGGAATACGGGCGGGGAATTCGGAGGCGGGGTGGAAGTCCGGGACCAGTCGATTCTGGAGGGCCTCGATTCGGTTATTCTGAACAACACCGCTCCCCTGGGGGCCGACGGATCCATCTGGCCTTCAGGCACCGTGATCCTCCACTGTTGCGAGATCGACCCGGACGGCTGGGCGGGCGACGGCACCCTGACTCTCGACAATGACGGTTGCGGTGTGGCCACCGAGCGGGCAACATGGGACGATGTTAAAGCCCGCTACCGCTGACCCCCCAATTCGGGAGAGTGCCATCAAAACCATCAGCATCCTGGGCAGCGGTTGGCTGGGTCTGCCTTTGGCGGCCCACTTCGCAACGCAGGGAATCGGGGTGAAGGCGTCCACCCGGACCGCCGACCGGTTTCCCGAGATCCAAGCGGCCGGCGCCGAACCCTTCCTGGTGGACATCGGCGATCCGAAAAGTGATGTGGACGCCTTCCTGACGTCGGACATCCTGATCGTGAACATTACCGCCAAGGTTCTGGAGGATTACCGACG
>Ga0209475_10002004_pt1 | contig 22298 bp, 23 predicted proteins | sample tdDd471_FD_187128 | JGI IMG/M metagenome (GOLD analysis project Ga0209475, IMG submission 187128) | Marine sediment microbial communities from the Atlantic coast under amendment with organic carbon and nitrate - tdDd47.1 (SPAdes)... | ecosystem: Environmental > Aquatic > Marine > Coastal >... | reverse complement strand
TTCAAATTCCAAAAGAGCTATCTCACTATTGATTTCTGATATACTGATTGCCTCAATAACCTGTTCATAACCGAGTTCAGCTTCATTGAGTTTTTGTTCAGCCTCTGCTTGTGAAATAAGAAATTCTTCATTTTCAATATTTCTCTGATTCTTCTGAAAATCATCAAGAGATACTGAGAATTGAATGTTTGCCGCGACATTGAAATTTCCTGATGAATCAAATCCCAGCGATGCTCCGGCTTTTAAATCCGGTTCATAATGCCATGTATTTTTCAGTGAATTCTCTGAACTCTGAACATTTAACAGCGATATTAAATAAGAATCGTTTTTAAGAGGATTTCCTATTTCCGGATCCAGGCTGTTCTTTAATTCTGTAAGAGATTCATTCATTGTTTCAAGATCAAGACTGATCAAAGAAATATCATCAGAACCTGCTCCCAGCGAACTGTACAAAGAACTTTCCCCATTGTGGTAGTTCACCTGTTTTTCTGCCAGTTCAACTCTGGACTCAGACCATTCGATCAATGATTCCTGAAGATCATCCAGAGTGATTTCCCCCAAGTCATATCTGACTTTGTCATCTTTATACATAATTTCCGCCAACTCGGCATCGATCTTCTGCGCAAGTAGCTCTCTATTGGCTGACATCCATTGCAATGCAGCGGATAATGCTCCAATTTCCGCACTGATTCTGGCACTTTCAGCCGTTACCATTGCTTTGTTGTATTCAATTTCCGAGAGTTTACTCCCACTGGAATGTGCAAGCGGACTTAGTGAAATTCCAATCTGCCCGCTCAGGTCATCAGTAATTGTTCCCGAAAGAGAAACCTGTTCAATTATAGGTACTGATAAAGTAGAGGAAAATCCAAATGACGGAGTTGGATCAGACTGAATATCGGGGATTGCCATAATTCCTTCAGCACTGATACTGCTATGTTCAATCAGCAGAATACTTTCTATGTTTTCCTCTGCCTGCATTACATTGACCTGATCACTTTTGTAATCGATATTATGTTCGATTCCATATTGAGCGATTTCATCGAGTGAATTAAGTACAGTCTGACTGTTGATAGAAACTGTTATACAGGCAAACAGTAAAATATGTAAAATTATTGTTTTTTTCATATTAGACCTCTCTTAGCACATCAGCAATATTGCCTTTTACTGCTGAGAATGCCGGAAGCAATCCAAGGACTCCGCCGCAACCGATTGCCAGCAGAAATCCTGCGGCAACAGAACTGATTTTAACACCAGATGCTTCAGAGAAATTCTCTGATAATTCACCTAATAGTGGAGCCATTGTTCCCAGAACAGGTTCTGCCAGAATAAAGGAAATAATAATTCCGATTACCGCTCCCATTATGCTCAGCATAATCGACCAGCTCCAAAATTCTTTCACAACTCTGATCTGTGATGCTCCCAGAGACCTTTCCAGAGCAATTTCTCTTTTTCGACCAAGAGCTTCAACTACCATGATACTGAAAATACCAAGTGAACTTGTCAGGAGTAGAACAATTCCAAGTATATTTACAGATACAGTAAATATAGAAACAGCCTGTCGGAGTTCTTCCATATAACTGGATTCACCAGTTGGACTGCCCTCCCATACGACCAGACTTATATCATATCCATAATTATTCTCAACTATTTGAGAGATATCAGAATGAACTTTATCAACAGATGTTTCACTGCTTTTCACTACAAACCGCCCGGACATAAAATCCATCATTCTCGCCGAATTATCCCCTGAAGGAAGAATAGCTGTAATTGGTGTAATCAGATCGCTGATTCCATATGAACGTCTGGCTACTTCAGAGGGATTTTCGTAAATTCCGGCTACAGTATACTGGGTCAGAAGATCCTGACTTCGACCATTATCTCTCTGAAACCGTTGTCCTGGCGGAACCACTTTCTGCCCTACAGCTTTATCGGCAGAACCGAAAAGCATTAGAGCAGTCTCTTCACTGATCCAGACTTTTTTAAAACCCGAATCATAGTCTTCCTGAGTCATGGCTACTCCGGCAATAATCTCAAGAGTAAAAATTTCAAAGTATGAAGCATCTGTGGCAACAGAACTTCTCAATATATAAGACTGCCCATTGACAGTGACTTCATTAAATGGATCATCCAATATAATAGCTGCATCATTGATTGAACCGCTGTCGGAGATCAATCTCTCGAAAATACTGGAGTCCCACTGACTTGGCCGTTCCATTTCCAGAGAACCGTCAGTAGACCACTCACCATTAGCTGCATAGACGATGATACCGTTATCACTCATCTTGGATACTACCTGCTCATCTAGAATTTTGCCGGCACTGAAAGATAAAATCAGTATCCCGGTTCCAAGTGCAACAGCAGATATAGTCAGCATTATTTTTACGGGCGTTTTAACCCAATGTCTCAACAATAATGTAAAGAATTTTTTCATTTTTTTCTCCTTATCCTGCTGTTCTCATAGCTTCCGCCGCTTCAAAACCGGAGTTTTGAAATGAAGGAATAATCGAAAATGCAAAAGTCATGATCGATGAGAGAATTACGCCGGCCAAGATAAACAACCAAGACCCCTGATCAAGCCCCATAGCAGTCTCCATTGCATTGGAAAGAGGGAAAGCTATGATTGTACCGAGGACTCCACCTAGAAGGGTGATTCCCAGGGCTTCACTGGTAAAAAGTTTCAGAACTTCATTATTGGAAGCTCCAAGAGCTTTAAGTATTCCAACATGTTTTTTCATTCGCAGTGTCCTACTCATTAAAATATGAGATATATTTACTGATGCAATGAACAACCCTGCAAAACTAAGGAATAATATGAGGTAACTGATGCCTCTGTTTCTGTTTACCAACCTCTCAGCTTCAGCTCTGGGATTAGAAATAACGAACTCTCCATCACCGTAGGATTTTTCAAACCAGGATTTTAATAATGCTGACGCTTCATCGAGTTCAGCAGGATCGGTGACTGTAAATCTCAACTGTCTGTTGCTCCCACTGTTAAACTGATTAAAACCACCGCCGACATTTCCTGTATCAGGGGTAAAATACAGATCATCTGCAGAGGAACCTTGCTCTTCAAGAATCCCGACAATTGTATAATATGTGTTAAAAGAGAGTATTTTCCTTCCGATTAAAGTGGATATATCGCTTCCCTCTTCGGAGATCAATTCAGCAGTATTCACACCGAGTACTACAAATCGCGTAATTGAAGACATATCCTTTTCAGTAAACAGACTCCCGTATTCAGCATTCAAATTATGAGCATCGAAATACTGCGGAGTAATTTCCAAACCGGATAATTCATCAATCTCGGGAAGGATGATCTCGGGATTGGAAGCAGCTTCTTCCATTGTTTCCTGCATTTCCTGAAAACGGGTATCTCGTTCTCCATCCAGATCTGTGTCTTTTTCAGAAGAATTTTCACCTTCACGAGGAGCTTCTCCCGGTGGAGGCCCTCCGGCTCCCCCCTGATTCATGCGTTCAATCATTTCCTGATTCAGAAATCTCATTCTGTCACGGTTGGATATATAAGCATATGAAACCTGTGGAACGAGTTCTGCTGCTGTCAGATCGAGGGATGTGAGGATCACTTCATCTCCGTTGCTCTTGAGAACTACAGGAGTTTCCATATCTTCAGCTTTATCTTTTGTCGTTACTACAAGCTCCCTGTAGGAAGTGGACGACAGCATCTCTTTACTATAATTATTCGTATGTAAAAGCAGAGATAAACCGGAAGCTGCTGCTCCCACACCCAGGGCCACTGCCAGAATCAGAAGACCTGACTCAAGCAGCCTGTTTATAAAACGGCGCTTGATTATTAGAAATGCTTCTTTAGCCATTGAGAACCTCTTGAACAACTATTTCATCTTTGTGCAGAAGACCATCTTTTATAGATATTTTTCTCTTTGCTCTTTTTCCCTGCTCGGGGTTGTGAGTGACCATGACAACTGTTACACCTTTCTTGTTCAGATTTTCCAGCATAGTCATAATCTCCTCACCTTTATCTGAAGGGAGATTACCTGTTGGTTCATCAGCAAGAATAAGATCGGGATCATTTGATAGAGACCGTGCGATGGCTGTTCTCTGTTGCTCTCCACCACTCATCATTGTTGGAAGGTGATACATTCGATGTGCGAGACCGACTTCTTCAAGAAGCTCCTGTGCTCTATTCCTTCTGTTCTTATAGGAAACACCAGCATAACTCATTGGCAGCATAACATTTTCCAGTGCACTCAGTTCTGGAAATAGGTTGAAACTCTGAAAGATGAAACCGAAGTGTTTATTTCTGATTCTCGCCTGCTCTTTATCGGGCAGAGATGTAATGTCATAATCTTCCAGAAGGTACTGTCCACCTGAAACGGAATCCAGTATTCCCAGAATATGCATAAGTGTTGATTTCCCAGAACCTGAAGGTCCCATAATCGCTACATATTCACCACGGTTTATTGTCAAATTGACATCTTTCAAGGCATTTACTTTTAATTCGCCCAAATCATATAATTTGCTAATTCCTTTTAACTGAATCATTATTATTCTCCTTAATCCTTTAATCCGATTGTGTCCTGATCAATATAATTCTGGTAAGAACTGATAATGACCTGATCTCCAGCGTCGAGTCCGCTGAGGACCTCAACCTGACTTCCCTGAATCTCACCAAAAACTATTTCTGTTTTATAAGCGATTGATCCATCAATTTTATAGACGTATTTCTGGCTTCCCGTTGTCAGATAAGAACCTCTGGGAAGTAATAGTGCATCATCTTTTGTTCCAAGAGGGATTTCAGCAACGGCAGAAGCTCCGGGAGTCAACGCCGATGTGCCTATTGGTTTCGCCCGCACAGTTATAGTTGCAGCCAGACCATCTGATGATAGAGAAGCAACCCGTCCTATCTGGGTAATTTCCGCTTCTATAATAGTTGAGCTGATTACCAGTTCCATTTGTCCACCAATTTCCAGAAATGAGCTGTACTGCTCATACACTTCCAGATCTATGTAGACGTCTTCTGTATCAGCAATTGTGAAAAGCGCTGTATTCTGTTCGATTAAACTACCGGGAACTGTAAGATCCTCATTGAGACTGAGAATATCTCCAGAAATAGGGCTTGTAATCTGAGCGTCGGCAATATCCTGCTCCACTCTATCGAGGTCAACCTGGAGCTGATTGATAAAAGCGATCTGCTTTCTGATACTCAGCTCACCAGTTCTGGTTTGCTTTTCAATATAGAGGAGTAAATCTTGTTCTTGCTCCTGAAGGGAAACAAGAGCTTCTACTGCGGCTTCATATTCAGAAACACGTGAGCTTTTCAATGCTAGCAGATCTTTTTCCGCATCGACATCGAATCCGGCTTCAATAATATCATCATTTAACCGGGTTAGATCTGTTTCCAGTTCCTTAAGCATATATTCGTGGTTCAACTTTATCTCTTCGAGATCCATACTCTCTGTTTCCAGGTCATTTATAAGGTCATCTCTGGTTTCTTCGAGATCGGGAACATCAAGTACTGCCAAAATAGTGGAATCAGTAATAGTATCACCTTCATTGACATATACTTCTTTGGCATACCCTGTTTCCATACTCACAATTGAAACCTGAGTAGGTAGAACTACTGTACCGCTGGCTTCTGTTGATGTAGTTAATGGTCCGGAAACCACTTTTGCAACAGTATAATCACCAATCATATAAACATCCTGTGATGACATGATCATAATCACTGTAATTACAACCGCAACTATTCCCGCCAGAACTCCAGCTGTTATATATGCCTGCTTTTTCTTTTTCTTTGATATTAATGGAGCTGAATCTTCAACTTGAATTATCTTTCTCATCTGTGCCATAACACCCTCCTACGGTTGCAATTGAGATCGTTCCTCAGAACTTCGTTCTTCCGGTACGACTCAGAGGCGAGCAGCAAGTTCACTTGCGACCAGCCGTTGAAACAAAGATATAGCTTTCAGAAGAGACTGTGGTTAACTCTGTGTAAAAGGATTGTAAACTATGTAAAATCGTTAAAGAATAATTCGGGATTTTCTCAAATCCGCCATCAGATTTTCAGCTGAAGTTTTTATTGTTGTCTCACCGTCGAGAATCAAATCCGATAAAGGTTTTACCTGATTTTCAATGGCTTTGTAAATCTGACGAGGCCCTGCAAGACCTGAATAAGCCTTTATGTATTCATGCAATATATTGACTTTTTGATTATCATCTTGAGTTTCATCGAGCATTCTGAGAATCCTTCTGGATAATGCCAGTTCCAGTGGAACATCAATATAAACTAAAAAATCGATTAAAGCGCCCGACTCAGATTGTGCCCGTCCTACCAGAGAATCAAAAAGAATATACTTCTCAGGTTCTACAACTTTCTGATTTTTGGGTGAGATGATGCTTTTCCCGTTTTTTAAAGATTCCAGGTCTTCTGCTAATCTACGGGTATTCACTTTATTCAGATCAGCTCCCTGCTTTATCCATTCATCGAAATCAGATATATTCCAGAAAGGATCACCATAATCATCGAAGTGAATAGTGACACTGTCTTCTATCAGGTCTGACAACATATGTATGAGTGAAGTTTTACCACCACCTGAAGGAGAACAAATGGCTATGACTGTATTGGTCTTATTCATATACGTCAATCATATCTCATTCCAGATTATTTTCTATTGAAAATCGTAATGGTAAAAAAATTATCATACTGAAGAAAATGGAATATGTCGGCGTCAGCAATGCTATCTCAAGAAAACGGCCTAATGTATCATCAAGATTTCCAAGATAATAACATATCATTGCTATAGAAACTGTAATTGATGATAAAATGGAATACAAAGTCATTGCATTAAAATATCTGATGGCTTTCGTTTTGTCCCCGTAATCAGAATTTTTCTCAAAAGCTATTTTAAAATAAAACACACATCTTGATACACCATATACAAAGATCGTAGGCAACAGCCAGAATAAGAGCATTATAATCAATGAGATATAACTCAATACAAAAGTTAAACTTCTCTGGTACACAATAGACAGCACAACCATGATTGAGGCAGCAACAAGCATCTGGATAAAATAATAACTTTTTTTCATTTTTTCCCCTCCGGAAAGGACAGTGAAAATAGATATGACACAACTTTCAGTTCACTCAAGTTTTTCAAATCGATAGAAAGTCGAGATTTAACTGGTACGAAAAATAAGGATGTAAACAATAGGCAGAATATTATAGCGGCAGATAAATTCTGAAATCTTGTAGAATCCCGAGAAAGAGTGCCTGCCTGATATTGATGTGGTAAATTACCAGCATCGGGAATCATATTATTCCAGCCCTTTTTTACAAGTTTGTTAAATTTACGTTGCGAGAGTTTCATCAATTTCCTCCTGTAAATCTTTTTTAAGTTTTTTTAACCTATCGCGGACTGTTTCTGCAGGTATATCCAATATTCTGGAAGCTGCCCGTCCAGAAAGCCCTTCGTAACAGACAAGAAATAATATTTGACGGTCTTTTTCTTTTTGAGATGAGATAAATTCCCGGATAAGAGAAACATCTTCATTTTGCATAAAGATCTTTTCCGGGTCTGAGTATTTTCCGGGAATATGAGAGTAATAATAATGTTGAGAAACTTCTAATTGGGACTCACCTACAATTTTCAGGTTGCTTTTATTTTTTCTTCTCCAGTCAATGACTGTTCTTTTTGCAATCGTATAAATCCATGTAGCTGGAGAATACGTCTGCTTATAGCTTGCCAGAGAATTGTAAATTTTACTCATAATCTCCTGATGTAGATCTTCCCGGTCTTCATCTCCAAGACCATATGAGTTTCGAAGAAATATTGATATTTTGGGAGACCATTTATTCCAGAGCTCACGGACTGCTTTAGCATCCTTTTCTGAAGCCCTGATAAAAAGGGTCCTGTCCTTGATATTCATACTAATATTGTACGTTTAAGATGAGATATTGAGCGGAATTTTAAAAAAATTATTTCAATAATGAGCTTAGAAAGTGCATATTATCAAATTCGTTCTGTTTACAATCCTGTAATAGATCAATGATAAATGTTTTATGATGCTCCACTGTTTTCGTATATATCTGAATCATCAAGACAACGTCTTCTCTAGTAATCTCCCCTTCAACTGCGGCTATTCCAGACAGATAAAACTTAATAAATCCATATCGTATGACCAGCATTACATAGCCGTCAAACATATCCTGATTCTCAGTAAAAGGGAAATTACTTTGAAACATAAAATTTACCAGATAATGTTCAAAAAGATAGCTGTTCTCTTTTAGAAAAGGATCAACAATATGTTCCAGCGCCTCTTTATAGCATCGGGCTTTATCTGCTATTGGCAAATCCTCTTCTAATTTAAAGCCACTCATTATCTTTTTAGAATACTCGACGAAAACCGGGCTATCTATTTCACTGAAGACCTGTAATGATTCAATTGCTCCGGTAAAAAATTGAAGCTGGATGACATGATTATCTTGTTCATTTATAGAATTATAAGGCATGCTTTCATTTTCAAGTTTATTGCCCAGTTTTATTAATCTTTCAGTTAGTGATATTTTTCTGTCCTGAATTATTTCAATTGACAATGTTCGAAGTTCTTTCAGCCGTCCTATAGGTGAATTATTCCACTTATTGTCTCTGGTATCGATATAACTATGTATGATGTGTTTATCCAGTGTCAGTTCTTCTGCAATAAACTCAATCGGTTTCATATCCGCCAGCATTATTCTTATAGCCTCGGGACATGACATATACAATGAAAGCTCATATTCATCATCGAGAATATTGTAGACCCTTGGATATGAGAAGCAAACATTGGATAAGTAATCTTCACCTAAATTACTATAAATTCTACAAAGTTTTTTTTCATCCAAAAAAGGGCACCATTTTGAATCGTTAATGCGTAGGCGTCCGTAATCAACCTCTTCGCTATCACAATTATCATTTCTATAAACATGCTTTACAAAATCCTTCTTCATTTCCATATTTTTAGTACGAAAATATTTGCGAAAGGTCAATTTATCAATATCTATATCCCATCCGATACAGCAGCTATCTTCGCAATCTCCACCGATACACTGAAATCGTGAGACATAAGATGGAATTATGATTCTGGTTGCCTTATTCATAATGTATTGATCCTCCGAAGGTTTTACTGAATACAGATTACTATTTATAGCTACTTTGTTTCTATGCATTTTATTTATAAATAAAAAAGAGACACCCATAGATGTCTCCTATTTCAATAAGCTGAATCTGTTATCTTTTTTGAACTCTTAGATTGTTAATTATGGGCATACCCACAATCTCTTTTTCCAGTATTTTGTCAATTTCATTTTTTTCATTATCAAGATCAACTCGTCCTCGAATGTGAAATTCATTCTTCTTCCAGAATAAAAAGCCTGTACTTTTTATTTGAAATGATAAGTGTGATGCATCATGTATAAGATTGTTCTGATTTATACTGGATTTAATCCTGTTGATAATTGTGTCCTGTTTCGTCGCCATATTCTCTCCTGTTTGAGCAATTTATTCGCAAAAGAATTCATAAATAGTTGCAGACTTAAAAATTAAGATAAACTATTGAATAGAATATGTTTGATAATGAAGTGTTAAGCAAAAATCATTCATTATCATACTGCTTTAACTTAACAACAGTCAAGTTATTTACACTATATGGGAAATTCTGAACAATTACGGGTCAACACCCATAATTCAACTTTCTCTTTTTTTCTGGAATCTGTCCTCTTTGTCTTCTTCGAAGCGAATTTCACATTTTTCCTGAGAAGCAGTTCTTTTTTGAAACGATCAGATTTTTCTAATTCATCAAGAATGGGATGAAAATCATCTTTTCCAGTGATCTGAGCCAGATTGGAAAACAATAAAACGATTCTGCCATCAGGTGTCAGGTGTTGATCTGCCTGTTTAAAAAATCTTGAGAAGAGATCTTCTTCATAATAAATCGCTTTATCTATGCCCTCTTCCAATTTATGCTTTGCCTGTAACCAGGGAGGATTAAATACAATCAGCTCAGACTTGAAATCCCAACCTGAAAACAAATCGCCATGAGTGAGTTCCAGTTTTTCTTCCAATCCTAAACGGGTTCTCTCCTGAATAAGTCCGGTAATAGCATTTTTATTAGAATCAACACCAAATACCTTCTGAAATCCATTCTCTATTAATTGATAAGAAAGGACACCACTGCCTATTCCAATATCCAGTGCATTAATCTTTGGACCTTTATACGTCTTCAACCATGTATCAAAGAGTTGGAGATGATCAAATCGGGTAGGAAAATAAGTGCCGTAATAAGGATGAATCGTCAATTTCAATAAATCTATTTTAATCCCTTTCTGAAACCATTGCCATGAACTGTTTAGACCCTGTACCTCGGGGAATGATATGTAGAATTCAGATACATCGGGATATAACAATTTCAACCACCCGATATCAGGTGATTTACGAACAGCAAGTTCGTTATTCTCAACCTTCAGAACCAATCTATGAGAAATCTCACGGAAAATTGAACGGTAATTTCTTTGGCTTTCAAAATCCTTATTTTTATGGGTTAGTTGAAGTTGCCTTTTCAGTTCCGAGAGAACTTGTAAACCGTTGCTGTAAAACTCTTCAACAATTACATACTCTCCTGAAATAAGTCTATTAACAGTTGCCTGAGTATCCATTTTTCGATAAAAGCTTATGCCTTCTATTGCAGTTGTTATAATATCAGGCCTATCTACTTTCAAATTATTCATAACTCATAGTGCACTGAATCATAAAGTTATTAAATAGTGGAATATAGTTTTTCATAATAATGACAAGTTGATTGATTACTCTTCCATGGAGTGAATTAAATATTAATTGAATAAAGATGCTTGCGAAAAGGCAATTTTGGCTTAAATTCATTTGTCAGAATATATAACTTTTCCTATCATTAAAGTAGGGAGAAACTCAATGAAAAATAGATGGTGCACTTTTTTATTTGCCGGAGTATTTTTGATTCTTTGCACATCTGTTTATGCCTCTGATTTCAGCGTCACATTTATCAATCCCGGGGTATCTGACAAGAGCCATGCTACCGGCGGATTCTGGACAAATGTCAGTAATTTTATGCAAGCTGCTGCTGATGATCTGGAGATTGACCTGGAAGTGATATATGCAGAACGAAATTACCTGAATTTGAAAAACCTTGTACAGGAAGTAGCTGACCGTTCGAATCCTCCGGATTATTTGATAATTGTCAATGAAAAGTATCAGGGCACAATACAATTGGAAATTGCTATGAGTGCCGGTATAAAAACATTTATGATGCTAAATACATTAGTAAGGGAAAGATCCATTCTTGAATTTGGAACACCCCGTATGAAATATTCAGATTGGATCGGTTCATTGATACCGGATAATTATTATGCCGGGTATCAAAATGCCAAATCAACCATAGAGATTGCATTGCATAACGGGGCTGTTGCAGGTGATGGGAAACTGCATATTATCGGGATGGCCGGAGATCATGTCACACCAGCTTCTACAGATAGAAATGAAGGTTTGGTGGCTGCTGTCGCAGAATATCCCGATGTCCTGTTAGATCAAATCTTCGTATGTGAGTGGTCAAAAGAGATTGCCCGCGATAAAGCACAAAAACTCTTCAATCGCTATCCAGAAGTGGGCATGATTTGGTCGGCCAATGACCCCATTGCACTCGGAGCGATAGAAGGGACTATTGAAGAGGGGAAAATACCGGGCCGGGATATATTTTTCGGTGGACTCAACTGGGATATCCCTGCTCTTCAGGCAATTCAAGAGGGAACCTTATCCTTATCAATGGGTGGTCACTTCATGACTGGAGGCTGGGTTCTGGTATTGCTCCATGACTATGAGAATGGAAAAGACTTCGCCGATGAAGGAATAAACCTTCAAATGAAAATTTTTGATGAAATTAATGCCTCGAATGTTGATGAATATGTCCGGGTATTTGGAAGTTCCGATTGGACCAAAATCGACTTTAAACATTTTTCAAAAGTTTTAAATTTAAATCTAAACGAATATAAATTCTCCCTGAAAGCCATATTCCAATCAATGAAGTAAATAAGAACCTTTGATAGAGAATCATCATCGACCGGTCTGAAGTGGATCTACTTCAAATTTCACAACCCCACAAAACAATAAATATCCACTACAAGAAAATTCAGTAGAACAATTACCGATTAGGCGCACAATATTCCGATCGGTCCATAGTGAAAGAAATCGATAGATTTCCTGCTACTAACAGAAATTACTGGTCATATGAGTTTATTATCAAACCATCAATAAGAACTTATCATTCTAATATGCATATGTATTTTGAATATAAACAGAATGCGAAATCATAGACAATTTTTTTTATAAGATTCTTCTGAAATGCAACTGTTATTTAAAATTTACAAGTATTAAAGCAATTACAACTATAAAAACCCAAAAAAAAGCTTTGAGTGTTCCGTATTTGACATCGAATACCTCATTTATTGACCATAGAGTTGATTCTCTACTGTCGAATGGTGAAAATAAATATTTAATAAATTGAAATATATTTAGTTTATGAGTTTGAAAAGTCATTCTTTTCCTCCTATTATTCAAAAATTTTATTATTGAGTTCACTTTCTCCACTTTAAATATAATAAAATATCATGCTTTTTTTTTATAAAATGATGTAATTAAAACGTTTTTTATCAATTCAAGTAGTTCGAATTTTTTTTAAGAAGTATCCTGGACGGGAAAATTATAAATTATATTCTTTTTTGATTTCTTAAAATTTAGCATAATTGCTGTAAAACAATACATATATATCGTATATCAATGGATTTATATTGACATACAATAATTCCTGATATATTTTTTCTATATGAAAAAGGAGATAGTTATGAATTATTTTGGACAAAAATCACTCTCATCAACTTTGAAAACATTATTTAAGATCCTGTTCTATATCTCTATCGTTGTTTCACTGCTCAGTATCGTAGTTTTTCTTATTATTTACTTTATGGATCCTAGAGCAAAAAATATTTTATGGTCATTTACAATTAATGGATTGATTTTGAGCATGAATAATTTTCTCGGTAATTATCATTATTTTATATTGTTTTTAAATTATCTATTGATGATCCCTCTTATTTGGATTTTCAAAAAAATGTGTGTATTTTTTGGTTTTTTATCTGAGAATATAATTTTTACAACTGAAAATTTCCAGATCCTTAAATCAACCGGTTTCATTTTACTAATAACAGGATTATTAAAGTCTTTTGTCAACTTTTTAAGCGTAAATGGTTTTTTCAATTATATCCAGCAAAGCAGACAATCTTTAAATTTACGTCTTAGTTTTTCTGATCCCTGGAACTTTATGGTAAAAACCTTTGATTTTGGAAATTATTCAATCGGGTATAGTTTGGCTTCAGAAATGGGAATAATTATTACAGGATTATCAATAATATTCTTCGCTAATTTATTCAAACAAGCCTTACTAATTAAAGAAGAAAACGATTTTACCATTTAGGAGTTTATATGCCTATTACTGTCAACCTAGATGTGATGATGGCTAAAAGAAAAATCGGCGTTGGGGAGCTTTCTGCAAAAATCGGGATTACTCCTGCTAATCTTTCTATACTGAAAAATAACAAAGCCAAGGCTATCAGGTTTACTACTCTCGAAGCCATATGCAGGGAACTTGATTGTCAGCCAGCTGATATCCTTGAATTCTCGGAAAGTTAATAGTTTTTAGAGAATTCATTTTTTTATAATATTCTTCTACCGGGGCTTAACCCCTTGAAATAGCAGTATTTTTGACAAAGACGAATCTGGTGCAAATCTTTGATTCTACAGCCATTATTACTTTGAATGGTTTTTATCTGATGATATCATGGAATAGTCCCAAAGATCTAATTTTTACAATTCTTATTAAAAGCCTTTTTGTCAATTTTATATAATACATGCGGCTTCAAAGGATTATTATCATCTATATTTGGATGTAAAAAACATTTTTGTTTTAACAAACCAATTTTTTTCATCACATTAATAGATGGTTTATTTATTTCCGATGTGAACGAATATACTTTATTTAGTTCTAATATATTAAATCCATATTCTAAACTTTTTTTAGCACCTTCAGTTGCATATCCTTTGTTCCAGTACCTATTACTTAATCTCCAGCCGATCTCAACACATGGAGTGAAATCAGATTCGAATGTAGCCGTATAAAATCCTATAAATCCAATAAAATCACAACTTTTTTTTTCCTCTACAGCCCATAATCCATAACCATTTATTTCGAAGTGATTCTTTATTCTTTCTATAAAATTATCAGATTCATCTTTGTCTATATCATTTGGAAAATATTTCATAACATTATTGTCTGCATTCATTATAGAGAAGGGGATTTTATCTTCATCCTTCCAAAGCCTAAACCCTAATCTATTTGATTCAAATTGATACATTTTGTACATATTCCTCCAATAATCTCATTTACGTGTTCATTAATAAGCATTATTGTGTTCTATTTTACTACTGTAATAAAATTTTCCCAAGTCTTTGAAGAATCACTGAAAGTAATCCATCGGATAGGCATCAATTCTACATCCGTATAATAATTGAAATATCCATTTTCTAATAAAATGGGGCGTTTTTTTGTTTCTATTTGACAATGACCTAATAAATAACTTGCTAAGATTTCATCCCAGATTGGCCATGATAGTTCATCATTTGTTATTTTCAGTATCATTTCTCTATTGTTTTCTAACCAGGTGTTATATTCAATTCGTAAATATTGATCAATACCACTTTGGTTGTCTAATAAATTGAATACCTTTTCTTTGTTTAGTAAAAAATACTCTTTTGCAGTATCTCCGGTTGATATAGTAATTGGTATATCGTTTTTAAGTAATATTTGCCATGCTTTAATATCATTCCCTACATTAAATGCAGCTCCACCCGTTGTACTTGAATGAAAACCTGTTGCAAGAATTTCAATTTTATTTATTAGGTTAGGATATTTATTATAATTCTTTGTTTTATTTTTCTCATTATTCCTTAGCTATTATTGTTAATTATATAATCCTGTAACATACTTTCCTATTTTTACGTATATAGCCATTATTCTCCATCCTCCGCATAAGGATTAATATGTTCCGAATATCCAATAAAGAAATTGTTCAAATCTAGTAGTAATCTGTACCTAGTGTCTGTAGAAAGCCCGAATAACAAGCAGACTCGGTCCCTGTTCATGGATTTGTTCTACTGCAATTTTTATATACTCCACTTTAACCCTTGTTTTCTTAGTAATTATTTTTATCTTTTTCCAGAAATGGATTCTTTGGGTCAATTTACTCATTTAAAATGAGAAAGGATAGTTTATCTATCTATTACAATAATTTATTAATCCTGAAAAAAATTCTTCATTGTTTGCTTTGCTATACGTCTTTTGGAGGATACCAGTTTTGATTTTCATTTAATGTATATAGAGTCTTTTCAACTGGAGGAAAACTAGCAAATTGGTATAAGCCTTTCTCTTTTTTAATAAAAGTTCGCCCATATACAGATGTACCATACATACCTTGACTACTATAAGATCCAATAGAAACGATTTGGGGATTATGAAGGCGATGGCTAGCAGTCCACCATTTTTTAAAATTCTGAATTCCTGGTGTTCTAAATGAACCGTTTGATTTGAAGAAAAAACACCAATAGTGTTTATCGGGGATTTCTGATCCATGCCCCATACCGACTTTCTCCTGGAATTCTTCTTTAGTCAGAATGGACTCAATATCATCCCTTGTTCCTTTCCATGGTTTTGATGTTCCATCTTTGTAGAATATTGTAGTAGGAAGCCACATCCCATATAGATCTTGATCTAAGGGTTTTAACTTAACATAAGGAGGAAAGCTACCTTTGAGAAGAAACGGGGTATAGTGGTTTCTTTCGATTAAAAGTTGTTGTCCTACTAAGTCGTAGGGTATGTCAACTCTTCCGCAACAATCTGTAAGAATTGTCTCTCCATCAAGTTGCGTTATTGAAGCATTGGCAATTGGATTCCTAGTGTATTCATCAATGACTGTGACATGACTCATGTGTTTTAGCCTCCCCAGAATAGTTTATTATTATATCATCTGTTTTTGTATATGGCAAATTTCGAAGTAACCAGATTCTAAGTGATATACTCCGATGCTTTTTAATCAGCACGATTCTTTATATAAAGAATCATTTGCAAATTTTAATCGAAAAATAACAACGAAATGAGTACATCTATATATGTCTGGATTAATATATAATATCTATTAAGTAAGTACTCCAATATATTTTTATATTATTTAATATTGAATCAATTGTAACTCTTATTAATTTCCCATTTTTTTCCATTCTCCGAAGGATTAATTATGTTCTGAATTTGAAAAATAAAATTGTTTAAAAATCAATAATCCGTCCATACCTAGTGTCTGTAGAACGTCGCCATAACGAGCCGACTCGTTTCTGGAGCTCAGCGGAAGAATTGGCGCTGCATTTGCCTCAGAGCGAAGCGACGAGCAGATGCTGTGCCAAAGACTCTGTCTTCGTTTGTTCTATCGCGAACTGTTCTTAAATTATTGTTAAGTAAATATCCTGTTGACATCAAAATACTATGATTTAATCAGGTATAGATTCTTCCATTATCTCCCAATTACTAACTATTTCTTTAATTATATGACTGCCTACAATGTAAGCTGATTTTAATGCTGTTTCCATTCCTGTAAGTTCTAAAACATCTTCTTCTAATAGACTTTGACTCGCAGAAGCTCCTTCCCATTGGCAAACAAAATTGCTTGCTGAACGAGTTGCAATTATTCGATCATAATCGACTCTATTGGCCTTACTTAATAATGTTAATGCTGTTAAAATTCCAACATCTTCACAAGCAGCAATTGCAAACTCACCTTTGCCATCTGTCCAGTAATAAACCCATTCTTCTGCCCAATTATTTAAGATTCTACCATGCCAAAAGTTATCTCCAGATAGAATTTCACCATACATTACTCTTGGTAATTCTTGAGCTCCTTTATCTTTATAGAAACGCTTACAAAGTTCTATATCTTGATTTGTTCTATGGGAATTTAAATCAAGATCCTTGCATTTACCAAAAACCCAAGTTGCTAAATTGGGATTTAAACTCATTAAGGTTCTAAAACTATCTTTTACAGGCAAAGGGAATTCACTCATTGTGTTTCCAAATGGAGAGATGCCATATTTCCAATTTTTAGGCATTTCTCTTTGATCAATTACATGTTTCATATCAGCATCAATTGCATATTTTGCAATAGCAACGGTGCCTATTGTCATCTTTCTAGGATTTGCTCCTCCGATTCCGGAAATTAGCCAATACGCTTTGCTCAAATCGAATCTAGGATCCATACCTAGACCCATAATTGCAGCTGTCGCAGTATTTACACCTATACCGGCAACAAAACCCAATACTCCTTTGCTATTTGTATATATATCAAAATCTCCTTGTGGAAAATCGATTTTAGTGCTCAATCCATATTTTTTAATCCAATACTTAAACTCACCTTCCATCCCACCATTTTCATCTTCAGTATGATAAAATGTTACTATTACGGCTTTTATTTTTTCCACTGTGCACCTCATATTCAACAAAATGATACGAAATAAGGACTTCTCGATTTTCAGTATATCTAAATATAAAAATTAAATAAGGAGGAGTTCAATAATATTAGATACCACACAACACATATTTTACAGAAGTATTGCTTTCCATGACAAAGATCTGTATATGTATATTATGAATTGGAAAGGTGAAATTTTCCATCATAATATTATACCTATGATCGGCCACTATTAGTTGGATAATGGATCATGATAGTTCATTATCAAAACATTTTATTAGTAGGAAAATAATCCCTCTGATTTTACTTTACATACTTACTTATCTAATTTTCTGTATTATTAATTATTGAACCAATATATCAGTTGAAGGGAAGTTTGTATTTTTCCAATAGTCCATTTTATTGCAACTTTTCCATCCTCCGCAAGAGGATTTGTTATATTCTGAATTTTTTTTAAAAAAATTGATTAATAAAATTATAATCCTTCCCTAGTTGTACCAATCGGTACAAATCTTAGAAAATTCTAAGAAATCCCTTTATTAGATTTTTCCATTCTTTTCTAGGTTGAAATTTCCAGAAGGATTCACAGGTTGCATCCAATATTCCCTTTTTGTGAAAATTTTGGTAGTTTATTCTTTCAGGAAACTCTACTTATTCTAAATCAATTACTAATTATCTTCTAGAAGATATAAATCTTGGCGAAATTCAGATAAATACTCATCATATTTTCCACTTTCACGTAATATCTTTAAACCATAGTTAAATAAATCCATAACTCTTTCATTATCTTGTCTTTTTCGGGTTAAAAGCAGATGATAAGGCAATTCTCGGGATGGCTTAGGATGATGAGTAAACAACTTAACTACTTCAGGAGGAAAATTAGCATTTAATATATGATATCCAATGTAATCCCCCCGAAATTTAGAGGTCGTCATAAGTAGAAAATATCTTTATTCTATTTGAAGGAGTTTCTACATGAGGAAGTCACGTTTTACCGATAGCCAGATTATGGCTATTCTCAAAAAATCAGAAAAAGGTGTACCTGTTACCGATCTATGCAGGGAAAATAACATTAGCACAGCCCTGTTTTACAGGTGGCGATCCAAATACAGCGGAATGGATATTTCGCTATTGTCCAAGATGAAAGAGCTTGAAGCTGAAAATGAAAGACTTAAAAAAATGTATGCTGAAGAACGCTTAAAAGCTGAAATTGTCCAGGACGCACTCACAAAAAAGTGGTAAAGCCATCTTTCAGAAAACAGATGGCGCAGCATTACGTTCGACATAAAGAAGTTACAATCAAGCTGGCTTGCAAGGCCTTTCAAATCAGTGAAACTTGCTACAGATATAAACCAAGACTGTCAGAAGAAAATGAGTTAATTGCAGACTGGTTGCTTCGTTTGACGACGACATATAAACGATGGGGTTTTGGATTATGCTTTCTCTATCTGAGGAATGTTAAGAAGTTCAGCTGGAACCACAAACGAGTCTATAGGATCTATCGAGAACTTGAATTGAATCTGAGGATCAAACCCCGGAAAAGATTGAAGAGAGACAAACCTGATGTGTCAATTTTCAGAATGTTGCCCCCCTCGTTTTCGCAATACTGACCCCCTGAAATTCGGTATATTGACCCCCTTAAAATAATCATCAGTTATCCTTTTAAATAAGGAGGAGCTGGTGGATAAAAGGGAGTTAGAAATGTACAAATTAGAAGAAGCAATAAAAGCCCTTTTGGAGAACACTCCAATCAAGCAAATTGCTCGTCGGCAGAAGATCTCAAAAAATACCGTAAAGAAATACAGAACACATCTGGAATCTATCCTGTCAGAGAAACCATGGATCAAAAATGATCTATCAGAAATTATGAAAGAATTCCGGAATAGCCGAAAAAAAGAAAGATATTCTGAGAATCATGGATGGCTGGAATCTCATACAGAACTTGTGGATGAACTGGCACTGGAATGTGATAATTATGTCAGACTCTTCCAGGTACTTCAGGAAAAGGGATTCAACGGCAGTTACTCATCTCTAATGCGATATGTCATGAAAAACTCAGCCGTCAAAGGTCGCCCCATATTCCGGATTGAGACAAAACCGGGAGAAGTCGCCCAGGTTGATTTCGGATATGCTGGGAGGATTTATGATGAACTTTCGCAAAAAGAAATCAAGGCTTATGTTTTTGTTATGGTATTGGGATTCTCCCGTGATGCCTACTTTGAAATAGTCAGAAGCCAGGATATTCAGACATGGTGTCTGTGTCACATTCATGCATTTGAACATTTTGCCAGTGTTCCCAAAATAGTCATACCTGACAACCTCAAGAGTGCTATAATCAAAGCCGCTTACTGTGATCCACTACCCAATAGAAGTTATGCCGATCTTGCCAAACACTATGGATTTCAGATTGATCCGTGTATTGCCGGTGTTCCAGAGCATAAAGGGAAAGTGGAATCCGGTGTCAAATATGTCAAAAATAACTTTCTGCCACTTAGAACTTTTACAAACTTTACTGATGCAAATAAACAGCTTTCCGAATGGAATAAAAATATTGCCAGAGTCAGAATCCATGGTACGACCATGCGTAAACCTGCCGAATTATTCATAGCATTTGAAAAGGCTGCATTACTTCCTCTGACTACAGAGAGGTTTGAAATCCCCGTTTACAAGAGACTGAAAGTGGGAAGAGACATTCATATTCAGTTTGACAAAGCATACTACAGCGTTCCATATGGACTACGGAGTGAATATGTCCTAGGTAGGAAAACGGAGTCCCAAGTGGCCATTTTTCATGATAATGAGCTTGTAGCTGTCCATTTCCCCATTTTTGCAGGGAAAAGGCGTACAAATAAGAACCATTATCCACCTGATACAGGTAAATATATGGAATGGGACACTGAATACTGTATTCGAGAAGCTGGTAAAGTTGGAGTAAACACTACAAGAATTGTTCACTCACTCTTGAATGAAGAAGTCATAAGAAATCTCAGATCGGCTCAGAATATTATCCGTTTACAAAAGAAATATGGAGCGGAAAGGCTTGAGGCCGCCTGTACGCGCGCCGTCTATTTTGGTAATTACGACTATCACAGCATCAAAACTATTCTTGAAAAGGAGTTGGATAAGAACAATGATATCTTCTCCCCTCCAGAAAGAAAGTTGTCTGAGACCTATGCCAGAAACATTGATGAACTGATAAATGGGGAGGTCCTTCATGGAAACACATGCACAAATTAAATCGAATCTGAAGGATCTGAGACTCTCATCATTTTATGAAAATTTCGAACAGAGAGTCTCGGAAGCTATTCAGACAAAGATGGGATATGCCGACTTTCTTCTCATCCTGACGCAAGATGAAATTGATAGACGGAAACTAAAAAAACAGGAAAGCAGCATTAGAAAAGCCGGCCTTGGTAGATATAAAAGACTACTTGAATTCGACTTTGATTTTAATCCAAATATAAACCGACAGCAGGTACTCCAACTTGCCAGCTGCGAGTTTATCAGAAGAGATGAGAATGTTCTTTTTGTCGGTCCTACCGGTGTAGGGAAAACATTTTTAGCAAAAGCCATAGCTCATGAAGCATGTTCAAAAGGGCTGTCTGTGATATTTACCAGAACGATGAAAATGCTTGAATATATCTATTCCGGAAATGCTGATAATTCAACAGCTAAAAGAATAAAACAATTTATCAAACCGGATCTCTTGATATTGGATGACTGGGGTTTGCAGGCATTCCCAAATAAATTGTTGAACATTCTCAATGAGATTATGTCTGAGAGATATGAGCAGGGATCAATTATTGTTACGAGCAACAGACCATTGGAAAACTGGAGTGAATTATTCGCAGAACCTGTTGTTAGTTCTGCTCTTCTCGATAGGCTTTTCCATAATGCTCATAGAGTCGTAATTGAAGGAAATACTTATAGGAAAATGTTGTGATTCGAATTATGGTTTATAGTATCTGTAAGAGGGGTCAGCATACCGACAACTGAGGGGTCAGGAATGCGAAAAATGACAAACCTGATGCTCTGAATGTCCCTTCTAGACCTATTTTAGTCTGGTCTATGGATTTCATGACAGATTCTCTAGCAGATGGTAGGAAGTTTAGAACATTCAATGTTATTGATGATTACAATCGAGAAGGATTGGCAATTGATGCTGACCTCTCTTTGCCAGCTCCAAGAGTTATCAGATCGCTCGAACAACTCCTTGAATGGAGAGAGAAGCCTGATGCTATTCGGTGTGATAATGGACCAGAATACTGCAGTGCAGAGCTTCAAAATTGGGCTGAAAAGAAAGGAATTGAACTCTTATTCATCCAGCCAGGAAAGCCAACACAGAATGCCTACATTGAAAGATTCAATAGAACTGTTCGCCATGAATGGCTGGATCTTGTGAACTTCGAATCGATTGGTCAGGCACAAAAGCTTGCTACGGATTGGTTATGGACATATAATAACGAACGCCCGAATTCAGCAATCGGAGGCATTCCACCAAGAATGAAAACGCCGGTTGTTTAAGCATATCTACTATTGATACCCATTAAAAATGGGGGGATTACACCCCTGTTTCATCATTGCAATAATTTTTATCAAAAACAGATAAATCCAGATGATTAATTACGTTGTTTAATGTGAACTCAAATGTGTCTGGTAGTATTTGATTTGCTAGAGTAACGGGGATCATTAA
>Ga0209475_10002002_pt1 | contig 22313 bp, 30 predicted proteins | sample tdDd471_FD_187128 | JGI IMG/M metagenome (GOLD analysis project Ga0209475, IMG submission 187128) | Marine sediment microbial communities from the Atlantic coast under amendment with organic carbon and nitrate - tdDd47.1 (SPAdes)... | ecosystem: Environmental > Aquatic > Marine > Coastal >... | reverse complement strand
TATTTATGTATCTACATGTTGAAGGATATCTAAAACACTTTTTCGATGCCTTTAAATAAAACAAAAACAATATCATACATCCTATTTAGTCTTATTGCAATACTTGTAGTAATTCTTTTAGTCAAAGTACTTGAACCTAAAGAAGAGCCAGTTATTTTAAACAGGCAATTTGAGACTAAGGAGGTAATAAAAGAAATTAAGGAATGAAAGTATTAGTAGCATGTGAAGAAAGCCAAGCTGTGACAATTGAGCTTAGAAAATTAGGTCATGAAGCCTATAGTTGTGATTTACAAGATTGTTCCGGCGGGCATCCTGAATGGCATATAAAAGGTGATGTTAGAAATATATTATACAGTTGTAAATGGGATTTAGTTATAGCCTTTCCGACATGTACTTTTTTAGCTAATTCAGGTTCAAAGCATTTATATATTGATTGTAAAAAAGAAAATGGCTTTAAGAAGGATAGAATTGACAAAATGATAGAAGGTGCAGAATTCTTTAAGATATTCAAATTTTACGGTAAACTAGGTAACAAGATAGCTATAGAAAACCCTATAATGCACAAGCACGCTAAAAACGAAATATTCTTAGCTTCTGAAAACTCTAAGCCAACACAAATAATTCAGCCCTACCAGTTCGGCCATTTAGAAAAGAAGGCAACTTGCTTGTGGCTTTATGGATTACCTAAGCTAAAAGAAACAAACAATGTATATAACGAAATGATGAAGTTATCATATGCAGAAAGAGCAAAGGTGCATTATTGTCCTCCGGGGCCTAACAGGCAAAAGATAAGGTCAAAAACATATCCAGGAATAGCAAAAGCTATGGCAGGGCAATGGGGAGGAACAGCAAAATGAGCGAACACATCGAACTAATCAGATTAAAAGTAAAGCCCATGCTCAATAAAAAAGTGAGGGTATATTACAGGCGCAAGAACACTAATAAACACATGTTTGTGGGTGTAGTTAAGAAGATAAATAAAAATAGCCTTAAATTAGAGCAAGAAGACGAAGACCAACCATTGAAAATTAATATCGGGTTTAGAAATATATTAAAGTCTGAAGACATCGAAATAATTGAACCAAAATATTATCAAACAACATGAAAAGCTAGTTAATGCAGTTCCATTTCAATGAAATATATAACCCTGTTTTTAGTGATGCAACAGCCTATGAGATAGACATTTGCGGTGGACGTGGAAGAGGGGGTAGTCATTTTGCAACTGATTACTTCCTTTTAAAGATTATATCATCTAAGTATTTCCGGGGTTATTTCATGCGATTGGTCCACTCAGATATCAGGACCTCATTATATCAAGACTTCAAAGATAGAATCGAAGAGAAAGAAGAGGAATTCGGCATCAAGCTAATGGATAAGTTTCATTTCAATGACAATAATATGTCGATTGAATACTTACCCAATGGCAATAAGATTGAATCAAAAGGGTTCAGGAAGAGTTCAAACAGTCGTACCGCTAAAATGAAATCGATTGCCGGTGCTACAAATATAATCATTGAGGAATTTGAAGAGGTAGAAGAATACGACTATAGAAAGCTTAAAGATTCACTTAGGACCACCAAAGCGCAGCCTCAAATATTACGCATTTGGAACCCTCCACAGAAAGACCACTGGATAATAAAAACATATTACAATCTTGAGCCTCACCCGGAACATGAAGAGTATTTCAATTTTATTCCTAAAGGATTACCAAGGCATTTAAGTATATTCTCAACTTACCTGGACAACTATGATAACATTAATGAAGTCACCCGCGAAATGTGGGAGGATTACAAAAACCATGAGCGGACACTCGACCATTATTTAACTGATATCAAAGGTCTTGTTTCATCAGGAGCCAAAGGGCAGATATTTAAGAAGTGGAAACTCTACAAAGAATTACCACAGGACACATACTTTTATACTGTTTATGGGCTTGATTGGGGAGGCAATGATCCGCACGCTATTATTAAACTCAATTTCGATAAGAAGAAAAAACGAGTGTACATGCGTGAAATACTCTATCAACCTGAGATATTAAACAGTGAATTAATAAGCCTAATCAAAGAAGTTAATCCGGAAAATCATGAGGTTGTGTGTGATTCAGCTCGAAAAGATAAGCGATTTGAGTTATCAGATGCAGGTATAAATGTAATCAAAGCAGACAAGACAAAAATCAATGATGACTTCCGGAAGGATGTTATAGACATGGCAAAAGAATATGAAACTTTTGTGCATGAGGACTCTGAAAATCTTATCTTTGAACTACAAAACTTTAAATGGGCTATGGATGCCACAACTAAGGAACCACTAAACAAACCAGAAGATAAAAACAATCACTTACAGGATGCCCGATTTTACGCTACAAGATACTACCATGTGAATTATGGATATCAATATAATACTTAACCTATGAAAAAACTTAAACAATTAAAGACCTGGTTTAAAAACTGGAAGCGAAGGAACGACCATAATTATCAAACCAAAAGACCTCTCAAATACAAAACCAAAAGACAAATCAAGAGAGTTAAAAAATTAGCGTTAGGAGCCCACGAAATCACAGGATTACAATACCACATCATGCCAATGGGTGAGAACGTAATAATTATTGATAACAACTGGCGCAAAGTTTACAATAAGTTGAAAGGAGTTAAGAAGGTTAACATAAACGATCTTCTTAGAATGGCTCATTTTAGCACTCCTTCAGGAAATAGAATGTTAAAGTAATTTGACAAACATTAAATAATTTCATATCTTTGTATTCGATGTAAGATTTTGTTCGATTAAAGGTTTGCCCCCGGTTCTGGACTGGGGGTTTTTTTATGCCCTAATTTGGACACTATTGCTTTATAATTTTTATTTGTTCTAAATAAGAATTAATATTGTGTAACAATTGTTACTAAATACAGCAATATGAACTTATTCAATAGACCAAAACAACTTACCACCTGGTCAACAATCCAAATGAAAGCTAATAAAACCGCAGAGATTAATATATCTGGTTTTATTGGTTGCCCTGAATGGTGGCAGTTTGATGCAGATATGGAAAAAGAATATGTATCTACTAAAGAAAAGATGCAAGCAGAGTTAAAGGAAATATCCAACCTTAAAGCAGATACCATAAAAGTAAATATTGATTCCCTGGGCGGTGATGTTAATCACGGTCAATCGATGTATTCAGCACTTGCAAAGAATCCGGCAAATATTGAGGTTGAATATACAGGGTGGTCAGCTTCCATTGCAACAATCATTGCAGCCGCAGCCACAGACAACAATATTACAATGTCCAACACGAACATGATTCTAATACACCAGGCAAGAGGTTGTGCATGTGGTGTTTCTTCTGATATGAGTCGTTATGCTTCATGGTTAGATAAGATTAACGGAACAATGGCAGGTGTTTATTCAGACCAAACAGGCAATACTAAGGAAGAAATGACAGCCTTAATGAATGAAAACAATGGTGATGGTGAATGGTTAACAGCCTCCGAGGCCCTTGAGGTAGGACTTATTAAACATATTACAGAGCCAATGAGGGCCGCCGCTCATTATGATTTGAGTAGGCTTGAAAAATTCGGGTATAAAGTACCACAAAATAAATTAAATAGTTTAAATATGAATTTAAGATTCGGTAAAAAAGAAGATACCGTTATCAATTCAACGATTGATAAAGACGGTAAAGTACTTTTGCATGAAGGTGAGTTGAAAGTTGACTCTGAAGTGCAATTGTCAGGAGCTACAACCGCAGAGGGTGACTATCCTCTTGAAGATGGACGCACCATTAAGGTTAATGCTGAAAACGTTGTTTCGGAAATTGTTGAGGTGCAAGCTGCAGCAACTAACGAAGGTATAACAGCGGAGCAAGTTACTGAGATAGTTGCTCAACTGCTTGTTGATTCTGAGGCTAAAACAGCAAAACTTATTGCTGATAGTATTGCAGAATTGAGAAGTGCAGGATCCACAAAGAAGGTTCCAAAAATTAAAAACTCTCAATCTATTGAGTTGGAAGTTGGAACTCAAGCAAGTGCACAGGCAAATATGCGTAAGCTTGCGGCCGACATTCAGAAGAAGAAAGAAGAACTAGCTAACGCTTAAAATTGTAAATCATGAATGTAGGAAATAGCTCATACGCAGGTGATTTTTTATCCTTTTTATATCAGGTTTTCACAGTAGGAAACCAAGTAATCGAAAAAGGAGTAACTAACGTACAGGTCGGAATTGCTCAAAAGAGAGCCTTACCCCGCCTTAGTCAAACTGAAGATCCAATAGGTGACTATACCTCCGGGGTTCCAGCCACTGAAAGTGTAACAACTACTTACGCGGAAAGAAGCATTGAACCTCAGAAAATGACTCTCTATGAAGAGTTTTTACCAGAGGACTTTCAAGATGTTTGGGAAAAGTGGCAGCCAGTTGGTGACTTTACCAATTTAATGCACAATCCTGAGTTCTTAGCTGATGTAATCGAACTTTACATGAACAATGGAGGTACGCAACTTTCGAAATTATTCTGGCAAGGTGACACTACTCTGTTAGCTAACGACCCACTTAATAAATTTAACGGTATTATCACACGTGCGAGTGCTGATGCTAACACAATTAAAGTAACACCAGCCGGAGCAATTACCCAGGCCAATGTTGCGGATCGTGTTGCTGAAGTTTGGAGCGCAATACCTGATAAGTTTATTGATGATAGCAACTATCAGATTCACATGAACACAACAGATTTTAAATTGTTACAACGCTTCAATAATGATGCGAAGAAAACAACGGTCGGTGTTCTTGATGAAGAGATTAGCATGCTATTCTTAAACAAAAGGATTGTACACTATTCTGGATTACCAAAAAATTATATAGTAGGTGCAAAAGGCGTGGCCGATGCTGCAACATCTAATCTATTCTTTGGTTTTTATGTTGAGTATACAAATGAGAATCCACGCATTGACTATAAAGAAAATGCAGGACGCTTGAGATTTGTGCGTATTGACCTTAAAGCCGATGCAAATTATAGAGAGTCTTCAGAAATCGTTCTTTATGAACCAGCTTAATAGATAGTGATATGAAAAAATTATTTTTAATTAGCTTGCTTTTTGTTGTACTAGGTATAACAGCAAGCGCACAGAAACAAAGCTATCCATTTGCTAACGACACGGTTCAAGCAGACACTTCAACTTATGCTGGTAATAGAGCAGTTGAAAAGTATTCAACCACAGTTGTTACTTTCACATTTGTTAAAGTAGATGTAGCAGATTCATTAAGTGTTGCGAAGATCCAAGGGTCAAATAATAATGTAAATTTTTATGATTTGGCTGATGCTTCGGCAAATTTAGCAGCAACTTCAACAGATGGTGTTTCACGTTTGTATGTCACAAATCCATTAGACTTATATTATAGGGGGTTTTTGGCTTGCGCATCAGGTGATACGGTCGCAGTAACTAACGCGATTTTAATAGTTAAGGAGGATTAAATATGAGCTGCAAATTAGATGCGGGCGTTACATTTGATTGTGATGCCCTCCAACAAGGAGGTATTCAGAATTATTTTTATATTCTGAATTACTCTGAGTGGAAAACAGCGACAGTTACTAAAGATACCGGGGTCACTGAAGAGATCACCGCTATCACATTAACTGAGACAGGGGCGGCAGCTTATAAAATCCAATGCCCTAAATCTTCGAATATAATCGGCACTTCTGTTTTGCGGGTTATTGATGGTGTTGATGGATTTGACGATCAGGTTGATGCAAGGGTAAACAATATTGACGCACTTGTTAGGCAAAATCTTGTGAGAATGAGATTTAACAAGGTTGTTATTATCATCCCTTTGCTTGAGGGTCGCGCTATTATATACGGTGGTAAAGTTGATGCAACACCGTCACCCGTTGGTGTTGGTATGCGTTTATCAGATTGGCAAGATAACCAAGGTGATGCTGGACTAGGAGGTACATTGCAATTTATTGCTAAAACTCCCGATGTTGATCCACCTGAAGTATTCGAAGCGCAAGTAATTGCGAGTACTGTAGATTTAGAAGCTTTATTAACTCCGGTTGTTTAATTTGTGAATTATGATAAATAGTTATAAATTAGCAAAGCAAAAAGGAAATACAGGATATAAAGGGAAGAGGTTGTCTGATGATAACCTCAATTCCTTTCCTGATAGAATCCTGAAAATCTGGCTAAAAGCTGGAATAATCAAAGAAGTTAAACAAACTAAAACCGAAAAGTAAATGACACCAGAACAAGAGGCTAAAATTAAAGCCGACAAGGCCGCTGCTGAAGCTGATAAGCTGGCCAAAGAGAAAGCCGACAAGGCCGCTGCTGAAGCCGCTAAACTTGTAGAGGAAGCCAAAATAAAAGAGCTTGCTCAAGATGCCCAGGATTACACCAAGTTTGCTGAATTACACCTTTTAATGTGTGATGAGAACGGTTTTGATCCGAAGAAAATCAAAAAAGCGGCTTATGAAAATTACCAGAAGCTTGAGAAGAAATTCAAAGAGTACAAAGGTAAGAAGCCAAAGAAAACAGCTAACGTATTCATGGGACTTGGTTTAGGCACTCGAAAAATCGTGAAAGGTTATGGAGTCCCCGAAACAATTCATAAGGAATTTGTTGACGCAAAGATTGCAGGCAGTTGGTTTTAGATATATAGGTTAATTATTGAGAGAGGTTGCTTTTTAGTAACCTCTTTTTTATTTGTATTTAATCTAATTAAAAATTAACTTTGGTAAAAATTCAAGATATGAGCGATGCAAGGTCGAATGCTTCAGGTTCATTCCATAATGATGATGGTGTTGTACAAGGTGATTTATTTGCAACTGTTAACACTGTCGAACAAGCTGTTTACGTTGAGAGACTTCCTAACCCTCTTTATTTATCGCGTGGCTCTGGTAATATTCTCTTATACGGAAAGGATAATCTCTATCCGGATAAGGTTGAATCAATGGCTCAACGTTCACAGAGTTGCAAAACAGCTATAAGAACATTAGGCAGATTTTTAGCAGGCCAAGGATTCAAAGAACAGGGCGGTCAGGATATAAATAAAATCATTGTTAATGATGACGGGGAAACATTATTTGATATACTCGATCACACTTCAATTGAAAAATCAAAATTCGGAGTTCCACTACATTTTAATTATAATGTTTTAGGCGAAATAATAGAGATTCAAGAAATTCCCTTCAAAACATTACGCTGGAAAAAAGACTTTTCAAGATTAGTATTCACACCAGATTGGAGCAAATCAGGCCGATTTAGTAAGAATGATAAGATTGAGTTCTATAAATTCAATCCAGAAACAGTACAGGAAGAAATTGCAGAGAGTGGAGGCATTGAGAATTATCCAGGACAAGTTTTATATTGGATTCCAGAAAGAAAAGAAATATACCCACTCGCAACATTTGATAGCGTACTTGATGATGTTCAGTTTGAGCATGAATCAGGAGTTTACAAACTCAGAAATATACAAAACGGTTTTTCTGCTAATTATGTTGAGATAACGCCAATGGCATTGACAAGCGGAAAAGAGCAAGAGGATAAAATAAAAGATGTTCAAAAGAGTAGAGGGGCTAACAATGCAGGAAGAACAAAAGTATTACCATTAAACGCCGCCTTTCTTGAGGCAATGGGTAGCCGTAAAATATTTGAAGAGATACCACGCATAGGAGTTGACAAACTATTTGAAAAGCAAAATAGTGAGAGTAGATCCAATATTTACGCAAGATTCCAACAACCACCAATATTAAACGGAATTGCTACTAATGGAATGTTTAATCAAGAGAGTTTTCAAGATGCTTTTCACTACTATAATTCAATCACTGAAAAAGATAGACAGGAGCTTGAAAGAATATTCAATTTATTTATGCCTTTTACTATTTGGGGCTTAGATAACTTAGAAATAGAGCCTTTAAATTTCCAATCAGCAACAGCAGAAGCGTTGATGGTTGAAGGTGAAGGAGGTGACGAAGTTAGCGCAGAAAGAGCAAAAGCACAGGCAAATTTAAAAGGTACTGTTGGAGGTGTTCAAGGTATATTAGAAATACAACGATCTGTAAGCGAAGGGACTACGCAATATGATGCAGGGCTTGAGATATTAGTCGAGATTTACGGTTTTGAGGAGGATAAAGCACGTAAAATATTAGGGGAACCAATTGATTTAAAACAAACCGATAAAACAATAGAGGAATAATGGCGAAGGTGATATTGACGCAGAGTAACGTCCAGGAATATAGGAATATTTCTAATAACTTTAATCAAGAGCGTTTCAACGCTTTTGCATTTGAAGTGCAACAAACTCAATTAAGGGAGTTGTTACGTGATCCTCTTTATACTGCTTTATATAATGATTTAAGTGAGACAACAGGCCAACCAACAGCACAAAAATATGTTGATTTAGTAGACGGTAAAGAATATGAGCTCGACAATGATACAATAATTTACTACGGTTTACGGCCTTTTCTTGCTTACCATTGGCTTGCTCTTAATGTTCGTGAGGGTGATTACTTCCAAGCTGACTACGGAAATATACAATTTCAGGATAACCCACAAGATAACATGACTAAAATCAATCAGAAAACAATAGACCGTATTAACTCAGCATACTTCAAGAATATTACTTCTTACCGTAACAATATTGTCGAATTTCTTAATGAAAACGATTCAACTTATCCAGAATGGGAAGGAAGAGCAGAAAACAAACCAAAAACATCATTTAATACACTAACAATTTGAAATCATGAAAAAGTTATTCACATTATTGTTTTTATTTGGACTAATTCTAAATAGTTACACACAGGATTCTAATTATGTTTATCAAGAAAACGGGATGATTCGCATAGATAATTTAGAGACTACGCCGTTATTTATGACTCCTGGCATGGTTAATTATAGGTTGGTGCGGGATAACTTCATTTTAAAAGATGGAATTACAAAGCAGGAATACAATATAGGAACCTATTCAGAGATATTTAAAACAGATTCATCAACATTCAACACTCAAGATGAGGCCATTGATTATTTAACAACAATATTAAATAGGGTTGTTTCTGATGTTTCAGTGCAAGACCAGACAACACAAGCGGTAATAGTTAATTTTAATCGTATAGCAGAATCAACAACTTTAGCAGCTGATCGAGCCGTTGGCGACACATTTATAACAGTATTGGACACTTTAGGATCTGCTAATAACACCTACGTAGTGATATTTAACCCAACATTGAATAGGTTTTCAACATTTAATACGTTATCTAAAAACATAGATACTTTATTTCTTGACACTCCTTTAGATGTTGCCTATGATTCGGCTTCATTTGTTGATTTAACAGATAAAAATTTGGCCGTTGACGGCAGTCAAGCAACACAAACATTTGGATTAAGGGGGGTTTCTCCTTCACCTATTGGAATTACTATTGACGTAACGAGAATAATATTTACATGTACAACCACTTCGGCGGTTGATTTATCAACATTTGCAGATATAGCCGGGGGTATAACTAACGGGTTAGTATTACGAAAACGTGACGGCACGTACTATAATATATTTAACGCGAAAACAAATCAAGACTTAGCCGGGTTGATGTATGATTGGGATGTTGCATCTGCCACTAACCCACAACAAGGACAAGACGGTTTTACATCACGTTTAACATTTGGTGGTCAATCTAAAATTGGGGTAGTTATAAGACTTGCTCCGGGAGAGGATTTAGAATTTTTAGTACAAGATGATTTATCGAGTATAATTTCATTTTTAGTTGTTGCTGAAGGTCACATTGTAGATCCATAATGAGTGAATTACTATACAATACCGAAAAACTAGTAGAGCAATTCAATCAATCGATAAGGGATGATTTAAGCTCAAAAGGCATTGATAACACTCAAGAGGCTGCAAATTCAATGCGTATTGAGGTTAATGAGCGCAAAAATTCTGTCACTTCATACGGTATTTTCTACATGTATTATCTTGATAAAGGTCGTGCCCCTGGGAGATTTCCCCCTGTAGATGTTATAACAGAGTGGGCAGTTAACAAACCTGTTGAGATTTCACCTTATTTAATTGGTCGTAAGATTGCTAGAGAAGGAACAGAGATTTTTAAAAATAGTTCTAAGGGTATTGAACTTGATAAGAAGAGAAAAGCATTACTTGACGAATTAAACCGCGAGGCTCCAAGGTGGGCCAAACAAGATTTATTAGTAAAAATGAAAGGTATTAATAAGATATGAGCGTAGCAGTAACAGAAAGCCCGGTTATAACTGAAGGCGGCATTGTGAAGAACTTATTTGCTGGCTTTCTTCCTGTAGAGTACAAATTTAAAAGGGAGGATTTATCAATTACTTCTGTTGGGTTGGGCGTTGGTTCATTCGTTCGTATTACAATTGGCAGTGATTTAACAAGTATTCTATCTATTGGCGATCAGGTTTATCTTAATGCTATTGGAACAACAGGTTATCAATATGATGAAACTGGAACCATAACCGCAATTACAGCAAACACAATTGATGCGGAAATTAATTTTGTTGAAAGCTCTAATACTGGATACATAAATTATCTAAAAAATTGGCACTTAGAATGTGAATTAATCGACCCGGATAACTCATCAATAAAGATTTTACCCTTCTCACTAATTGACGACGGGGACAATGCCGGAAATGTAACAATTGATACATCTATTGCAAATGATTTAAACATAATTTTCTTTGAATATATCACCCAACTACTTGAAGAATCAAGGGTTGTTTTCAAAGTTCAGTATAGAGAAGTATATGAGGATAGCTCAACAACATTCACACTAATTGATCAGGAAATAATATTATACTATGGAACTGAGCAGGCAGAATATGAAAGCTTAATTAATGAACTTGACGAACCAAAACTATGGAAGGGTTATCCATATGGTATTATCTTGACTCATTCTAAATTAAACAATGATGGGTCCGGTTTAGCAATATCATTTGATGAGCTTGACATTAACCAAAGTCTTTTAGTAGCTGACAATGCAATAACAACTTTGAACGCTTCAGAACAAGGATTGTTTTTTATTAATCTGGATAAAGATTTTGTTTATGATTCAGATACAGAATATATTGAGTTTGTGGCTGAGTATTCAACATTACCAGATTTTAGCCCTGACGATTTTAGTAGTGATTTTAAAATAACTTAGATATGGCAAACAATAGAGATGAGGTAGCAGTATTTATTGAGGCATTAGCCGCAATTGTTGACCTTGAAGAACTAAAGGAGGTGCTTAATGATAACTTTTGTCAGAGCTTGACATTTCGCAAAGATGTAACTTTTGCAGATACAGCCGCAGGAACCAAAACATTAGATTTTACTGATATTGATTATATAACAGTAACACAAAGCGCAAATAGCACCTACACATTGAGTAATATTGCGCAAGGTGAAATTAAATATTTGAAATTAACTAAATCAGCGGGTCACACTGTAGACTTTACCGGGGCAACTGATGTGTCACAAAGGCAAGATTATATTGATAACACTGTAACAGATGTTATTTATCGCATTACCAATAAGGATAATTCTATTTATATAGAGTCTGTTAATGTTGATAACAATATTGAGCTTAAACAAAAAGTAATTCAAATTGGTGATTGGAATATGGATACTACAATTTCAGTGAGTATTGCACACGGAATAAGTGATTGGACTAAAATAAAAGTTGTAGATGTGCAGATATATGCGGATGATGATGCAGCGATTTGGCCTGAAGCTTTTAGTCTTAATGTTGTTGAATCGTCAGCGGTTCCAGGTAGCGCACTAGCAATGGATGGAGCTTGGATATTAAAAGGAGCTAATGTATTTATGAGTAGAGTTACAGGCGGCCAATTTGACACAACAATATTTGATAAAACATCATATAATAGAGGGTTTATAACTATTTGGCACGAGGAGTAATGAAATTCATTAAGACAAAACGCTATCCTGCAAAGGGTTTTAATGCAATTACACATTGGCCATTTGTTTTTTATAAGAAAGATAATCTTATAATGAGAAGGCACGAGTCGATTCATGGAGAGCAACAAAAGGAATTGTTGATTGTTTTCTTCTATCTGATATACTTCATTGAATGGATTTTTAAAGGTTATCGAGGTATATCATTCGAAAAAGAAGCATATAAACACCAAAGCGATCCAAACTATTTAAAGAATAGGAAACACTTTGCACAATGGCGACAATAAACACAAAAATAATCAAGGTTGAGACACCAACAAGCGAGTCAGATTCGAATTATGAAGAGTTTGAATTTATGCTTGGTTGGTATTCCAGAACAGGCAGCTATATGAATTATTTGTTTACTGATTGGGAAGAATCGCAGGATGTAAGTGCATCACCTGTTAATTTACAAACAGAGTCAAAACTTCAAAATATTATTTCATCAGAAGAAAGACCTATTAAATTAGTTGCCGAAGATTTAACACTTAATGATTTGAAAGTTTTAAGTTCTATTCTTGTGGCTAAAAAAATTATAAGGGTTTTCAAAGATGGTACAACTGAACGTGTCGGGATAGTTGGAAATCCTAACAGATGGAGACAAACAAACGGACGATATAATTTGACATTCAATATTATTCAATATGAATTAGCTCTTGCAAAATGAGATTAGAGATAAACGGAAAGGAAGCGGATTTGGGTAATAATGTAATTGCTATTACCAGGAAGGCTATAGACCTTTCAAACCTTTCTTTGCGCAATATTGATACGACGAATCGGCTTAAACTACCAAAAACTAATACTAATCAAGAGATTTTTGAGAGTGCTGATCGTGTAGAAACAAATGGATCGGGATTGGATAAACTTTATACAGCCAAATTAATAGATCAATTCTTTATTTTTAATGGTGTTGGATTTCTCAACGAGGCAAATGATTCATATCAATTTCAATTATCCGAAAGCTCCAAAGAATTATTTGAAAATCTAAGCCAGCTTATTAACCGCTTACCCTGGGATCAATATGATTTCACATTCAATGATACATCTTACAACGCTTTGAATTCTTTATCAATTACAAATGTATGGATTTGGCCTATAATTGCTATGCATGAAGAAAAAACAGAGGATAAAACCCGTTTTACTTCAGGAGATGCAGGGTTAACATACTCAAGGCCTTGTTTTTCATTTGAAAGAATATTGATTGATGCTATTGAGGCGCAAGGATGGACTATTGATATTGATACTGGTATCCTTGAAAAGATTGCAATTTCTTCCAATGCCGCAGTATTTTATGTGACTAGTTATCAAAAAACACTTGATACTACATTAAGTCTATCGGGTGAAGAAAATTTATCTGGGTTAGATACAAATGATTTTGAATTTAATGTAACAACAGCTAGTACAACCGTAACCATAGGAACCACGCCCACTATTTTTAGGCTCAGAGGTGATATTGAGGCTGAAACTGATGTAACAATAAAATTTATTAGCACATCATCACCAAGCGGAAAGCAACAAACAAAAGAATTCTTTGTTTCTAAAGAGCAAACATTTATTGATTTGAAAACAAGTACTTTCAAAGCTTCAGGAAGCGACACTTCTGTAAATGTCCAGGTAACAATTAATGGTTCCGGTGATTTCACTTTTGATAGTACTTTCCTTTATACCATCATCGAAGAACAAGAGCTAGGTAATATATCAAGCAATAATCTTATTGGATATCGTGTTAAAGCTTACGATAATATGCCAGAAAAGGAGCAGGTTGATATATTCAGGGATGCAATAAAAATAACAAACAGCATTATCGAACCTGATTCATTTAATAAAGTCATAAAATTAAGGAGTCTTAAAAACTTATCAAAACTTAATTCAATTGATTGGTCTGATAAATTTGATGCAGATAATTTTTCACAAACAAATCGGATTTCAGGATATGCCAAGCTTAATAATCTTATTTATGATAATGATGATACGGTGCAATCTGATTTAGGCGAAGAAACATTTACGATTAATAATGAAGCCTTACAAGACATTGTAGATGTGTTGCAATTAGAGTGGGGAGCGTCAGAGGAATTCGAGATTGAAAACGCAAATGAAACTATTGCTGGTTTCGAAATATACGATGATACCGAAAGATTAAACGAAATCAATAATAGATTAGTCTATATGATTGATGAAACAGAAGGAGCCTCGACATTATTAGGAAGATTCCTTCAATTAGATTGGAGAACATTGAAAGCTAATTATTATCAGAATTGGTTAGACTCTTTTTATAGGCTAAGATTAATCGAAGGTGTTGCAGATTTAAACCAACTTGATGTAATTGGTCATGATTTCTTAACTTTGGTTTATATTGAGCATTTTAAAAGTAATTTCTTTGTTCAAGTAATGGAGGATTTTACACCAGGAAAGATGACAAAAGTAGAACTATTTAAGTTTTTATAATATGGCTGACGAAACGATTTTAATTGATGTAGAATATAATACTGATGAGGCTGAGAAAGGAATTGATGATCTTACTCAATCAATCGAGGGATTAACCGTTGCCCAAGCTCAATTAAAAGATCAGGTTGAAAAGGGTCAGATCTCAGATGTTGAAGCATCAAAGCAAAAAGCTAAAATACAAACCCAATTAGGAGCCGAAAAGAAACAACGTAAAGATTTAATTAAGATAGTACAATCCGAAAAAGGAAGTCGTGATCAATTAAAGCAAGCAATTAGCCAATTAATAAGGGAAAGGAATTCTTTAAACACATCTACAAAAGAAGGTGCAAAACGTTCTGAAGAGCTAAGAAAGAAAATTAATAAGCTTGATAAGGCTTATCAAAAATCAGGAACCCAAACAGAGAAAGCAAAAGGTAATATAGGTAAGTACGGGCAAGCCATGAGCGGGTTACCTGGCCCAATTAGTAGTGTAATTACAATGATGAAAACGCTTGCTAAAGTAATATTTGCAACACCATTAGGTTGGCTTATTGGTCTTATTGCAGGAGCAGGAGCCGCTTTAAAATCATTTTTCACAGGCTCCGCAGAAGGCCAAGAGCGTTGGAATAAAACAATGAATAAGGCTAAAGGTGTGGTGAGTGTCTTTAAAGATCAATTAATTAATGCCGGGAAAGGTATATCTGACTTTACAAAAAATATAAGAGAATCCGAAGGAGGGATAAAGGGTTGGGCTAAAAATTTAAAAGATAAGGCTCAGGCAGGACTTAAAAAATTTGGTGAAGATGTTAAAGATAACGGGCTTTGGAATACCTTAAAAGACAACGCAGGCAAAGCCATTGATGCAGTAAAGGGTAAACTTGATGAATTAAATGCAGATTTAGAAGAAAACTTAAAGAGAGCCGAGACAATTGCAGCAAAACAAAACGAATTAAGAAGAGATGAAATAAGCTCCTTAACTGATGTTGCAATGCTTAACAGAGATATCGCACAATTAAGAGCAGAGGCAGCAGACAGAGAAAATACAACAGCACAGCAAAGATTGGATCTACTTGATGAAGCTATCAATAAACAAAATGAGATATTAGCTATTGAAGAGGATCTTGCAGCCGAAAGGGTACAGATTCAGAAACTTGAAATGGCTCAAGGTGAAAATAGGCTTGAAGATTATGAAAAACTTGCAGAACTTGAGAAGGCTCAAATTGATTTAGAAACTACAAATGCGGAAAGGCGCAGGAGATTCCAGAGCGAAAGACAGACAGCTATTAATCAGATTAATGCAGAAAAACAAGCTGAAAAAGAATTAGCCCAAGCCGAAATTGATGAAGAAATAGAAAGAGAGCTAGAAAATATTGATTTAATGCTAGAAGCTGAAAAGGAAGCAGCTAGAAAATCAGTAGAGATAAATCTTGAAGCTCAAGAACAGCAAACAGAAGATACAAAAAACCAAGCCGCTGCCAGGCGTAATATTTTAAAGCAATCTATTAGTGCAATACAAGATATCACAGGTCAAGCCACTCAGTTTTTAATTGACCAAAATAACGCTAAATTACAAGCTGAATTAGCAGCCGCAGGAGATAATGAAGAGAAAAAAGCAGCAATTGAAAAGAAATTTGCTAAAAGAAATCAGAAGTTAGCAATAAGGCAAGCTATTGTTAAGGGTTCATTAGTATTTTTAAATGCTTTATTGACTCAGCCATTTATCCCGGCTGGTATAATTGCAGCAGGCGCAGCCGCAACAGCAACAGCCTTTCAAATAGCAACAATCAGAAATCAAAAATTTGCTAAAGGCGGTAAAGTTCCACTCGCTAAAAAAGGCGCAAGCTTTGGAACTTTCGAAGGCCCAAGTCACTCAGGCGGTGGAATAGATTTATTCACAGGTTCCGGGCGGCATGTTGCCAACGTAGAAGGAAAAGAAAACTTTTATGTTCTTAATAAAGATGCTTCAGCCTATATTAATTCACTGAGTGATATTAACCAACGCATTGGCGGTGGTGTACCTTTGTCAAGTAAAAGAGGCCGTATGCAGGACGGAGGGCAAGCTGACATTCAACAAGAATCACCAGCACCAAACATAAATAACATTACAGAGAGTGTAATTAGAAATCTTCCTCCGATAGTCGTACAAACGGTTGATATTAAAACAGGTTTGGAAGATAGACAAGATGTAATTGATGTATCAGTAGTATGAAAAGAAACAAAGAACTTTTGAATATACGTGTAAGCTTGGTGAAACAAGCAATCAATAATCCTAAAAAAGCGGCTAAAGAATTACATCAATTAGCTGAAGGATTAGGGAATACTAAAACAACTAGTGATACGGTTTATGCACTTAGTCGTATTTTCGGAGTATCGGAGAAAACAATTTTAAGAGACATAATAAAAGAATGATAACATTAACCATTAACAAAGAGAAAAAAGAAGTGCCTTCAATGGATGAGCTAACAGTTAGTCAATTCATTGAATTATCTAAAAAAGATGTGAATATTGTTACTTATTTATCCGTTACACTGGGGATCGATTACAAAGCGGCTTTTAATTTAAAGGTAAAAGGCACAAAAAAACTATTAAAAAGGTTGGGAGTATTGGAGGATTACACTAAAATATCACCACCAAAAACCATGATAATAGGTGAAGAACTGATTATTTTTAAAGATATTGATTTATCAACAGTAGGACAAAGATTCATGATTGAGGAAAACGCCAGGAAGTTAAAAGAAGAGGAATTACTTTGTTTTATTTTAGCAACTGGCATTGTCGATGATCCGATGAATATTGATAATATCAACGAATTAAAGGATAAATTATTGAAGGAGCCATACAAAAAAATACTTCCAACCGCTTTTTTTTTGGCCAATCGTTTTTTAATTGGCAGAAAAGGCGCAATGAATTATTTGAAGATGTCAAGACAATTGATAAATATGAGGCTCAACGAGAGCAAGCAGGGATTAAAAAACTTAGTCCACATATTAACTTTTATGAAATTCAAACGCTTTGCAAACTATTGAACCGGAATGATGACGAGGTTTTTGAGCTAAACGATGTGTATGCAACCAAAATATTGATTGGCAACAAAGAAAGTGTTAACTTTGAAAATAGATTTGGCGAAATGATAAATAAACAAAAATGAGTTTAACAAGTGACATATCCGATATTGTAGAAACCAAATACCCTGATGCTCATTATATGTTAAGCTCATGGTTTAAAGCTAACCGGGCAAGTTTTGACATTGCTTCAATGACTCTTGATACTCCTTTAATCATTCTAAATAACGAGATACCAAAAGATAAATCGATTGAACAAAATGCCAGCATATTAGCCGGAACCAGAATAATAATGCAATTTCTTGTCAAGGCTGACGACTCAGTTTATGCAACTGACCTAGAAATGAACGCAGCAATTGAAGAGCTTGAAATAATTGCAGATGAAATAATGATACAGATTTATCAGCTTGATAGCATTAGGTTGCAAGGCTCTGAAGTTCAGCAATATAGAATAACACCTAAATTTAAAGTATACAATTCTGTGTTGGTTGGTGTTGAAGCTGAAGGAAGATTTAAAGAGAATCAAATTAGAAATTGGTGCAGGGGTGGTAATGAGTTATTGAGTTCTGATATAGCCGGCGCAACCGTTGAAGATGGTTTTATACCAGATGAAGAAACAACTATAAAACTAGGATAATGAAAAGAATACTTTTATATATCGCTATATTTTTATCAATTTATAATTGTGCTGTTGAAGATACTGAGCAAATTGATTATTATTTAGCAGATACAACAATGCAGATCTGGTCCGAAAAATTCAATTCAGGAATTAAGGGAGTTAATAATGACACTATACTGTTAGGTGTTGATAGCCTTTTAACTTGGAGCATAAAAGTTAATACATATATTTATGCTAAAACTCAAAATTCATTAGATACAATAATTTATGGATCGGATGATTTTGAAACATGGCGAAATAAATTTAATTATGCTGTAAATGACACGAATATCTATAATATAAATGCTATTACTTATTTTAATCGTGAATATGAAATACATGTTCCTTACAAATTACCAATTTCAACCGCTTTTGATGATTTAGACACTGTTTTGAATAAAATCAAACTCCTATATGTATTCTACGGCTATTCAGATTCAAGCACAATGCACTCATGGGTAGGTGATGACGCGATAAGTTATCCAGAAAACCAAAAACCTCACTTTTTTAGAAACTCGGGACTAGAGGGAATTAGATATGGTTCATTTGTAAATCACGCATACGCTAATACTAATTATAATCCATTCACCGAAGGAATAGAAGATAGCGTTGTTTATGGAATATATACCAATGATTTATATAAATACGATGATAACGGAAATCAATTTGGGGCTTATGATTTATCAACCATTGCAAACATACAAATCGGTAGAAAAACTGGAGATGTTGGATTCACTAAAAACACATTTGTTAATACAACCACTCCAATAACAACTGTATCATCAAAAATAATCGGGGCTTTTCATTTAATTAGAAATGCTGATAGTGTGATTGTAATCGATGAGGATAACAATAGATTGTATAATAATATACGCACTTATGTGGGTGCTCCTGATGAAGACATATATCTCAGTTCAATGAATCAAGATAATAGTATTATTAACACGACCAAGAACACAATTAGCTATTTTTATGTTGCTGAATATTTAACAGACTCAGAAGTCGCTGTAATTAATAATGCTTTAAATAATTACATAGGATCGTTTAATGCTGAAACAATAACCCACGAAAACGATTATGTACAATATAAGGTCAATAGGGTAGCGAGTATCAATGTAAATAATCCGATTATTTTATATCAAGAGGCAGCGAAGAAGCTAATTTATACGAATGACACAATATATTTAAGTTTAGACAATGGCTCAACATATCCATACAAGCAATTTTTTAACGTAGCTAAAAAAGTTCAAACCGCTTTTGTATCAGATGATAATGTGGTGAGCTTTTTTAATGAAAATACAGCTTACTATTCAGATGACTCATTAACGAGTATTGTAACGGGTTCAGTAATTGAAAAAGACGGCACACCATTTACTTTCCATACTCCTGTTAATCCAGATTTTCCGGGGCTATACTTTAATGAAGTGGGAAGAATAAAGGCTGGTATGATTGAAGGCAGATATATATTAACCGTTGGAAATTACGGGAATGTAAGTGGTGGAGCTGTGCCAACTATATTATGGTTTAGTGCCGATACAGGCCGAACGTGGCGTGTAGGTTATGAGTTCGGACAAAATCCTGATGTTAGGGACGACGGTACAACGGATGGAGGTACAACGGGTAATTTGTTAGGTGATGCAGGAAACCCAATTATCGCTAGGCATATACACGATTTTACTTTTGCCGAAGATTCAATTGTATTCTGTACAGGAGATGCTGAAAACGAATCAAAATTATATCGAAGTTACTTTATAAATGACTCAACACTATCAACCGATACGATTGCAAGTTGGTATGATGCAGGAAGGTTTAAGGCAGGTGGGATTCATTGGGAAAACGATTCATTGACTTTAGTCTCAGATGATAATTTAGGTAAGAACGACCAAGGTGTGTATAGAATGGCTTATGCTAACATCAAAAATATTCTGAATCATAGAACATTAATAGATTTATCTAATTCAGGCGCAAATTTATATGAATCAAACGATACTATAATTATAACAACTAATCAAAGTAAATTATTAATATCTGTTGATGACGGTAACACCTGGACTCCTGAGTTTCAATTGAGCGAATTAAATATTATTTCAGGTAATAGCTTTTATGTAAATATAAAACCAGTTGATTCCGATGGTTGGTTTAGTGTTTCGGATAATGGAAAAGCTTTCAGAGACGAATTCCAGGGAGGAACAATTTTGATTAAGATAAAATAATGGAAGAACAAGCGGGTATATATCGATTTACATTTTACGAAGCTAAAGGGCTTTCGTTGTTTTATATTGATGAGAATACCATTAGGGATATTTCAAACACCGGGCAAGTTGTTGAGGTTGAAAATTCCGATTGCTACACTATTGATTTAGGTTATACTTTTGAACACAGAAGATCTGGAAACAATCGATTAACTTATAAAAATACAATTACCTGGAAGCAAATCGGATTTATTAATTCTAATTTAGACTTAATAAACATACTGAAACAATCAATATACGGGTGGGTTCCGGTCTTGGAATTTTACAATAACTCACAAAAGATTATTGAGAATCCCTTTAAGTTTGTTGATTCTGCCATTGATAACAATGTATCAAATCACTACAACATACAATTACAAAACATTATTTTCGGCAAAAGAATAAAGGATTATACACCTGTTACGGCTACAAGTGGATTTATTTCAACTGATGTGCCTGGGGGTAATATACCAGACGGGACAATCCCGGACGGTTCTGAAACAATTAAATTAAATTAAAAACGAGGATTATGAAACTATTTAGAGAAGATGACCACCCAATTAAACCAACAAAACCAACTGAGGATAACCCTGAGGAAAATAATGACGAGGATTAATTATGCTTACACTGATAGGTATAGCGATAATTGCTCTTGCAGAATGGCTATTTGACTATAAGGCGGTTGGGGGATCGACTAATTGGTCAATATTTTATTTTGCAAGTATTTATTTGTCCGTAGCTTTAATTTCGGTTGATTTATTTATAAGAGCTAGTAAATCGATAAAGTATACAGGCATGGCTTTTGCTATATTTTTTGTTGTGTTAGCAATTTATGAACTTACTTTTATCAACGTGCCATTTGATGATTACATTGTAAGTGTGAACGAAAATAAGTTAAGAATAATTACAACAGGGTTAATGTGTATTGCTCTTTTGTTCATAAATTTACTGGCATGGGGAAAAAGACTCTGGAAGACATAGCGAAATTAATTTTAATGAGCTTTATTACATTTATCTTAACATCTGTTGGAATTAGAAGAACAATGTTAGATAGTAAGATGGATAAGATTGAATATGAAGCTGACCAAGAAAAAAGGTGGAATGCTCATGATGAAGTGCAGAAAAAAAATGATGAACGAGCACAAAAAACGTTTGATATGGTACTTTTTCTTTATGAAAGTGAGATTTCTAAAAAGGATAATTAATGGAGAACTTCGGAAACTATATAGATGTTCTTATTCAAGCTCCAATTGCTGTTATATTGATGTTTTATTTATACAAAAACAATCAACAACAAATAGCTTTTTACAAGCAAGTATTGGATGATCAGGGTAAGCTTATAGATAAGACCACCAACGCACTAAATGAAGCTATCAAAATAATCAAACAACAAGAAAGAAAATGAAAAAAATAACCACACTACTGCTTTTTAGTCTGGCTCTTATGGCTGCAACATGCCAGGAGCCGGACACTATTATTTGCTATTCTGAAGATGATATGCAGATGGAAAGACAATTGAGATATGATACTATAGAGTATTTTGAAAATCTGATTGCTTCAATGAATGTTCGATCAGATACTTTTGATTTGAGTTTTGAAAGTTCCGGAATAACCGTAAATGCAAAGCGAAATAATAATGATGTTTGGCTTTCTATAATTGAAGGCGAAAAACGCAGTCACTTATGGAGAATTGACAATAATATTGAGGTTAGGTTTGCAGTAGATTCGATTCAAGAACAGACATGGTTGCCGGAAGATAGAATAATAAATTACTAATTATGTATAAATTTAGCGCAAATAGTATCGAGAGATTAAGCACTTGCCATGAAGATTTACAATTATTGGCAATTGAAGCTATAAAAGCAAGCCCTTACGACTTCGGAATAACTCACGGACATAGAACATCCGATGAACAAAACGAACTCTTCCAGAAAGGCAGAAACAAGCCCGGAAAGATAGTTACTTATGTTGATGGATATATCAAGAAATCAAAACATAATT
>Ga0209475_10001999_pt1 | contig 22344 bp, 17 predicted proteins | sample tdDd471_FD_187128 | JGI IMG/M metagenome (GOLD analysis project Ga0209475, IMG submission 187128) | Marine sediment microbial communities from the Atlantic coast under amendment with organic carbon and nitrate - tdDd47.1 (SPAdes)... | ecosystem: Environmental > Aquatic > Marine > Coastal >... | reverse complement strand
AGCCAATCTTGTTGTTACCCACCCAAATACCCCTGTTTCTCTCATCGCGAGCTGCTTTAACCCCGAAATCAGCTGCACTGGCAATCATCACCTCTTCCAGCATATCGACGTAGGACTTGACCGATAACCTCGCCTCACGCAAATGTATAATTGGATAGACTACAACCTGCCCTGGGCCGTGATAGGTGATATCCCCTCCCCTTTCGGTTTGAACAATATCAACCCCCCTATTCTTGATAAATTCTTCTCCGACCGTAAGACTCTCACGCCCACCCCTTTTGCCAAGGGTAAAGACAGGTGGGTGTTCGGTGACAAGGAAGATGTCAGTTCTCCCTTTTTCGCGATTACGCCACTGAACACAATCCACCTGGAACTGATGAGCATCCCGGTAATCCATTGTCCCCAAATCAATAAGGTAGGTATTCATTAGACACTCGCAATTCTTGCAGCCTGTTAATTATCCACACAGGCAGGGGTTTCTTGCAGCCTGGGTTTCATCTAAACGTTTCACCTTGAAGCGACTTGGAGAGTTATGCAGCAACTCGGGATCATTTGCAGCTTCCTTGACAACCTTTTTCACAACCTCTATGAAGGTGTTGAGTTCCTCAAGGCTCTCTGTCTCAGTTGGCTCGATCATGATAGCTCCGGGCACAACGAGTGGAAAATAGATGGTTGGAGGATGGTATCCGCAATCCATCAGACGTTTTGCGATATCGAGAGTTGTAACATGATTTTCCTGCTGATTCTTATCTGAGAAAACTGCCTCATGCATACATGGTCTATCATAGGCCAAATGGAGATGATCCTTGAGCTTTACCTTGACATAGCTGGCATTAAGTACCGCATATTGACTGGCTTTTTTCAAGTATTCTGCACCCATACACAAAATGTAGCTATAGGCTCTGACCAAAACACCATAGTTACCGTGGAAGCCATGCATACGACCGATGGAATCTGGTCCCTCCTCCTGTCGGTACGTTGAGCCATCAAACTCAACCCTTGGAGAAGGTAGAAATTTTTTCAATTCTTCAACCACGCATACAGGACCGGCACCAGGACCTCCACCACCATGCGGAGTAGAAAAGGTCTTGTGCAGATTGAGATGAAGAACATCTATACCGCACTTTTTAATATCGGCGATACCCATGACTGCATTCATGTTGGCACCATCTCCATAAACCAGACCGCCTTTTTCATGTACTATCTCAGCTATCTCGCGGATATTCTCCTCAAAAAGCCCTAAGGTGTTTGGGTTAGTTATCATGATGCCTGCTGTTTCTTCGTCCATCAACTCTCGAATTTGTTCTACATCGAGGATGCCTCGTGCGCCTGATTTTATAGGTACCGGCTTGTAACCACAGAGAGCTGCACTGGCAGGATTAGTGCCGTGTGCTGTGTCTGGCATGAGTATTTTGGATCGTTTTTTTCCTTTGCTTTGGTGGTATGCATCAAAAATCAGCATCCCTGCTAATTCTCCGTGGGCACCAGCAGCAGGCTGAACGGAGACAGCATCAAGGCCGGTGATCTCGGCAAGGAAATTTTGTAACTCATAGATTATACGCAGTGTCCCCTGGCAATATTCATCATCGAGCAGTGGGTGCGCTGAGGTGATTTCTTCTGCTGCAGCATGTTTTTCGTTTATTTTGGGATTGTATTTCATAGTGCAGGATCCTAAAGGATACATGCCCGTATCAATACCAAAATTCCACTGGGAAAGCCTGGTGTAATGTCGTACCACCTCACCTTCGCTCAAATCGGGAAAATCTGGACCTTCACCGCACAGCTCTTTCGCAAGCGAGGCAGATGGGACATCACTCTCAGGGATACTCATCCCATTTCTACCTTTTTTCCCTTTTTCCCAGAGGAGAGGTTCCTCCATAATCAGTCCACTTCTTCCTGGCCCATTGTTCATTTTTTCACCTCACTGATAACTGTATCCAAAACTTCTTTTGATGCGGTCTCGGTAACACAGAAAAGATATCGGTTGTCAAATCCGGGGTAATACTTGCCAAGGTTTAAGCCGGCAACGATCTTCTGATCCATTAGCCTCTTCTGTACAGGGCTGTAATCATTTTTAAACTCAACAACAAATTCATTAAATGTGGGTGCTGAGAAACAAACCGTGGCACCAGCATCTGATAGTCCCTGTTTCAGATACTCCGACCTATCATAATTTAACCTGGCCAGTTTCCTTAGCCCCGTACCACCAAGAGATGCCATATACATAGCAGCTGTGAGAGTACAGATCCCCTGGTTAGAACAGATATTGGACGTTGCCTTTTCACGTCTGATGTGTTGCTCCCGAGTAGCAAGCGTCAAAACATAGCCTCTATTGCCTTCAATATCCGTCGTCTCACCAACCAGACGACCTGGGAGATTGCGAATGTATTTTTGTTTACATCCAAACATACCTAGTCCGGGGCCACCAAAAGATTTGGGCATACCAAAGCTCTGTCCTTCACCGCAGACAATATCAGCACCAGCACTGCCAGGATTCTTCAGGAGCCCAAAGGCCAGCGGTTCAGAAAAACCGGCCACAAAAAGTGCACCAGTTTGATGGATTGCCTCTGCAGCGAGTTCCAGCTCTTCAATGACGCCAAAAAAGTTAGGAGACTGCAGAGCCACTGCGGCTAAATCATCCCTACCTGCAAGAGAAGAAAGATCTGTTTGGCCATTTTCAAGAAATGGTAATTCAATAATTTCAAATTCTGTGGGGTGAAAATAGGTCCGAACTACCTCACGAAAATGTGGGTGTATTGCAGCCGACATAGCCACACGTTTTTTCTTTTTGGCAATACGTAATCCCATGAGCAAGGCTTCCGCCATAGCAGAAGCCCCGTCATACATAGAGGCATTGGCCGCATCAACACCTAGCAACCTTGCTGTCAGAGTTTGGTATTCGAAGAGGCCCTGTAAAGTACCCTGGGCCATTTCTGGCTGATAGGGTGTATAAGCGGTTAGAAACTCGGAGCGCCCCATGACACTAGGGATTGTGCTCGGGATATGATGCTGGTATCGCCCAGCACCAATAAGTACCGTGTGGTCAGACGAAACTTTCATCATCGACCGGATCTCGGCCATGTATTTATTGAGGTCCCACTCTGTTTTAGGCGCGGGCAGTGCCATTTCCTTATCATAACGACACGATTCAGGTACGGTCCTGAAGAGTTCTTCAAAATCCTTTACCCCAATAGCGTCAAACATGTCCCGAACATCTTCATCGGTGTGCGGCAGGTATCGCATGGTATATCCTCACTCTTAGAATTGACTTCCATCCACAGAGATTATTCGCCCTTCAAAACAGCAAGGTATGAGTCGCGATCGTGAAGCTGCTCAATTTCCTTGACATCTTTAGGTTTTATCTCAATTATCCATCCACCATAAGGGTCTTGGTTAAGCAGTTCAGGTGAATCTTCAAGGTCTTCATTTATTGCCACAATTTCTCCACCAATAGGTGCGTAGAGCTCAGAGACCGCCTTGACTGATTCCAGTGTGCCAAATTCATCACCTTCGTCAAAGTTGTCGCCAATCGAAGGCATTTCAACAAAGACGATATCCCCAAGTTGGTCTTGGGCGTAGTCACTAATGCCAATTCTGATAGTGTCACCTGTGACTTTGGCCCATTCATGATCTTTTGTATAACGTACATCTTCGGGTAAATTCAGCTCTTGAATCTCTTTCATAGAATCTCCTCCATTTTTTACAACATTTCTCTCATGGGCCGTCTGGCTGTCCTGTCCGGCCGGATATCACGACGAATTTCAACTTTGATTTTTCGTTTACCGTCAGTGAGCATCACAATGTCACCTGGCTTGAACTTCTGATTGACTTTGACAAATCCGCAGGACAGTCCACGAGGTGAAAAACCCTCTGTTTTTCCAGCTTCAGCAGAAGTTGCGATACTGACGATATCGTCGCCAACACGACCAATCGCCATATCAGTAGCACAGGTCAGAATTGTTCCAACTCTATTACCTGTTACATCGGTGACATAAGAATTGTCAGATACAACCATCTTCCTTGGGTCGTAGCCAGCAAATGGAAGGGTATAATCTGTAACGGCAAGAGAAGATAACGCCTGGGCTCCAAAAAAATCTTTGCTGAACTGCCCGTTTTCATTTCTTTCAGCAAGGGCAAACGGCCATGGGTTTTCACTAAACACCCAATCACCAACATCCTGGTGCGATAGGGGCAACACCGCCCCTGCTCGCAGTGAATCACGGGCAGCAAGGCCACAAGGCTCAATTGAGTAGTCAACACCAGCTTCAAGTAAGCTTTCCCAAAGGGAAACTAACTTTTCTGGTGCCACAAAAATCTCAAAGCCAAACTCACCTGTGTAGCCTGTCCTCGAAAGCAAAATCGGTGTACCATCACTCAGCTCTACAGCACCTTTTTCAAGCAACCCTTTCTCAAACCAGCCTTTAAAAGAGAAATAGGGAAAACTCCCAAATACAGTGTCTGGATCCTTGAGAAGTTTTTGAAGTATTTTTGCAGAACAGGGGCCTTGGATATCTATCTTGCCCACACGATCGGTTAGGTCATTTATTTCAACCTGCAGTTTTCCAGCCTGGTTTATCAGGTGGGCAGTAATCGCTTCTCCCATTCCCGCGTTAACGACTACCATATAAAGGTCATCGGTAATCTGGGAAACGATACTGTCATCCAGGACATGGCCCTGCTTTGTCAGGAAGAGACCATACACACAGCGACCTTCAATCAAGGCTGTTTTCTTTAATCCAAGACACCGCTCCAGATCCTTTGAAAAACAGTTCTGCAACAAGGTCCTTGCATGCGCGCCTTTCACAGTGACAACAGCCATATGACTTGTATCAAAGAGTCCAGCAGAATTAATGACAGCCAGGTGTTCCCCTTTGACACCAAGAGGATACCAAAGAGGCATATCATATGCGCCAAAGGCAGCCATATTGGCGCCATTTGCCACATGCCAATCGTGCAACAGGGTGGTTTTCATTTTACTACTCATGCTGTACACCTCCTTTGCGTCACTCTGATTATAAGAAACAGAAAGATAAAAAAGTTTCAGACAGCTAGTGGAACCTTGAGATTAAAACTTTTATAGACAACAAAGGTCTCAACAGAACGTACATTTTCGATTTGCGAGACCTCTTCAGTGTAAAACTCAACCATACCAAAACTTCTTTTCAACATGACCATGAGGATGAGATCAAAACGTCCAGTGACAACACATACAGAGATTACACCGCGGAGTTTGCTGAACTCTTCACCTTTAGTAACAAGATCCATATCTTTGAGTTTGACACCAACCATCACAAGGTATTTGTCAGGAATTGCCTCAGGATCCACAAGACTTGTGATCTCAAGGACCCCTTCCTCCTGAAGTTTTTTAACCCTCGCTCTGATTGTTCCCTCCGTCACTCGAAGATCATCAGCTATCCTTTTGAACGGCACCCTCCCATCTTTCAGATGGTTAATAATGGAAATATTCATTTCGTCAATTTTCATCTTCTCTCACATCTATTTATTGATTAGATAGTTTTTTATAAGACACATTGTCAATATTGTCAATATTGGCATCTAGATATTACGAAATACGTATATTGAGAGCACATATCATTTTGAGAAAATTATAGGTGAACATCGAATTTTATTGCAGGAGAATGAAAGCAACCCTACTACGAGATGCAGGGCTGTGGAGAAAAACTACAATTATACTATGCTTTTAAATTACAACGGAAATGAGAAACTACTTTGGGTCGGATTTCTTTATACCTGCTGCTGGATCGGCGCTTTTAGATTATTTCACTCTTTTGAGGGGTAATATTTTTTTCTTAGGTTTGGAGCTGATTTTCTGAATTGCACTGCTCTTATCTCCAAAATCTACGGCTTTAATGAAGCGCTCTTCGCCACCCATTGTAAAAATCTCCTGGCCTGTCATCTGATCTGTTCTCAGGGTCCATGTCAGCTTCTGCAAAGGTATCGCCAGCATCGTGAAATGCAGGTGCCACCACTCATCCTTGCGGTTACTGTCTCTTTCTATGTCATTTACATGTGCATAAGCGAGGAGTTGGGGTTCTTTGGCGACAATGAGAATGACATCACCTATGTCAGTGGTATCTTTAAAAGGAATCAATTGCTTGAGTTCCTCGACAATCTTGAGCATGAGTTAATCCTCTAGTTGGCGGGGCTGATTGTTTTATTTGTTATTGAGTCAACAATAACCATTTCAGGAGTAAAATAGCTACGTGTACTACTCTTATCATACATGCTAGCCCCATCCAATAAAGGATTGACTATATCTTCAATAATTGCGCGCGCTTTAAAGGCCATCTCACGATTTTCAATGGCTACTGTCATACCGACAAGAGTCAAAAACTTTTGCAGAACCTTTATGAGTTGGACATTATTCATGTAAGTAATAGAGTTATTCTTTTCAGTAAAGCCAGGATCGATGACTTTTACGCTCTCATTATCCAGAAGTGAAATCTCTCTGGATTTTTTTTCGATGATCCTATCTAGTAATTTTGAACTGTTACCCAAAAAGAGCAAATCGCCCCAAAAACCATATAGAGGTTGTAGTCCGTCCTGAGGAGAAGGAGTCCAGTAGGTATATCTAACAGGACCTGATAATTTTACACTTACCTGGATATCGTACTCATCAATAATTTTTTCAAAAACGGAATTCAGTTTTGCTACATCTTTAACTTTCAAAAAGAACATTCCAAGTGGAAATGAGAAAAAGTCATCCTTCGGTCCAGGCTCAAATACCAGGCTCACCTCTCCGCCCAAAAGGGAAAAGATTTGTCTCGTATTCATTCCAGTAACCGATTCAACTGTTGACCAGAATTTTTCCACCTGCGGATCATTTTTAGTGTTTTCCTCAAAGTATTGCAAAATGTGCTTCAGCTTAACAGTATTGGACCAGTAAAAAGCCATTGGGTCTTCAGTCGTCAGAGACAACATTGAACAAGGGATTGGGGCAATATTAGTGTGATTTTTAACGACCTTATTAACTTCATATTTATCGTATTTCACCATTACTTTATCAACAACACTCTCTTTGCTGTTCCAAGAGCCATATCCGAAATTTAAAAAGCCAACAGTGGTTTCCAGTTCTTTCAGCAACAGTTTTTTCCAAGGAAATGAAAGATCTTTGACTGCTTTAACAATAAATTTTCTGGTATCTTTAATTGGAAGATAAAAAAAGCGATCTGACATTTCAAAACTCTTCCTGATTTCTAAATAATCGTCGTCATCTGCTAAGGCTGGAAGTTCGGCATCAAAAGTGTCTATACAACGGCGCAATTGTCTTTCATTCAAACTCATCACAAAAAAACCTTTGACAGTCGCTACAGAAAGGGTTTGCACATTTGTACGCAATCGCCATATATGGTAGCTGCCATACTGGGTGTTGGAAACGGAATGTGTTTTGGTAAACTTCAAATAACTTTCGCCAAGGAATTCGAGCCCTTTAGCACTGTGCTTTGGTTTGGATATGATAACTGAGTTATCACGAATATAACTCTTTACATCGGCATATTTTTTACGATCTATTGGAAAAAGGATTGCACCGGCAAACATTTCTCCAAAGATTTCATGGAACAGTCTACTGTCCTTAGCTGATGAATAGAAAGAAAGAATATTTTTTATATCAACAAGTAGAGGCTCCTTTAAGCCGATTCTTTTGCCAGTTTCTATGAATTTAATTTCTTCAAATTTTTTCCCCAACGGTGATTCCCTAAATTCCTTTAAAACACTCGAACCATGGTGCTGTTCAAAATATAGAAGTGCACTCTCAGGAACAAATTTGGCCATATCTTTTGAGTTATCGTCTTGCCTCCCAGATACCCACGGAAAAATAACAATCACAAGTATGGTAAGAAGCGCAACATACGTATAGCTTTTCATGAGGAGACTTCCTGTTTATTGCCTAACAAAGAAAACAAGTATTAATTTCCTAATTGATGCGTTGTTCTGCAAAACTGGACTGCTTCAGCCACATGTAGCTGCTGGATAGAACTGGAATCGCCCATATCAGCCACGGTTCTAGCCATTTTGAGAATACGATGATATGCTCGAGCCGAAAGCCCCAATCGGCTCACACTTTTTTCAAGAAGAACCGAAGATTTTCTATCAAGCAGGCAATATTTTTCAACCAATTTACCGCTCATTTGACTATTACAATACACTCCAGGCTCCTGGATAAACCTTTGCTTTTGGATTATTCTGGCGAGATCAACCCGGATCTTTATATCCTCAGATCCTTCACCTTTCGCTTTTTCACTCATCTCCTGATAGTTGAGTGCCGCGACCTCAAGGTGAAGGTCAATCCTATCCAACAGAGGACCGGAAATCTTACTGGTATAACGTTTGATTTCTCTCTCTGTGCAATTACAACGATTACGACTGTCGCCTAAAAATCCGCAAGGGCATGGATTCATGGCAGCAATGAGGGTAAACCGGGCAGGAAAACTCAGGGTCATATTGGCACGAGCGATAGTAACTTCACCATCTTCTATTGGCTGTCTCAGAACTTCGAGAACATGTTTTTTGAATTCAGGTAACTCATCTAAAAAAAGAATACCATTGTGAGCGAGTGAAACCTCACCTGGTTGCGGGATGCTGCCTCCGCCTATAAGTCCTGCATCAGAGATAGTGTGATGGGGGGCACGAAAAGGGCGAATTGTTGAAAGTAGCTTCTTTTCTGAAACCTTTCCAGCTACACTGTATATTCGAGTGGTCTCCAGCACCTCCTCAAGACTCATTTCCGGTAGAATTGTGGGAAATCGCCTGGCGAGCATCGTTTTTCCTGAGCCGGGAGGACCAGTTAAAAGGATATTATGGCCACCTGCAGCTGCAATCTCCAGGGCTCTTTTGACATGTTGCTGTCCTTTTATATCAGAAAAATCAACTCCATTTGGTATTCGACGCGTCACCTCAGACAAGGTGCTAGCACATATTGGTGCAGTAACCTCAAGACCGGCAAGATATTCAATAGCCTGCTGTAGCGACGAAACAGGAATTATATCAATTCCCTTCGGGATAATTTGTGCCTCATCTATATTTTCTTTGGGAACAATTATGCCGCAGAGAGCTTCACTTTTGGCTGCCAGTATCATCGGCAAGAGACCATTAACTTTATGCACTCCACCATCTAAAGAGAGCTCACCAACGATACAGAATCGCCCTTCCCTTTTTCTTTGAAAAACTTCGGTCGCTTCGAGAATTCCAATTGCAATAGGAAGATCAAAACCAGCACCCTCTTTTCGTATATCAGCTGGTGCAAGATTTACAGTAATCTTTTGAGCCGGGAAATTGTAACCACAATTTTTAATGGCAGCTTTTACCCTATCCTTGCTCTCCCTTACGATACTATCTGGAAGCCCCACAGTAGAAAAAACAGGTAGTCCAGCAGTTACATCGACTTCAACCTGAATTAACCAACCATCAATTCCAAGAACAGAACAACTTGTTATTTTAGCGAGCATAGATAAAAAGGAACATTAGCTGTCACCATTTGACGGTAATTCACTGTTATTCTGATAAATAACCTGCATTTCTTTGGAAAAAGCACCGTTTTTTTCAGAATAAACGTAGAAAGGCGGAAGAACCTCTGTCCCTGCACCTCCATTTTTAAAACATTGGATGAGTACCAGGCGGGCTACGGTATTTTTATTGGGATAGCTGTAAACAAATTGAATCTTTTTAACCTCAAGTCGATTTGTTTTTGCCAAAACAAAGAAATCACACACTTGTTCAGCTGGATATATAAAGGACACCGTTCCGCCATTTTTGACAGCAAATGCTGCGGCCTTGAGGAAATCCTCCAAGGTTGCCAGTATCTGATGCCGTGCAATCTGTTCTTCTGGATTCTTGTTTGTTCGTCCGGAGTTCTGCAAATAAAAAGGAGGGTTACAGACTATTTGAGTGTATGACTCAGGCTTGACCAGTCTATCTATTTGTTTAACATCTCCATGAATCACTCTGCAGAGTTGTTCAAAGCTGTTCGCCTGAAAATTCCTTGCGGCAAGTTCAGAAAGTGATTGTTGCACTTCAATTCCAGAAACCTCGCAAAGTCGGCCTAGAGAACGATACATCAAAATCATACTTATGATGCCAGAGCCTGTTCCGAGATCAAGGATGCGATCACCCTGTTTAACTTTAACAAAATTAGCGAGGAGAACAGCGTCTATAGAGAAGCGGTACCCTTTCTGAGGCTGATAGCAGATAAGTTCCCCTTCGAAAAGGCTGTCACAACTAATATTTTCAGGTATGTCAGTATTTTGTGGTTCGATCAACAGTTCAATCCAGCTCGCTTTGGGCTAAATAAAAATATAATTATCAATAATTAAACAGCAAAAGCCTCTTGTTAAATAGATTCTTATGTCAGAGAGATTCTAATCAAAGATGGAAGCTCAGTGTATTTCAAGGATATCAAGCCAATCATGCGAAAACAACTAAAAACATCCGAAAGTTATGAGGTAACTCGATACGTGGCTTGTAGGTATCGGGACTGGTTTATTCAGGCAAAATATTTAAGCGAAGTCAGTCAATAGCTTGGATAAGTGAAGTTGTTGCATGGAACCTAGCGTCATTGTGTGACGATTTATTGAAGATTTAAACCTTATTGCTGACTTTTATCTTATGATGTTCGCGAATTTAAAACCAAAATAATCGCGTAGACATATGCAGGGATTTTATTTTCTCTAGCAAATATTTAACTATAAAGTTGCTTGGTTATGGGAATAATACCTTATATGGAGTACCGTATGAGTAATAAAAATTTTCCTCCACCAGCCACAGCAACAGTGCATGGATCGGATACAAATATTTTTTTTAATTTACGAACTGCCTCTCAATCTATTTGGGGTAATTTTTACACTCAAAAAACCATCAATCCCGCAAAGAAGACACCATGAGATTTAAAACAATCTGCCTAATTAGCTGCATGTCCTTTTATCTATTTGGATGCAGTGAGGAAACAAAGGTGCCGCCCCCCCCACCCCCAGTGGTTTCAATCATCGAAATTAAGGCTCAGGACGTTCCTCTTTACATGGAATTCGTAGGACAAACAGCTGGATTAAAAGATATTGCTATCCGTGCCCGAGTTGAAGGATTTCTGGAAGGCGTTCATTTCCAGGAAGGCTCTGAAGTTATAAAAGGCGCTTTGTTGTATACCCTTGAAAGTCAACCTTTCGAAGAAAAAGTTGCCGCCAGGATGAGCAGTGTTGCGGAGGTGCAAACCAGACTGGCTAAAGCCAAAGGGGATTTGGGTCGTATAAAACCATTGGCAAAAATAAATGCTGTCAGCAAAAGTGACTTAGATGCAGCTGTTGCTTCCTATGATGCGTCACTGGCGTCGCTGGATGCAGCCAACGCAACTTTAAGGGCATCTCAAATAGAACTGAGTTACACCAAAATTGAGTCACCTATTAACGGTATCATAGGAAAAACTCAGGCTAAGGTCGGCGATTTTGTAGGAAAAGATCCCAACCCGGTTATTTTAAATACCGTCTCCCAGGTGGATACAATTCTGGTAACCTTTTTCATCACGGAAACCCAGTATCTTGAAGTCGCCAGATTTCTAGAAACAGAGGAAGGCAAGCAACGGCATTCCGAGGAATCCACTTACGAATTAATCCTGATCGACGGTTCTTTGTATAACCACCAGGGAAAGGCAGATTTCATAGATCGTGATGTAGATCCCACCACCGGAGCTATGCTTGTCCAGGCATCGTTTCCTAACCCTGAAAAGTTGCTTCGCCCTGGCCAGTTCGCTAAGGTGAAAATAAAAGTAAGGACTATCAAAGATGGCATCCTTATTCCTCAGCGTTGTGTCATGGAAATTCAAGGTCTATACAATGTATTCGTGGTGGATGAGAACAATAATATTGCCACCAGGGAAATCATGGTAGGGTCTAAAATCGGATCTTCCTGGCTTATTACCGAAGGGCTTAAGCCAGGAGAGAAGGTTGTTTTTGAGGGCCTCCAGAAGGTCAAGGATGGTATTGTTGTTGACCCAACCGTCGCTGAGATTAAATCAACCGACCAAGACAAAAAGTGATAAATCATGGGTGATTTTTTTGTAAGACGGCCCATTGTGGCCATGGTAATGGCGATTTTCATGGTCGTTATCGGAGTGGTGTTTCTTAGTGGACTGCCCATGGAGCAGTACCCCGATATTACACCTCCTATTGTCGAGGTTCGGGCTAGCTATACCGGTGCCAATGCTGTCAGTGTTGAACAGTCAGTAGCTACACCGCTTGAACAGCAGATCAATGGCGTAGATAACATGATCTACATGAAGTCTACTAACGCCAATGACGGTACCATGACTATTCAGGTCTCTTTCGAAGTCGGCACAGATCCAGACATGAACACGGTGTTCACGCAAAACCGGGTGGCTGCTGCTATGGCCAAGCTCCCCGAGGAAGTTAAACGCCTGGGGGTTACCACTGAAAAATCGCTGCCCAACATCCTTATGCTCATTTCCCTGACAGCAGAGGATCCGCGCTTTGATCAAAATTTCCTTGGTAATTATTCCCTGATCAACATCAAAGATGTCCTCGCCCGGATCAAGGGTATCGGCAGAGTTAACGTCATTGGTGCCAGTGACTATTCAATGCGTATCTGGATTAAACCAGACCGGCTTTCTTACCTCGGGATATCTGTTCCTGAGATTATTGACGCCATCCGAGCTCAGAGCGTGGTAGTTCCCGGCGGTAAACTGGGTGCCGAACCTGCTCCTCCTGGCACCGAGTTCACCTATACAGTCCGGTTGCCAGACCGCCTGCAAAGTGAAGAGGAGTTCGGCGAGATTGTTATTAGGACCACGCCTGCTGGATCACAGGTAAAAATCAAGCATATTGCCCGTGTAGAGCTGGGGGTGGAAACCTACGACGCCTTCACCCGCCTTGACGGTAAGCCTTGCGGCATGATCGCAATATACCAGGCACCAGGTTCTAATGCCGTTGAATTGGCCGAAACTGTGAAGACGACAATGGTCAATTTGTCCCAATCTTTCCCTAAGAGTATGCGATATGACATTTCACTAGACACCACCAAGGCAATTACAGCTGGTATTGATGAAATCATTGAAACACTTTTTATTGCCTTGGCTCTGGTAATTCTGGTGGTTTATATTTTTATACAGGACTGGCGTGCGGCACTGATTCCCACCATAGCCATCCCCGTCTCCTTACTTGCTGCATTCATCGTCTTCCCCTTGATAGGCTTCACCATTAATGTTCTGTCACTTCTAGGCCTGGTACTGGCTATTGGCATTGTGGTTGATGATGCCATCGTAGTAGTGGAAGCCGTACAGGTGAATATAGAAAAAGGAATGACGCCCAAAGAGGCTACTAAAGCTGCCATGAAGGAAGTAACCGCACCGATCATTGCAACGACTTTGGTGATGGTGGCGATTTTTATCCCGGTAGCCGTCATGGGTGGCATTACTGGCCGCTTATACCAGCAGTTCGCTATAACCGTAGCCGTTTCAGTAGTCTTTTCTTCCATCAACGCTCTGAGCCTGAGTCCCGCACTCTGCGCTCTACTATTGCGCAAACCTAAGCCCATGCGGGGCCCTCTCGGTGCCTTTTTCAGGCTTTTCAATAAGGTCTTCGATAATATCACCGAGAAGTACACTGGTCTTACCCGGATAGTAACCCGTAGAATAGCCATGGGAATCATTTTCATGCTTGTGTTGACTGGCGGCATGGTATACCTGGGAAAATTGATACCAGGAGGTTTTATGCCCAGTGAGGATATGGGCTACCTGCTGGTAAATGTTCAACTGCCCGACGCTGCCTCTTTGCAAAGGTCCGATGCAGTGCTCAAAAAAGTTGAAGCTATTATCGAAAACCACAGCGAAGTTGAATTTGTTACGGCAGCTACCGGGTTCAGCCTGATTTCCGGCAGCATGTCTTCTAATGCTGGATTTGTTTTTGTTTCACTCAAGGATTGGGGCGAACGGGAAAAAACTGCCAACGAAGTTGTGATGGCATTGAATCGGGATTTTGCAATGGGAGTGAACGAAGCCCAGGTATTTGCTTTTGGGCCTCCGCCCATCCCTGGCCTAGGAAGTGGCTCGGGTTTTACCATGATGATTCAGGACCGCGCTGGGAACACTCCAGCATATCTTGCCACCCAGACAGCCAGTTTCATTCAGACTGCGATGCAACGTCCAGAAATCGGCTCCATGTTCACAACCTTTCGGGCCAACGTGCCCCAACGCTACATGGAGGTTAACCGGGACAAAGTGCTCAAAGCCGGTGTGTCTTTAAACGATATTTACACCACAGTGGGCGCTTTCCTCGGTGGATCCTACGTCAATGATTTCAATCGTTTTGGCCGGCTTTATAAGGCCTACATCCAAGCCGAACCTGATTACCGCATCAGTGAAGAGAAGATCAACCTCTTTTTTGTTGAAAACGGTGAAGATGAACAAGTCCCCTTAAGTGCCTTTGTCACCATCAAAAGCATAGTTGGACCTGACTTTACCAACCGCTTCAACCTCTATAGAGCCATTGAACTGACAGGTGGACCAGCACCCGGCTATACCTCAGCCCAGGCATTGGTTGCACTTGAAGAGGTAGCCAGGGAAGCCCTACCAGCTGATATGGGTTACAGTTGGAGCAACATGTCTTATCAAGAGAAAGAATCAGCCGGCACAGGAGGGATCGTTATGGTTTTCTCACTGCTGTTTGTTTTTCTCATCCTTGCTGCACAGTATGAAAGCTGGTCGCTGCCCCTGAGCATTCTACTGGGAACACCCTTTGCCATATTTGGTGCCTTTTTAGCACTGTATCTTGCTCGTATGACCAGCACCAGCTATGAAATGAACGTCTTCGCCCAGATTGCCTTGGTTATGTTGATCGGTATGGCCGCCAAAAATGCTATTCTGATCGTTGAGTTTGCCAATATTGAGTTTCACAAAGGCTTGTCGCTCTTTGATGCGGCCATTAAAGCTGCCAAATTGCGTTTCCGTCCAATATTAATGACTGCTTTTTCGTTCATTCTGGGGGTGTTGCCTTTAGTCTTGGCTACAGGCGCTGGTGCCGAAGCTCGTGTGGTCATGGGTGTAGCTCTACTTGGGGGGATGGCAGTTGCGACAGCACTTGGAGTTTTTTTCTATCCCATGCTGTTCGTTTTCATTGGAAAAATTGCTGGGTATGAGAAAAAAAGAGACCTTCAAAAGGAACAGGGGTAAAAGACCAATGAACACACATGCAATCAAATGGAAGGGGTTCACACTATTGGTTTTGCTCCTTTCACTTCTTTCGGGCTGTGCAGTTGGGCCGAACTTCACAGAACCGATTGTTAATAGCCCCGAATCCTACCGAACTAAGGTGATGGTTACGGAGGCCGCTACCGAACTAAAGTGGTGGGAGCTTTTTGAAGATCCACTGCTCTACTCTCTGGTGACTAAAGCTCTTGAGAACAACCGTGACCTTAAAATCGCAATCAGCCGCATTGCCCAAGCGCGAGCCACAGTTGGATTTACCCGGGCAGACCAATACCCGCGTTTAGACCTTGACGCCGGTGGATCCGTAGGGAACTTCAGCGGAGGGTCGAGATCTTCTGACACCAACTCCACCGTTTACCTCTCTGCGCCATTAAGTTGGGAAATCGATTTTTGGGGACGATTCAGTCGGGCCACCGAAGCAGCGCGAGCCGAGTTAATGGCTTCTGAATACGGTCTCAAGACAGTTCAATTGACTTTGATCTCTGAAGTGGTGACCAATTACTACCAGCTTCTTGATTTTTACAGGCGCTTGAATATTTCCGAGAACACCCTCAAGTCTCGAATAGCGAGTCTAGAAATTATTCAGCAACGCTTTGATAAGGGTATTATTGCTGAACTTGATGTAAATCAGGCACAGATCCAGAAAGAAATTGCCGCTGCCGCGATTCCACTGTATGAACGCTCTATCTCAAAGACCGAAAATAGTCTTAGCATACTTTTAGGGCGATTACCCGGTGCTGTCAAAACGCGAAAGAATATTAACGGCCACCCACAACCACCCGAAATTCCAGTAGGCATGCCGTCAGAGGTGTTGGAGCGTCGTCCAGACATCAGCCAGGTTAAATACCTACTGAAGGCACAAACAGAAAATATTGGAATTGCTGAGGCGTTGCGTTTTCCTTCCATCTCTCTTACCGGAACCTTGGGTGTAGCCAGTACTGAGATTGGCTCTGTCACCGTTGATGGAGGGGTTTGGTCGGTGGGCGGGAGGATCCTTGGCCCTATTTTTGATTTTAACAAGAACAAAAGACGGGTGGAAGTCGAAGAAGAAAAGACAAAGCAGGTCTTATTCCAGTATGAAGATACTGTCTTGACTGCTTTTCGGGAAGTGGAAGATGCCCTGGTTGAAGTAGCCACCTACCGGAAAGAACTGGCAGCTATCGACCGCCAGTTGAAAGCCTCAAAAAATGCCAACGAGTTATCAAAAGAACGATACGACAAGGGGGTAAGCAGCTATCTCGAAGTATTAGATACGGAAAGATCCCTGTTCTCAACAGACTTGCAGCAATCCGAACTTCAGCAACTTTACCTCAACGCCCATGTCAGTCTTTATAAAGCGCTGGGCGGCGGCTGGCCTACCAAGCGTTAGATGATAATTAATTTTTTGTAGCAAGAGGCGTAAAAGTATTTAATGTGTCTCACCTAACAGAGGATGTCATTGCGACCTTGCTGTTTTCCAAACCCTGCCTTTCTCATTGCTCCATAGGTTTAGTCTATTTCTATCCATTTTGTGAATGTGATGTTGATTCCATTATGCCTCACTACATTTAATAGGAGTCTAAAAATGCAATATGTCAAAAACAACCTTAAGCTACCTGCTCTGTTAGCAATTTGTGGAATATTCATATCTTTACTTGTTATTGTTTCCAGCGCATTTGGTTCAGCAAAGGCAGAAGACAGTATAGATTTTCTGCAACTCTCAATGGGCCTTTTTGGTGGTCTCGCACTATTCTTAGCTGGACTTGATTTATTATCAGAGGGACTCAAAAAAGCAGCTGGTGATACGCTGAGAACACTGCTTGCAAAGATGACAACCAATCGTCTTCTAGGGGCGATCACCGGTGCCTTCGTGACTGCAGTCCTTAACTCGTCTTCAGTAACCACGGTATTGGTGGTGAGCTTTATCACCGCTGGCGTGATGACTCTGGCGCAGTCAGTTGGTGTTATTATGGGAGCCAATATTGGCTCTACGATGACGGCACAGTTGCTAGCATTCAATATCGCTGCTTACGCGTTACTGCCAATTGCCATAGGTTTCTTTATGACCTTTGTGGCCAAAAGAGATAATGTAAAACATATTGGTATGATGCTTATGGGGCTAGGCTTGGTTTTTTACGGAATGGGTATAATGAGCCAGGCCATGACACCTCTTCGTACTTTTGAGCCTTTTATGGTGTTTTTAAAGAGTATGGAACGACCGTTGCTTGGAATTTTAGCAGGCGCATTATTCACAGGTCTTGTTCAATCTTCTGCAGCAACGGTTGGAATTGCAATTGCTATGGCAACAGAGGGCTTGCTATCTTTAGAGGGGGGTATTGCTTTAGCACTCGGAGCAAATATAGGAACGTGCGTAACTGCTCTTCTAGCTGCCCTGGGAAAACCGGTTGAGGCAGTACGGGCAGCTATAGTCCACGTTCTCTTTAATATAGTAGGAGTACTTGTTTGGTTACCATTTATAGCAATACTGGCTGACTTAGCAACTTCAATCTCTCCTGTGAAAGAGAGCCTAGAAGGGGCTGCCAAGGTTGCTAGCAATGTACCTAGACAAATAGCTAATGCAAACACTATTTTTAACGTTATTAATACTATTGTGTTTATCAGTTTTACAGGAGTCTTTGCCCGACTCGCAGAAAAGATTTACCCAGACAGAAAAGAAAAAGCAGGTGTCATAATAGAACCTAAATATCTCGATGAATCAGCTATTCAAGTTCCAGCGATAGCTCTTGAACAAGTTCGTCAGGAGTTTGGCAGGATGGGGGAAATTGCTTGTAATATGCTCGGTGAATTGCCTGCTGCTATTCTCAACAAAAGCAAAGCACACGTTGAAAAAATAGTAAAGCTTGACGATAAGGTAGATATACTGGAATCTGCGATATTTAAATTTCTTAGTAAAATAAGGCAATTATCTCTCACTGAAGAGGAAAGTAAAGTTCATCAAGATCTAATGACAGCAACTGTCAGCTTAGAAAATCTGGCAGACCTGGTTGAAACGGAATTCTCTGGATTAATAAAGAGGTTTATAGCAAAAGAACGGGTGGTTAGCGAAACTACCCGGCAAATTTTCAGAGAACTACATGCCGAAGTTTGCCAATCCGTCGAACTAGCTGTTCAGTCAATACAGAACAATGACCAGCACGCAGCCTTGGCTGTTATCAACAAAAAAGATACAGTTACTCACCTTGTTGAAAGCCTGGTGGCTCGTAAAGCTCAAGCATTGGGCAGGGATAAGGAGATTGAACTTGAAACGACTAGAATTGAAATTGCTCTGATTGATCAATTATCCAACTCCTACGCCCTAGCACGGCGTATTGCCAAAATAACAGTTCCGGCAGCGATTGACAAAAGCGAATGATTATAAATCAATGAGCAGCAGGAGATTGATTGTAATTAATTTTTGAGTATTGAAGGGAAGCTATTGAATCTATCGTACTGATAAAGACAATAGCTTCTCCGGTTATAACCTGAGATTCAACCACAACGTATAACCGCAAGTATAGTATTTCAATCAGCGTCTTCTTTGCCCTGTCTAGTATCCAACGAGACTAAGTCTGCCCCGCCATCCTTGTGGGTTAAAAGAAAACTACCTCGTCAAGTTTTCCGATTGATCAAATTTGCAGACAGGATTACAGGCAGAAGGGACACCATTTCTGGGCATCAAGTTTTTCCTTTTTGCAATTTTATTAGGTCCTCATTCATGTTTTTTCTTCAATACAGTTCTTCAAATAGTAGGTGATTATTAAGGCGGAAAGTATTAAGTTTGCTTGGATGTTTTCCCGCCCGCGCTAACTTTCTTATTGAGGGTGGCCACACTAAAAGGAGATAAATATGTTTGATATATTCATTGATACACATTTTGCCGGGGCGCATCACCTGAGAGACTACCCAGGCGACTGCGAAAAGCCCCATGGACATAACTGGAAGGTTAAGGTGACGGTTCGTGCTTCAGATCTCGATCAGTACGGTATGGGGATTGATTTCAAGATATTAAAAAAAATTGTTAAGGAAGTTATAGACAAGCTTGATCACAAAGACCTTAATACCCTCCCCTATTTCCAGGACAAGAATCCATCGTCGGAGCATATTGCTACATTTTTATTTGACGAAGTTACTTCACTCCTCTCTGATGACCGCCATTCCCTTTACTCTGTAAGAGTACTTGAGACCGACACCCAGGGACTTACATATTACGGAAACCTTGACCAGAGAGGCCCATCTCAAAAATGATCGCACTATCGGATGTTAAACTCTGTATTATCGGCTTAGGATATGTAGGGCTTCCTTTGGCAGTGGAATTTGGGAAAAAATATCGAACAATCGGCTTTGATCTTAATACTAACCGAGTAAAAGACCTCAACAGTGGCACCGACTCCACTCTTGAGGTCTCTGACGATGAACTCAAAGAAGTGCAACTTCTTGAATTTACCACAGAAGTTAATTCAATTTCTGAGTGTAATGTTTTCATAATTGCCGTTCCAACACCGATTGATGCGGCAAAGCGACCTGATTTTGGTCCCCTTGCTGGAGCCTCACGAACGGTTGCTCAAGTCTTAAAAAAAGGTGATGTGGTAATCTTTGAGTCGACGGTTTATCCCGGTGCAACAGAAGAGATCTGTGTGCCCCTTTTGGAAAAGGGTTCCAGGCTAAAATATAACCAGGATTTCTTTTGTGGGTATAGTCCTGAAAGGATTAATCCAGGGGATAAACTCCATCGATTGCCATCAATCGTTAAAATCACTTCTGGCTCCACTCCAGAAGCCGCTCTTTTTGTTGACAATCTCTACAAATCTATCATTACCGCTGGCACCTTTCTGGCTAGTTCCATTAAGGTTGCAGAAGCAGCCAAGGTAATTGAAAACACTCAAAGAGACGTCAACATAGCCTTAATCAACGAGTTGGCACTCATCTTTGATAGATTAGAGATTAATACCCGTGAGGTACTTGCTGCCGCCGGGACCAAGTGGAACTTTCTGCCATTTCAGCCCGGCCTTGTTGGAGGTCATTGTATTGGTGTGGATCCTTACTACCTCACCCATAAAGCACAGGAGGTTGGATATCATCCCAAGATGATTCTCGCCGGCAGGCGGCTAAATGACAATATGGGCAACTATATTGCTTCCACCGTCATTAAAAAAATGGTCAAAAAAGGTATTGATACTGCAAAAAGTAAGATTCTAGTCATGGGACTTACCTTTAAGGAAAATTGTCCAGACCTTCGTAATACCAGGGTTACCGATATTCTTTCTGAGTTTGCGGAATATGGTATTACCGTTGATGTATACGATCCATGGGTTAATCCTGAGGAAGCTTTCAGTGAATACCAAATCAGACTTGTCGAACAACTTGAGAAAAACACATATAGTGGGGTTGTCGTAGCAGTAGCCCATCAACAGTTTGCCGAGATGACCATCGAACAATTACGTAGCTTGTGTAAGGATAAATCTGTTGTTTATGATGTCAAAAGTCTGTTCCCTCGAGACCAGGTAGATGGTTGTCTCTAATCTGAATCAAAATTGTTAAGGTCATATTGAATGTTAAAATCAGTACCCGTTGAGCAGTCAGTTGGTATGGTGCTGCCCCACGATATTACAGAGATAGTCAAAGACGTCAAAAAAGTTGTAGCTTTTAGAAAGGGTCATATCATCCGTTCAGAGGATATTCAGCATCTCAAACAACTGGGAAAGGACAATATCTACGTCATTTCGCTCAATACATCTGAAATACACGAGAATGATGCTGCTTCTAAATTAGCACGCTGCCTGGCGGGACAAGGGGTGAATTACGATAACAAGCCAGCGGAAGGAAAAATTGCCTTAAAAGCAGCCATTGACGGACTGCTGCGAATAAACAAAGAATCTCTTTTTCAATTTAATATGCTTGGTGAGGTAATCTGCTCTACTCTCCATGACAACACCCCTGTAGAAATAGGGGAAACCGTCGCAGCGACCCGTCTCATTCCACTTGTAGGTTCGAGGGATTTAATAGCACAAGCTGAAAAAATTGCTCTTTCGGCCACCCCAGTTATAGAGGTTCGCCCCTTAAAAAGGGTCAAAATCGGACTTGTGATAACGGGCAATGAAGTCTTTTATGGGCGTATAGAGGATCGTTTTGAAGAGGTACTACAAGCAAAAGCCAAAGCCTTGGGTTCTGAAATACTGTTGGTAAGACGTGCCCCTGACGACAAGTCTATTATTGCCCGTGAGATTAGTTATTGCCTTGAGCAGGGAGCTGAGCTCATTGTTACCAGTGGAGGAATGTCGGTTGACCCCGACGATGTTACACGAGAAGGCATTCTGGCCGCAGGGGCAACTGATGTCGTTTATGGCACACCTGTACTACCGGGGGCAATGTTCCTTAGTGGCATGTTAGATAACATACCAGTAATAGGACTCCCTGCCTGCGGTATGTATCATAAGATTACTGTCTTTGATTTGGTGCTACCAAGAATTCTAACCGGAGAAAAGATTGGCCGGAAAGAATTTGCCGAGCTGGGACATGGGGGCTTGTGTAGAAATTGTAAAGTGTGCCAATACCCGGTTTGTAACTTCGGGAAATAAGAGATTCTATGCTGTAATATAAAGCTATTTAGTGTTTTTTATTCTCACTAGAGTGGCACCCCAAGACCCTGAGTGCAAATCAGCCTGGTGATAGTCGAGAACTAAACTGTTGCGGTCCAGAAGAGCATGAACTGAACGTCGGATGTTACCTTTGCCCTTGCCGTGAATAATCTTTATCTCCTCGATTCCTTTTTTTCGACACTCCTCCAGGTAGTCAGGGATGAGTGTTTTAAGGTCTTTTGGAGAAAAGGGGTGGAGGTCAAGAATCCCATCTATTTCTATTGCAATGGGATCATAATCATCGACATAATCATCGTTCATTGCTCTTTTCATCCATTAATTGCAAAGCAGCAGTAGCAGCCTTTTCTGATGCCCCGCTTCCGCCAAGTCTATTTTTCACTTCTTTGAGCCCTTTTTTCATTGTTTGTGTTCTGGTGGGCACTGTTGTGATCGCGAACAATTCTGCAGCAATTTTTTCAGCCTTTACTTCATGCTGCAGCAGTTCAGGTACTGCAGCATAACCGGCAATGAGGTTTACCAGGGAAAAGAAATCAACTTTAACAA
>Ga0209475_10001996_pt1 | contig 22371 bp, 16 predicted proteins | sample tdDd471_FD_187128 | JGI IMG/M metagenome (GOLD analysis project Ga0209475, IMG submission 187128) | Marine sediment microbial communities from the Atlantic coast under amendment with organic carbon and nitrate - tdDd47.1 (SPAdes)... | ecosystem: Environmental > Aquatic > Marine > Coastal >... | reverse complement strand
GCAAACATGGCATCGACCTGCTGGTTATCAAGCAGAAGCACTTAGGCAGTGACAACCTGCCCGGACATATCGCGGGAATGGCTGATTATATTCAGGACAAGGGTGTTACTTTTCATACGTCCGAGAATGTCAAGGATGTCATTGTAGATAAAGGGCGCGTTGCAGGCGTGGTCACCAACCGCGGCGAGTACAAGGCCAAGAATGTCATTTTGGCTCCGGGCCGTGTCGGTGCGGAATGGGTCGGACAGGTCGTACAGAGCCATGGTATCGAAGTGTCCCAGCGTGGCATCGAAGTGGGTGTGCGTGTCGAGGTCCATAACGAGATCATGCAGGACCTGTGCTCCGTCATTTACGATCCGACCTTTTTTGTGCGTACCAACAAGTACGATGACCAGACCCGCACGTTCTGTACCAACTATGGCGGGTTCGTGGCCCTGGAAAATTATCAGGACTTCGTCTGCGTCAATGGTCACGCGCTCATGAACACCAAGTCCGAGAACACCAACTTCGCTTTCTTGTCCAAGGTCGTTCTGAACGATCCCGTCGAGGATAATCAGGCGTATGGTGAATCCATTGGACGACTGGCAACTCTCATTGGCGGCGGCAAGCCCATCCTGCAAAGGTTTGGCGATCTGCGTCGTGGACGTCGCTCCACATGGGACCGCATTGGCAATGGTTACATTGAGCCGACCATGAAAAATGTGGTCCCCGGTGATATCGCCATGGCTCTGCCTGAGCGCATTTTGACTAACCTCATGGATGGTCTGGAACAGCTCAATAACGTGGTGCCGGGTGTGTCCAACGACGAAACCCTGCTTTATGCGCCGGAGATCAAGTTCTTCGCCACGCAGGTGGATACCCGTGAGCATCTGGAGACCAGTGTTGAAGGTTTGTTCGTGGCCGGTGACGGTCCCGGTGTGGCCGGAAATATTGTCGGTGCAGCTGCGACTGCGCTCATCCCTGCCAAAGAGATTATCAAGCGTAGCTAAAATTGGTTCTCATTTGAATTCATGGCCCGGCATCATTGTCGGGCCTTTTTTTTTGGGATGGTTTGTCGAATTCCGTGTTTTTCCAGATATTTTCCAGCAAATATGATCGAATACATTGACATACTGTCATTTTGTTGACAGGGAAGATGTATAATAAAGAAATAGCTGCGGGTGACCTTTGACCCGTTCGATGCATGGTCATGTGATTTTGGAGGATAGATGGCTCTCAACCTGGACGGCATAATAGGAAACAGTCCCGCCCTTGCCGAAGTGTTCAAGGTTCTGGGAAAGGTTGCCCCCACGGACAGTACGGTGCTGGTCACTGGCGAGTCCGGTACCGGCAAGGAACTTCTTGTCCGGGCGTTGCATCAAAATAGTGTGCGCCACAACAAGCCGTTTGTCCCCATCAATTGCGGAGCCATTCCCAAGGAGCTGCTCGAATCCGAGTTGTTTGGTCATGAGAAGGGTGCGTTTACGCATGCCATCCGCTCCCGTCCGGGGCGTTTTGAATTGGCTGACGGTGGTACTATTTTTCTCGATGAAATCGGTGAGATGGACCTGTCGCTTCAGGTCAAAATTCTCCGGGCGCTCCAGGAGAAGGAAATCGAGCGCGTGGGTGGTACGAGTATCAAGAAGGTCGACGTTCGTGTCGTCGCTGCCACCAATCGAGATCTTGAAGGCGAAGTGGCGGCAGGCCGGTTCCGCGAGGACTTGTTTTACCGTCTGAACGTCATTCCCCTGCGCCTGCCCGCTTTGAGAAAGCGGGGTAATGATATTCTGCTGCTGGCAGAGCACTTTCTGTGCAGCCATTGTTCGAGCAAGGAACGGAAAAAACTCAAACTTTCCAAGAAGGCTCAGGAGATGCTCCTGACCTATTCCTGGCCCGGCAATGTTCGTGAATTGGAAAACTTTATGGAACGCCTTTCCATTCTGTGTGATGGAACCGAGATATTGCCCGAAGATCTTCCTGCCAAGATCTTTGAAGATATCGGCGAGCGTCCATTGAGAAAAGTTGAAAAGATTCAGCCCGTTGCGCCGATTGGTTTTGCCTGGCCGATGCTCAAGGATATGAAGGATAAAGAACTCAAGCTCAAGGAATTTCTGGAAGCCATCGAAGGGCGTTTGCTGACCGAGGCTTTGGAGCAGGCGGATGGAGTGAAGAACAAGGCTGCTGAACTGGTCGGCATCAAGCGGACTACCCTGATTGAGAAGCTGAAAAAACGGAATTTGCTGTAAATCTGGAGAGCCTGGCCGGGTGTTGGCTGGCCGGGTTGCATGACAATTGCATAACTGGCTGACGTGACAGTGAAAAGCGCCAAAAAAATAGTCTGGTCCGTTGCAGCGACCCTCCTCGCAGGATTGATTTTCGTCAATTCGGCTCAAGCTTTGCGCGTGAATTTTCAATCTCTTGGCGATTCAGACAAACTCACTTTCTCATTTGATTCCGGCACATTGCCAAAGGTGTCAGTGACACGCATTGGCACAAAGGAACTGACTATTTCTTTGCCCTCGGGTATATGGGACAAGGAATCCAAGCCGAGTGCCAAGGCTTTTCCCGGCAAGCTGGTGGAATCCATTACCACCTTCGACAAAGGGGTGACACTCAAGACCAGAACCAACGCGTTCGGGTACATTCGTCTCCCCATCCCTGGCAAGCCCGCATTTATGTTGCAGCTTTTTCGTGATCCTATTGGGGCTCGCTGGAAGCCAAAGAGTGCCAAATCGAAGCCTGCACCCAAATCTGAGCCAAAGCCAGTTTCGACGCCAACGCCGAAGCCCAAGCCAGTAGTAAAACCGAAATCAGTTTCTGCAACACCGCAAAAAGTTGCCGAATCACCTGCACCTGATGCCAAGGTTGAGGAAAAGTCGGCGATACCGAATGCGAACGGTGAGAAAAAACCGTTCTTTGCTGTACCCTATTCCGTGAGAAATGAGGTGGCCGCACCAGATGCGCCTGCCCCTCAAGCTATAGAAAAAACTCAAGTTACAACGCCCACTGAAGCCACGCTTCCTGCCGAGCCAATACAGCGGGTTCAGCCCGTTGCGCCTCCGCGTGAAGTGGAGACCGGGGTTTACCCGCCATCCAATGAATTGCGTTTCAAGGCAGTGAATCAGACGGCAGAGCAAGTGAAGTTTGCCGAACTGGCCGGTGGTGACGCAGGGCGTTCTCCTGTGGTCGGTGCTGGACAGGGAGCAGGTGCTTCGCAACCAGCACAGGTGGGGGGCGCAGTCGTACCGCCTCCGTCCGAAGTCTCCGGTGCCGGTCAAGTTGGGAATGTCGTGGCACCGCCTCCAGCTCCTGTGCAACCAGTGGAAATTTTTGGCCAGGGACAGGTTGGAGGAGCCGTGGCTTCGCCACCGACCGTGGTTGAGGGTGCGCCTCCGCCGGCCCCTACACCAGAAGAAACGGCCCAAGTCGAGCAGACTCTGGAGAAATCTCAGGTCGAGCAGGTAAAGAAGGCCGAGGAAGCTCCTGATGAAACCGCTCAAGCCGAACAGTCTGCTCCTGAAGCTGAGGGCGAACAGGAGGTTCAACCTGGCGTGGAAGGTGAGCAGCAGCCTGAATTGACACCCGAAGAGCAGGCAAAGGCTCATGAGGAAGAGATCAGGAACCAGCTTTACGAAGCGCAGTCCTTGATGTTCAACGGTTCTTTGGCCGCAGCTTTGCCTTTGTACGAAGATATTTTGAAGCAGCCTGGTGTGCCGGATGACGTGCGCGAGGAAACCCTCTACGCCGTGGCCGATATCAAGAAGCAGCTCAACTCCGACAATCTTTCCGGTAAGTTCGATGAAGTCGCACAGGCTTTCATCGAAGCCATGAACGCGAATTTACGTTCCAATCGGGTTCCACGCGCATTGCTCAACCTTGGTTTGCTGAATTTGCAAGTGGGTAACTTCCCGGAAGCTCGGGCCTATTTCAAAATTTTGCAGGAAAAGTATCCTGACGACGATAATATTCCGTCCATCAGCTATTACTGGGGCGAGTATTTTTATAGGAAAGGCGAGTACAAAAAAGCCGCTGACCAGTTCCAGTATCTTATTCAGACCTATCCCGAACATCAGCTGGTCAAGCAAGCTGCCTATTATCTGGCAGACTCCCTTAACCGGACAGGGTTCCTTGATCAGGCTTTCCAGATAGTGGATTACATCGATAAGCGGTGGCCTGATTACTACATGGAAAATATGGAGTTTCTGCGTCTTGCCGGTTCCGTGGAAATGGAACTCAAAAAATGGCAGGCCGCCAAGAATCATTATTTTACGTATTACAATCTCAATCCTGATGCTGACGGTGCAGATGTTGTTCTGGCGCGGATTGGTGATATTTACATTCGTCTTGGGTTGAAGAAGCCTGCCAAGCAGATTTATGAAAAGGTGGTCACCAATTATCCCGATGAAGAGGGTGGGTTAATTGCCAAGATGCGTCTGGCTGAAGAGGGCATTTTTGATGATCCGGCCATGCATGAAATGGTGGATATTTTTGATCGGCCTTATAATCTTAATCCGCAGCGTGTCTATAAAGAAATTGTTACCAAGCATCCCGACAGTCCGTTGGCGCCTATCGCCCAGCTCAAGCTGGCCATGTGGTACGCTTTCAACAAAAAATATCCCGAGGCGTTGACTGCGGCCCAGGATCTTATCGAGAACTACCCGGACAGTCCGCTTGTGGAGAAGACCAAGACCCTTGGCGATTCCGTGTTCGTTCTGGCTGTACCCGGTATGATCGGCGAAGAGCGGTATGCGCGTGTAGTCCGCTACTGGGAAACATACGATTTTATTGGTAAGGACGGTTCCAAGGTCGATGACAAAACCAAGCTCGCCATTGCTACCAGTTATTGGAAGATAGGCCAGCCTGAGAAAGCACTGGAACTGATTGAGCCATACCTTCAGAAAAAGCAGGTTCCGGGTGTATCCGATGACGCCCTTGGCCTTGCTGTGAACATCCATCTCGACCAGTTGAACTGGAAAAAGATTGCCGACCTCGTTTCCATGGCCAAGAAGAATTGGAAGCTTAAACCGGCTCAGCAGAAGCAGCTTGATTATGCGCGGGCCATGTCCTTGCAGAATCTTGGTGATGCGAAGGAAGCGATGCCCATGTGGGCGGAGCTTGCAAAGGATGCGTCTGTTGATCCAGCGTTCCGTGCTTATGCCATGTATTACATGGCCAAGGACGCCATGCAGCGGCAGGATTTGCGTCGGGTATTTGTCTACGCTCAAGAAGCGTTGGCCTTGCTGCTTCAGACCAACGGTGATCCTGAAAAAATCAAGGACACCGTGCTGATGTCCATTTACGCTACCGAGCGGTCCGGCCGTTATGACGAAGCGCTCAAGTGGGCCAAGGAGTATGACCGGTACATTGAAGTGGACAATCCTGAATGGGCGTCCACGCGATTCAAGCTCGCCCGAATTTATCGCAAGGCTGGCGCCATGGACGAATGGAAGCAACTGCTCGGTGATATCATTGAGAAGAAGCCCGATACGCTCCAGGCCCAGCTCGCCAAATCAGCCCTTGAAACTTACGAGCTTGAACAAAAAGCCTCCGAGTACCAGCCCGCACCGTAAAGATGCCTCTTTCTTTTTCTCAAGCCTCCTATCTCTCTCTTTTCCTAAATTTTTAGTAGGCGCATTCGCGTGGGTGGTGAGTTGCGGAATGTAGTGCTATTATGCATAACATATACTGGATAGTAAGAATTTTGAGGAGTGAGTGATATGGAGAGACAGCCAGTTGTTGCGGGGCAGTTTTATGATGCGCAGCCGGAAAAATTGCATGCCATGGTGGATGCGTTTCTCGGGTTGGGGAAGGACAAGGGCGAGGAGCGGACGTTGCTCGCGATGGTGCCTCATGCGGGGTATGTTTATTCCGGGGCCGTGTGCGGTAAGACGCTGGGGATGGCGAATTTGGAACAAACAGTTCTCTTGCTTGGGCCGAACCATACAGGGCGCGGGGAGCGGTTCTCGGTGTGGAATGAAGGGGATTGGAATATTCCTGGCGGTTCTGTGTCGTTTGATTCGGCCTTGGCGGACGCGCTGCTGGCTTCTGACGCTCATTTGAAGGCCGATACCGCCGCGCATATGGATGAACATTCTCTTGAGGTTATATTGCCGTTTCTCCATCGTTTGGAGCCTAACACGACCATAGTGCCGATTTCCATCTCATCGTCGTCCCTCGACTCCCTGAGGCAGGTTGGACAGGCCATTGGGCAGACGCTCAAGATGTTTGATCGGCCTGTGTCCATTGTGGTCAGTTCCGACATGAGCCATTATATCTCACACGACGAAGCCAAGAAAAAGGATTCTCAGGCCTTGGAGGCAGTGGTCACACTTGATCCAGCAGCCTTGTTTAATACAGTCCGGGGTAATAATATTTCCATGTGCGGAGTTCTGCCCATGACCACCGGCCTGTATGCTGCCCTTGAAATGGGCGCCACCAAAGGCGAGCTGGTTGCCTACGCGACATCTGGCGAAGTCTCTGGCGATTTTGATCAAGTGGTGGGGTATGCGGGTGTTTTGGTGAGCTGACTGGTGAAGAAAATTGGAAGCCGCTTCCAGCGGCATTTGTCAGGTGATTTCGCCTCTGGCAGCCAAAGGGGCGAGCCCCCTTTGGAAACCCTGTGTCGCCTTTCGGCGAGGTGTTATAAAAAAATCCCGAAGAGATATTTCTTTGGGATTTCTTTTTTATATTTTTTCGGCAACCTGCCGACAATTTATACGTGTCATGAGCCTCGGTTGTAGCCGATGGTTGCCTTTCCATCTTGAACCATGACCGGAACTTTGCGTACCCCGTCTGTTAACTTGAGCATCGCTTCCAAATCTGCCGGGTTCATCAAAACGTCTACAAACTTCGCTTCCGGGTGCGCATCCAACGCCCGCTTGGTATGCGGTCAGGTGGACTTTCCATAAATAATCATATCGGCCATGGCGTAATCTCCTTTCTCTTTTCAATTACACCCACCAATTAGCCCTGTCCATTCCCCATACAAAGAATTGTCCTTCATGTCGGTTCGACCTCTCTCGCGAAGCGACACACAAAGTTTAGGAAAAGAGAGGGATGGGGGTCTGGGGGAAGGGAGAGAAAGAACCCTTTTCAAAGGGTTTTTCTCTCCCTTCCCCCAGCCGTCGGAGACAAAAGAAAACCGCCCTGTCCGGCTTTCGCTGGACAGGGCGGTTATTTAATGCGTCAGTCTACGACTTAGCGACGTCCGCCACCTCGGTTGTCGCGGCGTCCGCCGCCACGGTTGTCACGACGACCGCCATTGCGGTCACCGCCACGCGGTGCAGGGCGCTTGAAGTCTTCCAGGTTTACTTCCTGACCGGCTTCTTCCATCAGCCATGCCTTACGGGACAGACGGATGCGTCCGCCGGGCTCGAGGGAGATGCACTTGACCCAGACTTCCTGTCCGAGCTGGACAACGTCTTCGACGCGTTCGACGCGTTCAAAGTCAAGCTGGGAGATGTGCAGCATGCCTTCCATGCCGGGCAGGATTTCGACGAGTGCGCCGACTTCCAGAACCTTGCGGACGGTACCGAGGTAGTTCTTACCCGGTTCGGCCTTCTGGTCGTAGTAGAGAACCATTTCCTTGGCCTTTTCCATGGATGCCATGGTCGGGGCGAAGATGGAGATCTTGCCGGAATCTTCGATGTCGATATCGGCTTCGGTCTCAGCGGTAATGGCCTTGATATTCTTGCCGCCGGGTCCGATGACCGAGCGGATCTTTTCGGGATCGATGTGTACGACAGCCATCTGCGGAGCGAGTTCGGACAGCTCTTCACGCGGCTTTTCGAGAACTTCGCCCATGTGATCGAGAATGTGTGTACGGGCTTCTTTGGCCTGGTGCAGAGCCTTCTTGAGGACTTCCTGCGGGATGCCGGCGATCTTGATGTCCATCTGGATGGCAGTGATGCCGTCCTTGGTACCAGCAACCTTGAAGTCCATGTCGCCGAGCGCGTCTTCGTCACCGAGGATGTCGGTCAGAACGAAGTACTGGTCGTCTTCCTTGCACAGACCCATGGCGATACCGGCAACCGGCTCGGCAATGGGAACGCCAGCGTCCATGAGGGACATGGTGGCGCCGCAAACGGAGGCCATGGAGGAGGAACCATTGGATTCCATGATCTCGGAGACCACACGGATGGTGAACGGGAAGTCATCCTGGCTCGGGAGAACCGGAGTCAGGGCGCGCTCTGCGAGTGCACCGTGACCGACTTCACGACGGGAGGTACCGCGCAGCATACGGGCTTCACCGACGCAGTATGGCGGGAAGTTGTAATGCAGCATGAAACGCTTGGTAGCGTCGCCGAGCAGAGAGTCGTAACGCTGCTCATCACGGGTGGAACCGAGAGTGGCAACGGCCAGTGCGGAAGTTTCGCCGCGGCGGAACAGTACGGAACCGTGAGTCTGGCTCAGTACGCCGGTCTCGATGGAGAGCGGACGAACGGTGGTGGTATCACGACCGTCGATGCGCAGACCTTCGTTGACAATGCGGTCACGCACGATCTTCTTGGTCATGTCGCCGATGATGTCGCCAACAGCTTTGAGCTTGGCTTCATCCTCGGGGAACTTCTCGGCAACGGCTTCCTTGGCCTTTTTCTTGGCAGCGTCCTTGGCAGCGTAGCGAACCATCTTCTCGGGAGTGGTCAGTGCCTTTTCCAGGTCTTCGGTGATGAAGTCACCCAGGAAGGTAGCCACTTCTTCGTCGCGCACAGGTGCTTCGACTTCGAGCTTGGCAACGCCGACCTTTTCGCGGAGCTGGTCCTGCAGGTCGAAGAGCGGAGTAATCTGCTCGTGACCCCAGGCCAGAGCGTCGGCAACGAGATCTTCGGATACGAAGTCACCGCCGCCTTCAACCATGACCATGGCTTCGCGGGTGGCCGCAAATACCAGATTCAGGCTGGAGTCTACTTCCATGCCTTTGTAGGTGGGGTAAAGAACGAATTCGTTATTTACGTAACCTACGCGAGCACCCACGATGGGGCCGAGGAAAGGCATCTTGGAAATGTGGCAGGCAGCGGATGCGCCGGTCAGGGCCAGGACGTCCGGGTTGACATGCTTGTCAGCGGACAGAACCGTGGCAATGATCTGCACTTCATCAGCAAAGCCTTTGGCGAACAGGGGACGGATGGGACGGTCGATGAGACGGGAGACCAGAGTCTCACGCTCGGACGGGCGGCCTTCACGACGGAAGTAGTTGCCCGGCACGCGACCAGCGGCATACGCCATTTCCTGGTAGTTGCAGGTGAGGGGGAAGAAGCCGCGGTCAATAGCCAGGGGCTGGGTCACGGCGGTGACCAGAACAGTGGTTTTGCCGGACGTGATCGTCACGGCGCCACTGGCTTGGCGGGCATACTTGCCGGTTTCGATAGTGATGTCGATGCCGCCGACCGTCGCGGTCATGCTTGTTGCATCAAAAGGAATCATCGTCATAGTGATTTCCTACCTTATATCAGTAATAGGTGAACCACTTCCTGCGTATCCCTCGAATTGGGTTAGCCGGCTTGGGAAAGGACTTTTGGAATCTGATTGGTTCAGTTCCAAAAACGCCTTCCGCAGCCAACTAAGCTAAAGCGTGAGGGTGGCTCGGAGCACAAAAGACGGCTCCGTCGCAGAAAGTGACATAGTATGAGGGGAGGCAGATGCCTCCCCTTGTAAACTCAATTTTTAAAGAACTACTTACGCAGACCGAGACGGCTGATGAGCTCACGGTAACGCTGAACGTCCTTGTTAGTCAGGTACTTCAGCAGCTTTCTGCGCTGACCGACCATCTTGAGCAGACCGGTACGGGAATGGTGGTCTTTTTTGTGGGCCTTGAAGTGATCGGCCAGGTACTTGATGCGTGCGGTCAGCAGCGCAACCTGAACCTCGGGGGATCCGGTGTCACCTTCACAGGTCTTGTACTCGTCAATAATCTTTTGCTTTTCTTCAGCAGTCATAACCACAGCACTATCCTCCTAATTTGGGGGTTGATGTATACTTTGCTGTTTGTTCATTCTTGAAGCGTTCAGTCCTGGTTCCAAAGTCCTCGAAGAATGGACCACTTGGGTTTTTCATCCTGGAGTTTTGCCTCGACCAGTGCCAGGGGAGTTTCGTCGGTGTCGAGCAACATGGCTCGATCGCCGAGTTCTCCGGCCAGCAATTCCCCCGGTTGATCATTGACCGGCAGCCAGGCCCCGTTTTTCACGAGTCCCGCCAGCGGTTCGGTCAATTGATACCGAGGCCAGTGAGGCAAGGTGTTCTTTAAGGGGATCACCTTTTCCGGAAATGAATCCGGATTTTCCAGAACGTCTTCGAGGTCAAGGGCCTGATCGAGCCGGAAAGGCTCACTCGATTCCCGGACCAGGCTGGTCAGTGTCGCGCCGCACCCCATTCGTGTCCCCAAGCTGTGGACCAGGGAACGTATGTAAGTACCGGCGGAGCAACTGACCCTGAATGATGCTTCAGGCATCTGAACGTCTAGCGCTTCCACATGAGAAATAACAATGGGCTTAATTTTGACCGGTGTTTCCTTGCCCTCACGGGCCAAGGCATACAACGGCTTACCCTTGTGTTTGGCAGCCGAATAGGCAGGAACTTCCTGCTCTGTCAACTCTTTCCAATATAAAATTTCGCGTTTGACATCTTCAGCAGTGACGTCAACGGGGGATTCTTTGGTCACTTCTCCTTGAATATCAAGGGTATCAGTGGTTATTCCGAGCCTGAATGTGCCGGAATAGGTTTTGGTCCCGCCACTCAGGTACGGAGCAAGCTTGGTACCGTGTCCAAGGAGGACCAAGAGGACGCCTTGCGCCATGGGATCAAGGGTCCCGCCATGGCCGATTTTGTACTGCTTGAGTTGGTGTTTGATGTCATTCAGGCAGCCGGCCGATGTCGGACCGGACGGTTTGTTCAAAATCAGCAGCCCATCGCGTTGTTCAGGGCTTCTCTTTTTACGTCTGCGACCCATCTATTTGATCCTCAGAGATTCGCCGATGGCGGAAATAAGCATGTCTTTGGCTTGAGCGAGCGGTGCGACGATGGTGCCGCCGGACGCGTTTTTATGTCCGCCGCCACCGAACCGGGCTGCGACTTCCTGAACATTGTCGTCTCCATAGGAGCGCAGGGAAAATTTGTAGATGTCTGCATTTTCTTCGCGGAAGATAGCGGCCACGCGCACGGACTTGAGGCGGCGCAGGAAGTTGATAATGTTTTCCGTGTCCGCAGAAGTGGTGCCTGTCCGCTTGAACATTTCTTTTGTAATAACGGTGATCGCTACCAGTTTGTCATCGGTCAATTCCACGCTGTTCATGGCTTCGGTCCACAAACGCATTCTATTTTCGGACCACTGTTTGGTGATGTCCATGTTCATGCGTGCGATGTCGAGGCCATTACGGAGCATGTCGGCTGCCAGTTCCAGAGATTCCGGTGTGGTTGAGCCGTAGGTGAAGAATCCGGTGTCCGTGGCCACGGCCAGATAGATGTTTTCAGCCAGAGAACCGGTCAGCGGGATATTCAATTCTTGGCCGAGCAGGGCGACCATGGACCCGACGGCAGGCTGGGTGTGATCCACCCAGTTTTCAACGCCGAATTCGTCATTGCCGAGATGATGATCGATATTGATGAAATTGGTTTCTTCGGATCGTGCGGACAGCAGATCGCCCATTCGTTCTTTGGCTCCGCAATCCAGGACAATGGTCCACTTGGGCATTGTTTCTGGCAGGGTGCTTTGAATGGGGGCGGGCTGGTTTGCGAAAGCGTATCGTTCTGGCAGACCGGATTGGTTGTACAACGAGAACCGTTTTCCGAGCGCGGCAAGGATATGACCCATGGCACAGATGGAGCCAATGGCGTCTCCGTCCGGGTTGTAATGCGAGGCAATCAGGAAATCGTCCTGATCCTGGATGATGTCACTAATCCGTTGCACTGGATTTTCCATAGACAATATCCTCAAGGAAGTCGTCGAAGACGAATCGGAGTTCCGGGGTGAATTGCAGTTTGAGATTGCGGCCCAGGCGAGAACGCAGGAAGCCGGTAGCTTTTTCCAGACCGGTCTGGACTTCTTTGCGGTGTTCGGCGTCACCGGACACGGTGTAGAAAATTTCGGCAATGCGCAGGTTGGCGTTCATTCGTACACCTGACAGGGTGACGAGTTGCAACCGGGGATCGGCTGCTTCTTCCACCAACAGCGTGCCCACTTCGCGCATGATCTGGTCGCCCATGCGGACGGCTCTGCGAGAGCTTGATGCCTTCATTGTGTGTATCCTTAATCAGAGTCAGAAAAAATTTCAGTGTTACACCGGGTCAATTCTGCCGGTGAGATGGCTTCGACCATGGAGAGTGCCTTGGCTAGTCGGCTTTCCACTCGTTCAGTGGTATTGGCGGTTGTTACAACACCCAGTACCAGTTTGTCGTGGACGTCCATGGCTTCGATCTCTGCAACAGAGACATTGAATTTGTTGCGCAATTTTTGTTTCAGACTCAGGGCCACTTTGCGTTTCCCTTTGAGGGAACGGTTGCCGTGCAATCTGAATTCGAGGTGTAAGACGCCTATTATCATACATGCTCCCCCGAATAAATAAATACGGGCGGCCCATTATGCAATGGGCCGCCCGAAGTTTTATATCAATTGTGCTAGTCGATGGTACGAGCGACCTCTTTGGTTTCGAAGGCTTCGATGGCATCGCCGACTTTGATGTCGTTGAATTTCTCGAGGCCGATACCGCATTCGTAGCCCTTGGCAACCTCGCGAACATCGTCCTTTTCGCGGCGCAGGGATGAAACCTGACCGGTGTAGATGACAACACCGTCGCGGAGTAGGCGAACCTGAGCGCCGCGGGTGATCTTGCCGTCCGGGATGTAGCAACCGGCGATGAGGCCGATCTTCGGTACGCTGAAGGTCTGGCGAACTTCCGCCTGCCCCAGGTACACTTCTTCGATGTCCGGGGTGAGCATGCCGCTCATGGCATCTTTCACTTCTTGCACCAACTTGTAGATGATGTCGTAGAAGCGGACTTCAACGCCTTCATGCTCAGCGATTTCTTTGACCTTCAGGTTCGGGCGGACGTTGAAGCCGAGGATGATGGCTTCGGACGCACCGGCCAGAAGGATGTCGGATTCGGTGATGGCACCGGCACCGCCGTGGACGACGTCGATCTTGATTTCGTCGGTGGAGAGCTTGTTGAGCGCTTCGGTGACAGCTTCCAGAGAACCCTGGACGTCTGCCTTGAGTACGAGGTTCAAAGTCTGAGCTTCGTCGTTGGGCTTGCTGGCCAAGAAGGACTCCAAGGTAACCTTGGATTTGGAGGAGAGAATCTTCTCACGTTTCTTCATGGCTCGAGAGTTGGCGATGCGGCGGGCGACTTTTTCGTCTGCCACAACAAACAACTCGTCACCGGCTTCGGGCAGGCCATCAAAGCCCTGGATTTCCATAGGCATGGCCGGTCCGGCGGTTTTGAGCTTCTTGCCCTGATCATTGAACATGGCGCGGACTTTACCGAAGTGGACACCGGATACAAAGCTGTCGCCTTGATTGATGGTACCTTCGGAGATGAGCATGGTGCCCACAGGGCCGCGGCCCTTGTCCAGACGCGCTTCGACAATATGACCGCGAGCGGGCTTGTCCGGGTTGGCCTTGAGTTCCAGAACTTCTGCCTGGAGCAGGACCATTTCGAGCAATTCGTCGAGGCCTTCTTTTTTCTTTGCGGAAACGTGAGCGAAGATGGTCTCGCCACCCCAATCTTCGGGGGAGAGGCCCAGTTCGGCCAGTTCACGTTTGACGTTATCGGGGTTCGCCCCTTCCTTATCCATCTTATTGACAGCGACAACGATGGGAACACCAGCTGCCTTGGAGTGGCTGATGGCCTCACGAGTCTGATCCATAACACCGTCGTCAGCGGCAACAACCAGAATGACGATATCCGTCACCTGTGCGCCACGCATACGCATGGTGGTAAAAGCTTCGTGACCGGGAGTGTCGAGGAAGACTACTTCGCCGCGAGTTGTTTGCACGTGGTATGCACCGATGTGCTGCGTGATGCCGCCAGCCTCGCCGTCGGTCACGTTGGACAGACGGATGGCATCCAACAGGGAGGTCTTACCATGGTCAACGTGACCCATGATGGTGACCACGGGGGGACGCGACTTGAGATCTTCATCTTTATCAGCTTCGGTGGGGACCAGGAATTCCTGTTCATCAAAGGAGACGTTCTCCACCTCATATCCGAACTCACCTGCAAGCAGAGTGGCGGTGTCCAGATCAAGAGACTGGTTGATGGTGGCCATGACGCCCATGGTGAACAGTGCCTTGATGAGGTCCTGAGCCTTGATGCCCATCTGGTGAGCCATGTCCGCCAGGCGGATAGTCTCATCGAACTTGATCTTGCGCTTGGCTGCCTTCATGGGCTGCGCCTGGACCTGTTCATGCTGAGGCGTCTGATTCTTGCGGCCTTTCTTTTTACGGCCTTTGCGTCCTTGCGGGAATCCGCCGTCGTTGAAATTCTTGTTGCCGCGATTATTACCGCCAGCACCGAATTCTACTACGCGACGTTTCTTGCCCTGTTTTTTCTTGCTGCGACCATCGGGAAGCGCTGGAGTCGGGGCAGGTGCGCTACCGGGACGACCGCCTGCGGGACGACCTCCTCCCGGACGACCTGCGCTAGGACGACCACCTCCGGGACGACCGCCACCAGGACGACCTGCGCCGGGGCGACCAGCGCCAGGACGACCGCCTCCAGGGCGACCACCACCGGGACGACCGCCGGGACGGCGTTCAGGCTGGGCCAGCTTGGCAGCTGCACGGGCCTGGACTTCTGCCTCGGTAGGCATGGATATGATTTTGACTTTGGGAGCTTCAGGCTCCTTTTTCTTTTTCTTCTTCTTTTTAGGCTCAGTCTTGGCTGCGGCTTCTTCCTTTGCCGGTTTTTCGGCAGGGGTTTTCTTTTCCGCTTTCTTGGTTTTTTCAACCTTTTCGGCGGTTTCCGCTTTTTTAACTGGCTTGGCGGGGGCTTCTTCCTTGGCTTCAGCCTTGGGAGCAGCTTCGGTTTTTTCAGGCACGGGTTCGGGGGCGGCCTCTTCAACCACTGCTTCCGGAACCGGGGTTTCTACAACCTCGGCCTTGATCTCTTCAGGCTTTTCCTCCACGGCAGGCTTGATCACTTTGACCTGAGGGGCAGCCTTTTTGGGAGCTTTCTTTTTGGCAGGCTTTTTTTCTACCTTGGGTTCCACGACTTCCTCAACGGGAGCGGCCTTCTCCTCAACAGGAGCTTCTGCAACTTCCTCCACGGGAGTCTCCACCGCTTCCTCGACCGTTTCTTCGATCGGGGCTGCGGCTTCCTCTTCCTTGGGAGCCTTGGATTTTTTGCGCCTGCGTCTAATTATGACGCCGGAGTCACCTACACGGCGGACTTCACGCTTGCCGGAGCCGCCTTTTTTCATTTCCGCCTTGAGGCGGTCCACATCTTCGTCTTCCACGACAGTCTTCTGGCTTTTGGCCTGGACGCCGATTTCACGAAGTTGCTGAATGATCTCCTTGTTGCTGAGTTTGTACTCAGCAGCCAAGTCTTCTACCCGAACCTTTGCCGTCATCTAATTACCCCTTTTGCGTTTCTTCATCAGGCCCATGATTACTTTCGGGAATAGTTCCCTGCATCGGGTCTGACCGCATACGTAAATTCCGCGTCCGGGCATTGAGTGCCCCGGATCAAGTACCGGACCGTTGTCAGTCGGTTCGCTTGTTGCTTCCGGACAGACGTACCGCGTCAATTCCCGCTTGGAGAATCGTTCGCGACAGACAACGCACATTCTGACAGGATCGTGTTTATGCCCTGTATGATTCATGCGCTGTCCGTGCCCCAGTGTTATTTCGTCTCCTCGCCTTCGGCGGGAGTTTCTGATTCTTCAGTTTCGGTTGCTTCTTCAGCAACTTCTTCGACCTCTTCAGCTTCGACTTCCACGACTTCTTCAGTCATTTCTGTGTCCATAGCTTCAGTGGTCTCTTCTTCCCATTCTTCGGCCAATTCATCGAAGATGCCGGGAGCAAGCATATTGATTGCAACACGAATGTCGCCGATCTTGCTTTCAGTCATGCCCTTGATGGAGAGCATATCTTCATCAGTGGCCTTGACGATGGATTCGATGGTTTCGAAGCCTGCGCCAAAGAAGTTTTCCATGCCGATTTCGGCGACCGCAGCGATCTGATCCATACCCTTGCGAGCTGCATTGAGTTCGCCGTAACGGGATTCGGTGAAGATGTCGATCTTCCAGCCCAGAAGTTTGGCAGCCAGTTTGACGTTCTGCCCTTTACGGCCGATGGCCAAGGAGAGCTGATCGTCGGGGCAGACCACTTCCAATGCTTCCTCTTCCTCATCCACAGTTATGCGGGAGATGACGGCTGGAGACAGTGCATGCTGAGCGTACATAGCGATGTCCGGACTCCAGACAACGATGTCTATGCGTTCACCCTTGAGTTCCTGCACCACGTTCTGGATGCGTGAGCCTCGGATACCGACGCAAGCGCCGACCGGGTCCACGTCACGGTCACGGGACATGACAGCCACTTTGGCACGCAGGCCGGGATCGCGGGATACGCCCATGATCTTGACGGTGCCGTCTGCCACTTCGGGAACTTCGCGCTTGAACAGTTCGATCATGTAGTCCGGGTGGGACCTGGACACGACAACCTGCGGGCCGCGAGATTCTTTTAATACATCAATGATATACGCCTGGACGCGATCACCGCGTTTGTAGCGTTCTCTTGGAATCTGTTCATCTTTGGGCAACAGAGCTTCGGTGCGTCCGAGGTTGATGATCCAACCGGTACGGTCGCGGCGCTGAATGATGCCGCTTGCGATTTCAGAGACGCGGTCTCTGTATTCTTCGAAAATGATTTCCTGTTCAGCATCGCGCATACGCTGGATGATGACCTGCTTGGCGCTTTGCGCGGCAATGCGGCCAAGATCCTCGACTTTGAGGGGAAAGCCCATCTCGTCGTCCAACTGGGCTTTGGGATCGTGGTCTATGGCATCGTCCAGCGAAATTTCGCTGATGGGGTCGTGCACGTCGTCCACAACCACCTTGAATTCGAAGACTTCGATTTCGCCGAGTTCTTCGTTGAAGGCTACTTCGATATCCATGGTCTCGCCATATTTGCGGGCCACGGCCGAACGGACAGCCTCTTCAAGAGTGTCGATCAACAGGTCGCGGTCAATGCCCCTGTCTTTGCTTATCTGGTCGATGGCTTTTTTCAGCTCCGACATGATCTAACCTCCGCTTGTGCCGAAATGGTCCGAATCCTTTCGGCGGATAGTGCACTTACAACTAAAATTTGTGTATCAGTTTGGCTTTCTTGATGGAAATCCATGTGAAATCCAAGATCTCGTCATCGACGTTCATGGTAATGGTATCGTCTTTTACTCCGGTCAGTGTCCCTTTGAACTTGCGCCTGTCACCGTGAGCTTCAAACAGGGTGACTTTGATTTCTCTGCCAATGTAGTTGACCATTTGGTCCGGCGAGAAAAAAGGGCGCTCCAGTCCGGGCGAGGACACTTCCAGTGTGAAAGCTCCGGGAATGACGTCTTCAACTTCCAGCATCAGGCCAATTTGGCGGCTGACGTGAGCACATTGATCTATATGTACCCCTTCTGGGCCGTCGATGTATATACGAACAACACGTTTTTTGCCGGACGCAGGAGAAGACAGTCCCCAGAACTGGTAGCCGAGGTTCTCCACCTCAGGCCGGATGATGTCCGACAGCATATCTTCGAAAGTCTGACGCATTGTATCAATACTCCATGCAAGCCGCATCTGCGGCAAAAACAAATAAAAAAGGTGAGCCCGAGCTCACCTGCGCGAACCCCGCAAGGTTGTTGAAAACCAGCCTTGCGAAAGGCATTGGAGCGGGTGACGGGGGTCGAACCCGCTACTTTCAGCTTGGGAAGCTGACACTCTACCAATTGAGTTACACCCGCTTGGAAACGAGCCTATTTATACATATATAGAACCGTTGTCAACAAGCTTGACTCCGCTGCAAATACCGTCAGCAGGCAGTCTATCCCATGTTGGCATGCATAGTGCAAATCCCTCGCTGAACAGGAGGATCGCTCTATGCGAAATAGTACATACAGCGCTTTATTCGGCGCTTTATCCAATGAAATGAGGATGTCATCCATCGCCAATAATTTGGCGAATGTGAACACGTCGGCCTTCAAGAAAGACAAGATGGCCTTCCATGACACCTTCACTCGCTTTGCTCATGACTATCTTATAGATGGAAAAAACCACCTTCGAGGGAAGGATATGTTTCCCAGAGCCAATGTCATGGCAAAACCGCGACTCTCCGCACAGCAGACCGATTTCTCCCAGGGGAGCCTACAAAAGACCGGCAACCAGCTCGATTTTGCTTTGTCCGGCGAAGGGTTCTTCAAGGTGCAGGGCGGAAACGGGGACGTTCTCTACACCCGTTCCGGCAACTTTTTGCCCGACGCCAACGGGATTCTTCGTACTCAGGACGGGAATACCGTCATGGTGGACGGCGGTCCTTTGACGCTTCCTCCGGGAGCAGATGTTGTGGTTGATCCTTCCGGCAATATTTCCATAAACGGCAACCCTTCCGGAGCCCTTGATCTCGTCTCTTTCGATGATTTGACACAGGTCGAACGTCTTGGAGCGAATTACTACACCGTCCCGGATGGTGTTGGTGAGATAGTTCCTGAAGAGATGTCGGTACAACAGGGTTTTCTTGAGAAGGGCAATGTTGACGTGGTTACCGAAATGGTCGCCATGATCGAAACACAACGTGCTTTTACTATGTATTCGAAGATGATTCAGTCAAGTGATGAGACTGATAAAAAATTGATCACCCAGGTTGGACGTCCAACCATATAATTTAGGAGGATTCGGCTATGATGCGTTCTCTCTGGACCTCAGCCACTGGCATGGTTGCCATGCAAACTCACATCGACACGTTGTCCAACAACCTGGCCAACGTCAATACCACCGGGTTCAAAAAGAGCCGGGCGGAGTTCGAGGATCTCATGTACCAGACGCTCCAGATCGCCGGTACTCAGAATGCCACTGGCGGTCGTACGCCTGTCGGCATGCAGATAGGCATGGGCGTCCGTCCTGTCACGGTGCATAAGTTTTTCACTCAGGGCGATTTCAAGAACACCGGCAACCCGTTGGATATGGCTATCGAAGGCGACGGCTTTTTCCAGGTGTTGCAGAACGGTGAAGAGGTCTACACCCGCGCCGGTTCCTTCAAGCTGGATGACGAAGGCCGCGTCGTGACCGCAGGCGGTTGGCCATTGCAGCCTGAATTTACCGTTCCGCCCGAGACTGTCAGTGTTGTCGTCACCGAGAACGGCAACATGGCCGCTCTGGACCGGGACGGCACGGCGTTGGCCGAGAGTGACATCGATATCTACCGTTTTCAGAACCCGGCGGGACTAATTGCAACGGGTCGTAATTTCTATCGAGAGAGTGAAGCCTCCGGTGCAGCCGTATCCGGAACGCCTGGCGACGATAACTACGGCACTATCGCCCAGGGATTCCTTGAAGGGTCCAACGTGGAGATGGTGGACGAAATGGTCGGTCTGATCGTGGGGCAGAGAGCTTTTGAGATCAACTCCAAGGCCATCACCACGTCTGACGGTATGTTGCAGACCGCCATTAATATCAAGCGGTAACGGGTAGTTGAATAACTCCTGTTGCAAGGATGGTTCATGCGTATGTCGAGCAAGCGTAACAAAAATACATGGTGGTCATGGATGACCCGGCATCTGTTTGTCATTTTGGTGGCAGGAGTGGTGTTGGGGTTGCCCGTTTTGACCGGGGCCGCCAACGGTTCGGCGTGGCAGGCCATGGTGCGAGATGCGGTCTGTGTCGAGGGGCCGGATGTTCTGCTCGGTGAAATAGCTGATCCTGTGAACGATATGGCGCAGAGTCAATGGAAGACGTTATCGGCCATCAAGCTTTGGAAGGCTTCCACCAAGCCGGGGCGTCCGGTGACAGTCTCCCGCGACAAGTTGAAAAAGGTACTCCGCCATTACATGGGTGATTTGGTGGAGAATCTGGTTCTGCCGAGCCAGATGACGGTTCAGACCGGGGGACAGGTCATTAGCGGTGAACAACTCAAGGCGCGTGTTGTCGCTTTTTTGACGCCAAGGGCCAAGGATCTGGGCGGTGACGTTGATTTCAAGAATTTTCAGATGCCCCGGCAAATATTTTTCCCCAATAAATATGATTCTCTGTCCATCAGCATGCGCGATGACCTCAAGCCCGGACGCAATCAGATCAAGCTCCACGGCGTGACTCCCGATGGCAAGATCCTTTTGCGGAAGAGTTGTGTGGTGTTCGCCAATGTCTGGAAGGCCGTGCCTGTAGCGGCGCAGCCGTTGAATCGATTTGAGCGGTTGACCCGTGACAAAGTGTCATTCCAGCGGGTGAATCTGGCGTACAAGCGCGATGTCTGGGACGGCACTGGTGGCCCGTGGCGCATGGCTCGGACGCTTGGTCGGGGGCAGCCTTTTACGTTGGCTCATTTGGAGTTGGTGCCACTCATTGAAAAGGGTGAACGAGTGCATCTGATGTACAGGGGCAAGAGAGTGCAACTGACCATCAAGGCCGAAGCCCTTGGCGAGGCTGGAATGGGCCAGCAGGTAGCGGTCAAGAATTTGCAAAGCAAAAAGACAGTACTGGCAACCGTGATCAGCGATGACACGGTGCTCGTCAGATAGGCAAGGAGAGAGTCATGAGGCAATATTTCCTGATTATAGTGGCAGTCGTCACGCTGGCAGCCGGTTGTGCTCCTCGATATGAGGAGCAGCCCATGCCCGTTCTGACCCCTCCGGTTTATGAAGAGCAGGACCCGGCACTCAATCCCGGTTCTCTTTATGACACCAATCGGTCCGAGTTCCTTTATGACGATAATCGCGCCACCCGTGTGGGCGACATAGTTCTGGTGAGGGTTTCCGAGACCGCCAATACCAAATTGAAGTCGGAAACCACGGCAGACAAGGAAAACACCATTAATACCGGTGTTACCGCCATGCCGACAACTGGGCTGATTGGCGGTATTCCGTTGGCGGGTACGCTCGGGGCCAAGGCAGGAACGAGCATTCAGGCATCGCAGTCTTCCGAGTTCAAGGGCAATGGTGAGACCAAGCAGGAATCCGAATTCGAGGCCATGGTTGCGACTCGTATCGTGCGCAGACTCCCGGGCAACCTCTTGCAGGTTGAAGGCGCTCGGCGCATCCGGGTCAATGCCGAAACACAGTTTCTCGTGGTGCGCGGGCTGATTCGTCAGCGTGACATTGAAGCGGATAACTCAATTTCGTCCACCAGTCTGGCCGAGGCGCAGATCGAGATTTATGGTCAGGGAGTTCTGGCCGACAAACAACGTCCAGGTTGGCTTTCGCGGATTCTGGACAACATCTATCCCTTCTAATGAACGTGCGTAACAATTTTATATCAAGAGGTTGAGGAGTGATCGTCATGAGTTTGAATCAGCAAACGACTCCCATCAATACCGGTGAGGTGGCACGGGCTCTGACCCTGGCTGTCCTTTTCGGCGTCATGCTTGTGTTTTTGTCATCGGTACTGGTGCCGACCGAGGCGCGGGCTGCTCGTCTGAAGGATATCGTCAGCTTCAGCGGCGTGCGAGACAATGAGTTGGTCGGATATGGCCTGGTTGTTGGTCTGGCAGGAACGGGTGACGGTACTTCGTCGTCTTTCACCATGCGTTCAATGGCTAATATGTTGGAGAAGATGGGTGTCGAGGCCGATCCTACTACCCTGAAGCCCAAGAACGTAGCCGCGGTCATGGTCACGGCCAAGATGCCGGTGTCCTCCAAGCCCGGTTCAGCTATCGACGTCACAGTTTCTTCACTCGGCGATGCCAAGAGTCTGCTGGGTGGTATCCTTCTTCTGACGCCTCTCAAGGGCCTTGATGGTCGAGTTTATGCGGTTGGGCAGGGCGCTTTGACGATCGGTGGTTTTTCTATCGGCGGTGAAGCAGCGGATGCCCAGAAGAACATCCCCACCGTGGGACGTATTCCCAATGGCGCTGTAGTTGAGCGGGGCGTTCCCTTCCGGTTCAATAATCAGCACTCCATGACCTTGAATCTGACCGTGCGCGACTTCGGCACGACCATGCAGGTGGTCAACAAAATTAACGCCAGCATGGGCGGTGGTTTTGCTTCAGCCACGGATATTTCCACCATCGAATTGGAGCTGCCTGATAAGTTCCGGGGCAACATGGTTCCCTTGATGGCTTCGCTTGAAAATCTTGATATCTCGCCCGACGGCAAGGCTCGTGTGGTCGTGGACGAAAAGACTGGTACCGTTGTGCTCGGTCAGGATGTGCGCCTGAGCAAGGTGGCCGTGGCTCACGGCAACTTGCAGATAGTTGTTTCCGAGACG
>Ga0209475_10001995_pt1 | contig 22375 bp, 15 predicted proteins | sample tdDd471_FD_187128 | JGI IMG/M metagenome (GOLD analysis project Ga0209475, IMG submission 187128) | Marine sediment microbial communities from the Atlantic coast under amendment with organic carbon and nitrate - tdDd47.1 (SPAdes)... | ecosystem: Environmental > Aquatic > Marine > Coastal >... | reverse complement strand
GGAATAATCAAATGTTATTTGCTCCCCATCATGCCCGACAAACCAATATGTCATGCTGATATTTTCTGGTGGAATCGGTTTATCATCGTATAAATGTGCGCCAGCCTGTGCCAGAACATAGCGATAAACGATGGTTTGTAGGCGTTTTCCCAGCCAATGTTTACTCGATATTTTATGCGAAGTCTTCCAGTCGATAATCATAGCGCGTCCATCAGGGTCGATTGCCAGTACATCATATTTTGCAATCAACCGATAATCCCCGATAGCTGTTTCGAGCGTGATTTCGGCATAACGTTGTTCAGGCAATCCCTTTAATCCTTCTGCCGTAAATGTCTCCCACCATGCGCTTAATACCTCATCATCATGGACTGATGTGGCGAGCCGATCACTAGGAACACCAGCTAAATGTTGTTGCACCATTTTATGGAATTGTGCGCCCTGTCGCATATGTTCCTCATGTTTTAGCGCAGGTTCAGCTTCCAATGATGGATACCGTACCCCCTCAATATAGCGCAACTCGAAGCGACGTGGACAGTCGACATAATCCTGCAAACTACTCTGGCTAAACGTAAAATCGTCAGGCAATCTCATTTTTTCAATTCCTTTTCCCAGAATGTGCGTAAAGCAACCAAAGGAGTCGCTTCTGTCGCTTCACCCCGTCCCGTATTCCATGTGATAATCAACTCCTTCCGCGCGCGAGTAATCCCCACATATAACAAGCGTAATCGTTCCGCCGCATATTCAATCCGCGAGGAAAGTGTTGCGTCGCCTTCATTATATGGTTGACCTGTACGGAGACTATTCAACTGTGCCAAACACTCCTCAGCCAAGTTCAGATTATCACGGATAAACCATTTTTCACCGATATAACTATCATGTGGGTCACCTGATGGGAAATCATAATTATTCAGCGATAACAGATAAACCCTGTCCCACTCTAACCCTTTTGCTTTGTGCATGGTCGTCACGGTGACCTTGCCTTTATGTGCATCAGGGTCGAATCGGCTGTCATCATCGCCCAAACCCGAAAACTTGCGCTTATTCATGGCGATCTCTTTTAACTCATCTGCAAATTCAGGCAATCGCATATCCGTGTGTGTGATGCTTAATCGTTGCAGATGTAATGCCACCATATACGCAGTCGCTATATCCCCTGCTTCAATAAAAATATCACCCGCTATCGTCAAAATAAGCTGATCAATCGGCAATTCAGCCGCCCGCAACCACTGCCCTACCATGTCACGAAATCTAACCAATTGATTATGTAGTGTCGTATTTTCTTCAGACGACATATTGTCATCCAACCAATCTGATAAACGAGGTGCAACATAATCTTCAACATGACGAATTTTCTTGAGTTCCTTCATCACCGATTCGATTCCAGCTGATGCGTCAGGGTCATCCCGATAATCGCGTAACCACACTTGATACACCCCTGCCAATTTCCCAGAATCTTTCGGGTCAGCCAGATAATTCAAAATGCGCGTCAATGATCCAACCACCGCGCGCGTCGATGAGGTGCTATTGAGGTTCTCGACATAAGGAATATCTTTGTTTTTGAGCAATTGCACAATTTCCGAACCCCGTGTATTACGAGGCACAAGAATCGCAACCGTCTCATCTTGATGGTCGGGCAACCAATTGGCGATCGAATCAATCACGCGCAAGGCTTCTTCGGTTGGGTTAAAGGCTTCTGGATGTAAAATCACACCGTGTTTATTATTCGGTGGATTCGGCTGAGGATCACCTTTGGGTGTAGGTTGGATATACGGTTCAGTTAGTGGTTGGCGATCACGAATGGCTTGATGTGGATGTTTGAGCGACCACTTAATAAGATAATTTGCTAACTTCTGAATACTGCGAGTACTCCGTCCAGAGTTGGGTAATTCACGCCCGATAACTCCCTTTTCATTGATGAACTCGCGCAGATACTTCGGATTGGCAGTCGTAAATGTCTCGAAAATCGCTTGATTGGGATCACCGACACGCACCCAGTTTCCATTCTCACCTGAAAGCATCCGCAGAATATCTTCTTGCAACTTACTACTATCTTGGGCTTCATCTTCTAAAATATAGACCCATTTATGCTGGAGCGACTTCAAATATAACTCATCCCGTTGCAATACTTGTAACGCCAACCGGATCAAATCTTGGAAGTCAACCGCCCCACGATAATTCAATCCACGCTCATAGTCACTGTAAATGTCCGCACACATTTCAGCTAACAACAGTTCTCCATCATACTTAGCCAGTAACTTACGGACATCATCAGGCGATAATAAATAATCCTTCGCCTGTCGGATAAAGTTACGCGCCATATCGGTAACCGTTCGACTCCAATGGTGTGTCTTATAATAATTATTATCCCGAAATTCATTCGCCAGATAATCGTCAGGTGCAAGCGGATGATTGCGCGTCCATGCTTCAACCGCATCTTCCAAAATCTCATTACTCTCGCGCTCATCCAAAATCGTAAAGTTCTCGTCAACTTGGGCAACTGTTGGTTTTTGACGCACGATGTCATTTGCCAGCCCATGCAACGTCCGCACCCGATAACCAAACCCCGGTAACAACCCACTCAAATGGATATACTCATTGACCTGTCGCGCAAAATTAGACACTGCCGAATTCACCAGTGTGACAATCAGAACTTCCTGACCATCTTCTAAATCCGTCTGTGCCACTAATTGCGCCGCAAGATAGGATAAGGTCGCCGTCTTACCACTCCCCGGTACAGCCGCAACTCCCATTTCACCTTGTTTATAATCAAGAACTTCTTGCTGTTTCGGACGTGGTTTAAACATTATTTTCTCCCTGATTAATCCGACGCAACATGCCTTGAATGGTATCTAATAACAACCCTCTTTGTTCATAACCACTTTCGCTCAATTCACTATACCCCAAGTAAATTGCTTGCCGACAACGCCGTGTTAATCCGACCACAAGCCGGCTCAGTGCATCACGGTTTGCCCGTTGTTCGTCTTCATCGTCCCATGTTTCACCAAATTGCCATTGCAAACTCAGCACGTAAGGGTGCGTTAACGGTTGATACAAGCGACGCGACCATCCCTCACTGCCGATATTCAACCAGAATTGATAATCCACAGGTCGATTATTGAGCAAAAATGTATACGCTGGCGCAATCAAGACACTATCTTCGGTGTCCATCGTCCAATCCCGCAGGTAAAAATTAGCGATTAAACCGCGATCAACCATCTTGATGTATTCGTGGGATAAGTCGATGGCTTCTTCAAAATCACGGATGAAGTCAAGTGACCAACGGAAATTCCGCGCCGAATCTACCAAGTTCATCGCTGTTTTACTGGCATCAAAATCAGCATGAAACCCAAACCCCTCTTGTGATAACACTTCGCCAAATATCTGACGGAAGAAAATATCAATCGGCTCGGCGGATTCATCTTCAATATAGGCATTCAACCAATCATGCAACTTATCGTAGCGTTGGCCAAATTCATACGTAATCCGATTCTGTGCAGATTCAGTGATATTCGCAAAGGGATACAACACCCCCTTCCGATAGACGATTTCTACGAGCAACTTAGCGCGAATAAAATCAAGTCCATCGATCGCCGTCATTAATGCATAAGCAACATCAAAATCAGTCGGTGGCATCTCCCATTTTGGATGTGCCAGCCGTGCTAATGTCAATAGTGTTCGTGCCGAGGGTTCATCCCGTAAAGCTCGTGATGGACGATGAGAACGCGCTTCAATATTTTTCGCGGCTAATCCTTCCACTAACCCAAAACGCAACGCATCCGACATATATGGCGCAAGCACCACAATCTCATTTGGATTTACGCCGTATTCATGCACAAGTGACGCAATTTGCTCCGTAATCCAATCGACCATTTGTGGATGATAGCGATGCGCTTCCGTAATCAATGCAGAACGCGGATTTGCAACCTTACTCAAATCATGTTCTTCACCTAGCCGAACTGCAAGGTGCGCCCCTAATGCGCTGACTTCCTCACGCATCACAAATGTCTCATTTAATGTCTGATGCACATCGCATTTTTGACGCAACGTATAAGCATTATCGCTATCTGCACCCAAAAATCGACGGAAACCCGCATCAGTGTCATATATAATGAAGGCAGACTCACACGCATCCAGCCAATCCGATAAAATCCGATGTGATGCAGGGTTATCTTCCTCGATATTATCGATAATCAAATGCGTGTATTTGCCTGTGAGATAATTCCGTGGCTCAGGTTTTGTCCAGAGGTAATCAACTAACAAATCAACCTGCAACGAAAAATCAAGCAGATTATACTCCAGACAATATTTGCGGAAAGCAATCGCACACGCCTGCGCATCATGGTAGATAAATTCTTGCTCGGTATCGCCTCCTAAAGCTGATTTCAGTCGTTCGGCTATATCTTCAATCGGAAAACCAACAATCGCCGATTTATTCAGATTATCCACGATTTGACTATAGAGCCGCGCCCGATCAATCCGTACACTATTGAAATAATCTTTTTCATTGACCAGCGGTTCAATCGCTCGCGTCATAAAATATTGTACTAATTCCAAACTCAAAAAGTTCGGTAGCGCATCAGGGTTTTTAAATCCAGCCTCCCCAGAAACCAATAACCAGAATAAATCCACCGTTTTGAGCGCAAGACTACCAATCGTATGAATCGTAACTTGCCCGCCTTTGTGTTTTTTTCTCGATCGGAGAGCATCAATATATGGCTGTGCAAGTGTTCGTTGTGGAACATAAATAAGAATGGACTCCGCAGATACCCCACTCTCTAATAAATGAAGCATCCGATTGACACCAGCAGTTGTCTTACCTGCGCTAGCCATCCCCTCCAACCAAATTTTCTGATTGAGTGGTTGCTTTACGATCTTGGATTGTTGTTCCGTTAGTTTCATATAAAATCTAAGCGTCCCATCGGAATAATCTTTTACCTGAATAATCATTATAAAGCGAAGTGCCAATGAACGCGATAACCTACAGAATTATGGAAACAACTGAAGATATGCTCGAAGTCGAAGAGCTACAATGTGTAGTCTGGGGAATGTCCAAAGATGAGACATTAAGTGCATCAACGATGCGCTGGATGGTTCATATCGGTGGATTATTAATTGGTGCGTGGGATGATGACCGATTAGTCGGATTTAGTGTGGGCTCTCCGGGTAAACGTGAAGGGAAATGGGTCTTTTGGTCAGATATGGCTGGTATTCATCCCGATTACCAAGGTCAAGGTATTGGTTATCAATTAAAGCTCATGCAAAAATCATGGGCACGCGAACAAGGCTATGAAGAAATACGATGGACATTTGACCCGATGCGACGAGGTAATGCTTATTTCAATTTCTGCAAATTAGGCGTGATAAGTTATTCATATCACCATGCGTTTTATGGAGTTATGAAAGATAGTATCAACATGGGCTTATATACAGATCGGCTAGAAGCAGTTTGGTCAACTTCAGAAAAACAACTCTCTATACCTCTTACAGATTCCGACATTCCTTTTGCAGTTGAATTTGATAGAGATGTTGTAAAAACGTATTCAATCGAGGCCCAACAATTTGGCATTCAAATTCCATATGACCTCGATCACCTCAAAAATAATAATCTCGTTTTGGCAATGGATTGGCAAAAAGCCGTCCGTGAAACCTTTGTAAATTACTTCCGCTTAGGTTATCAGACTGTTGGTTTTGTCAAAAAAGAACCCATATGTTGGTATATTTTGCATAAAATATAAAAAGTGTTTGGAAATTTTATCAATAAATATAATCTCATGATCAGCATTATAATTTTTTGACTATGCGAAAAAAGAACCATTATAGACTTTTAAGCTCTTAATTTCACCCTTAATTTCAAAATAAATATGAAGCCTGATATCACCCTAAGATATTTATACAGTCACTATTGGTATTATCGTATCTGGTGTATTGATAATTCATTGTTAAAATAATTAATACAGTAGTTAACTGTATCTATCGTTTTTTCTTTTTAAGGAGAAGTATACAAATGAATAGACTTATTCGTATTGCTACCATCAGTATGGTGTTAGTAATTCTATCGGCATTAGTTTTACCAATCTATGCCCAAGACCCTGCAGGCGGTATTATCATCGAAGGACAAGCTGGTGGCGACCCAACATCGCTTAACCCATTGATTTCCTCCGATACAACCTCAGCACGTGTTGAAGATTTCATCTACCCTGACTTGGTTGCAGTTGATCCTTCAACAGCATCATTTATCCAAGAAGGACCTGGAGCAATCGTCAATGGTTGGACAATCTCTGAAGATGGTCTCACTTACACATTTACACTTCGTGAAGATTTGTTCTGGTCAGACGGCGAACAAATCAATGCTGATGATGTTATCGGATCATGGAATGTAATCAGTGACGAATCAGAAGTCAGCTCTTTAACTTTTATTTTAGACTCCATTGAATCTGTAACAAAAGTTGATGATTTCACTATCGAAGTCGTAATGGCTGACAATGCGTGTGATGCTATTGGTGATGCTATTGGCGTAATTCCTCCATACCCATCACATATCATCCCAGAAGATATCGCTACACTCCCTGACCAACCCGAAAACTTGAACCCAACTGTTACATCAAATGTATACAACTTTAGCGAATTTAGCCCAGCCGAACGTATTAGCCTTGTTGCTAACCAAGCATATGCTGATGCAGAAATGGGCTATGTAAACAACGATGGTTGGATTTACTTATCAGTTCCTGATTTGACCGTTGCTGTAGAACGTTTCCTTGCTGGTGAATTGAATGTTATTGATGGACCACAAGAAGCCTCACGTGAAGCAATCTATGCTGCTGCTGACGCTGGTGAAGTCAATATTTACACCTACCCTGGCAACTCATGGGATTACCTTGCATTCAACCTTGCTGACCCAACCAACCCACAAAATGGTATGGATGACGATGGCAATTTGATTGACCAAGGTATGCACCCAATCTTCGGTAATACCGTTGAAGGGCGTGACGTACGTTACGCATTAAACCTTGCGCTTAACATTGATGAAATCATCGAAGGTGCAACATTCGGCGAAGGTACACGTATGGCGTCACACAGTGTTCCATCATCATGGGCATACGACGATGAACTTGAACCAGTTCCATACGATCCTGAAATGGCTGCTGAAATCCTTGACGAAGCTGGCTGGCCAAATAGCGACCCAAGTGACCCAACAAGCATCCGCGTTTGTGACGGTTGTGGTACAGCTGAAGACGGTACAGAACTTAGCTTTAACTTGATGACCAATGAAGAAAATGGTCGCCGTACCGCTATCATCACCATCGCTCAAGATCAATGGGCACAAATCGGTGTTCAAGCAGAAATCGAAACCATTGAATTCTTCACAATGCTTGATTTGATGGATGCTCAAGAATGGGATGCCTACGTTCTTGGTTGGCGTAACGGCTATCCAGATAGCCCAGATATGACCCAAATCTTGACACCTGCTGGTGACGTTATTGGTAGTTCATCCAATGCTGGTTCCTATGCAAACCCCGAATTCATTGAATTGAATGAAAAAGCACGCTCCTTACCAGGTTGTGATTTAGAAGAACGTAAAGAACTGTATCACCAAATGCAAGCAATTTCACAACATGATACACCATACATCTTCATGTTTGTTCGTAATGGGTTCTATGCAACACGTAGCACAGTTGAAGGATTTGACCCATATGCAGAACAATTGTACTGGAATGTTGATACATGGTCAGTCCGTTCAGCAGACTAATCGGTTTCTATATGTAATTTGATATAACATCTTTCATCCCCCGGCATTTGCTGGGGGGTGTTCAATTATTTAGTTTTCGGGTGACAAACGCATGCTCAAATATATTGTTCGACGACTTCTCCAAGCGATACCAACACTTTTTGGAATCTCCATACTGTCTTATCTCTTAATGTTAGCCGCACCCGGTGGCCCAGTAGCCGCCCTTACATTTGCTCCCAACATCAAACCTGCCCAACGTCAGGCTCTTGAAGAGCAATTTGGGGTTAATGACCCCCCTCTCGTGCAGTATTTACGTTGGTTACTGGGCGATGATTGGATGCGATGGGATAGCGATGGAGATGGTGTTTCCGACGGATCTTTTTTGATTCCACTAATGGGAATCGCTCGTGACCGTCAATATAAACCTATTCTTGATGAGAACGGGAATACCGTATTAGAACCGCTCCCTCCTGGTGACAAATATGGTATCTTTCGAGGTGACTTTGGACGCTCATTTTATCAGGGGCAACGCCAAGTCTTACCGATATTATTTGAAAGGCTTGGAGCAACACTTGAGCTAGGCATTGCATCCTTGTTGTTAGGTTTCGCTATTGGAGTCCCAATTGGGATTCTAGCGGCTGTTGCGCGTGGTGGATTATTTGATAACTTTACCCGTGTCACAGCAGTAGTCTTTAATGCCATACCGGTTTTTTGGCTAGGTTTGATGCTGATTTTAGTGTTTGGTGGAAATGGGCTTGATCTTTTACCAATGGGAAGCCGTTGCCAAGCAACCCTTGAAGGTGGTTGTCCACCCATATATCTACGCCTCGAATATTTATTGTTACCGACCTTTGCGATTGCAACTGGTGGTATCGCAGGATTTTCTCGATATATGCGGGCTTCGATGCTAGATGTCATTAGTCAAGATTATATGCGTACTGCTCATTCCAAAGGGTTAAGCGCCAATATGGTGTGGTTTAAACATGGTGCACGCAATGCTCTTATCCCGATTGCCACATTTCTCGGGCCAGCATTAACAGGTGTACTTACCGGTGCGGCAATTACCGAGACAATCTTCGCGTGGCCCGGAATCGGACGGCTCGTTGTAGAATCTGTCACCAAACAAGATTATCCAATTGTGATGGCAACCACTATGTTTGTTGCAATCCTTACAATTTTAGGGTATATCCTGTCTGATATTATGTACGCGATAGTTGATCCGCGTATCCGCTTAAGTTAAGCAAAGGAGAATATAGACAATGGCGACAAAAGATAAAGTTGCACAATTAAGTGTCGACTCACATGAAGAAATTGTCAGTCGTTCTTTGCTTGATAAAGCAATCAGACGGATACTCCGAGACAATCTAACGATGATCTCAGGCGGGATTATTATACTAATCACGCTCTTGGCATTAGGTGCCGATTTCATTAGCTTTAATATTTTAAATGTTGATCCTACAAAAACAGTTATCCGCGATGCATTTGTACCTATGTTTGGTTATGGGTATGGTCCACATCAAAAACTCGATGTCAACGATGATATTGTCATCGAAGCACAAACCGTTGCCGTCGGTGAAGTCATCATCAATTTGGAATTCAGTATACCTGATGGTTATACCTATAATAACAAACGTGCGTCACAAATCATTGTGTCTTTAGCAGATGATGCACCTGAAGGCATTGTTACCGACAAGAAAAAAGATTTACTCGCAAAAATGGATCGCATTTCAACCGATAATCTCACCGATGGCTCGTACTCATTAAGCCTACCTATGAATGTCATTGAAGGTCAAACAACCATCGTTATCGAAGTTAATAACTCATTCTGTGATGCAGATAAAGATAATGTTTGCTTTAATAACGATACAGATTATACAGTTCCCCTAACAGTCTCCGCTGATGCAACCAACACTACAATTGACCTAAGCCGTACTATGCATACCCTCACCAAAGACCACTTTTATATCCTAGGGGCAGATGACCTCGGACGTGACCAACTTTCACGGTTATTATATGCAGGACGCATCTCCTTGAAGATCGGTTTCTTAGCAGGATTTCTATCAATCGCAATTGGCATTAGTTTAGGGATCATAACAGGGTTTTTCGGTGGGTTTGTTGATGATGTCATCGTCTGGTTAATTACAACAATCAACTCGATTCCATTTTTCTTCACGATTTTGATTGTATCGGCGATTCTCAGTCCCGATGAAAACAGCTTGATTCTCGTGTTGGGCTTCCTCGGTTGGACAGGAACAACTCGTTTAGTACGGGGTGAAACCATTTCATTACGGGAGCGCGAATATATTATCGGAGCACGTGCAATGGGCGCATCCGACTTCCGTGTGATGTTCCGTCATATATTGCCGAACTTGATTTCTGTCATTGTGATTAACCTTGCTATTGACATCGGAATCTTGATTCTGGTCGAAGCTAGCTTGAGCTTCCTGCAAGTAGGTGTTAAACCCCCTACCCCAACATGGGGTAACATGCTTACCAATGCTCAGTCATTATTCCGTACTGGACCACATCTAGTCTTCTGGCCCGGCTTCATGATCTTCGTGACAGTGTTATGTTTATATGTAGCGGGAGATGGTATCCGCGACGCATTCGACCCAACATTAACAGACTAATTTTTACGTTATCGTACCCAATTAAAACGAGCATAGATACTTATGCTCGTTTTGTTTTATCCTACAATACACATTCTATAAAAGTATATTACGTTTCTAATATACTTTTAAGTCTAACCCCCCAATTTTTAGGGGGTCAGCAATAATTTTTCTGTTAAAATTCTTTTACCTTAACTTACTTCTCAATTTTGGGGAATATATCATGCAAAAACACAAAGAACGCAAAATTCGTGGTAAAATTCGTCAAAAGTTCGTTGGGCAATAGACGACCAAAATTTATGGGATAGCGATATTGTCTACGAAGGAAATTTTAAATTTAACTCGGCTAAAGATGATAAAGACGATACAAATTTGTTACACAAAAAAAGTAAAGTCATTCGTCCACAACATCGTAATATAGAATACATGGATTGAGTAACACAATATTGGTACAAAGCATCTGTCCATAATACTCATTAGTCCGTCATCATAACTATCTTAAATCAATAAGGCCAACTTATGCTTGAAACTCTTGCCCTCTTTATCAGCTTCCTAATTGTAGCTTTGGCATCACGCGAAATCGGACACTTCCTTGGCAAATACAACCTTCCTCACATCACCGGATATTTATTCGCAGGTATGTTGGTAGGACCTTTTATTCTTAACTTGATACCCAAAGGTAGTACAGAACAACTGGTTATCATTGATCAGCTATCACTTGCAGTAATCGCATTCATCGCTGGGAGTGAATTATTCATCAAAGAATTGCGGTCAAGACTCCGCCCTATCATGATGAATACAATGGGTGTCGTTATTGCAGGTATCATTATCAACAGTATTGCATTCTTTTTACTTACAGAGCTAATCCCGTTTACACAAGGTATGGCTGTTACAGGTCGAGTAGCTGTTGCGGTATTAGGCAGTACAATATTGCTCGCCCTTTCACCGGCATCAACGATTGCAGTTCTACAAGAAGTTCGCGCACGTGGTCCATTCAGCAAGACTGTGCTTAGTATGACAGTTGTGATGGATGTTGTTGTCATTGTGTTGTTTGCAGTCGTAGCCGCCCTTGCCGCTTCATTACTAGAAGCCAATGCACAACTAGAACTGATCTTCCTCGTGCAATTAGTCATTGATCTCTTTGTTGCTATTATCGGGGGTATTTTAGTCGGATTTACAATATCACGTCTTCTGGGCACGAACCTTCATAAATGGTCAAAAGTGATAATCATATTGATTTTGGGAACAGGTGTTTTTGCGGGTTCGGCAGAAGCAACAGCCATTACGAAATCACTTGGATTTGAAATCCATTTAGAAGCCCTGTTAATTTGTATGATTGCTGGATTCTATGTCACAAACTTCTCCGATCATCGTCGTCAATTTGAGCATTTATTGCATGATATCAGTCCTGTTATATATGTTGCTTTTTTCACACTAACAGGTATCGGTCTCAAGCTTGACATTCTGTTGGGCACAATCGGGATCGCTGTCATTCTATTCGCAGTCCGAATTTTCAGCATTATGGTGGGTTCATTTGCAGGCGGGTATCTCGCTCAGGAAGATCAGATAATTAAGAAGTATGCTTGGATGGGACTTATCACACAAGCAGGCATTGCACTTGGTCTTGCACGAGAAGTCGCAGCAGAATTTCCAATGTTGGGCGATTCGTTTGCAACAATGGTTGTTTCGGTAGTTGTCCTTAACGAGATATTTGGTCCACTCTTTCTAAAGCATGTGCTCCGTCGTGTAGGAGAAAGTCATGTACCAGCCGAGTCCGAAACAGATATTGATCGTGATGTCATCATTTTTGGTGTTGAAGGTCAATCAATCACACTTTCTCGACAATTACAACTTAGTGGTTGGAATGTTAAATTGGCTGACGACAATGAATATCATGCAGAAGGTAATCAGGACGAAGCAATCTCTTATGTTCTCTTTAACAAAGCTGATCATCATGCCATTAAACAATTAATGAATCCACAAACAGATGCAATTGTTGCAATGCTCGATAATGATGATGCAAACTTCGCAGTCTGCCAGATGGCATATGAAGAGTTCGGTATTCGGCGGATTGTGGTTCGCCTCAACGACATTTCTAACGCATTAAGATTTGAGCAATTCAACGCAATCTTGATTGATACAGCATCGGCATTAGTCAATTTAATGAATCAAGCCGTCCGCGCACCACAATCAACGGCTCTGATGATGCATCAGGATCCAGAGTATGATATTGTTCAGATCACAATTACAGATAGTGAATGGGATGGAACATACCTACGCGACTTACGCTTACCTTCTGATGTACTTATTTTGGAGATCAATCGTCAGGGGTCAAATATTGTTCCAAATGGGAATTCTGTCATACGTCATCTGGATGAAGTAACATTGATTGGGCGACCAACGAGCCTCAGTGAAGTTACCCTTAAGCTTGGATATTAATTTACTTGTGAAGAGCCTCTTCTTAAAGGTAAAGAGGCTTTTCATTTAATTTTCACCATTTAAAGCTGATTCCATTATTGTTTGAACAATAATGATTTAGTTCCCCCACCACCAAGCAAATCAAGAACACCCTGTGTAAATACAGTCGTATTAAGGAAAAAGCTTAGTATCGAAGCATTTTTCTATATTTGATAGTCACTTCTAGCTATCCGATACTAAAGCTAAGTAGCTAGATTATCTCGTCGATAACCACTGTATAGTATAGGTATAGGAGACTACCCCATCATGATATAAAATTAATAGATTGATTATCTCAACACGAGCAATCTGACTTCCCAAAGAATATATAAAATATCAATATACCCAATCAAGCTGTCAACATAACCCGCCATTAACGTTATTGAGGTTGTTATATGTTAGAGACTCTTGCCCTCTTTATCAGCTTTCTAATTGTAGCTTTGGCATCACGCGAAATTGGACACTTCCTTGGCAAATATAATCTCCCTCACATCACCGGCTATTTATTTGCCGGTATGTTGGTGGGACCTTTTATTCTTAACTTGATACCCAAAGGTAGCACCGAACAATTGGTCATCATTGATCAAGTATCACTTGCTGTAATTGCTTTTATCGCAGGTAGTGAATTATTCATCAAAGAGCTTCGATCCAGACTCAGCCCTATCATGATGAATACGTTTGGTGTTGTTATAGCAGGTATTATCATCATCAGTTTCGCCGTCTTTTTACTCACTGAGCTATTTCCGTTTGCACAAGGTATGGATGTAACAAGTCGTGCAGCTGTTGCTATCTTAGGTAGTACCATTTTGCTTGCCCTTTCGCCTCCATCAACGATTGCAGTTATGCAAGAAGTTCGCGCACGCGGTCCATTCAGCAAAACGGTTCTGAGCATGACAGTGGTCATGGATGTTGTTGTCATTGTGTTGTTTGCAGTTGTATCGGCCCTTGCCGCTTCATTATTAGAAGCCAGTGCACAACTAGAACTTCTCTTCGTCGTGCAGTTATTCGTTGACCTCTTTGTTGCGGTTATCGGGGGCGTTGTAATTGGATTTACGATATCGCGTATACTTAGTACCAATCTTCATAAATGGTTAAAAGTTATCAGCATATTGATCGTAGGAACATCGGTTTTTGCTGGTTCATCAGAAGCAACCGCCATTACAAAATCTCTTGGATTTGAAATCCATTTAGAAGCTCTATTAATTTGTATGATTGCTGGATTCTATGTCACAAACGTCTCCGATCACCGTCGCCAGTTTGAGCATTTATTGCGCGACATCAGTCCTTCTGTGTATGTTGCTTTTTTCACATTGACAGGTATCGATATCAAACTTGATATCCTGTTAGGCACAATCGGGATTGCTGTCATTTTATTTGCTGTCCGCATTTTCAGCATTATGATAGGCTCTTTTATGGGTGGATATCTTGCGAGAGAAGACAAAGTACTGAAGCGATATGCTTGGATGGGACTTATCACACAAGCAGGTATTGCACTCGGTCTAGCGCGCGAAGTTATAGGAGATTTCCCAATGTTGGGCAATTCGTTTGCAACAATGATTGTCTCTGTGGTTGTCCTCAACGAGATTTTTGGTCCACTCTTTCTAAAGTTTGTACTCCATCGTGTAGGAGAAAGTCATATGCCAGCCGAGTCTGAACCAGATACAGATCGTGATGTGGTCATTTTTGGTGTTGAAGGTCAGTCCATTGCACTTTCTCGACAGTTACAACTTAGTGGTTGGAATGTCAATTTAGCCGATGATAATGAATATCATTCCCTAGATAATCGAGACAAAGCCATCAATTATGTTCTCTTTAATAAAACCGATCAAAATACTATTAAACAATTACTGAATCCACAAACAGATGCAATTGTTGCTATGCTCAATAATGATGATGCGAACTTCGAAGTCTGCCAGATTGCATATGAAGAATTCGGCATTCGGCGGATTGTGGTTCGCCTCAACGATATTTCCAACGCATTCAAGTTTGACCAATTCAACGCAATCGTCATAGATACAGCTTCCGCACTGGTCAACTTAATGAATCAAGCTGTGCGCGCACCACAATCAACAGCTCTGATGATGCATCAAGATTCAGAGTTTGATATTGTTCAGATCACCGTTACCGAAAGTGATTGGGACGGAATACATTTACGTGACTTACGCCTACCTTCTGATGTACTTATCTTGGAGATCAATCGTCAGGGATCAAGTATTGTTCCGAATGGGAATTCTGTCATACGCCATCAAGACGAGGTAACTTTGATTGGACGACCAACAAGCCTCAGTAAAGTTACACTCAAGCTTGGATATTAATAAAGGTTGCTGATAACGTCTTCAATGCTACATCATTTTTCGGTGTATTTATCATATGATGTAGCATTCAAGTAATAAACATGGCAATTAATAATGATAAGTTCAAAATCATATATAATAAAAAGTGTGTAGTAGATTATTAACCATGTAAATGAGAGATAAAAAAGAGGGCATTTTTTACGATGCCCATCTTAAAGTATCCAGATTAAATTTTGATAGAATACATAGCCAAAACCTTTAAACAAGAGCAAAAAAATGCGCGATCATCGACGTAGAAAATGTGATAATCACCCCAAGCACTATCGGAAGCACAGTCGCAACAAATGTCCACTTCTTATTCTTGGTCTCGTTCCAGATTGTCAAAATAGTCGTACTACATGGATTGTGAAGCAAACTAAACAGCATTAAATTAACTGCTGTGAGCATCGTCCAACCACCCACTTGCGTCAGTACGGTATACACTTGCGACTGATCCAATTCCAACATCACACCGGGTTGCGCACCCGCAATATTATTGCCAAGGGTTAATGTAAGCATCAAGATGGTTGGAATAACAATTTCATTCGCAGGGATTGCAACAATATAAGCAACGATAATAACCCCATTTAAACCAAGCAGTAGCCCTAGTGGATTGAAAAAATTAACGAGATGTCCCGCAATACTCAAATCCCCAATCATGATATTACTAATTAACCAGATCACCGCACCAGCTGGTGCCGCCATCCATATTGCTCGCCACAACACAATTAATGTACGATCAATGATTGAAGTATATATTGTACGCATAATTTGTGGTGGACGATACGGTGGCAATTCTAAGCTGAAGACTGATGTTTCACCTTGCAGCCAAGTTTTGGATAATCCCCATGATACAAGTAGAGTCATCACAATTCCGAGTACAGCAATCGTCACTACACTCATCGCGGCAAAGAAGCTCGCCAACGCTGGTGGCGCTGTTGCACCAATAAATATCGTCCCCATGAGAATCAATGTCGGCCATCGACCATTACAAATACTAAAATTATTGGTGATGATCGCAACTAATCGTTCTCGAGGGCTATCAATAATGCGTGTCGAGATAACCCCTGCCGCATTGCACCCATAACCCATCATCATCGACAGTGACTGCTTACCATGTGCCCCTGCCCTCGCAAATAATCGGTCAAGATTAAATGCAACGCGAGGCAAATATCCGAAGTCCTCCAATAATGTGAATAGTGGGAAGAAAATAGCCATTGGCGGTAACATCACTGCAATCACCCATGCTGTCGCTAAATAGACTCCATCGATTAGAAAACCAGATAGCCAAACAGGCAGACTGATTAAGGTCGCAAAATTATGTAACAGGTTGTATACCGTACCCAATAGAAATTCACCAAGTAAGGCTGACGGGATATTCGCGCCAGTGATCGTAATCCAAAACACAGCAAAGAACATCAGCCCCATCATCAAGAAACCACCAATTGGATGTGTCAGTGCTTGATCTAAAACCCGATCAAATGTCATTTTCGTTTTTTTGGAATCGTAGGTAACGCTCGTATCTGTAATCTGGGTAGCATTAGAATAAATAGCTTCCATAAGTTTTGCACGATAATCATCACCTAATTCAGAGCGTAATTGTTTGGCAGTTTTTAGAATATCAACAGTGTCGTTCATGAGATCGCCTCTACCGGATAGATATAATCAATTGAAAGGGAACGATTGGCTTGTGTCAGAACTCCTAGTCGATTCTCACGGATTGCTTCCTCAATGCTGGCATCCCCATCAAGCAGACGCAAGGCTACCCATCGAGCATTTGGCAAATCAGGATATTGTTGCTCAATGATCGCTGTCATCTTATTCAGAACTTGTTCTAGCTTAGGATCATTTTGTCGAATCCGATATGGACGCAGTTGATATTCCCCATTTACGACATTTTCAATTGCTTGCAATAGCTCAGGAACACCCTGCCCTTTTCTAGCAACCATCGGAATAACAGGTACACCAAGCGTTCGGGCTAAATGTCGTTCGTCTACTTCAATTCCGTGCCGTTTGGCTTCATCTAGCAGGTTCAATGCAACAACCACATGATCGGTAATTTCCAAAATTTGTATTACAAGATTGAGGTTACGCTCAATACGGGTCGCATCGACAACGGCGACCGTCACACTGGGTTGACCAAATAAAATAAAGTCACGCGCGACTTCTTCGTCAACACTGGTCGATAATAAGGAATACGTACCGGGCAGATCAACCAATTTATAAGTTTTGTTATTAAAATTAAAACCGCCTTCTGCACGAGTCACTGTTTTTCCAGGCCAGTTGCCAACATGTTGCCGTAACCCAGTCAAGGTATTAAACACAGTACTTTTACCTGTATTGGGGTTGCCAGCGAGGGCAATAACGTAATCTGCATCGTCGGTATTAACACCCATTTTCTTTAACTGTGAAGCATTAAATGCTGGACAAGTTTCACAGGCAGGAGTTGCGTGCGCTGTCATTGTTATTTTCCTTCCGTGCGTTCAATTTCTATCTGACGGGCTTGCTCGCGTCGTAAAGCAATTAATGTTTCACGAACGCGATAGGCAGTTGGGTCTCCGAGTGGACTTACTAATTCCGCTTGGATATGTGTTCCCGGTAAAATGCCAAGATCCATGAGTCTGATATGATTGCTTCCTGTATGACTCAATTTTGTAACAATTGCATGTTCACCTTTTTTAAGTTCATCGAGTGTCATAATTATCTCTGAATTCTCTTAATTTAACGTATCTTATTATTATTTTAGACAAATCTAAATATTTTAACAAGTCACATTATCATCATTTTTCAAGGTAATTTATCATCTATACAAATCATCTATATGGAGGTTAAGAAAATTATGAGTCAGTTAACGTGCAGTTTATGCACTTCTTTAGCTGTGTCAATACTGTTACAATAGCTATAAATAGAGGTAATTTATCAATCTACATGAGGTGTAACTTGCTCAATACCCGTAATGATATTCGTAATATCGCTATTATCGCACATGTCGATCATGGCAAAACGACTCTCGTCGATGGAATGCTTAAACAATCCAACGTCTTCCGTGAAGGTGCTGCAACGGTTGAACGTATCCTTGATTCTAACGCGCTTGAAAAAGAACGTGGTATCACTATCCTTGCAAAAAACACTGCTATTACATGGAATGGCGTAAAAATTAACATCGTTGATACACCCGGTCACTCTGACTTTGGTGGTGAAGTTGAGCGTGTGCTTAATATGGTTGATGGCGCACTTCTGTTAATCGATGCTGTTGAAGGACCAATGCCCCAAACGCGGTTTGTTCTGCGTAAAGCACTTGAATTGGGTCTCCGCGTTATTGTCGTAATCAATAAAGTTGACCGCCCTCATGCACGATTGAATGAAGCTCTTGACGAAACATTCGACCTGTTTGTTGAACTCGGTGCAACCGACGAACAAGCAGATTTTCCGGTTGTATATGCAATTGGTTTAACTGGTGTTGCAGGGCTCGACCCTGACGACATCTCGGAAAATTTAACACCCTTGTTCGATATGATTCTCGACGAGATACCAGCACCAACTATCGAGGCAGATCAACCTGCTAAACTGCTTGTAACTACGCTTGAATACGATACCTATAAAGGTCAAATAGGAGTTGGTAGACTGCGCTCTGGTAAACTGACCAAAGGCATGAACGTTGTTCGTATCACCCCTGAGGGCGAGCGTATTAAAGGTAAATTGGATTATCTATTTACCTATCACAATCTCGAAAAACAAGAAGTAGAAGAAGTAGAAGCCGGCGACATTGTTGCATTCGGTGGTATGGATAACATCTATATCAGCGACACAATTGCAGACCCATCTGTCGAAGAAGGTCTACCAGTCATTACTGTCGAAGAACCTACAGTTCGTATGACTTTTGGTGTAAATACCTCCCCCTTTGCAGGTTTGGAAGGCAAAGAAGGTTTAGGAACATCCCGTCGTTTACGTGAACGCCTCTTTAATGAGAAACGTAGTAATGTTGCGCTTCGGGTTGAAGACGGTGAATCTGCCGAACGCTTCATTGTGAGTGGACGCGGTGAACTCCACCTCGGCATCCTCATCGAAACAATGCGCCGTGAAGGCTATGAATTTGAGGTCAGCAAACCAGAGGTTATCTATAAAACTGACCCAGATACAGGTAAAACACTAGAACCAATCGAAGAAGTGCATATTGAAGTTGCTGATGATGCCGCCGGTACAGTGCTTGAATTAATGGGAGCGCGTAAAGGTGAAATGACCAATATGACATCCGAAAATGGAACGACATTCCTAACGTATGTTGTACCGACACGCTTTTTGATTGGATTCCAATCACACTTTGTCCGAGCAACAAGCGGTATGGGACAATTCAACACGTTATTTCTCAATTACGCACCACTTCTAAAAGCACAACCACCTACCCGCCAATTCGGTAGCCTCGTTGCAATGGAACAAGGTACTGCAATGGCATATGCAATGACACATTTACAATCACGTGGGACATTCTTTATCGAGCCACAAACTGAGGTATATATGGGTATGGTTGTCGGTGAAAGTATCCGTCCCGGCGATCTCGATATGAATGTCAACAAAACCAAAAATCTGACGAAAGTCCGCACCAAAAACTATGCTGACGATGTACGTTTAAAAACACCACGAAGTTTAAGTCTCGATGACTATATCGAATTTCTGGCGAATGACGAGCTCCTCGAAGTAACACCATCAAGTTTGCGGATTCGTAAACGGGTTCTCGATCCAAATCAACGTCAGAAAGACCGTAAACAACAAGAAAAAATGCTAGAATAAGCAACATTTCCCACCATCATTCGGTTATCGTTTCGGCCAAGTATCTGTCAAACGATAACCGAATTGCCATGGATCTGCTGGATCAACCATTAATTGATGTGTCCCTGTAATCCATGCTCGACCTCGTATCGTCGGTACAATCGCCGTAACATCCCCAAGTTGAGCCGTCTCCATAATATGACAATCAAAACGCGACCCAATAATCGAATGACCAATAAAATGATCTCCAACTTGCATCTCACCCCGTGCATGAAGAACAGCCATCCGCGCAGAACAGCCTGTACCACATGGCGAACGATCTAATTTACCGGGGTCAATCGCAACAGTGCTTCGTCCGATCAAACTGCCATCGAGGCGTTCTATCGGACGTGTAAATTGGCAAAATGAAATTTTATTCCATTCTTGATGCACAGGATGTCGAAAGCCAATCTGTTCATTGGCGGCTTTCGTAATTTTTGCACCCAATTGAGCTAATTCAAGAGCTTCTTCGGGCACAATTTCAAATCCCAGTGATATCGCATCCACCAAAACAAAGCTATCGCCACCATAAGCAACATCTACTTTTAGCAACCCCAAGCCTGCTACATCTAGGTCTACATCCAGTTTATAAACAAACGACGGTACATTTTGCACCTCGATACTCTGTGCTTTTCCCTCTCCACAATAGGCTTTAACATGAACTAAGCCTGCTGGAGCTTCTAAGTAAAACTGCGTCTCTGGCTCGCGCATCTCGATCATACCGGTATCCAGCAAAACCGTCGCAACACAAATCGAGTTAGACCCAGACATAGGTGGCGTGTGTTCGGGCTCCATTATGATAAAGCCATAAGCGGCATCAGGGTGTTTTGGCGGAACAAGTAAATTAATATGCTTAAATACGCCACCGCGTGGTTCATTTAACACAAATTGACGTAGCGATTGATCATGTTCAATCCACAATGCTTGCTCCCAAACCGTATCACCCTGCGGAATAGGAACTCCTCCCACAATGACATTGCCAACTTCGCCTTCTGCATGGCACGATACTATATGAATAACTTTTGATGTTCTCATTAATTAATCCTAAAATTTATTTTATAGATAAGCGAGCTTTCTCTGAATGTTGCGTATATCTTAAGCGAGATTTTAGCGTAAGATTAGGCTTCTGATGAGTCTATAGTGGGATGAATTGAAACTTATCAAGATATTTCTTTTTCCATTTTTACAACATTTTTATTACTCATGATAATTGTTATCCCAATACATCCCGTAACCGATTTTGGGATAACCCCACCTCCCCTACTGACTGTTGCACCCACTCTTAAACTGCGGTATAATGTTACAGTATCTATACTGTGCAAAATTTTGAAGGGTTTTCATTTATGTCTCAAGATCACCGTCCGCGTTCAGAAACACGTCAAATGATGATTAACCTTGTCGCCACAAGTGACCGTCCAATGACCCGAACACAAATAGTCAGTGGACTCAATAGAAAAAAGACACCTCATCTAATTGATATGATGGATAAGTTAGTCGAAGATAGTATCTTTAGCCGAGATGTTGTTACTTTTCATAATGGGGTAACTGGATATGTTTATTCACTCGCCAAAGAATACGTTCAAGAATAGAGAGATTTATCATGAAAATTATCACCTTATTGAACGAAAAGGGCGGGGTAGGTAAGACAACCGTTGCGACACATATTGCCGCAGGTTTAGCGATTCGCGGTAAACGGGTCATTCTTGTCGATGCTGACCCACAAGGACATGCAACGATTGCCTTTGGATTACCAAAAGAACCCGGCTTTTATGACTTAATAGTCCGTAATGCTCCGTTTCAGGATGTATTGCGACCTGTTCCACCAGAACGTTTTACTGTTCCAGATAATGCGTCTAGCACCAAAGGACAACTTCTATTAGTTCCCTCAAATATAGAAACACGAAGCATCGCTGGTAATATCAGTGACGCTTTCACAGTTATTAAGAGATTCAATCAATTACGCAACGCCATTGATTATGTTGTGTTCGACACATCACCAACACCATCACTTTTGCACTCATCAATTTATATGGCAACGGACGGCATCATCTATCCGACCAAGTGTGAGGCATGGAGTTTTGATGGTTTGCGTGAGAGCTTTAATCATAAAGATCAATTTAGTCCAATTCGTCAACAATATAATTTAAGTGAGATTCGCGTCCTTGGTATCGTTCCAACCATGTATCGTGGCAAGACCTTAGAACATCAAGATAATTTACACCGATTACAAGAGACCTTCGGCGATCTAGTCTGGAAGCCTTTACCTGTTCGCACCATTTGGGCAGAAGTTGCAAGTGCACGGCGTACTGTTTTTTCACTCGCACCGGGTACAGCCACCGAAGCCGATGCATGGGGTCTAATCGATCAGTTGGAGGCACAACTCTATGAGCAGTCGTAATCGCCGCAAACAGATAGAAGAAGAAGCAAGTTTATTAGATGCAAAT
>Ga0209475_10001992_pt1 | contig 22392 bp, 25 predicted proteins | sample tdDd471_FD_187128 | JGI IMG/M metagenome (GOLD analysis project Ga0209475, IMG submission 187128) | Marine sediment microbial communities from the Atlantic coast under amendment with organic carbon and nitrate - tdDd47.1 (SPAdes)... | ecosystem: Environmental > Aquatic > Marine > Coastal >... | reverse complement strand
TCAAAGCCACTCAAAACAAGTGGGCTTTGGTTAACGAAAAAGGCGAGCAAATCCTTTTTGGTAAAGGCCCACATACATTAGGTCTTGCTTTATGCAAGTCTTACGGCTTCACTGTCTCTAAAATAGTTAAATCTGAACAATTGAGGGCTGCGTAATGTCTGGTAATCAAACTGGCAATCCGCCACCAGATAACGATAAAAAGAAAAAGTGATGCTTTTCCTATCGTCCCCGCTTTTCGGGTATGGCTGCACTATCGCGGCCTTTTTTCTATTTTGGACTTCAAATCCAGAATACCGCCTATGCCTTAAAATTATGTTTCTCGAATTCTTGTTTTGTCAGTTTGCATCCATCTACGGATTAGAATTAACTAGAAACTTCGCAGATTGGCAGATTTACGCAGCTTACAGTCTTGTTCAATTTATTGCGGTGCTTTCTCTATTTATAGCTCAATGGCATAAAAATAGAATATCTATCATAATCGCGCTTTCAATCTCAATAGCGGGTTTAATTAATGCGGAATTGGCGTTAAGCTGGTTAAATCAAGGGCTTACAAGTTTTTCGGCTAAAGAAATTTACAATATTTATCCGTATTTATTTACTTTTATTATGTTTATACAGTTATTATTTATGCTATTGTGTAATAAGCAGATATTAAGGCCAAATAAGAATGGAGATAGTTACAGCGGATTTATTAATGTTGCTTTTCTCGTTTATCCTCGGGCTAATGCTCGGAACAGTTGCGGGGTGGTTTGCTTGTGAGTGGAAAAGAGATAAAAAGCGAGAACGGGAAATTCGTAGAGCGGAGATCGACAAACTTCGAGAGTATGTTGGCTCGAAGCGAAGCCAGGACAGACAAAAAATTTGATAAGCTTATAGATTCTGTTGATAAAATTGCTGAGTCTGTTCATATCTTAATCACGCAGGGGGCAGAGTATAAAAAAGATCAAGAGTACAATGTTAAGCGTATGGATCGGATGGAAGAAACCACAAACCATTTGGTGGATAAGTTTGATCATGTTGCCGACCAGGTACTCATAATCCACGAAAGACAAGAAAAACAAGAAAAAAGCAAATCTAGAATAATCACATGGATATCAAGCGTTTCAAGCGCACTATCAGTTTTGGCTATAGCTATATGGTGGGGATTGAAATAAATGGCCACAGCAGAAAATCTTAACATTTCATCGTGGTACCTACACCCAACAACACCAAGATATGATGGAAATAACCCGTCCTCAGCAAGAAGTGGGGCAGGGCACCCTTTAGCTACAGATCATTTTACTGCTAGCCGCATGACAATGGTTGGTGCATATCCAAGGCCGGACACAGAGACACAAACACATGCAAGGCACAGGCTCCTATCGACTGAAATTGATTACCGTATACCAATTGGAGTCCAAGGCGGGGCCAGGCCATTAAAATACGACATTATCACCGCCCCTACAGGGACAACGTTGGGTCAGTTGTATGATGATGTAGATCATGGGATATTGGAATTGCCAGCAGCCTCCGTCCCGGCTAGCGGCACCTACACATTTACAGTCAGAGTTACAGATCAAGAATTAAACACCGTCGATTTAACATGGAATGCCACAGTTGACGATGCGGCATTTATTTACATAGACAATAGCGCGGTATCCTCTGGTGATGGGACACACGGTTCTCCTTTAAAAGATTTTCAAGATTGGTTTTTAGACGATTCAACAGATAGCACTTACCTAGACAAAGTTACTGTGTGGAGGACTGGTTCAGGCGCTTATAACATAAGAGGCAACGCATCTAGCACCACCAACGTGAGCGTGCAAGCTAATTCAAAAACCCCGTCTTTTATCGCATACCCCGGCGAAGCTCCTGTATGGGATTGTGCAACAGCTAAGATTTTAACTGACACCCCAGGCGGGCTGGATGATTTAACCGTTATCGGCATGACTTTCCAGAACGCAAGGCAAGACGTTAATAACGCACATTTCTGGTGGGTGAGAGGGGGTATTCAAAGGGTATGTTTTGCAGAGAACACTTTTAAGGATTTTGGTGGCGGCGGTACGGTGGGTAACGATAATACCTGCCCAATTTTTATATCGGATACTGGGACGTTAAAATCATACATTTTAATCAAAAACAACATTTTTGATAATATAGACACCAAAATAGGCGGCACACCGACCTCAAACGGCTCAATGTTTGACAATTACTATACTCAGTATTTAGTGTTTGAGGGTAACACTGCGATCAACTGCGATACGACCTATGGATGGTGGTTTAAAGGTTCGACGCAATTTATAACCGTAGCGCAAAATGTAGCGGTAACAGGTAATTTAGGGCGTTTAATCAGTATGGGTTACGGCACAGAGGCGCAAGACACTCCACACGATCAGGAAGTGTGCTGGAACCAGCTTGTTGGCGCTACGGGTGATTCTGGGCAAGACATTGTTTTATGGGCAATGTCAGCAGCAAACAGCACCCTATCTTATAATTCGTGGTTCGATAGAAACACCTGTCTAAATAGAAGGGTTAGAACGCAATTTTTCACAAATACAACAAACACGCCGCCTACTCCAGATTCAGAATTGTTAAACACAGAGGATAATGTGATAATAAGTGATGCAGTTAGTAATCACTGGGTGGCTTCTGTTATGAATGAATCAGGCAATATTACCGACACCGAAACAGGCAACACTACAACTGATACTAGCGGTGTTCTAACTGGAGCCGCCAGAACGGCCAACTTAGGCTTAAAAGGTCACGAGATAGATTAATGGACAGTCAGTACGTATTTAAAGAAAAAGCCGATGTTCTGGATAATCTGGAAGATATAGTTCTAGAGGGTGCAAAACAGGCCATACTTTATAGGGCCTGTGAGCTTAATGCTTTAGAAAACCCTTATAAAGGGGATGAGGCTGCGGTGTGGGATGCGGGAATAGAGATTGGCATGTCAATATGGCAAGAGGCTAAAGCGGAGAAGCGCGGATAATGGCAGCGGCAGTAATTGACACGACAGGCGTTAACTGGTTTGCTGATGGCTCTAGCGATACCTTCACTAAATCAGGCTCAGATAACTTATTAGCTGTCATTGGTTTTGCTAAGTCGAACGCTACAGGTAGAACGCTTACCTCTATATCGTGGGGTTCGCAAGCCTTCACGGTAGATACAGACACTTCAGATTTAACCATTTCAAGCATTACCGCTCACCGTGTCGGTGGTAATATTACGGATGCCAATATCCCGTCTGGAACATCTGAGACGCTAGACGCTGTTTGGGCTGGTGGGTCTATGCAAGAGGATTTCAACGGGGCTGTTCTTCTTTTATCTGGTATCGATCAAACAACCCCATTAAAAGATCAAACAGCAACCTCGGGCATTCAAGAAGAAGAGTTTAACGGGACCACACCGACAGATCTAACCTACACCGCCTCTAATGGAGATATAATTTTATACATCTGCGTTGATAACTCAGAAGCATATAGCGATATCACCAACTTTACGAGGGTAACGACAGATCCAGTAACAGGCGATAACCAATTAGATGAAGGGGCTATTTATTACAGAATAGCAACCTCAGACCTAACTAATCAAACCATTCCAGCCCCTATAGGCTCGTCAATTGGGCTTCATTATGTTCTCGTATATAGCGCTGCAGGTGCCGCCGGCGCATCTCTTGACGATGTAGACACAGACGAGATAACAACTGACGGACAAACAAGTGTCAGTTATACCGTGTCCAATATGGGGACTATCACTGGTGTAGAAATACAAAAAATAGGTGATGTTACCACTAAGCACACATGCACAGGTGTTACAGCGAGCGATTTCGATATCCCAGATGTTTCGGCCTTCTCTGGGGATACAAACGGAAGTCCTTTTACAACTGCAAGCCATACAATTCAGTACTATGTTGATGATGGCACGGACACTGCAACACTAGCCGGCACACACAACCCAGGGACAGGCTATGCAGTGGTTGAGGTTGCGAGCGCAGTCAAAACATCGGGGTCAGTGTTTGAGAATTTTGTCGGGTCAATCCCTGATACATCACAGGTTTTATATCCGACAGCGGAAACGACATCCGTATCAAGCACTGGCATTTTAACAACAGATAAAACGTCAGGCTCAATCTCTATGGTTTACTGGGATGCCACATCAAAAAACTGGCAGCCCTTTACAGTTACCATTTCAGGAGTAGGAGGCTCTTTAAGCAGTAAAAGCTTTTTTGGAGTGAGAAGTGGTATAATCAACGGCGTAAGTAATGGTATAGAGGAATTATAAATGGCTTCAATTTTAACAAATGCAGATAAAGATACTGCTGAAACATCAGACGCACTGACCGGTGATGTAACTCTAAATATTGGCGGCGTGTTCAGTGATGGCGCTAAAGTCAGGGTAACGCTTTCTCCCGCGTCAGGTACAGGATACTCTTTCAATAGTGAGGGAGGGTATTATGCTATAACCGCCCTTACAGGGACCACTCTGAAACTTAAGGTATTGGGAGGTAATACGACCGATACAGCGATAGATGCAGACCTACTCTAATGAACCATTACAATAAACTATCAAAGGAAGATAAAAAGCGCCACTTCTCCCATGAGCTAGGAGCAGGTAAAGGTGATTTAAGGTTTAGAGGTAGAAGAGGTAGGGAAGAAGTTAATAAAGAGCTTGATAACTACCGCAATAACCCGTTTTGGGATAACTGCGAATTCGAGCGAAAAAAAAAGAAAGAGAAGTGGAGATAGTAATGGCTAAAACAAAAGCTCAACAAAATAGAGCAATAAGGCAAGAAGCACTAAGAGAGTGGTTAAGTAAGAAGTGTACGGCACAACACCTTGTTGATAACCTTGAAAAAATAGAAAAGCTAGACCCATCTGTGGATAACTTCCGCAATTCGTTGGATAAGTACAAAGTTGCTAACGAGCAAAGGCTAAAAATACTAGGGTATTACCTACCAACCTTAAAAGGTATCGAGCTATCAGAGGATGGTGGAGGAAGGCTTACTATTAACTTAGTCGATTACTCTACAAAAAATGAATGAAATCACCATTCCTAATGAATGGAGTCCAAGAGACTACCAACTAGAATTCTTTCAGGCTATGGACTCAGGTATTCTAAGGGCTGATTTGCTTTGGCATCGTAGGGCAGGTAAGGACTCTACAGTGCTTAATTTCACCGCCAAAGAAATGTTTAAGCGAGTAGGTAACTACTGGCATCTATTCCCCAAACAAACTCAGGCCCGTAAGGCGATATGGAATGGTATAGATGGGCAAGGCCGAAAAATACTTAAACAGGTATTTCCCGATCAAGTCAGAGCCAGGACTCAAGGCACTGAAATGATGATCGAGCTTGTGAACGATTCTACATGGCAGCTATGCGGTTCCGACAACTACGACTCCCTTGTGGGGTCTAATGTGGTGGGCGTGGTGTTCTCTGAATGGTCGCTATGCGATCCTAACGCATGGGACTATATTCGCCCTATGTTGCAGGAGAACGGTGGATGGGCGGTGTTTATCTATACCGCAAGAGGGAAGAATCACGGATACACATTACATAATATGGCTAAAGCCAATCCTAAATGGTATTCACAAACGCTGACAATCGATGATACGAAGCGAGAAGATGGCACCCCAGTAATAACCCCCGAAATAGTAAAAGAAGAAAGGCAGGAAGGTGTAGGCGAAGATGTTATACAGCAAGAATACTATTGCTCATTCGACGCACAAATACCAGGGGCTATCCTTGCTGAACAAATGAGAAAGGCTTACGCTGAGAAGCGAATAGTTACCAACATGCCTATTGATCCATCGCTACCACTTGGGACAGCTTGGGATTTAGGGCATAGAGATGCTACTGTGGTGTGGTTCTGGCAGGCAACACAAGGCGAAATAAGGCTTATCCATTATTACGAAAACAACTTAAAGGATTTAGATCATTACATTAAATACACCAAGGAGTACGCGCAAACCCATGATTTGTCTTATAAGCTAGGCAAACACCTGGGGCCGCATGATTGCGACAGTATGAAGCTAGGTCAGCATGAGACAGTTCAAACGCAATGCAGAAAGGCAGGGATAATGATGCAAGCAACCGCTAGACCTCAAACGAAAGCAGCGGGAATACAGGCGGTCAGAAAAATATTCCCTAACCTCTGGTTTAATGAGTTGGAATGCGACAAAGGATTAGCGTGTTTAAGCGAGTACCAATATGAGTGGGATGATAAGTTAAAGATGTTTAAAGACAATCCTCTACACAACTGGGCTTCACATGGATTTGACGGGCTGCAGACGCTAGCTTTAGGATGGAATGAATCATTTAAAGGCGGTTACAAACATAAAGCGCCACACAAAATGAGGGTAAATGTAAGTGTCTACTGAGGTTTATATAGCTTTCACTAAGGCGAAATCAACGATAGCTAGGTTTCTCCACCCTGAAATCAGTCATTGCTTTGCGTTTTGGTACCAGGACGGGGTTTGGGTAGCTTTCGATAAAAACATCGATAGGGATGATATATTCATAAGTAAAGAAATTAATGATATAATCGCTGAATCATTAGTAGTGAGGGTACCTGTTAAGGAAATGCCAGGGCGGCTAATAGGGATTAACACTTGTGTTTCTGCTGTTAAAAGGCGTATAGGGCTAAAGGATTGGAGGATCCAAACCCCTTACCAACTATTTAAAAGGTTATCAAATGGGATTACTTAGCAAGCCAAAAAAACCTAAAGCTAGTCAGCAGGAGAAGCACCTGAAAAGGTCTCAACTGTTAAAGCTTAACGAAACCATAGAAGAGACAGAGGAATTGCAAAAGCTTCTAGCTAGAAAGAAACTAGGGTCATCCTCTCTCTTGTCTGGTGCGTCATCATCTAGAATGGGTGCGGCTACCGCTTCCTCTTCAAGTTCAGCTGGTAATAGCCGTGTGGCTGGCCCTAGTGGTCGAGCGAGCGCCTTTGAATATGCAAGTAGGAAATAAATGAAGATACCAGATAATCTAGGCTCATTTAAAGATATTCAAGAGCGCGCCAAAAAAGCGTTTGCTGATTCAGATCAATGGATAGACATATTAACTGACGCTTACGAGTTATTCTTACCTAACCGAAACCTATTCAACGAAGAAGGTAACGGCCAAAAGAAAACCCAAGAGGTATTTGACGGCACCGGTCCTGATGCACTACAAAAAGGCGCATCTAAAATACAATCCAACATTGCGCCAATTTGGGCTAGGTGGGCTACTCTCACCCCTTCCGTAAAGGTAATGCGAGACCTTAAAAACAACCCTGAATTCTCCGAAACCGCCCTAAGAGAGATGTTAGAAGAAGAAGCGGAGATAATTTTTGACTATATTAACCGCTCAAACTTCGGAACCCAGTTTTATGAGATGTGTGTTGATCTACTAATAGGTACCGGAACTATTGATGTGGACGAGGTAGACGACGACGAAAACCCGATAAACTTCTCGACAAAACCTCAAAAAGGGCTAGCTTTTGAAGAAGGCCCAAAAGGTATGATCGAGAATCACTATCTACATAGGCCGGTAAAGTATCGACACCTAGAGCGTACCTATAAAGGCTTTGAGCCTGATAGTGAGACAGTAGAGAACATTAAAAATAAACCAGATAAAGAGGTTATCGTTACAGAATGCCTTCTATTCGACCCAAAAGAAAAAGAATATCACGGTATTGCCTGGCTAAAAGGTGCGGAGAAGCCTTCTTGGGTGGAAAGTTTTGGTGAATCGTCGCCTAGAATAACCGGTAGATACTCTAAAACCGCCGGAGAGCGACGAGGGAGAGGGCCGGCGCTATTGGCACTGCCTTTCGTTCAAACGCTAAATAAAGCTAAAGAGATGGGTTTACAGAGGGCCGCATTAGAGCTTGCTGGCATGTTTACTGGTACAGATGACGGGGTATTTAATCCGTACACCGTAACCATTGAGCCAGGTTTAGTTGTCCCTGTGGGCAGTAATAACTCGTCAAACCCATCATTAGCCAGAATGGATTTAGGGGGTAGTCTTGATTTTGCTCTGTTTTCCATTGAGGACTTACAGAATACGATTAAAAAGATACTGTTTGCTGATATGAGGGAGCCATCTGACGCGGTTGTGAGTGCAACTCAGTTTGCCATAGAGGCTAGAGAGTTAGCGGAGAGGATTGGTTCTGCTTTTGGTAGGCTTCAAACTGAGGTTTTAGTAAGAGTACTACAAAGAGTCCACTGGATACTAAAGCGCCGAGGCTTGGTAAAAAACATCCGTATAGGCGGAATAGACATTGACATTAAATTTACAAGTCCATTAGCAAGGGCGCAAGATTCAGAGGATTTGATGGCTACCCAGCAAGCCGTTGAGTTTGTGATGACTACCGGCGGTCTTGAGGCTGTCCAGATAGCCTATAAAGTTGAAGAGTTTGGAGAGTATGCGGCAGAACTGACGGGAATGGCTAGCAAGCTAGTCCGTAACGAAACAGAGCGCGCAGAAGTAATACAGAGCGGCGCAGCGGCTGAGCAAGCAGGAATTACCCCTAATCCAGTATGACACCAGAAGAGCTAAAACAAAAAGGCGAGATATTAGAGGCTAACCGGAGGTCTATGCGGGCGGCCTTTAAAAGGACGTTTGGTAGTGATGATGGCAAAAAGGTTATTGATTATCTTGTGCAAAATCTAATATATGACAACGAGACCCCTCCAGACAGTCTAAATATCGAGTATGTTGCAGGTTATAAGGATGGCGAAGCGGGGGCGGTAAAATTAATTATTAAAATGATGACAGCGGCGGAGAATGATTGATGGATATAGATGAATTAAGACTAAAAGCTAAAGAGGCTGGTATAAAATACTGGCACAAAAAAAGCCCAGAAAACCTACTCAAAGAACTAAACGAAGACAGCCAGGGCAGTGAGGTTGATGAATATCTCGACAAGCTTAAGGTTCAGTATGGTTTTGATAAAGTCGAATATGTGGAAAAATTTGAGGCTTATCGGTGTTATAAAGACGGATTTCATGTTGATTGGGTTTCCATTGATGAGCTTTACATGCTGAACGGTAAGCAGCCTATTATAAACTGTCCGTTAAAATACCAACCTTTACCCGCTAATAGACGGGTTATTATTATGCCGTGGAGATCATAATGAGCGAAGAAATTGAAAACGAAGAAGTTCAAAGCGAAGAAGTTCAAGAGGCAACAAAAGAAGTTGCAGAACGTCCAGAATGGTTGCTTGATAAATATCAAACAGAAACTGATCAAGCCAAAGCATACCCAGAACTTTACAAAAAATTCGGGGGATTTACCGGTGCTCCTAAAGAAGGGTACACTCCGCCAGAAGGGCTAGAGGCTGATGACCCCTTGTTTACTGCGTTTAGTGAATATGGCAAAGAGTTTGGTATGAGTCAGGAGGCGCTTAACAAAGGCTTTGAGATACTCCAGGCGCAATCTTTAGCCGCCGAAGAGGTAGACGTAGAAGAGAGAGCCAAGGCTGAATTAGAGAAATTGGGAGATAAGGCCGACGAAAGGATTGGGGTAGTTAAGCAGTTTCTTACTAATAATCTAAGTGAGTCTGACTATAAGGAAGTTGAGAGTCTAATAACAAGCGCTCAAGGGGTTATGTTGGTTGAAAAGCTAATTCCAGCCACCAAATATCCTTCACTACCATCTGGCGATCAAGGTGGTAGTGATACATTAACTGAAGAGCGTATTAATGAGCTTGCGTTCAAAAAGAATGAGCACGGTCAATTTTTAAGAAGTGTAGACCCCAAATATGACCAATATATTATGGATCTAAGAGCAAAGCAGGTCGCAAGTAAAGCTTAACTATTGATTAATAACACTGATAGCTTTAGAATATAATCATATCTGGATACCTCCCCAAGAGCCCAGTTTAAGGTTTTTAAGTTGATCCTTTTACTGGGCACCCAACCAAAAACCTCAGAAATAAGTTTAATTAATTATTATTTGAGGATTATCAAATGAGTATTACAATTGAAGACGTAGTCAATACCGACTTCGTTGCGTCCGTGAAACAGGCGTACCAAGGCATGGGTTTAATTAAACCTTACGCTAGAGTACGTAATAATGTCGTGGGTTCAACGTGTAAATTCCGTCACATGGGAAAAGGTATGGCTAAACAGAAGCTTGGCCCCGCAGCACTGGTTCAAGCTATGGATATTGTTCACACCCAGCCAACTGCAACGCTAAGCGATTGGTATGCGGCTGAGTTTACCGATATTTTCGACCAGGCAACCGTTAACTTTGACGAAAAGCAAGAGCTGGCTTCTTGTATTGCTGGTGCCATTGGTAGACGTTGTGACCAACTATTAATTGATGCTATGGACGCATCGACACCATTAACATCAACGGTAGACGCTGGCGCTAGTAACTTAGGCATGGCTCAGCTGATTGACGCAAAGGTGGCTTTAGTGGGTCAAGGTGTGGGTAATGGCAACTTGTGCGGGGTTATTGAGTCAGGCGGTCTTGGCGGCCTACTTAATGACGAAAAAGCATCTAGCTCTGATTACCAAAACGTTAAGGCGCTCGTAAATGGCGATGTTAACACCTTAAACGGGTTTAACATGGTTATTTTAGAGGACCGAGATGAGGGCGGTCTTACAGAGGCGGCTAGCAAGCCGGACGCCTGGTTCTTTCATCGGGACGCATTAGGTTTGGCTATTGGGATTGATTTACAAGTCAAGGTAACTTACGAGGACTTGTACACATCCTGGTTAACTAACGGTATTTTCAAAGCCGGCTCGGTCGTTATCGACTCAGGCGGCCTTGTTAAAGTCCAATACACTAAAACAGCTTAGGAGGCTATCATGGCTTTTACTCGTAAAACGTTAGCCCGTTTAGGCTCAAATAGCAGTGATGCGGGTGCGTTGTGGATGTATACCACTCCAGACACTATCGCGACAGTCAACACAGCAGACTACTTTTTAGGCGCAATTGATGAGATCAATCTTAATGATGTGATTATCGCAATTACTTCTACAGGTGGAACGCCAGTGGTGACTATCACTTACTGCAACTCAAACACTGGATCAGCAATCGATGTTGTTGACGGCTTGACCGTAACAGCTACTGATACAGACTAACCGAGGGGCTTCGGCCCCTTTTTTAGAGGGTTATTATGGCCTCGAAAATCGATCTTATATCGAACGCCCTGATATTGATTGGTAATGCACCGATTAATACCTTGGATGGCAATTCTAGAGAGCAGCAAGTTGCCTCTAATTTGTACGACACCACCGTCAAAAGCGAACTTACCAAGCATCGATGGGGTTTTGCCAGGAAGAAAGCGCAACTATCATTAACCACAGACACGCCAGTTGATACTGAATACAAATCAATCTATCAACTACCGACAGACCTTTTAGTTTTGATTAAATTAAACCCTATCCATAACTATGAGATATTTGGGGATAAAGTTTATTCCAATCTATCATCGGCGCTTTATTGTGATTATATTTACGATGCTCCCGAATCTGAATGGCCGGTTTACTTTTCATCAATGATTGAATTTGCTTTGGCGCGAGTATTTGCCCCATCTATAAGGGACAGTGCGTCATCCGCCGAAAATATGGCCCAAGAGTATTTAAACGCCTCACGAATGGCTAGATTTACCGACTCACAACAACACCCGCAAAGAAAGATTGTATCCAACCCTTTTGTTACGGTTAGGTACTAATGAAATCTAGATTTATACAAAACGCCTTTACTAGCGGCGTATTAACAAGTCTATTTAAAGGCCGTATTGATTTACAGCAGTATCATAACGGTTTAGAGCAAGGCGATGATTGCGTTGTCATTCCTCATGGAGGCATTAAGCGTAGACCAGGTACGCAATATATCGGTACCGCGATACCAAAGCTAACTAGAAATTCAGTTCTACCAACAATGCCGAACGGAGGCGCGGCAGCTAATATTAACGATGGTAGTGACGCAACAACAGCAACAACGACCGTCAATATCTCCACTGTTGACCCCTATGTGGTAGCCAAGACCGATCTAGGCTCAGCCACTTATATTGAAGTGGTTGACGTGAGGGGTCTTTTTTTAACCACAAATACCAGTGATGAATTCAGGGTTCAGTGGTCGGATGATGATGTTACTTATTTTAATGCGGCGACCGTTCCTCTTGTCGGCACCGCGGCCCAGGATTTTAGATTGTATGTAGGCAGGACAAAGCGCTACTGGAGGCTTGCAAGGATCGGCTCTACCGATTTGGGGACCGATAAAGCTACGCTAGCTGAGTTTAATTTGTGGGAAAAATCCGGGACTCTTTCAGAGGTTAAGCTAAAAGATTTCTCTGTATCATCCGACAGACAATATCTATTAGCTATTAGTGATGAAAACTGCAGGATATACAATAAAGCCACCCAGGCACACGTAGCAGACGTTAAAACGCCGTATTTATCAAGCGAATGCCTTGATGTTAGGGACGCTCAAACTGAGCAAGTAATGCTCATGTTTCATGAAAACCACCCCACACAAAGGCTTATTAATTTAGGTACGGATACAGACTGGACATTAGATGATGCCCCATTTACTAATGTTCCCCAGTATGATTTCAATGATTCACTCTCGCCCACACCAACAAGTGATGTTCAGGTGATGACCTTTACAGGGTTTGTGGCTGGGGATACTTTCCAAATCGATATCGAAGGGGTATTAAGTAAAAACATCACTTTTGCTGGTGATGCAACAGCGGCAGAAAGAAGTGCGTCAGAAGAAAATATCAGAAAAAATATCCAAGATATGCCCGTTGTTGGGGATACTGGCGTTTCGGTCTCTAGAACGGGTGCATTAGCGTATACGATAACAATTAGCGGAGAGTCAACAAAAGCCTTTAAATTATTTAGCGGGTTTCATACTGAGGGTACAGGGGCTAAAACGATAGCTTTTACACATTCGGTTACGGGAGTACCTAGAAAAGAAGATGTTTGGTCGGCGACCAGAGGATACCCTAAGACAGGTTGTTTTTATGCAGGTAGGCTAATTCTAGGCGGTACACGCGATAAAAGACAATCGTTATTCGCAAGTAAGGCGGGGCTTTATTTTAACTTTGAGCTGGATGAGGGTGATCCTAATGACGCGATATTCATCACAATATCAACCAGAACCTTTACCGATATAGTAGACGTTTACCCGGGAAGAGTTTTACAGATTTTTACCACTGGCGGCGAGTTGGTTGATAAATCAGAAAAATTCACTCCTGCTGAGGTCGGTGTAGCCCTGCAAACCAGCTATGGATCTAGAAATCTAGAGACTAAAGAGATAGACGGGGCAACGTTATTTGCTGATAGAAATGGTAAATCGATCAAAGCTTTTGTTTTTTCAGACGTCGAGCAGGCATATGTAGCTCAGGATATTTCCGTATTAGCTCCAGCGCTAATTAACAAACCAGTTGATATTGGTGTTTTGGGTGGCACTTCATCCGATAACGCTAACTGGGTATTTATAGTTAACAATGACGGGCAGGGGGCTATTTTAAACACCTTACGCTCACAGGATATCAACGCTTTCACTAAATGGACAACAACAGGATTTCTAACCAATGTGGCTGTGGTGGATGACGAGTTATACATGGTTAACAAAAGAACTGTTGGAGGCGTGGAGTCGTATTTTATAGAAAGGTGGAATTTCGATCATCTTTTAGATAATTCCTTGGTCCAGACTAATGTCGCTCCACTAACCACCTTATCTAGCTTAGATCATTTAGAAGGCGAGACGGTTTCTGTTGTGGCTGATGGTTCGGTGTTGCCAGATAGAGTGGTGTCAGGTGGTCAGATTACACTAACAGAGGCAGAGAGCGCGCACACTCAAATTGAGGTCGGTATTAAGTTTGTCCCCACTATTAAGCCTTTGCCGGTTGTTTCTAACCCTGGTAGTGGATCAAACCAAATGAGGCTAAAAAAGGTTATCAGAATGAATTTAATGGTAGAGAATACAGGAGGCGCTTATATAGACGGAGACCCTATCCCTGTTAGATCTTTTGGTGCTGCGGGTGATTCCCCATTGGATTCGCCCCCCGCAAGCTATACAGGTATAATTGATGATGTGTTTCCAAATTACGGATGGAGCAGGTTACAGGCACCGGTTATTAGCTTTCCTGACCCTACACCATTTACCATCCTTTCAATAGAATATGAGGTTGAATCGTCATGAGTTTATTTAGTGTGTTAGGCGGTGTAGCTGGTTTTTTTGTTGGTGGCCCTGTAGGGGCGTTGGTTGGCGCTAGTGCTGGAGGCCAATACCAGGCTGGCGTAGAGCAAAGTCACGCATTAAAAAGACAGGCAGAGCAAGAAAAGATAGCGGCCACAGGGAGAGAGCTTCAGAGGCGAATGCAACTCAAAAAAGTATTAGAGACTAACGCGGTTAGTCAAGCTCAATCCGGCGTGTCAGGCGAAGGAACCCCCGCCTCAATAGCGTTATCTAATGCAAGGAATATTTCTATTAGCGAATCTGCTTTAAAATTGTCGGATGTATTAAAACAGGCGGAAATTAAACGCAGGGCTAAAGCGGCTAAGAGTCAGGGTGTTACAGACGCTTTAGGGACGATAATGCAGGGTTACTTTATGAACGAATCATTAAAAGATGGCTAATAAAATTGATATTTACGGCGGGTTAACGCCGGTTCTAGATGCAACTGCAGGGCAAAGAAGCGCTTCTTTAGCTGGGTTATTTAACGCGTTAGGACAGCAACAATTTAAAAAAGAAGCGGGGCAGAAGCAAAAGGAAGGGGAGCTGGCTGGCTTGAACTCAGTTAAGCGCAATGAAGAAGGCGCTTTAATCGCACCCGAGCTTAAGGATGACAATACCTTTTTCGGAGAGGCTTTTAATAAAGGGGCTTTACTAGCACACAAGGCCGCGTTAGATATTGATGTTAAACATAGTTTAGATGACGCCCAGCTTGAATTTAAAGATGACCCACAAGGTTTCGCATTAAAATCTAAAGCCATTAAAGACGGCTTACTTGAGAGTATGCCGCCAGAGCTAGCGGCCAGGGCGGTCATTGATATAGATCAAAATATTGCCAATCGTTTAGGCGGTATTAAGCTAGAATTTCATAAAAAAGAGAAGGAGCGCCAGAAAGGTGTTTTCACTGAAGGGCTAGAAACATTAAGTGATGATATCTCTAACGCGGCGAGATCTGGAGATGAAAAGCAGTTAGCGCTTTTAACCATTAAAAGCACTGATAGAATTCTTCAAGCAATTGAAGCGGAGCTAATTACGCCAGCCCAAGCAGAGGCGATGCAAGAGGAATTGAGAGAGGTTTCTGTTCAACAAGCCGCGCTTGGGGAAATAGACAGAGTTATATTTAATAGTGAGTTAAGTTTAGAGGAGCAGGTAAAAAAAGGTGTTGATTTTCTCGACAATCTAAGAAAAAAACCACCTTCAGATCTAAACGCGCAACAAAACGAAGCATTGAGAAATGTCATTGAGGCTAAGGTTTCTGGACTACAAGAACAACTATTAAAAGAAAAATCTACTATTTCACTAGAAACAGCTAGAGACATATCCAATCTAGAAGTGGCAATTAATAGCGGAGTGGGTGAGCCAGATAAGCTAGCTGAAATGGTGGAGGGTTATTTTAATAAAGGTCAGATTACTCCCGCAAAAAGAACGTCTTTATTGACTGAGCTAATGAATAAAAAGAAAGAGTCAGGGCAAAAAGCAATCGATTACACAAAGGTTGCTAGCAAATTATTTGATGATAACCCAGGCGTAGTGGTTAGTAAGAAAATGGCGGATGGATATTATAACGAGGTTTATAGTGAACAAATAGAGAATCTGCCACCGGAAGAGAAAGCGGCATATCAAGCCAATTTTATTGAAAAGGTTCGAGTGGTGCCGACTGCCATTAAAGATGAGCTTCAAAATGCCGTAATGTCTCGTGATCAAGAATTAATCAAGGTCGCTGCAGATATTATAGATAGAGTTGACCATATCCCAGGGCTTCCAGATTTAGCTTTAACCGCTAATGACAGGGCTTTTATAGAGAATATTAATTCTTTAGCTAGAAACATGGCTCCAGAGCAAGCTATCGACATTGCGTTAAAAAATACAGACCCGAACGATAAGGCGAGAATTGAAGCAAGGCAAAATGAAATAAAATCGGAAAAAATGGAGGTAGGATCATTTACCTCAGACGGATATAAAGACATTGTTAACGATGCTTTTGAGGGGTTTTTTGGTGGTGATCGATTATTGAAAAATATAAACCTGGAGCAAATGACAGCAGAATATAAAGAGATTTTCGAGGCGCACTATATCGCTGGAACCAACAAAGAGCGCGCCCAAGAAATAACACTATCTCAACTTCAAGCTAATTGGAAGGAGTCAGAATTTGGGTTCATGCGAAACCCGCCTGAGGATTTCTATACTGTGGCTGGGGATGCTTCATATATCAGAAAGCAGCTTATAAGCGACATTAACAAAGAATTTATCGGATTAGATTTTGATAGCAAAAATGTTTTCCTTCAGTCTGACGATGTTACCGCTAGATTAGCGTCAACCGGCAAGCCGGATTATAAGGTATTAGTACTAGATAATAACGGACAGTTAAATAAATTAGTTGGTCGATGGAGTCCTGACAGGGCGCTACAGGAAGAAAAGGTTTTAAAAGAGAATGAAAAAAAAGCTAACTTATTAAGAATTAAACCATCTTTTACACCTGAAGCGTCATTGAAGGCTAGAGAGGCTGCCAATGCCATTCGTTAAGGATAATAATGAGCAACTGCTAACCGAGAAAGCGATTTCGTTTGGCGGGGTTGAGGTTGATAACACGCCTGAAATGATGGAGTTAGCTTTAGCGACATTTCGTACAGAGAACAGTGTCGGTTCTTTGATCGCAAGAACCCCAGGACTACCAGACTCCCCAGACACAGACTTCAACCCTTGGGAGCATTTAACCGATGAAGAGAAACTAGACGAACAGTTTTATCAAAACGCCATGCTGGCAGACAGTATTGAGGAAATAGACGCTGTTAGAAAGCATTCTAAGCGATACAAAAAAGATCGAGAAACTATTGCTAATGGCGGTGCTCTTTCTTTTGCTATGGGTTTCGGTATAGGAGGTGTTGCTGACCCTATTAACCTTATCCCTGTAGGAGGGATGGCTAGTAAAGTCTATAAAGGTTCATCAATTCTTAAAGGGGGAATGGCTTTAGGTTCCGTCAGTGCGGCAGCTACCGCAGCCCAAGAGATAGCGCTACACACTACGCAACTCGAAAGAACGTTTGGGGAGTCTGCTGTTAATATGTCAGCAAGCTTTTTATTATCAGGTGTTTTGGGTATGAGCGTAGCTAAGCTTGGAGAAATGGGGGTATCTAGAGAAATTCTTGACGACATTGACAACACCTTGAGGACCGATTCCAGGGATGTTAGTGCGGCCAAAACGCTGGACGATGTAGAGCTAAAAGGTAAGGCGGCTAAGGTTTACGCAGATGCAGCCCCTTTCGACCCATTAACTAGAACATTGAAAAGCAAAAACCCATTTACCAGAAAATACGTTAATGCTTTAGTTGAAAATCCTTATGAAATGGAAAGAGTCTTGCCTGATGGCTCAACGGCCAGCAAAGAATCTGTTGTCACTGCTGTAGAGTCTTTAGCTAAACAGTGGGACGGTCGATATGCGATAGCATTAGAGGCTCACAATGAAAGCTTTAGGTCTATGAGAAAAAGACTAGGGGAAGGATTTAAAGAAACGCTGACCCGTAAAGGCGTGACGAAAGCTAAATTTAATGAAATGGTTTCCCGTGAAGTAAGAAACCCAGACCCAAAAGCCGCCCCAGAAGTTAAGGCTGCCGCTAAGGCTTGGGACGAAGAATTGTACGAGCCTATTAAAAACGCCATGATCGAGGCTAAGCTTTTACCGGAAGATGTAAAGGTGGATACTGCTAAAGCGTATTTAAACCGCGTATGGAGTAAAGAGAAAATAGCAGCCAATCAACCGGCATTTGTAAGTGTTGTGTCAAAATGGTTAAGAGAGCAGGATGAGGCGTTGTTTGGCATGGCTAGGAACGCCGTTAAGGAATTAAAAACCGCAAAAGGCGCGAGAAAAGCCGAATTAGAAGAATTAATCAAAAAAGCCAATTTTAAAGAAGGGCTAGAGCAAACAGTAGAAGATTATGAAGATATCGCTTTGCAAATCGCTATGCGGATATCAGGCACCCCAGACGGGCGACTGCCTTATGATTGGAAATTAGGCGAGGGGTCGAAGGGTTTCGCCTCGTCTGGAACTAGCTTAAGAGGGCCAATGAAGAATAGGACTTTCAATATCCCTGATGAGCTAGTGGAGGAGTTTTTAGAAAACGACATTGAGAGGCTTGCTGGTCGATACTTAAGGCAAACTACACCTGATATAGAATTAGCTAAACGCTTTGATGGGGATGTGGAGTTAAAAGCTCAAGAGAAGGATATAGAGCGATGGTGGACTGAGGAGATTGGGAAAGAAAGCAACCCTAAAAAGCGCGTTAAAATGGCTGAAGAGAAAGCTGCAGATCTCAGGGATTTTGCCGGTATGCGGGATAGGATGCGCGGAATTTATAAACAAGCAGATTTTAATAACCCGTTTGTTAGAATCGGTAGGGCGGCAAGAGATTTAAATTATTTAAGATTTATGGGGGGCGTGGTTGCGTCCTCAATACCTGATATCTCAAGAGTCTTTATGGCTGAGGGGTTTGCTAACACTTTTAAGCATGGTATTAAACCGCTTATCTCAAACCTAAAACAGTTTAAAGTCGCAGCGTCAGAGGCTAAGCGATATAACGGCCAGTTAAGCGCTTTATTTGGCGGTAGAGGCGATATTATTGCCGATGTAGCTGATTACACTCAAGGCGGAACTATTGTTGAGAGGGCGCTTAGAGGGGGTGCTGAGAAATTTGGTAAAATTAATTTAATGGATCAATGGACTGCCTCAGTTAAACAGTTGCAAGCGGTCACTATGCAATCTAGTATTTTTGAGGGGCTTTCTAAAGGAAAATATGATAAGCGTCTTGGCAGATTGGGGATCAGTAAAGATGATGCTAATTCCATGTTTGAGCAGGTTATGAAGCATGGTCGCAAGGATGGCGATACATGGATAACGGGCGCTAAGAACTGGGATCATCCAGAGCTAGAGCGCATGTGGGCTGCAGCGATGAGAAAAGAATCTGATCGTGTTATAGTGGTCCCAGGCCAAGAAAAGCCGCTTTTTATGTCTACCGAGATGGGTAAAACATTTATGCAGTTTAAGTCATTTATGTTTTCTGCAACTCAAAGGGTTTTGATTGCCGGACTTCAAGGGCAAGATCATAATTATATAGGCGGTATGGCTTCGATCATCTCATTAGGGATGATGGCCTATGCCTTTAAACAGTGGGATGCAGGTAGAGAGATAAGTGATAACCCGGCTGTTTGGATAATGGAGGGAATTGATAGAAGCGGCTCTTTAGGTATGTTAATGGAAGTAAATAATACATTAGAGAAAATATCAAACAATAACTGGGGTTTACGGCCATTGGTCGGCGCATCTGCCCCCGCTAGCCGTTACGCCTCGCGGTCACAGGCCGAGGCTATGCTTGGCCCTACTTTTGGCTCGCTACTGGAAACAACTTTAAAGGTTGCTGGAGCTGGAACGGGGGAGCGTCCGTGGGATGAAAAAGATACCAGGACATTAAGACGCTTATTACCTTATCAGAATTTAAGTTTATTACGTCAGTTTTTTGACAAATTAGAAGGGCGCTAGAAATGGCAATTAACGATTCAGGAACCAGAAACCAATACACTGCAACGGCGGGGCAAACGGTTTTTCCTTATACTTTTGAAATCTTTGATAAAGACGACATAAAGGTGCAACAAAAGGTCTATTTAACGGGAGTCACTACCACTCTAACAGAGGGTACGCACTATACTGTTTCAGGTGTAGATAATGATGCTGGTGGAGATGTCACGCTTATAACTGGGGCTGCAGTAAGCGATACTATTACATTATCTAGAGATATGGCTTTAGAGCGACTAACTGACTACCAGAATTCAGGTGATTTTTTGGCGGCAGAGGTTAATAGTGAAGAAGACCGACAATGGGCCGCCATTCAACAAATAGACTCTAAAGCGTCAATTGGCATCAGGCCAACAATCGATGACCCTATTTTAAACTCAACTAACACCGAATTAGCAGGCGTGGCAACTAGAGGCGGCAAAGGATTAGGATTTAACCCAGACGGATCAATAACGTATTTATCGACGGCTGCCCCTAACGGCGATTACATTCAAGCGTCAACCGTTGGAGCTATGACCGCACTGACTGGATTGACCGCCGGTGTTGACGTAGTTGAAACCGGCGAATTCTCAACCGGTAACGGTGGCGGTGGAACTTATTATGTTGTATTGACTTCGAGTGTAACTCCTAATGGAGCAAACATCATTCAGGGTGTCGCTGATCCTTTGATCAGTTTTGTATTACAGATAGACAAGAAGGTCGACCTTTCTCAGTTGGGAGCTATCAGAGATGGCGTAACAGATGATACTGCAATCATCAGAATATGGGCAGGATTAACAACCAACTTAACCCATAAGAGTGGTATTTCGTTATTTGATAACAGCTCTTCCGCCTTGACTGAATTTGCAAGTAATACGACCATTGAAATATCTGAAGGTGCGGCTATAAAATTCACCTCGGGGACAAATGAATGTATTTTACTTTCTTCTAAATCAAATATTAATTTTATAGGCGGGAAGATTGAAGGGGATGGCGACCACTTAACATTAGGGAGTGCAGGGATAAGAACAATAAATTGCACTGATTGTAGAGTTGAAAGGATGGAAATCACTCAAATTTCGGGTATCGCTGTTAAGATGTTTCAATCTTCAAGATGCAAGGTTTTTAAAAACAGACTTCACAATAATTCTACTTACGGCGTCGAAGATAAAGAAGGAACAGATAACAAAGTAAACTTCAATGACTGTAATGATAATGGCACAACAAATTCAGGGTCTAACGCTTTTGGTAGAGGCATAACAAGCTGGATGACCAACTCCTGTCAATACATTGGAAATACATGTAAAAACAACTCGGAGTATCAGTTAAGAGCCTATTCTGAAGTAGGGGATGCGCTAGCTACAAAAAATTGCATTTACTCTAAAAACCATCTAGAAGGGGGAGGTCAGACTGGTTTAGGTATACAGCTATATACCTTTGGCCCCGGTGATGTTAGAGAAAATATATTCTCAGATAACACTATTGTGATGGACGGTGTTGATTCTGTCATCGGTGTGTCGGTTCAGGGGGATAGAAACATTTACTCTAATAACACTATTATTAATAGTAATAACAATCAAACTGGAACGGCCTACCAGCTTTTTGATTGCACACAATGCGACATTCACGATGGGATAGTCAAAGGAGTCGCAACAACAATTTCACTTTCTGGAAGCTCGCCCCCTGACGAATGTTCTGTTAGAGGGTTGAGATGTTATGAAGTTGACTCATTGCTTCCCTCAATAACGATGCCGGTAGGAGGGAAATACTTTACACTAGAAGGGTGTTACGCGACACAGGGTGGAGTAGGGACAACAGCAGGCATCCTTGTGCCAGGTAGCTTAAATGGAACTTCATATATAACTGGCAATTACTTGGATGGCTTCACTAGAGGCCTAGATATTGCCACTAGTGCAAATGCAGTAATAAGGGACAATACGACCGTAAATAGCGGAACTCAAGGAATGGAAGTAAGGGGTGCAAGCTCTAACCTAGAGCTATCAAACAATAACTTTGATAGTGCATTTCCTCAAGTTGCAGGCACCTTAATAAGTATAGATGTTGGTTTTGGTAGAAAGATAGGCTATAGCAATCAAGCACCATCTAGTGACTCCAGGCTTTTAACTTGGAATAGGGGAGATAAAATACTCAATAACACACCCTCCGTTGGAGTCACTCAAGGGTGGGTATGCACTGTCGCGGGTACAGCGGGGACTTGGGTAGCACTACCGAACCTATAAAATCAAGTATAAATTATTTATAGGGGCTTGACGGCCTCTTTCTTTTATATTACTCTGTACGTAATCCCGAACACAAAAAGGAATAAAATGAATAATCTTAGAAGTATTAGAGAAGAGAAAAAACTAACTCAGGAATCTTTAGCTAATTTAATAGGGTCAGCTAAAAGTTATATATCAGACTTAGAAACCGGAACCATTAGAGAGCCGTCATTAGGTAAAGCTAGATTGATAGCTATGGCGCTTAGGGTGGATGTTGAGCACGTATTTCCAAAAGGAGAATCAAATGAATCGTAGCGAGCAATTAGCAAAAATCGAAAAAGAAGGCTGGTATCGTAAAGGCTTAAATGGCCCGGTATCAATGGTATCAACCGTCAAAGACAAGCAAAACCAGCGTTTTACTTTTAATAACTTCACTAAAGGTAAGAAATAATGGAACTAATCGATGAGTT
>Ga0209475_10001989_pt1 | contig 22445 bp, 21 predicted proteins | sample tdDd471_FD_187128 | JGI IMG/M metagenome (GOLD analysis project Ga0209475, IMG submission 187128) | Marine sediment microbial communities from the Atlantic coast under amendment with organic carbon and nitrate - tdDd47.1 (SPAdes)... | ecosystem: Environmental > Aquatic > Marine > Coastal >... | reverse complement strand
TAGTCCTTTTTTTCCTTAGCGGAACAGTTCCCTCTTCCGCTAACGAGACAGGTTTGTCTAGCAGCCAGGAAGAGGCTGTTGAAGAAGCTGTTCTCCTCACCAAAAAGAAAAAGTGGAAAAAGGCCCGGGCCGCCTCGGAAAAAATCGAATCGCCCCTGATTGCTAAAATCCTTCACTGGATCGACTTGATCGACCAAGACAGCGAAGTTTCCTTCGAAACGCTCGATGCCTTTATCAACGCCAATCCTGATTGGCCCGGGCAGTATTTGCTTCAGCGGCGCGCGGAAGAATCCATGCAACCGGCGATGAGCGACGAAGCGGTGATTAAATGGTTTGAAAACCGCGAACCGAAGACGGCTGACGGAGCAATGCGTTTGGGGCAAGCTCTCTTGGCCACCGGGCAGTCCCAAAAGGCCACGGATTTACTGCGCCAAACCTGGATCGAAGGAAATTTCGGCAAGCGACAGGAACGTCAGTTCTACCGGCGCTACCGGACCTACCTCACCTATCGGGATCACTTGGAGCGCCTGGACAGATTGATCTGGGAGGACCGCTATTATCCCGCCCGCCGGATGTTAAAGCGCGTCAAACCCGACCAACGCAAGCTGGCCGAAGCGCGGCTCGCCCTGATGCGTAAACGCGGCGGAGTTGACCGTGCCATTGCTAAAGTCCCGGAAGAACTTAAAAACGACCCAAGGCTGGTTTACGAGCGCTTACGGTGGCGGCGGCGCAAAGGCCGTTACATGGATGCCCGGGAGCTCCTCGACCCCGCTCCTCGCGATATGATCCAACCCACGCAATGGTGGCCCGAACGCTCCATCCTGGCCCGGCAGGCTCTCAACGAAGGGCATATCTCGGAGGCCTACCGCTACGTCGCCGAACACGGCCTTGGAGAAGGCGCTGATTTTGCCGAAGCCGAATGGATGGCGGGATGGATCGCTCTACGCTATCTCAATGAGGCCGGGATCGCCTACAAACATTTCACGGATATGTTTGAGGCGGTAAACTACCCAATAAGTCTGGCGCGCGCTGCCTATTGGGCCGGGCGAGCCGCTGAAGACCTAAAAAAGACCGAATTGGCGCGCGATTGGTATCGGGCTGCGGCGCGTCATTCTACCGCCTACTACGGTCAATTGGCGGCCGCTAAACTTCGCCCGAAGGCAAAACTCATTCTCCCTCCTGATATTCAACCGACGAACGCCGAAAAGGACGGTTTCGAGAAGTATGAATTGGTTCAGGCGATCAGATTGCTCCCTGAAATCGGTCTCGACGATTATGCGCGTATTTTCTTCATGGCCCTCGACCGGGCTCATCCGACATCCGGGTGGCGGTCCCTGACCGCTAAATTGGCCTACGACGTAGAACGCCCAGACTTGGCCATTGTCGTGGCTAAAAGGGCGATACGGGACGGACACGGCTTCCTATCAAAGGGATATCCGCAGGTAGATCTCCCTGAAAAGATCCCCGAGTCTGCATTGGTGCACGCCGTTATCCGCCAAGAAAGCGCGTTCTCTCCCGGCGCCATTAGCCGTGTTGGCGCGAGAGGGTTGATGCAGTTGATGCCGGGAACCGCAAAAAAGGTCGCCCAGAGGGAAAGCCTAAAATATTCCATGCGGAAATTGCTGGAAGAGCCTGACTACAATCTAAAAATTGGCCAGAGCTACCTCTCAGGGCTGATCGAAAAGTTCGATGGCTCCTATATATTGGCCCTTACGTCTTACAATGCCGGTCCCTATCGAACACGACGTTGGATGGAAGTAAACGGGGATCCACGGGACCCGACCGTCGACCCGGTAGATTGGGTCGAGATGATTCCATTTTCGGAAACACGAAACTACGTCCAACGGGTCCTCGAAAACCTGCAGGTATACCGCAGCAGGGAAAAACAAACTGAAGTCGCCTACAACCTTGAAAAAGATCTTCGTAGGACTTTCAAAACAAATGGAACGAACTAAGACAGGGAACCTTTCATGACCGGTCAACTTCCAGAGATTGAGGCCTGCGTTTTCGATGCTTACGGGACTCTTTTCGACGTCCACGCAGCCGCGGCCCGCTGCAAAGACGACTTGGGAGACAAGGAAGAAGCGCTCTCCAATCTCTGGCGCTTGAAACAGCTTCAATATACATGGCTGCGTAGTCTGATGGGCGCCTACGAGGATTTTTGGACGCTAACCGGAGACGCGCTCGATTTCGCCATGGAGTCGGTTGGGTTGAATAACGCCGACCTCCGCAAAAAACTCATGGAACTCTACCTGCAACTGGATGCTTATCCAGAGGTGAAGGAAACGCTTGATGCATTGAAAACCAAAGGTCTGAAAACGGCTATCCTCTCCAATGGTTCTCCCGAGATGCTGAATGCCGCTGTTCAAAATGCCGATATTTCAGAGGTTTTAGACGCCCAAATTTCGGTCGACAGCATTGGAATTTACAAACCGGCCCCCGAGGTTTACGGTTTGGTAGAGAGAGAAATGGGGGTCAAACGAAACAAAGTCTGCTTCCTAAGCTCCAACGGATGGGATGCTCAAGGCGCGGCGCATTTCGGCTTCAACGTTGTTTGGATCAACAGGTTCGCTCAGAAGCAAGAGCGCATTCCGGGAGACTTAAAGGGCGAAATCACAACGCTTGACCAGTTGCTCCCGCTCTTACCGTAGGGATTTCCTGTGAATACGGACTTCACCGAGGGAGTAATCACCTCACAAGACGGCCTGAGGCTTTATTTCAGGGATTACGGCGACCGCCTGTCGGAAGCGCCAATCGTTTTATGTTTGCCGGGCTTGACCCGCAACTCGAAGGATTTCCATAAAGTTGCCAGTAGGTTAGCTGACACTCACCGGATTATTTGTCCAGACTACCGGGGGCGCGGCCGGTCGGAGTACGACGCCAACTACAAAAATTATCATCCACTTACCTACATCAACGATCTAAGCCACCTTTTAACCTCGCTGAACGCCCATCGGATCGTCGCGATCGGCACCTCGATGGGAGGGATTCTGACGATGGCCCTGGCAACGGTTATGCCAAGCATTCTGCTGGGCGCCGTCATCAATGATGTCGGTCCGGATGTCGACCCGGAAGGCATTCAGCGGATTATCGGTTATATCGGTGACGACACGCCACGGGCCGACTGGCAAGAGGCCGTCACTCACTTGAAAAAGGTTATGAAAGATCCAGGCCTTCAAACCGATGAAGATTGGTTGGTCCTCGCCCGCTCAAGTTACAAAGTGAGAGCGGATGGCAAACTTATCATCGATTGGGATCCCGCGATTGCTCGGGCGCTCACTGAACAAAACCAACCGGCCATTGATCTTTGGCCCCTTTTTAAATCATTGGGCGCAAGGCCGGTCCTTGGAATTCGCGGAGGCGTCTCCGACATTCTTCATGCGGAAACGTTTGAGAAAATGGCAAGCGCCCTGCCCGATTTCACGGCCATAACGGTTCCAAACGTAGGACATACGCCAAGCCTGGAAGAGACAGGCATTCCGGAAGCCATTGATGCGCTTCTTAATCGATGGACGAATTAAAAAAGGGCGCTCTTTAAGAGCGCCCTCCAGATAGATTGCAGCTGCCCAGCCTTAGGTATTGGCGGCTTTTTTCGCATCTTTGGGCGCGTCTTTAACCTCTTCTTTGGCGCCGCCTTCCTTGACCACCAAATTGACGCCGCTGTCCTTTTTGATCTCCATGCGCTTGCAGTGGCCTTCAAGATAAGCCCCTTCTTCAATCGCTAGGTTCTCATGAAGAATATCGCCCACCATGTGAGCCGTTTTTGCCAACGTCACATTGGTGGCTTTAATCTGCCCGACGATTTCACCGTGAACCCTGACGGTTTCAGCAACAATCTCACCTTTGATCGAGGCTGTTTCGCCTACAAGAAGAGTTTTCGTCCTGATATCGCCGTTAACGGTCCCATCAATCTGGACTTCACCATCGCTGGCGACATCCCCGACGAGCCGCATATCGGTACTGATAAACGACGGAGCGGCGGATTTTTTCGGCGGTATCGGTGCGGAGCCTCCCGAGTTCGACCCCTTGCTAGCCCTTGAAAACATATCGTCCAGCCTTAATGAATTTCATTGGGTTTTTCGTCTTACCGTTCACGGAAATCTCATAATGAAGATGGGCTCCCGTGCTTCGCCCTGTGCTTCCCACAAGGCCGACCTTGGTCCTATGAGAGACCTTTTCACCTTTCTTTACGAAGACTTTCGACATGTGAGCGTACTTGCTGATCACACCGTTTCCGTGATCAACCTCGACCAGCTTACCATATTTTCCCTTCCAACCGGCATAGGTAACTGTCCCCGCCGCCGCGGTATAAACCGGCGCGCGGTAACTGCTTCCCATATCAAGGCCGTAATGATGGGCCCAGCGGTTGTTTACGGGGTCTTTTCTTTTACCGTAGCTGCTCGTGATATAGTAGTAGTCGAGCGGAGAATACAGTGGAAGAGAGTTCATTATACTTTTCAATGAATGCCAACGCTCGACTTGGCTTTCCAAACTGGAGAGAGACGCCTTCAACTGATCCTGAGGCTCATTGGTCTCGGCGTCATCGCTCGCCGCGATGAATGGCCCCCCCATTCCCGCGTCATTGTTGGGGGTCAGCTTATTCGGGTCGAGCCCGGTCCTTGAAATAACCTCTTCAATTGCAGCAATCCGCCGGGCCGTATGTTCCGTCATACTCAAAACGGTCGTTTTCTGCGTTTCATGCAAATCGGCCAAGGTCGTTTCTAGGTTTTTCACCTGATCGCTGAGACGGGACTTTTCGGCCAGAGCCATCCGGCGCTCTTGGTCCACATTGTTGAGTGCCGACTGAATGGAGTTGAGCTCCTTGTCCAACTGGAAGTTTCGGCTGGCGAGCGACCGCATTTTGTCTTCTACGGTTTTAAGCTCACCCTTCAAACGTTCCCGGGTCGCGATAACCGATTCGCGCTCTTCCTTAGTACTTTCAAGTTTTACGGCAACGCTTTTAAGGCTTTGTTGCAAAGTCGCATTCTGCTCTACCAGTCTGAGCATGAGCCCATGGTTTTCCACCAATTCGGTGGTTAACGAGGAAAATTTATCCTGGTAGTTATTGACCTCACCGAGCAGGTCGTCGTAGGCCAAGCGCGCTTTGTGAATTTCGGCGTCTTTGGTCGCCAAAACTCTGTCGTTCAGAACAAACGCCGAAGTGGAATATGTAACCCATGCCGTTACGGCCACCATTGTGAAAACCGTCGACATCTGGAACGCTTTCGAGACTCGAACGTAGCGCAACCGCCCTTCGGTGCGCACCATAACCTGACGTTCCGGGAACAGCCGATTGACGGTCTTTTTCACACGCCCGGCGAAACGTCCCCACCCAGTTATCTCGTCACGTTGTTGACCTTGCCTCATCTGTCCCCTAAAACCCGTTCTCTCTAGCCACAGAAAATCCGCTAACCTTTGGCCTTTTTCACCACGTTTTTTTTGTTGTTCTGGAATGCCGTCGGTTGTCCCCACCTCCAGCAATGCGAAAGACCGTATCTTTATCGGAAAACGCACGCAAGAAAATATGTAGCTCAATATCGCCAAAAAAGATAGTTATCCGTGGCTGGCGCAAGGTAGTACAAACACATTAATACCCGTACTGGGAAACGGGCTTTTGAAAACAACATCTTCGGCGTTTTTTTAGAGAGCATTCCTTTTTAAAATTATTTTCCGCCATTATGGTCGGGCCGAACGTTCCTGAAAGGCTCCCAGGTGACCGAACAAATAAACTCTCCCCAACCGGACCACAAAACCGAATCGCAAAAGCGGAGTATTCTCCACCCGCATGTTTTGCTTTCAACCTGGTTTGGCGCCGGATTGCTGCCGAAAGCGCCGGGGACATGGGGATCGCTTGCCGCTTTGCCATTCGGCTGGATCGTCACCTATTATGGCGGATATCTGTCTCTCGCTCTGGCAACTCTGTTGGTTTTCTTTATCGGGTGGTGGAGTTCAGCTCGATATGTTGAGATTTTTAACAAAGAAGACCCAGGAGAAGTGGTCATTGACGAAGTGGCCGGACAATGGATCGTTCTTTTGGCAGCCCCTCTGGACCCGGTCGCTTACGCTGGCGCGTTTTTCCTGTTCCGTCTGTTCGATATTTTAAAACCCTGGCCTGTTTCCTTTGCCGACGAAAACATAAAAGGCGGCTTGGGAATCATGGTTGATGACGTTCTGGCGGGAATTTATGGAGTTGTTATTTTAGCGCTTATTCTGGAGTTCTTCTGATGCTTCCAAGCGACCTGATTGTGAAAGCGGAAACATTATTGGCGCAATGCCGTAAGAAGGGCTTGCGCGTGGCAACCGCGGAATCCTGCACGGGTGGGCTGATCGCAGGCTGCCTGACATCGGTTGCCGGATCGTCCGATGTCGTGGACCGCGGTTTTATTACCTACGACAACCAAGCAAAGAGCGACATGCTGGACGTTCCCGAGGATTTGCTTATGGAATTTGGCGCGGTCAGCGAGCCGGTCGCCAGAAAAATGGCTGAAGGCGCTCTGGCCCATTCCCGTGCGGACATCGCGGTTTCGGTAACCGGTATTGCCGGACCGGGCGGCGGCACGCCAACCAAACCTGTCGGCCTAGTGCATTTCGGCTGTTCGCGGCGTGGACGCGAAACGGCACATATAAGTGCCGTGTTTGATGGGGATCGACAGGAAGTCAGGCTGCAAGCCGTCGAAAAGGCAATAGAAATGATGTTCCAGGCAGCACAAATCTAAGCTTTATAAAGAACTTCCGCTCGTTTTTGAAACGCGTCGACCATCCGGTGAACCGCCTCATCGAAAACTTTGCCGATCAGCTTTTGCAGCATGATTGAGCGAAACTCAAAATCAATGTGAAAATCGACATCGCACCCCCCCCCTTCGACATCGTCAAACACCCAATGACTTTGCAGGTATTTGAACGGGCCATCTAAATAGGTAACGTCGATTTTATGGGGCTTATCGAAGATCGCTTTGGTGGTGAACTTTTCCCGAAAAACCTTAAATCCGATCACCATATCGGCATAAATGGTATCGCCTTCCCTTCGCTTGATACGCGTCGCCGCGCACCAGGGTAAAAACTGCGGATAGGCTTCCACATCCGCCGCCAAGGTAAACATCTGTTCGGCTGAATAGGGTAAACGCCGTTTTTCGGTATAGGTAGGCATGGCCTCCTCTTAGCGGCTAAAACCGAAAGCCGCAAGAGGTTGCTATCTCTTGAGTTTTTCCAACCGGGCGGCGCGGAGTTTTTCGAAATCCTTATCGGCGTGGTAGGACGAGCGCGTTAACGGAGACGACGAAACCAAGAGGAACCCTTTGGAAAGGGCTATTTTCTTGTATTCCTCAAACTCATCCGGCGTCACGAAACGATCCACCGGCGCATGCTTAACCGTCGGTTGAAGGTATTGCCCAATCGTCAGAAAATCGACATCGGCCGTCCGAAGATCGTCCATCACCTGCAGAACTTCGGTTTTTGTTTCGCCAAGCCCAACCATGATCCCTGATTTTGTGAACAGTTCCGGCTGCCGGCGCTTCACATCATCCAACAAACGCAGGGATTGGAAATAACGCGCACCGGGGCGGATCGTCGGGTAAAGCCGAGGAACTGTTTCCAGATTGTGATTAAAGACATCCGGCTTGGCGTCGGCGACGGATGCCCAGGCGTCTCCCTTGTCGCGAAAATCCGGCGTTAGCACCTCGATGGTCGATTCCGGCGCTTTTTCACGGACGCATTCAATGGTGCGAACAAATTGCCGCGCCCCGCCGTCCGCCAAATCGTCCCGGTCGACGGACGTCACCACGACATGCTTAAAGCCCATCTGCTCGACGGTCAGAGCGAGATTTTCCGGTTCCATCGGGTCGACCGCTGGAGGTTTGCCGGTCGCGACATTGCAGAAAGCGCAGCCACGGGTGCAGATATCGCCCAAAATCATGAACGTCGCGTGTTTACGCTCCCAGCATTCGCCGATATTGGGACAAGCCGCTTCCTCACAGACCGTGTGCTGATGGTTGTCGCGCATCAGCTTGCGGGTTTCGTGATAGTTCTTGGACGTCGGCGCCTTAACCCTGATCCAGGCCGGTTTCCGTTTCACCGGATTGTCCGGCCGATGGGCCTTTTCGGGGTGGCGTAGTTTTACGGTATCGCTCATGGAGATTTAAATGGACCCTCGGGCCAATTTGGTCAAGCGGGGTTTAGGGTCGGATCGTTTTAGGTGGAATCACTTTCAAGTGATTCCGCTTAAAGCGTGAATCCGCCCCTATCAATAAGTTAGGGTGCGATGAAGGCGGACCCGAACGGGAATCTGGCGAAGACAGGGGAAGAAGCCAAAAGCCGTCCGGGCCCTCCATTAGGGCGGGTTTCATTTAAAAATGAATGGCCCGTCCAAACGCATCGAGAACACTCTCATGCATCATCTCGCTCAAAGTCGGATGCGGGAAGATGGTGTGCATGAGATCTTCTTCGGTCGTTTCCAGGGTTTTGGCGATGCCGAACCCTTGAATCATCTCGGTGACTTCCGCGCCGACCATATGAGCGCCGAGCAGTTCACCGGTCTTATTGTCGAAAATGGTTTTGACCAAACCTTCGGGCTCCCCCAAGGCGATAGCCTTGCCGTTCCCCATAAACGGGAAGCGGCCGACTTTAATATCCAAGCCTTTTTCCTTGGCCATTTTTTCGGTCATGCCGACGCTAGCGACCTGCGGGTTACAGTAGGTACAGGCAGGAATGCGCGAGCGGTCGAGACCGTGAACGCCTTTGATGCCGGCGATTTTTTCAACGCAGATTACGCCTTCGTGGCTCGCCTTGTGGGCCAGACAAGGGGCCCCGGCCACATCGCCGATAGCATAAACGCCTTTGGCCGAAGTCTGACAATAATCGTCGATGGCAATGAACCCGCGGTCGTCGAGTTTAACGCCTGCTGCATCGAGGCCGATATTTTCCGTGTTGGGCGTCACGCCAACCGCGGTAATCACCCGGTCCACGGTGATTTCTTCGGTCTTGCCGTCTTTTTCGATGACGGCGGTTACGGTGTCCTTACCCTTTTTCAGCTCTTTGACCATGGCGCCGAGCTTGAATTTCATACCCTGTTTTTCCATGGATTTTTGAGCAAAGGCGGAAATTTCGTCGTCTTCGAAGGGCATGATTTTATTAACCACTTCGACGACCGTCACCTCGGCTCCGAGGGTATTGAAGAAGCTGGCGAATTCGATGCCGATCGCGCCGGAACCGATGACCAGGAGGGATTTCGGCATCACGTCGGGCACCAAGGCTTCTTTATAGGTCCAAATCAGTTTTCCGTCCGGCTGAAGATTGGGGAAGACCTTGGCCCGAGCGCCGGTCGCCAAAATGATATGTTTGCCTTGTAGATCGGCGGCCTTTTTGCCCTCGGCTTCGACAGTCAATTTGCCGCCGCCCAAAAGTTTCCCAAACCCATCGAATACGGCGACTTTGTTTTTCTTCAACAAATGACCGACGCCGCCCGCCAATTGCTTGGAAACGCCACGGGACCGCTCGACGATCTTTTGCAGATCGAAGGTTACGTCTTTGGCAGCCAAGCCGAAGGAAGCAGCATGCTGCATGTTGTGGAACACCTCGGCAGAGCGAAGCAGCGCCTTGGTCGGTATGCAGCCCCAGTTGAGGCAGATCCCGCCCAGGTGTTCTTTCTCGACAACTGCCGCTTTGAGCCCCAGTTGCGCCGCCCGGATGGCAGCCACGTAACCGCCGGGACCGCCGCCGACGACGATGACGTCGAAATTGGTATCAGCCATAGCCGTCTCCTCCTTACAGCATCAGCGTGATCGGGTCTTCGATCAGGCTCTTGAGTTCTTTGATGAAGGCCGCACCAACCGAGCCATCGATACAACGATGATCGACCGCCAGCGTTAGGGTGACGACCGTCGCCATGGCGAGCGAGCCATCCTTGACAACCGGGCGCTGTTCGCCTGCCCCGACGGACAAAATACCGCCTTGGGGCGGGTTGATGATGGAGTTGAAGCTCTTGACCCCAAACATGCCCAGGTTCGACACGGTGAAGGTGCCGCCCTGGTATTCTTCGGGTTTCAGCTTGCCGTCACGGGCCTTGGCCGCCAGTTCCTTCATTTCATTGGAAAGCGTCGCAAGCCCCTTGGAACCGGCATCCTTAAGGATCGGCGTAATCAAGCCACCTTCAACGGCCACGGCGACAGCCATATCCACTTTCTTGAATTTAAGAATGGCTTTGTCGGTGAAGGCGACATTGCAATCGGGCACATGCTTGAGCGCCAGGGCGGCGGCCTTAATGATAAAGTCGTTAACCGATATCTTGTAATCAGCCCCTTCCCGGCCATTCAGGTCCTTGCGGAAAGCCAAAAGCTTATCGATTTCAACATCGACCTGAAGGTTGAAGTGCGGGATATCGCGCGCCGCCTCGGTCAAACGTTTGGCGATGGTCTTACGCATACCGCTGTTGGGAACAGCCTCGAATTCCGGCATCATCGAGAAAATGGGATCGTCAGGACTAATGGACGGTGCCGGTGCCTGGGCTGCGGGTTTCTCGGCTTTCGGAGCCTCCGCCTTTCCGACGCCCTCTTCCAAGGCCTTTTCAATATCGCGTTTGACAATCCGGCCTCTCGGGCCAGACCCTTCCAGTTTACTTAGGTCAAGCTTTTCTTGCGAAGCCATCCGACGCGCTAAGGGGCTGGCGAATATGCGGTTTTCGTCTTTAGCAACGGGAGCCGCCTTAGCAGACGTTGCCTCGGCCTTAGTTGGCGCCTTCTCTTCATTGGCGGGTGCCGTAGCAGGAACTGGAGCAGTTGATGTTCCTATATTTTCTAATGCGGAAGCGTCTTCGCCCTCTTCCAAAAGCAATGCGATCACCGAATTGACGGCAACCCCTTCGGAACCTTCGGAAACCACGATCTTGCCAAGCGTCCCTTCATCGACGGCTTCCACTTCCATGGTTGCCTTGTCGGTTTCGATCTCGGCCAAGACGTCGCCGGCCTCAACCGTATCGCCTTCAGACTTAAGCCATTTCGCCAGCTTACCTTCGGTCATGGTCGGAGAAAGCGCGGGCATGAGAATTTCAATCGGCATGGTCTCGCTCCCCCTTAGACGTAAAGCACTTCTTTGGCGGCCTGAGCGATTTTATTCGCATCGGGCAAAGCCAAGACTTCGAGATTGGCCGCGTAAGGCATGGGAACGTCTTCGCCACACACCCGCTTCACCGGCGCATCGAGATAATCGAACGCCTGTTCCATCATGGCAGCGGCCAATTCGGATCCCATTCCGGCAACCGGCCAGCCTTCCTCTACAGAAACCAGGCGATTGGTTTTCATGACAGACTTGGCGATGGTGGCGGTATCGAGAGGACGAAGCGACCGGAGATTGATGACTTCGGCGTCGATCCCCTCTTCCGCCAGCTTCTCGGCAGCCTCTAAAGCAGTCCCGACGATCCGCGAATAGGCGGTAATGGTAACGTCTTTGCCGGGCCGTTCGATTTTTGCCTTACCGATTGGCAGGACGAAATCATCGCTTTCCGGGACCTCAAAAGTCTGGCCGTACATGATTTCGTTTTCCAGGACCACGACCGGATTGGGATCACGAATTGCGGCCTTGAGTAAGCCTTTGGCGTCTTCGCCCGACCAGGGAGCCACGACCTTAAGTCCCGGAATATGCGCATACCACGAGGCATAACACTGGGAATGCTGGGCCGCGACACGCGCCGCCGCGCCGTTGCAGCCCCTAAAGACGATGGGAACGGAGATCATTCCGCCCGACATATAAAGCGTCTTGGCCGCTGAGTTGATGATGTGGTCGACGGCCTGCATGGCGAAGTTAAACGTCATGAACTCAACAATCGGCTTAAGGCCCATATAGGCCGCCCCAACGCCGACGCCGGTAAAGCCTATTTCGGTAATCGGCGTATCAATCACCCGTTTAGCGGAAAACTCATCCAAAAGCCCTTGGCTCACCTTGTAGGCACCTTGGTACTCGGCGACTTCCTCACCCATGAGGAATACGTTTTCGTCGCGGCGCATTTCCTCGGCCATGGCGTCGCGCAAGGCTTCACGGACCGTTTGTTTCACCGTGGGACCGTCATATTCGGGTTCTGAATCGACATCCGCAGCCACAGGCCCCGCCGTTGCCGGATCGACATCCGGTACGGAAGATGATTCTTCGCTTTTCGCTTCCGCCGGTTTTTTCGGCGCTTGCGCGGATTTGGACGTATCGAAGTCATCCAGAGCGGAAGCGTCTTCATCTTCTTCCAGCAACAGGGCGATGACTGAATTCACGGCAACGTTCTCGGTCCCTTCTTCGACAACGATTTTACCGAGTTTACCCTCATCGACGGCTTCCACTTCCATGGTTGCCTTATCGGTTTCGATTTCGGCCAGAACGTCGCCGGCCTCAACCGTGTCGCCTTCGCTCTTTATCCATTTAGCGATTTTGCCTTCCGTCATGGTCGGAGACAAAGCAGGCATCAAAACTTCAATTGGCATGTCTTCCCCCTACGCTTCGACCACGATGTCGGTATAAAGCTCGGACGTGTCCGGCTCCGGGCTTTCCTGAGCAAACTTCGCTGCCTCGGCAACGATGGCTTTTACTTCCTTATCGATCTCTTTCAGCTTTTCCTCGTCCAGATGCTTGCCGTCCAAAAGCTTGGACTTGATGAAATCGATCGGATCGTTCTCGGAACGGATTTTCTGGACCTCTTCCTTTGAGCGGTATTTGGCCGGGTCGGACATGGAATGACCTCGGTATCGGTAGGTCTTCATTTCCAGAATCATCGGCCCTTTGCCTGACCGGCAATGCTCGTTGGCCTTCAGGCCCGCTTCTTTGACTTCCGTGACATCCATGCCATTGACCTGCATGCCGGGAATGCCGTGTGCAGCTCCGCGCTTGGCCAATTCGACGGTCGCCGAAGCCCTTTCAACAGAGGTGCCCATGCCATATTTGTTATTTTCAATCACAAACACGACGGGAAGTTTCCAGAGCGCCGCCATGTTAAAGGCTTCGTAAACCTGTCCTTGGTTAACAGCCCCATCGCCGAAATAAGTACAACAAACGCCGTTATCTTCTTTGTATTTATGGGCAAAAGCCAAACCTGCGCCGAGCGGCACCTGCGCGCCGACAATGCCATGGCCGCCGTAAAAGCCGCAGTCCTTGCTGAACATATGCATGGAGCCGCCCTTGCCCTTGGAATAGCCGCCTTCACGTCCGGTCAATTCGGCCATCACGCCCTTGGGGTCCATGCCATAGGCCAACATATGACCGTGATCCCGGTAACTGGTGATGACCGTGTCTTGTTCCTGGGCAGCGGCCTTCATCCCGACAATGACCGCTTCCTGGCCGATATAGAGGTGGCAAAAACCACCAATCAGGCCCATCCCATACAATTGCCCCGCCTTTTCCTCGAAACGGCGGATCAAAAGCATATCGCGGTAAAAATCAACCAACTCTTCCGGATCGGCGGCGCTTTTCGTTCGCGTCGTCCGGCGCGTTTTACTTGCAGGCTGTTTGGACATATCCCCTCCACATCACCTGGACTGCTTTGGCAGTGCGTTACCTGTACTTTTTATGATTTTTGGCTTCCGGGTTTATCCTCAAAGACCCACGATCCCCGGCAGCAAAAATATCTGTAACGGCAAAAATTTGTAAATTCAAGCCCTACATAATACGTTGTTTTACAACAACTTATCGTGATTTAACTTATTTTTTGTTAATTAACGCTCAAAAATTTCGTCACATCTTCTTTCAAGAGCACGAAATTTCATCATTTCAGTAAATTGTCATCTAAAATTTCTTTTCCTAAATTCAAGATTTTTTTCAAAAATCAAGAACCAAAATAAATTTATTCAGCTTCCGGCACGCGCTCTCCCAGATGCCCGCTATCAAGCCCGAAAGAATAATTAATCATTTATTGTATAACTAATTGAGCACAGCGAGGCGGTAGTCGTTTTTTCCGGAGGCCTTAACCTCGTACATCACCTTGTCCGCATACTTTATCAATTCATCGACGGTTTCCGCATGAAGCGGATATAAAGCAATCCCTACGCTTGCCCCAATCAACGCCTCTCCTTTTTCCAGAACGAACGGTCTTGAAAGCCGCTCGACGATTTTCGCCGCAACTATTTCCGCATCCTGTTGTTGCCGCAATCCGCTCAACACGACTAAAAACTCATCACCGCCAATTCTGGCGACCGTATCGATTTCCCGAACGCATTTGAGCAGCCGCTCCGCGACGCAAACCAACACATTATTTCCCGCCTCGTGCCCAAAAGTGTCATTGACCGATTTAAAACCGTCCAGATCAATAAAGAGTGCGGCTGCCATTTCTTCATCCCGTTTGGCCTTGGCAATAGCCGACTGGGTTCTATCCTTGGCCAAACGCAAACTCGGCAGATTCGTCAGGGCATCGTGATTGGCCAAGTGGCGGATTTTTTCCTCAGCCTCCTTTCGTTCGGTTATGTCGCGTAAAATGCCGGTAAACATCGTTTCGCCACGGATATTCATTTCCGAGACCGCCAGCTCCATGGGAAAAGTACTGCCGTCTTTGCGCTGCCCGGTAACTTCACGCCCAATACCGATAACCTTGGGAACGCGGGTATTGAGATAGTTATCGATATACCCATCGTGCTTTTCCGCAATATCGCTCGGCATCAACATGCTCACATTGCGCCCGACCATCTCAGCCTTGCTGTAGCCGAACAGTCGCTCCGTCGCCGGGTTTAGCGTTTGTATGATCCCGTGACGATCAATCGTCAGAATCGCATCAACAACTGTGTTGAAGATCGCCTGAAAACGAAGCTCGTTTTCCTCGATGGTTTGGCTTTTTAAATTAAGTTCAGCCTTCCAGGCGCCACGGTTTCTAGTCGTAACGATAGCAACCAGCAGGCCGATAAAAGTGACGACCAGCAGGCCAATGGCGAGTGCAGCAAAGGTTTCAACGGTATGCGATGAAGCCTCGGCTCTAGAAACCCAGAAATTTGATAACAGAAAGATAATCACCGCCGTTGACGGATACCGAAGCTTTCCCCAAGGCGATTGCTTTACAGAGGTCAAAGCTGTGTCCCTTCAACCCATTAAAACGCGACTTTTCGCCGCTTAGTGCTTTAAATCGTTTTTTATATAGGGAAGAGAAAACGGTACTTAAAGGATATCCGCCGTCAGGAAACTTTCTAGTGGTTTGAGTCTGACGAATGGTTCCCATTCGTCAGGGGTCAAAAACCACGAGATTTATAAGAGCGTGGTGCGCAAGACACAAAACGGAAAGGACTCTTCCGTTTTGTTCGCACCACTAGTCGAGGATCATAACCTCGTCGGCGCGTCCGTAATTCAGCATGACGCGGGCTCGCTCTTCAAGCATATCGCGGTCGAGACGTTCCGGACGCAACAGGGAAACGCGGTTCTCCCAGGTGAAGCGTTCCTTGGCGAGGACCTCTTCCGTGGTTTCAGCTTGTTTGATTTGCTTGGATAGGCTGGCATACGCCAAGAGGCCACGGTCTCCCTGGACGACGTGAAAGGCGAAATAGGCGATAATCAATACGCCAAGAAGCGGCCCCAATGTCGAACGGGCGCGATCCCATATGTCCTGCAAAAGCTCCATGAGCAGCAGAGAATCACGCCCGATTCGCGCTGTCAAACCCTAAAATTTGTCAAAAAGAATCAACATCTAAAAAAAGAGTCATAAGTGATTCAAATAGTTAGAACTTAGCAATTGACTCATCTAAAAATTTTCCGCTCAAAAATAGACAAACAAAAAGGCCCCACGCCTATCGGAATGGGGCCTTCCTTGAATGCTAAGAAACTTAACGGAGAATGTTCCGCCCCGCATAAGCGGCTGCCGAGTCCAGCTCTTCTTCGATCCGGATTAGCTGATTGTATTTCGCCAATCGGTCGGAACGCGACAAAGAACCGGTTTTGATCTGTCCGGCATTGGTCGCCACGGCAATATCGGCAATGGTTGAATCCTCGGTTTCGCCGGAACGATGGGAAATCACCGCGGTATAGTTGGCCTTGTGAGCCATCTCGATGGCTTCGAGCGTTTCCGACAGGGTGCCGATCTGATTGACCTTAACTAGGATCGAGTTGGCAATTCCTTTCTCGATCCCATCGGCCAAGCGTTTCGGGTTAGTGACGAAAAGATCGTCGCCGACCAGCTGAACCTTTTTGCCAAGCTCCTCGGTCAGCACCTTCCAGCCGTCCCAATCGTCTTCCGCCATGCCGTCTTCAATCGACAGGATCGGGTATTTGGAAACCAAACCGGCAAGATACTTCGCATTCCCGGCGGCATCCAGAGTCTTGCCCTCGCCTTCCAGAACGTACTTTCCATCCTTGAAGTACTCGGAGGAGGCGCAATCGAGCGCCAGCATAATATCGTCGCCCGGCTTATAACCGGCAGATTCGATGGCCTTCATAATGTAGCTCAGAGCGTCGTCGGCGCTTTTAACGGCCGGCGCAAAACCGCCTTCGTCACCCACGTTGGTGTTCAGACCGGCTTCGCTTAAGCCCTTTTTGAGGGAATGGAAGACTTCCGCGCCCATACGAATGGAATCGGCACTCGTCGGCGCTCCCACCGGCATGATCATGAATTCCTGAATATCGACCGGGTTGTCGGCATGAGCGCCGCCGTTGATGATATTCATCATCGGCACCGGAAGCGTGTGGGCGAATGCTCCGCCGATATAGCGGTAAAGAGGCAGACCGGAGTCTTCGGCTGCCGCTTTCGCAACAGCCAGACTCACACCAAGAATAGCGTTGGCCCCAAGACGGGATTTATTCGGCGTTCCGTCCAAATCAATCATCGCTTGGTCGATCAGCAGCTGATCGTCGGCATCGAGGCCGGTCAGCGCTTCGAATATTTCGGAATTGACGGCTTCGACGGCTTTCGTCACGCCTTTGCCGAGATAGCGGCTCTTGTCGCCATCGCGAAGCTCGACCGCCTCGTGCACACCGGTTGAAGCGCCAGACGGCACGGCGGCACGGCCAAAAGCGCCGGTTTCCAAAATCACATCGACCTCGACGGTCGGGTTGCCACGGGAGTCGATGATTTCACGGCCGTGAATATCGATGATTTCGGTCATTTTAGCTGGTTCCTTTGGTTACCTAATCGGAGGCATGAGTTTACGAACAGTCTCTTCAGGCAGGCCGGAAATACCGGCAAGTTCTTTCAATTGCTCTTTAACGGCCGCCTTAACATCCTTCAAGCGCTCGGCATCAATCTCGCCAAGTTTCTTTTTTGTTGAATCTGAGAATCTAGCTTCAAGGGTTGCTTCCAATGCGGAGATCAAAGCGTCCCTATTGATAAATGGCTGGGTTACGGGCAGTTCGACCGGTACGGCCTTTAAGATAACGCCGTCATTGACGCCCAAAGCTTCCGCAAGCCTGTAAGTAAAAGCGCGGCGCGCCGTAAACAGCCGCCGTTCCAAATCTTTCGCCGCATAAATAAAACGGGTTTTCTCGGTCGCGTTTAGAGGTTCGCCCCTAGCAACTTCCATGCGGAATAAAACCCCTTCCATCAACTGGTCGGCCGCTGCCGGAAACGCTGCCAATAGAAACAACGCAAAGAGCGGCGCCCACCGCATCAGTCGGCAGTCCCGCCAATCCGCAAAGGGCGCTCCTTGGCGATCCGATCAAACTGAATCAAATCATCAAGAACCGCCCCCAACTCCTTGAGCGGAATCATATTCGGCCCATCACTGGGCGCTTTATCCGGCTCTTGGTGCGTTTCGATAAAGACCGCGGCAACCCCGACGGAAACAGCTGCGCGCGCTAAAACGGGAGCAAACTCGCGCTGCCCGCCCGACGTGCCACCTTGTCCGCCCGGTTGCTGCACCGAATGAGTGGCGTCGTAAACAACCGGGCATCCTGTCTGGGCGAGGATCGGCAGTGAGCGCATATCGGACACCAGCGTGTTGTAACCGAAACTGGCCCCGCGTTCGCAAAGCATCACGTTCGGATTGCCCGCTTCATCCAGCTTGCGCACCACGTTAGCCATGTCCCAAGGGGCCAGGAACTGGCCTTTCTTGACATTAACCGCTTTACCGGTCTTGGCCGCAGCGACCAAAAGGTCGGTTTGGCGGCAGAGAAAAGCCGGAATTTGCAGAACATCGACCACCTCGCCAACGGCGGCGCATTGCTCTTCGGTGTGCACGTCTGTGACCACAGGAATATCGAGCGTCTGTTTAATTTCCGCAAAAATCGGGAGCGCGTTTTCAATACCGATGCCCCGCGGACTGCCGATGCTGGTGCGGTTGGCCTTGTCGAAGGAGGATTTATAAATCAGTCCTATCCCCTTCGATTGGGTCATTTCCTTGAGCGCCTGCGCCATCTCCAAGGCATGGTCACGGCTTTCCATGGCGCAGGGACCGGCCAATAGAACCAAGGGCAGATCGTTGCCCACGGTTACGTTGCCAACGGCGATATGCCGGGTGTCGGCCATTCTATCCTGTCTCCTAAACCAGACGCGACTGCTCGATGGCGGCCTTGATAAACGACGTAAACAGCGGATGCGGATCGAACGGTTTCGACTTCAACTCCGGATGGAACTGTACGCCGATAAACCAAGGATGCCCCGGCAATTCTACAATTTCGGGCAAAACACCGTCCGGCGACATCCCGGAGAAGACAAGCCCCGTTTCTTCCAGCTTGGCCTTCAGCGATACGTTGACTTCGTAGCGGTGACGATGGCGTTCGAAAATAACGCTCTTGCCGTAAATCTCCTTAACGTGAGACCCGTCTTTCAAGTGACACTCGTACGCTCCCAAGCGCATGGTGCCGCCCAAATCGCTATCCTCGGATCGTTTCTCAACAATCCCATCCCGTTCCCACTCCGTCATCAGGCCGACCACCTGGGGTTCGCACTCGCCGAACTCCGTAGAGCCGGCTCCATCCATACCCGCCAAATGACGTGCCGCTTCGATAACCGCCATCTGCATTCCAAGGCAAATGCCGAAGTACGGCACCTTGCGTTCGCGGGCGAACCGGGCGGCAGCAATTTTTCCTTCGACACCGCGCTCGCCAAACCCACCCGGCACCAGAATGCCATGAACGTCCTCAAGCTGAAGCAGGGCATCCTCTTCCTTTTCGAAGACCTCGGCATTAACCCATTTAAGGTTGACCCGTACGTTGTTGGCGATCCCGCCATGGCTGAGCGCTTCGGAAAGCGATTTATAGGCATCCAGCAATTCGGTGTACTTGCCGACAATACCGATGGTCACCTCGCCTTCCGGACGCAAAACGCGCTCGGCGATCCCTTCCCACATGGAAAGATCGGGCTCGGGTGCGGCCAAACCGAAGTAGTCGCAGATTTCCTTATCCATCCCTTCGGCATGGAGCGCCATGGGAACCTGATAAATGGTATCGGCATCGAGGCCGGGAATGACCCGGGTTTCCTTGACGTTGCAGAACAACGCAATTTTGCGGCGCTCTCCCGGCGGAATTTCACGATCCGCCCGGCACAACAACATATCGGGCTGAATACCGACGTTTTGCAACTCCTTCACCGAGTGCTGGGTCGGCTTGGTTTTAAGCTCACCCGCCGTCGGAATATAAGGAACCAATGTCAGGTGGAGGAACATCGTCCGTGCGGCACCCAGATCGGTGCGCATCTGACGAATGGCTTCCAGGAACGGCAGACTCTCGATGTCGCCAACCGTGCCGCCGATTTCACAGAGGATAAAGTCCTCTCCATCCACGTCGGCCTGAGCGAACTCTTTGATCGCGTTGGTTACATGGGGAATAACCTGGATGGTCGCACCCAAATAGTCGCCGCGGCGCTCCTTGGCGATCACCTCGGAATAAATCCGTCCCGTGGTCACATTGTCGCTTTGTTTTCCGGGAACGCCGGTAAACCGCTCATAGTGCCCCAGATCCAAATCGGTTTCCGCTCCGTCATCGGTGACGAAGACCTCGCCGTGCTGATAGGGGCTCATGGTTCCCGGATCAACATTCAAATAAGGATCGAGTTTACGTAAACGAACCTTGAATCCTCTAGCCTGAAGCAACGCAGCAAGGGACGCCGACGCCAACCCTTTGCCGAGCGAGGAAACAACACCACCAGTAATGAAAATGAAACGCGTCATGGACCCACAAACTACAACGATTCGCCCGAAACCCCTAGAGCCCAAAATCCACCCATCTTAAAAAAAATCGTGGATAACTTAATTGGGCTCAAAAAACAGAGGCGGCATCCCTGCCGCCTCGTTTTAAACTGTCTATTCGCTGTCCATCTTACTTCGCGATGGGAGCTGCCGGTTCAGCCGGTTGAGCCGGTTCACTGGCAGGAGCCGTAGCGGCCGGTGTTTCCTGAACCCGATCCAAGAGGTTGCCGCCGGACCGTTGCCCGCTGGCAATCAAACTCAAGACCAAGCTGGTGACCATAAAGGCCCCCGCCAGGATTGCCGTCGTACGGGTCAGCATATTAGCTGCCGAGCGACCGGTCATGAAACCGCCCATGCCGCCGCCTCCACCGCCCATACCGAGCGCACCGCCTTCACTCCGCTGCAGTAGAATCACCGCAATCATCGCCAAAGCGAGAAGAAGATGAATGACAAGAATAACCGTCATCATGGCTGAAACATCCTAAAACGCCGACGGGCGCTTCAAGCGAGAAGCGCCGTAAATACGTCGGTTTTGAAAAATCCTGCGGGGTGTTTACCCCGACTGGCCGCCAATTTCTAGGGGCAACTTTTAGCAATTGCCAAAAAATCTTCTACATTCAGGCTCGCGCCGCCAATCAATCCGCCGTCAACGTCCGGCAAAGCCAGCAACTCTTCGGCATTGGAAGGCTTCATGGAACCGCCATAGAGAAGGCGAATTCCTTCAGCCTCAGCACTAATTAGTTTGTTCAGTTCAGCACGAATGGCGGCATGGACTTCCTGCACCTCGTCATTGGTCGGCGTCCGACCGGTGCCGATCGCCCAGACAGGCTCATAGGCCAATACCGTATTGGCCGCCGTCGCACCATCTGGCAATGATCCACGCACTTGCCCAGTGACGATTTCGAGGGTTTTCCCAGCATCACGTTCCGCCTCGGTTTCCCCGATGCAAACAACCGCGGTGAGCCCCGCCGCCAACGCAGCATCGGCCTTCGCCTTCACCATCGCGTCGGTTTCACCATGGTCGGTCCGGCGTTCCGAATGGCCGACGATAACGAATGAACAACCGGAGTCTTTCAGCATCGGGGCGCTGACATCCCCCGTATGCGCCCCTTTTTCCGCAGCATGACAATCCTGCGCGCCCAGGGCTATTCCGCTGTTCCCCAGCGCCTGTCTTACCGCACCGATTAAAACGAACGGTGGGCAGACGAGCATATCGTAAGAGCGATTGGCAGCCGCGGAAACGGCTTCCGCGAGTCCTGAAGCCAAAGCCGTTCCGTCTGCGGTCAGGCCGTTCATCTTCCAGTTGCCGGCGATCAGTGGGCGTCGGGTCGTCGTCATGATCCCTCTTTCCGTATAGGTTTAGGATGAAAATACGGCTTCCTAGTAGCACAGCTTCACTGGGAACGCACCACCCCTAAGGAGGGGGAAACCTGTTTCCGCAAAACCGTGTTGCTCCCAGCGCTTTGCACTTCTATGATGCCGCCCGTTTCCCCACCCGTTTTAAAGCGTTGGGGATTCATTCGTTTTTTTCTTTTTAAATCCTCGGTTGGATCATGCTTGAAGCTCTTCGCAAACGTTCCGGTTCCTTTGTCATTAAAATTATGCTGGCCCTGCTTATTCTCAGCTTTGCCGCATGGGGCGTGGGAGACATGATCCAGCGCGCAAACGCGCCCGACGCGGCAGCGGTTATCGGCGAAACGACGATTTCGCCGCAAAGGCTTGAAATCGAATACCGCAGAGACATGAATCGCCTGCGTCAACAGTTGGGGCCGGAATTCGGCCCGGAACAGGCGAAGCAGTTTAAAGTTATGGATGCGGTTCTTGGCCGAATCATCAATGGCAAGCTATTCGAGGAAAGCGCCCGCGACCTTGGAGTCGTTGTCAGCGAGGAACAAATTCTCGCCGAAATTAAAAACACTCCGGCATTTGCCGGGCTCACCAAGCAATTCGACCGGGCTACCTTCCAACAGGTGCTGGCGAACGCCGGGCTTTCCGAGAACGAATACATCGAAATCGTCCGCGCCGACCTTAAGCGCCGTCCGTTGGTCAAAGGGGTGGAGCGCGGCGTTACGGTGCCCGAAGCGCTGTTCGCCAATATTTACGCCTATCGCCAGGAAAAACGCCAAGTGGAACTGCTTCTCTTGGCGACCGAGGAAATGCCGGAACCCGAAACGCCGGATGAAGAAACACTCAAAGCGTATTACAATGACAACGAGCCGGATTTCACCGCTCCCGAATACCGCACGCTAACCGTTGCCAATCTGGAGCTTAAAACGCTGGCCGAAAAGGCCGCAATCTCCGACGACGCAATCGCCAGCGTCTACGAATCCCGCTTGGACGAGTTCAAAACGCCCGAAAAGCGTGAAATTCAGCAAATGGTCTTCCCCA